>Ga0265338_10009387_pt1 | contig 11678 bp, 10 predicted proteins | sample 42126metaG_FD_193579 | JGI IMG/M metagenome (GOLD analysis project Ga0265338, IMG submission 193579) | Rhizosphere microbial communities from Carex aquatilis grown in University of Washington, Seatle, WA, United States - 4-21-26 metaG | ecosystem: Host-associated > Plants > Roots > Rhizosphere... | reverse complement strand
AAGACCGGCGGGGCCATCCAGACCGCCTCGGCGCAGTGGTGCATCTGCACCATCCCCGCGTCCATTCTCAGCCAGATTCCGCTGCAGGTGAGTGCGCCGATGAAGAGCGCGATCGATGCGGTCCCGTATGAGGCCGCCATCAAGGTCGGATTGCAGTTCGGGCGCCGCTTCTGGGAACAGGATGAATCGATCTATGGCGGCATCACGTTCACTGATCTGCCCAATGCGCTGATCGGCTATCCGAGCACGCGCTACTTCGATGATGGTCCGGGCGTGCTGCTCGGCGCGTACACCTTTGGTGCCAATGCCGTCGAGATCACGGCCATGTCGCCCGAAGAGCGCGTGCGCAAGACCGTTGAATGGGGCGCGCAGATCCATCCCCAGTACAACACCGAGTTCCAGCACGGTGTAGGCGTAGGCTGGCACCGCGTGCCCTGGACGCTCGGCTGCTATGGGCGCTGGACCGACCAGACGCGTGCCCAGCACTACGACAATCTCTGCGCTTTCGACGGCCGCATCGTGCTGGCAGGCGAACATGCCTCGCGCATCGGCGGCTGGCAGGAAGGTGCCCTCACCTCCTCGCTCGACGCCATCCGGCGGCTGCATCAGCGCGTGCTCGCCAGCGGGGGTGCCTCATGAGCACGCGTAGCTGGCGGCTGCTGCCGGCCGTTGCGCTGCTGGCGGTGGCGATGCTGGGCACGCGCACAGCCTTGTCGCAGGAGATCTTCGCGGGCAAGTTTCCGCAGCAGACCGGCGAAGATCTGTACAGGAACATCTGCCAGGGCTGTCACATGCCCGATGCGAAGGGCGCCATCGGCGCCGGCGCATACCCGGCACTGGCGTCCAACCCGCGCCTCGCAGCTGCCATCTATCCGATCACCGTCGTGCTGCGCGGCCAACGCGCCATGATCTCGCTGGGCGAATCCCTGAACGACGAGCAGGTCGCCAGCGTGCTGAACTACGTGCGCACGCACTTCGGCAATCGCTACAAGGACATCGTCACGCCCGTCGCGGTGGCGGCGCAGCGTGCCGCACTGGCGCAGCAAGCAGGCGGCACATTGGGCACTCCGATCGACCCGCGCGCCGGGGCACACTAGGAACCTGTCTGGGTACTGCGCTCAAAAGAATCCGTGCAGCTCGATGAAGTAGAGTCGGTCGTGCTCTGAATTGTCCTGCGGAATGCCGTCGTAGTAGCGGAACCCAGCCCTCAGCTGCGCAAACTGAATGGGCGCCAGTTCGTAGACGATACTCCAGCGCGTCTGCTCGCCGTTCGGGAGCTCACGGTTGGGATTTAAGAATTCGTCGGTGATCTTGAGATTGTTGCCGCGGCAGATCAGCCAGTTTGCCTCCACCAGCGTCGCCAGCATCTTGCCCTGGCCATTGGCAATACTTTCATCGTCGATCTGTTCCGCCTGAGCCAGCCAGGAAATCGGCCCGGTCCTGAGGCCGCCGAAGATCGCAAAGGCATTCTTGTGCCCGACCGACTGATCGTTTGTGTTGGCTGCCAGGCCCAGCCGCCAGCGCGGCTGCACGTAGCTGAGCTGGGCACTGAACTGCTTGCCATCGCTGTTGACGGGGCCGCCGGCGGTGCCATTGCTGGCCGCAAGCTGCATATCCCAGGCCCCGCGCAGCCAGCCGAGCTCGACGCCCTGATCGGGCGTGGTCATGTTGATGCCACTGGCCTGCAGGATGAATGCGGTCTGATCCTGCAGGCGCAGCCCAAAGGGCAGATACATCTGTCCCGCCTTGATGTACCAGTTGTGTGAGGCGCCCCAGAACATTCCATAGGCTTCGCGGTTGAGTGCGCCGCCGGGCGCCACCTGCTCGTCCACGACCACCATCAACCGATCGGGAATCACGCTCGCGTCCAGGTACACGCGAGCCTGATTGAGCGTGAACTGCTGCACGGAGCTGGTGTGGGGCGCCTGGGTGACCTGGCCATCGAAACGCAGATCCCCGCCCATCCGGATAAACGAGCCTATCTGACCCACCCAATTGTCCGCGGGACCGGTGTCAATCCTGTTAGCCGGCAGGGCATTCTGTGCAAACAGATCGCCATAAACCGTCCGCAACCCGCCGCCGGTTGGATTGACATGGCAGACGCCGCACTTGAGGCCCTGCTGCACGGCCAGGTACGGCTCCGCGTGGGCCCTGAAGGCCACCAGGCACAGCGGTATCAGCAGCCAGCGCACCGCTGTGCTCAGAGGGATGCCACTCATCGCACGTTCTCCACGGTGAACTCGAATCTGACATCGGTTCCCAGCACCGCGGCATCGACATCCGCCAGCGCCGGCGCACCGATACCGCGCAGATGCACGCGATAGAGCCCTGGGGCAAACGCCGTGCGAGGAGTGATCAGCAGCACGAACTGATTCGCTGACGACAGCGCAGCCGTCGCGGCCACCGGTTCGGTGTGTCCGGAGTCGTCATCTGCCCGCGTGACGCTCTCGATCGTGACGGTGGTGTCATTGACGAGCGAGGCATCGACCGCGTGCGTGAACGCGACCACGACCTGCCTGAGGGGAGCCCTGACCACTGCCCCATCCATCGGCGCGGTGGATTCGATTGCGAACGGATTGGCAGCGGCCCGTGTGATTGCCCGCGCCAGCGATGCGTTCCCTGACGAGGCCGCATTCGTTGCACCGTCCATGATCCACTGTCGGATCGCATCGATAGTTGCCTGTGGCAACGGCGTTTCCCCCAGCGGCATCTGCCCGCCCACGATCCCCGCGGCACCCTGGATCTTGAGCACCATGTAGCTGTGATCGGGATCGCCCGGCTTCACACGATCCAGGCTGCCATCCTCGGCGCTGGGCACGCCTGCCAGCAGGTTATAGCTGTGCGCCGCATCGAGCTGGAGCCCCTCGGGGGCACTGGCGCCAATGTGGCATTTGGAACAGATCGGCGTGAAGACGCCGTCCTGGATGGATTGAAAGTCCGCGGTCACCGTGCCGCTGGATGAGCTGCTACCGCCCGAAGAACTGCTGGATGATCCGATCGGCTCGCCCTGCTGATTGAGCCCCTCGCCATTGCCGGCGCAGCCGGCGGTCAAGCCGGCAATAGCCAGGCCGCTCCACCACAGGTGTCGACTGAAATGCATGTAAAGCACTCGCACAAATCAATTCGAGCCGTAGGTGCCGGGGCTTATGGCAGGGGTTGTACGGCGCTGTTCAAACCCGCGCAGGCCGGACTGGCACTCAGGGCATTACCGCCGACATGGGCGGAGGTGTTGTCTTGGATCGAGAAATGTGGCCCGGGGATCGACCGGTAAGATCATTGCCGCTCCTGACGTTGTATCTGACGGAACGCTGCAATTCGCGCTGCGTGAGCTGCGACTACTGGCGTCACGGGCGCGCGGACGTGTCCATCGACTCGGTGGCACGAATGCTTCCTGATCTGGCGCACCTCGGCACGCGACTGGTTCTGATATCGGGCGGAGAGCCGCTGATCCATCCGCACTGGGCCGAGATCTCGCAGCTGCTGACGGACAATGGCCTCGAGCTGTGGCTGCTGACTTCGGGGCTCTCACTTGCCAAGCACGCGGCGCGCGTCGCGTCGCTGTTCCAATCGGTCACTGTGTCCCTGGACGGCACCGATCCGGCGATGTATGCCGCGATCCGCGGACTCGATGCGTTCGAAAAAGTCTGCGAGGGTATCCGTGCCGCCGCCGATGCGGGTCTGCGAGTGGGCGTGCGCGTCACAGTACAGCGGCGCAACTTTCGGCATCTGGTTGACTTCGTAGACCTGGCGCGCGGGTGTGGCGCTTCGCAGATTTCCTTCCTGGCAGCGGATGTGAGTAATGCCCATGCCTTCGGCCGCAGCGGCCACGTGGGCAATGAGATCGCGCTGACCTCGGACGATGTCGCCGCGTTCGCTGCCGCACTGGATGCGCTCGAACGCAACCGCGCAGCCGATTTTGCCAGCGGCTTCATCGCCGAGAGTCCGGCCAAACTGCGCCGGCTGCAGCAGTACTACGCCGCCCTGCTCGGCACCGCGCGGTTTCCGCCCACGCGCTGCAATGCGCCGGAGTTCTCGGCGGTCATGGACGCCGGCGGGCGCCTCCAGCCTTGCTTCTTCATTCAGGGTCCGGCCGCGCAGGATCCGCGCATGCGGCTGGATGATCTGCTGAACGATGAGCCGATGCGCCGTCTGCGTGCGGACATCCGCTTCGGGCGCCGCCCCGAGTGCGAGCGCTGCGTATGCAGCAGCTGGCGCGACCTTCCACCGGTGACACATTGAATATGGCGGGCGCCGAGCTGCCGAATCTCGAAGCCTATGATCATTGGGCGTCGAGCTATCCGCCGCAGCCCCACAATCCGCTCATGCGCGCCGAGCAGCGCGCGATGCTCGAGCAATGGCCAGGCGTGAGCGGTGCGCGCGCGCTCGACCTGGCCTGCGGCACTGGACGCTATGGTCGAGTACTCTCGGCCACAGGCGCGGCGGAAATCACCTCAGTGGATTTCTCGCCCGAAATGCTGCGCCGAGCGACCGGCCCCCGACGCGTGCGCGCGAATATGATGCGGCTGCCCTTCGCCTCCGCGGTGTTCGACACAATCATCTCGGGACTCGCGGTTGGGCACGCATCCGACCTGCAGCATTGGATGAACGAAGTGGCACGCGTGCTGGCTCCAGGCGGATCGCTGCTCTATTCCGATTTTCACCCCAACGCCGCCGCCACTGGCATGACACGTTCGTTCGTAGATGATGAAAAGCGTCGGCGCAGCGTCTGGCATTTTCCGCATGCGCTGAAGGATCACCGCCTCGCTGCCCACAACGCCGGGCTCGCCATCGAAGCGGTGCGCGAGCTGCGGGTGGGTCACGAACTGCGCGAAAGCTTTCCGGGGTCGCCGCTGTTTTATCGTCGCTGGCATGGCCTGCCCGTGGTGCTGGTCATTCGCGCGCGCAAGGTCGACGCATGCTGAGCTCGCCCATTACGCTGATTGGCGCGCAGATCCGGGACAGCGATGCGCGGTCGGTTCGGATCCTGGAGTCCAGGATCGTCTCGCTGGGCGCGCCGCCACAGCCCGGAGACCGCGTGCTCGATCTGGGCGGCGCGCGGCTGTTGCCCGGTCTCATCAATGCGCACGATCATCTACAGCTCAACAGCATTCCGCAGCTTGAGCCGACGAAACTCTATCTGAACGTTCAGCAGTGGATCGCGGATGTGAACCGTCGCCGACGGGCCGACCCGGAATACGAAGCGCAGATTGCAATGGCACTCGAGCGGCGTTTGGTCATCGGCGGTATCAAGAATCTGCTGAGCGGCGTGACCACGGTGGCACACCACGATGCATTTTTTCCGGCGCTGCTGGATCCGCAATATCCCATCCATGTCATGAGGCGCTACGGCTGGTCTCACTCGCTGTGCATCGATGGTGCGCAGAAGGTGCGCACCAGCCACCGCGGCACCCCGAGCAAGTGGCCCTGGATCATTCATGCCGCCGAGGGAGTCGACGAGGCTGCCGCTGCGGAGTTCGACCGGCTCGAGTCCATCGGCTGCATCGCCCGGAACACCTTGATCGTGCACGGCATCGCCTTGAACGCGGCGGAGCGCGCAAGGCTGATCGAGGCGCAAGCGGCCCTGGTGTGGTGCCCATCGTCGAATATGCGTCTGTTCGGCCGCACCGCCACGGTCGGGGATCTGATCGCGGCAGGCCGCGTCGCGCTGGGTTCCGATTCGCGCATGAGCGGTGCACGCGATCTGCTCGATGAGTTGCGTCTCGCCGGGGAACTGGTTCCGATCGACGAGTCACGGCTCGAGGCACTGGTGACGGGTGACAGTGCGCGACTCTTGCGACTGCCCGATCGCGGCGTGATCGCGGTGGGCGCCCGCGCCGATCTGCTGGTGCTGCCCGCGCGCCTGCAGTTATCGCAAGCCAGCCGCTCGGATATTCATCTGCTGCTCAGGGACGGCCGGGTCTGTTACGGCGATCGGGAGTTCGCCGCCCAATTAATGCCGGCCACGGAGTGGGTGGAGGTGTGGGTGGACGGTGCCGCCAAAATCCTGTCGGCCGGCATTGCCGGACTGGTAAGGCAATCGCGCGCCAGCGAGCCCGGGATCGACATTCCGGCAGCGCAGTGGAGGGCCGCATGAGCGCGGCACGCATCAAGGTCGTACTCTACAACCCGCGCGCGGTGTTCTTTACGATGCCGCTGGCGTTGCTGGCCATCGGCTCGGAGCTCGATCCGGCCATCTACGAGGTCGTGACCGTCGATGGCAGGCTGGAAGCCGACCCGGTCGGCGCCGTGCTGGCGCAGCTCGACGGTGCACTGTGCCTGGGCGTGACTGTCCTGACCGGTGCACCTATTTCGGATGCGCTCGAGATCTCCCGCGCCGCCAAACATTCGCGTCCCGAACTGACGGTGGTCTGGGGAGGCTGGCACCCTTCGATGTTTTCGCGAGAATGCCTGCACGAGCCCTCGGTCGACGTCGCGGTGCGTGGACAGGGGGAGCAGACATTCCTCGAGATCATGCAACGTCTGCTCGCCGGGCGCTCGCTCGAAGGCTGCGCCGGCAGCACGGTTCGGCTCGCCGATGGCTCAGTGCTCGAGAATCCGCCGCGAGAGCTGGCGCCGGTAGACCGGTTTCGCGCGCACGACTACGGCCTCATCCCCGTCGAGCGCTACTTCAAGCTCAAGGGAAAGCGGCAGCTGGATTTCATTTCATCCCAGGGTTGCAACTTCCGCTGCGCGTTCTGCTCGGGCCCGTTCGCGTACGGTCGTAAATGGGTGGGACTCGAACCGGTCCGCATGGTATTGCGCCTCAAGGAGCTGTGGGACCGATACGGCTTCGACGATGTCAATTTCCAGGATGAGACCTTCTTTACCAAACGCGACCGAGTCGAGACGCTGGCCAATCACATCCTGCAGTCCGGCATGAAATTCACCTGGGCCGCCACGATGCGCGCCGACCAGGGCGTTCGCCTGCCGGAGGAGGTCTGGATGCGCTGCAAGCAATCGGGCCTGAGACGGTTGCTGGTGGGCGTCGAATCCGGTTCCAACGAAGTCCTCAAACGCATCCGCAAAGACATCCGCATCGAGCAGGTATTCGAGACGGCTCACAAGATGCTGAAGTTCGGCATCGCAGGACATTTTCCCTTTATCGTTGGCTTCCCGGACGAAAGCGAGCAGGACATACAGGCGACGCTTGACAGCGCCAAGCGGCTGCGCTCGCTGAGTCCGGACTTCCTGACGCCGATCTACTATTTTAAGCCCTACCCGGGGAGTGCGCTGGTCATCGAGGCGGTCCAGCGCGGATTCCGCCTGCCCGAAACGCTCGAGGCCTGGGCAAAGTTCGACTACGTCGCCGGTGAGCCTGGGCCGTGGGTCTCGGCGGAGAAATTCGAGCTCATCGAGCGTTTCAAGTTCTTCCATGAACTCGCATGGAGCCGGATCTCGCGCGGCAAGCGCCTGCTGCAATCGCTGGCGCGTTATCGCTGTCGCAGCGACAACTATCGCTGGCCGATCGAGATGCTGTTTACGCGCTGGCTCGTACCGATGCAGAAGCTCTCATGAGCACACAACGGCAGGTGCTGCTGATCAACCCGACCATCACATCCAGGCGCAGCGCCCGCTTTCCGCTGGCCGTGCTGAACCTGTCGGCATCACTCGACGGCCGGTACGAATCGAGCATCATAGACGGCAACATCGATCGGGACTTCATTGGCACCGCGCTGCGTTCGCTCGAGAGCGGACGAGCCGATGTGGTCGGAATCAGTGTAATGGGCGGTCCGCAACTGCGTTCCGCGATTGCCCTCTCACGCGCGATCCGACAGCGATTCCCCGCGACTCCCATCATCTGGGGCGGACACTTCCCAACCATCTGCGCCGAAGCCTGTCTCAATGAGCCGTACGTCGACTACGCGATCCGCGGCCAGGGCGAGGACACGCTGGCACAGACGCTGGATTCGATCTTCCAAAACGGCACCGGGGCGACCGCGGCTATCGACGGGCTGTCGTGGCGCTCGGAGCAGGGAATCGTACACAACCGCAATCGCGCATTTTCGGTCACCGGCATCGCACGAGCGCTGCCCTATGATCGGCTCGGCGATCCGCGTGCATATCTGGGCCGCACTTACCTGGGGAGGCGTACCGCAGGCTACCAGGCCGCCCTGGGTTGTCGCTTCCGTTGCACCTTCTGCGGCGTGGCGGCGATGTTCCGTGGCAAGACCGCGCTGCCGGCCCCCGAGCGCGTGGAGCGGGATCTGGACATGCTGACCCGACGTTTCGGCGTCGATGCCATTCAGTTTTTCGATCACAACTTCTTCGACCGCGAGGTCGAGATGGTGCCACTGCTGCAGGTACTGGCGAAATTCCAACTGCCCTGGTGGTGTTTCGCTCGCGCCGATGCACTGGTGAACCTCTCCGCATCGTCCTGGGATCTGGTCAGAAAAAGCCGGCTGCGCATGGCCTATATCGGCGCCGAATCTCCGAGCGACTGGCTGCTGCACGATGTGCGCAAGGGCACCCGAATCGATCAGACCCTGGCGGCCGTGGAGATCTGCCGCGCCAACAATGTGATCCCGGAACTCTCCTTTATGCTGGCACCGCCTCAGAATCCGGAGGGTGAAACGGAGAAGACTTTCGAATTCATCCGCCACATCAAGCGCGTGCATCCGAAGACCGAAATCATGCTCTATATCTACGCGCCGCTGCCGCCGGCGCCGGGGGGCCATAACTCCCAGGTCGAACGCTCGGCCAGCACGCTGCGCGATGCCGCAGGGGAACCGCTGGCGTTTCCAGCAACTGCCGACGAATGGGCCGAGCCGCAATGGGTGAGATATTGGTGCCACACCGACACCCCCTGGCTGACGCCGCGGCTGCGCGACCGCATTCGGGATTTCACGACCGTGCTCGGCTGTCGCTTTCCGACCATCACCGATGTGCGCTCGCCCAGTTGGGGCAAATGGGGACTGCGTGCCCTGGCCTCTTGGCGCTATCAGTTACGGCGCTACGAGCGGCCCTGGGAGCTCGACTTCTCGAAGCGATTCATCAAGCTCTGGGACCCGCGCGTCGCCGGCCTTTGAGGCCGATCCAATCGTCGCGGCAACCCCCGCAGGCCTGCAGCCCCAATTTCACGGACGGTTGTCCGCGGCCCCACACGAAGCACACGCACAGCGAAAACATCGCCAACAGGATGAACAATCTCGGAAAACTCAGTAACGTCAGGCCACCGCGACCTTCGAATCGATAGCTGTGCCCGTAGGGCAGGAATCCGATCAGCGCGTACATCCCGAGCATCAGGCTCGCCAATACGGCGTTGCCTTCACGATAGAACTGGTTGATCAGCAGCCCGACTGGCAACCACAGCAGAACGAAGTGGTAGGTTGCCGTCGCCGGCGCCAGCAGCAGCGTCACAATACCGAGTATCCCGACCGAAAACCCGACGCCGTCGGTCACGCCACCGCGGGCACTCTTGACGAGCGTGCCAATTGCTGTGACGAGAAGGACAGACTTGGTGACGATCAGGGCGATGATGTCAATTCGGGGCGCGGCCAGCCACGGCTGTGGGTTCAAAGCAGCGTCAGGCACGAACAACCGCCTATAGAGCGCATCGAAGGACTGAAAGCTCGCGCTGAATGGGCTCTGCATGCTGAGCCTGGCAGCCAGATGCGTGCCGAGGACGGAATGCAGGAAAACCTCGTGCACGCGCCAGCCCAGCACGGCGATGCTTAAGGCCACGACGGCTGTCGCGGCGACCGCGCCGCCGAGCACGAGCTTCCACTCTCGCCGCGCCGCAAAGTAAATCAGAAAAACGATCGGAAAATATTTGATCGGTACGAACACACCCAGGCAGACGCCCGCCCAAAACGGTGCGCCCCGCAGCCGCGCGTAGTATCCCAGCGCGCAGCTCAAAGAGACGAGCATGTACGGCTGCCCGAATCGCAGGACATTGAAGTTCGCGTATCCCGATAGCAGCACGAACACTGCCGCCTCGAGATAACTCCATGAGAGGATCCTGGCCAGCAGAAAGATCGCGCAAACGAGGCACAGAGCACTCAAGGCGGTTACGAGCCGCAATGCTGCCAACGGCATCAGGTGCGCCAGCGGCACGAGCAACAGGGCCGTGGGGGGCGGAAACGGTGCGAATTTCCCCTCCTCCGGCTTGCCTATCTGGTAGCGCCGCATCTGACTCTGGAACCACGAGTCGTCGTAAAGTCGCTCCGACGGCCCGCCGTCTACGACGATCCGCGCGGCCGTCAGGTAGTTCGGAAAATCAGTATCGACTTTCGAAATTGCCGGAACGAAGCCGCGCCATACCAGTGAGATGCTGAGGATGGCCAGCAGCAGCGCACCGACGAATCGGCGCGTCATCTGCGCTTCATCACCATGAGAAAATGATCTCCCATGGCGCGCATGACCGGCCAGCCGGCGCTGTAGCGGTCCAGGCGCCACAGCGCCCGATGCCAGCGCGGATATCGCTCGCGCACCCAGCTCAGATAAGGCGGGGGCGCGAACAGGCACAGTCCGCGATATCGTTCCAGCGTGAATTCTCCGCGAAAGGCCCGATAAAACTCGCGCGGGCCGTAGTAGCGCGTCCAGATCGTGTGCCTATTCATATGGACCGGCACGACGCTGCGCGCAAAACGCACCCTCGCCCGTGCCCATTTACCATGCAGCAGATAGTGGACGATCTCCCAGGGGCAAATGCGGCCCACCACCGTAAACACGAGCCTGCCACCGCGGGTGAGCAAACGCGCGCACTGGCGCGACACTTCGGTCAGATCCGGTACGCAGTTGAGCGGACCGAGATCGGAAAACACGCCGTCATAGCTTCCGGCTCCCTCCAGCACCTGGAGGTCCTGAGCGCCTACCGCGATCGTTTGCACGCGCGCGCTCACGGCCTGTTGGCTGGCCCGCTCGCGCGTACGCTCTACCATGAGCGGTGACCAGTCGGTCGCGGTGACGAAGTGACCGCGTTGCGCCATGCGTACCGCATCCAGCCCGGTGCCGCAACCGAGGTCGATCAGGCGACTCGGCGAGGTGAACGTCGCATCCAGCCAGCGCCACATCTCGGCGCGCATCTCTTGAATGAGAGCATTGTTGCCGCGGGGACCGTCGTAGTCGGGGGCCACGCTGTCGAAGGCCTCCTGGGTTTCCCGCAACTGCGCCGGGATGCTGATCGCGGGGTTCGTTGCGGCCTTAGGCGGCGTGTTCATGGGGGCTCATATGCGGCCAGTCGCCAGCGTAAAACATTGCAGAAAGTGAAAATCCGGACGGCGCAGTGCAAACCGTGGATCCTTCGGATCGCAGTTGCCGATGAGTTCCGCGTAGTCGGCGGGGGGCAGATAAGGCCGCAGGCGCTCTCCCCAGGTATCGCGAAAGATGGCCTCCAGCAGATACGCTTCGTCTGCCGGTTGCAGCGGCGATGTCCGTTCGATCGGCAACGTTTGCACCGTAACCTCGCTCAGTGCGGCTGCACGCAGCCAGCCGACCATCGATCGCACGCTGGTCAAGTCGTACTCGCCCAGCCCGTAGCGATCCTGGTAGTAGCGGCGCACGGCTTCGCTGGTGAGACGCTCGAGTCTTGCGTCCCAGGCGAAGTACATATCCGGCAGCAACGAGCTTTGCCCCAGCGCGATGCACCCACCCGGGCGCAACAGCGCAGCGAGACGCCTCAGGCCGAGGATCGGGTCGCGCAGATGGTTGATCATGTTGACGCACCAGATCAGATCGAA
>Ga0265338_10009386_pt1 | contig 11680 bp, 9 predicted proteins | sample 42126metaG_FD_193579 | JGI IMG/M metagenome (GOLD analysis project Ga0265338, IMG submission 193579) | Rhizosphere microbial communities from Carex aquatilis grown in University of Washington, Seatle, WA, United States - 4-21-26 metaG | ecosystem: Host-associated > Plants > Roots > Rhizosphere >... | reverse complement strand
CTCCACAAACTGCGCCAAACTCTCTTCCGAAAACCTCGAAGTTGTCATACAAGCAACTTCGGGCCTGCGCACGCCCCTTTAAAGTACCTTCAGTGGTTCAATCCATTTTCAAATGCGTTTGCCCTGCCCCCCTCCCCCCCTGGGCACCGGTTCATAATGTGGGAAAACTGGAAATCATAATGAATAAAATCAGTGCTTTACGGGAAAAGAAGTCCTCAAAATCGTACCGCATCGTGATGAATCCCACTTTGCGGTACTGTTTTAGCCAGATAAACATGCCTCCGTGGGCCCCTGAAACACTCAGGACCGCGCCCGCTGTGACAACCGGCACAGCCGCCGCAGCGCCTCTGGCACATACTCAAACTGGAAAGGAGCTTCCATGCGAAGCTCCTTTCCCCGTTTCAGGGGAGAAAGCAGTACCCCCCCCCGTTTTGATATCAATGACAGCGTTGATATCACCGGACTCTGAGCTTGACCTCTCGCGCGGGGGAGGGTGGCGAGAGTTGCGGTAGGGGCCTGGGCGGGCAGGGTGGAGAGAAAAAGTACCCCCCTCCCCCTGTTTTGATATCAATGACAGCGTTGATATCATCAGGCTCTGAGCTTGACCTTCGGCGCGGGGAGTCAATGAGGCTCTGGAGCGGCAACCGTGCGGGGTGTCAAAGGGAGAATAGATACCCCCTCCCCCCCTGTTTTGATATCAATGATATCAATGCTGGCAAGCAGCGCAGACACGAGAATGCCGCGGCGGACTATAGTGTATACCATTGAAAATGCGTGGTTTAAACCTCTGCGATGATGTCGATTTCTACCAGGATGTCCATGGGTAGTCGCGCGGCCTGGACGGTGGTGCGCGCCGGTGGGATCACGCCTTCGGGAGCGAGGTAGCGGGCGTAAACGGCATTCATGGCGGCAAAGTCGTTCATGTCTTTGAGGAACACGGAGGCCTTTACCGCTTTCTCCAGGCTCGATCCGCCGGCCTCAAGGATGGCCTTCAGATTCTCCATCACCTGGGTGGTCTGCTCGGTAATGCCGCCTGGGGCGATCTTGCCTGTGGCTGGGTCCACCGGCCCCTGACCGGCGGTGAAAAGCAGATTGCCGATGCGGACAGCCTGAGAATAGGGGCCGATGGCCGCGGGAGCGTTGGCGGTAGCGATGGCTTGTTTGCTCATGATTCTGATTTTAGCCGCTGGCCTGGACGAGGTCTTATAGATGACAACGTACAGCCGGCAGCCGACAGTTCGAATGGCGGCTCGCTGGAGACCGAAGCGGAGCCGAGGAACTGTGAGCTGCCGGCTGTGAGCTGTGAACCGGAGCCTTAGCGCCAGACAGCGAGCAGCGCGCCCGCGGCGAGAAATGCGATCAGCCAGTAGGCGCCCGTGATGGTGAAATAGCGGAGCGGCCGGCCCTCGTAGATGCTCTGCGGATAAGCAATGGCCGCGAAGAAGCCGACCCACGTGATGGCGCCGATGTGAATGCCACCCATTACCGATCTGGCGCCCGACCAAAGTATGACGTGGACGAGGATGAATGCAAGAAGCACGTCCCCGATGAACGAGCAGATCATGCCCCAGACGGCGCCTTTGGGCTTTTCGCCCATCTTGCGGCCGACTATGGCGACCCACGGCTTGGCGAAGAGCATGGGCGAGAACCAAAGCGCGCCCAAAACCCAGATCATGACGGCGGCGACGAGAACCGGCCAGAGATTGATGGTGTGGTAAACGAGCTGCATGGAGCCTCCTTGATAGAGTTTGACCGCTCAGAAACACAGATGGAGTGATGCCTGAGACTGTCGGCAATGGAGCGCCACGCTGTCAATGAGAAAACAGCGCCAGGGATCAAATCGATAAGGGCCTATGCCGGCGGCGGGATGGGATTGGCGTGCTATTTGCGCTTCAGGGCTTCCAGCTCGTCGAGAGTGCGGGGCCAGTCGGAGCCCAGCAGCCGCGACAAGCTGCGATCGGCCAGCACCTTGCCGCCGGTCTGGCATGTAGGGCAGTAGTCGGTTTCGTTATCGGCATAGCGGATGCGCTGGATGGGGCTGCCGCAGCGCGGGCACTTCAGGCCAAAGCGGCCGTGGACAGCGAATTCGGGGCGAAATGCCGTGACCTTCTCCGGAAAACTCCGCGCCGCCTCGGTAATAAGCCGATCCGTCCAATTCGTGAGGACCAGCCGAGTCGCCTCCCACAGGCGCTGCCACTCGCTCTCCGTGAGCTTGCTGGTGAGCGTGATCGGCGAGAGTTGCGCTGCGTGAAGTATCTCGTCGGAATATGCGTTGCCCACGCCGGAGATGAGGCGCGGATCGGTCAGCGCGCGTTTGAGAGTGCGATTTTCGCGCGTCAGCGCGGCACGGAACGCAGCGAGATCGGTCTCCGGCGCAAATATCTCCACACCGCCGGGGTCGATCTCGGCGAGCGCCTTTTCACCCCTTAGTACGTGGAGCGATGCGCGTCTTTTGGAGCCGGCTTCAGTCAACACCAGCGTTCCGTTGGGAAAGTCAAAAGCGAAAAGCCCGTTGCGTCCCGCCAGCCTGGCCCCGGGCGGCTTCCAGTGCAGGCGCCCGGCGATCATGAGGTGAATGACGAGCCAGAGATCTTCTTCGAGACCGATCGCGATGCGCTTGCCGACGCGCCGTATCGCCGTCACGGTGCGCCCCTCGGCGGCGGATAAAGGCGGATCCACGGTGCGCAGCACAAAGACCGATCCCAGTCGCACATGCTCAAGCCGCTGGCCCACGATGCGCGACTCCAGCGCAGCGATGTAGGCGGCGATGTCAGGCAGTTCGGGCACGTTGCCGTGATTATCGCAAGATACTCTCAGCCGTTGCATCCAGCTTTAAGAAATCCATGCAGCCAACGGCGGTCGCATCGTTGTATCCTTGGGGCCACGCAGTTCCCCTAGCTCGACCAGCCTACGCCGAGGTGCCCGCCCGCATGAAGCTGCTGCCTTGTTCCACCCTTGCCGCAACTCTGTTGATCGCGCCCGCCATATTTGCGCAGAGCCCGCCCACCGCGCCCGCAACCACGCGCATGCCCATTCCCGCTACGCCGGGCAAGACCTTTGACCTTGCGTGGCTGGGCAAGATGGTGCGGGTCAGCGACCCGGAGATTGCGCCGGACGGCAAGTCGCTGGTAGTGGTGGTCGCCCGGCCAAACTACGAGGACGACCTGAACGAGTCCGAATTGGCGCTGGTAGACACCGCCACGGGCGCGACGCGGTCCCTGACCCACGCACGCAAGACGGCGTCATTCCCGCGCTGGTCGCCCGATGGAAACCGGCTCGCATTCCTGGCGCACGACGCGGACAAGAAGAACCAGATTTTTGTCCTCGACATGCGCGGCGGCGACGCGGAGCAGGTCACGCACCACCCGACATCCATCCAGCAGTTTGCCTGGAAGCCGGACGGCGCAGCGTTTGCCTACGTCGCCATTGACGAGGCGCCCAAGTTGAAAGGTGCTGACAAGTTTGACGACGCATTCCACGTGGGCGACAACAGCTTCCTCGATCGCGACGAGGCGCTGCCCTCACACCTGTGGCTGGTTCCGGCCGAGGGCGGCGAGGCAAAACGGCTAACCTCCGGCGCGTGGAGCCTACCCGTGGCGTTTCCGCCTGGGCCGCCGGCTTCGCCCATCGCCTTCACTCCAGACGGCAACAAGATTCTCTATGTGCGCCTCGAAAACACTTACTCCGGCGACCGCCGCTACTCCTCGCCGCAGGTGCTGGACCTGGGCACGGGCAAATCGGAGCCCATCACCACGCATACCGAGCACGCATCGTTTCCCGTGCCTTCGCCGGACGGCGCGCATGTGGCCTACATTTATCCTCGCGATGGCGAGGAGCACAACTATGGCGAAGTCTATGTGGTGAACGGACTGAAGGGCGATGGCCAGGACGTGACCCGCGACCTCGACCGCAATTTCTTCCGCGCTCTGTGGATGCCGGATGGAAAGACCATCCTGACCGCCGCCAACGATGCGGCCACGGCAGGCATGTGGCTGCAGCCGATCAATGGCGGCAAGGCCAAGCGGCTTGACCTTGGCGATGTAACTCCGAGCACCGGATTCTGGCTGGACGCGGATGTGGGCAAGCAGGGGCAGATTGCGTTCATCGGCACGGAACCGCATCGTCCCGCTGAGATTTACATCGTCGATTCGGCCGGCGCCGCCCCGCGCAGGCTCACCGCGTTCAACGCGGCGTTCGACACGCTGAACCTTGCCCGCAGCGAAGTGGTGACCTGGAAGAGTCCGGACAAGGCTCCCAACGACTTCGCCGAAAACGGCATTCTGACTTATCCTCCCGATTACACGCCGGGCAAAAAACTGCCGCTCGTTCTCTACATTCATGGCGGTCCGACTTCCAACTCGAAGGACACGTTTTCGACCTTTGCGCAGTTGATTGCAGCGCAGGGCTGGCTGGTCTTCGAACCCAACTACCGCGGTAGCGACAACGAGGGCCAGGACTTCAATCGCGCCATTGTGGACGATTCCGGCGACGGCCCCGGGCGCGACGTGCTGGCCGGTGTTGAGATGCTCAAGAAACGCGGCATCGTGGACGAGAACAACATCGCCGTCACTGGCTGGAGCTACGGTGGCTACATGACCAGCTGGCTCATCGGCCACGCGCAGTTCTGGAAGGCGGCCATCGCCGGCGCGCCCGTAACCAACCTGATCGACCAGTACAACCTGTCAGACTCCAATGTGGCCCGTGCCTCGTCCATAGGCGGCTCGCCCTACACCGGCGACTGGATGAAGCACTGGATCGAACAGTCTCCCATCACCTACTACGACCGCATGAAAACGCCGACGCTGGTCCTGCAGGATGTGGGCGACTATCGCGTGACCATTACGCAAGGCTACGAACTCTACCACGCGCTCAAAGACCGAGGCATTGAAACAGCGTTCTATGCGTATCCGATTGGCGGGCACTCGCCGGCGGACCCGGTGCGCATGCGCGATGTGTACAGGCGTTGGATCGAGTGGCTGGATCAGTTCCTGCCGCACAGCTAGGGCCCGTGCGCGGCGCGATGGAGTTCTCATTCCCAAAGGCAGGACAAAGGCACGGCAAACATGCGGTCGCCAAAGGGAACAGCGCGATCTCCGTCATAGAGAACTGCGCCAAGGCGGAAGTGGCCGCCGCTGGCCGCGCCCAGCTTTCGCAGCCCTTTGAAGTCGTGCGCCGTAACGGTGGCGCTGGCCTTTACTTCAATGCCGACGACGGCGCCGGAGTCGTCTTCGAGAACGAAATCCACCTCGTCCTGATCCTTGTCGCGATAGTGAAAGATGGCGCAGCCGGTGTCCATCCATGAGGACAGTTTGAGCAGCTCGGAAAAGACGAAGGTCTCCAGCACCTTGCCCAGGATGGCGCGGTCCTCCGCGATTCGCTCAGCCGTGACACCGAGCAGCGCGGCAAGCAGGCCGGAATCGAGGAAGTGAAGCTTCGGCGTTTTGACCAGGCGGCTAAGCTCGTTGCGGAACCAGGGCTCGACGCGGCGCACCAGAAACAACTGTTCCAGAATGCCGATGTACTTCGCGGTGGTCTTGTCATCGAATCCGATCTGGCCGCCGATCTGGGTGAAGTTGGTGAGTTGCGCGGAGTGATGGGCCAGCACCTGGAGCAGGCGCGGCATGCGATCGAGCTTCTCGATTTCAGCAATGTCGCGCACGTCTCGCTGGACGATGGCGCGGATGTAGTCGCGCGCCCAGGCGCGGCGCCGGTCGGGGCGCTTTCGCTTGAGCATTTCGGGATAGCCGCCTGTGAGCACGGCATGCACCAGATCGCCGCCGGTGACGATCTCGCCGGGCTGGGTAACCTTGCCGGCGAACGCGAACTTAAGGAATGCAGGCTTGCGATTGCGGATCTCGGCTTGCGCCAGGGGGAAAAGACTGACGATCTCCATGCGGCCGGCCAGGCTCTCCGATACTTGCGGCACGGTAAGGAGATTGGCCGAGCCGGTGAGCAGAAAGCGGCCGGCGCTACGGTGCTCGTCCACGCGTCTCTTGATGGCGCGCAGCAGCTCGGGGGCACGCTGCACTTCGTCGATGGTAGCCTTGCCCATGCTGCGCAGAAGACCGGCCGGGTCGCTGCGCGCCGACGCCAGCACGGTGTCATCGTCGAGGGTGAGGAAGTCGCGCTTGCCTTTGATCAGGTCGCGCACCAGCGTGGTCTTGCCGCACTGGCGGGGGCCGATAACCATGACCACGGGCGTGTCGCGAAGCGCGAGTGCGGCGTGGGCGGCGGCAAAGCGGGGATAGGTCGGCGCAGCGTCCATTTCGGAATTACCCTTCGTCCAATCCGGATTATAACATCGTCCAATCCGGATTTTACAAACGTCTGATCCGGACTGAAAGGGCGTCCAATCCGGATTGGGAAGACGCACAGGGGAGTTGGCCCTGATGACGTTCGCGCGCATCATGGCCGTTCCGGGCCGGATCAGACGAGGATCGTGTTATCGATGAGCCGCGTGCCGCCAACCCACGCGGCCACGGCGAACAGCGCGCCGGGAATAGCGGTGTCCAGCGGCTCCAGGGTGTTCCAATCCGCCAGCGCAACGTAGTCAATGCGGACCTGCGGCTGCGCGGAGAGGATTCCTCGCGCGGCCTCAATCAGGATGCCGGCGTTTTGCTCGCCCTTTGCGAACAACGACTCAATCAGGCAAATAGCGCGGCTGAGCGCCAGCGCCTGCCGGCGCTCGTCTGCGCTCAAATAAACATTGCGCGAGCTGAGCGCCAGCCCATCTGCCTCGCGCACGATGGGGCAAACGACAATCTCCGTTGCCAGGCGCAGATCAAAGGTCATGCGCCGCAGCAGGGCAACCTGTGCCGCGTCCTTCTGCCCAAAGAAAGCCAGGTCCGGCTCGGCTGCGACAAAGAGCTTGGCCACCACGGTGGCAACTCCGCGGAAGTGGCCCGGCCGGGAAGCGCCATCGAGCCGGCTGCTCAGGCCTTCTACGTCAACAAACGTTGCCGCCCCGGATGGATACATTTCGTCCACGCCGGGCGCGAAGACGGCATCCGCGCCGTGTGACTCGGCCAGCGCGCAGTCAGCCTCAAAAGCGCGCGGATAGCGGGCGTAGTCCTCGTTGGGCCCGAACTGCGTGGGGTTGACAAAGATGCTCGCCGCAACAGCTCCGCAGCGGCTGCGCGCGGCTCGGATGAGCGATGCGTGGCCCTCATGCAGAGCTCCCATGGTTGGCACCAGGCCCACATTCATGTCGGCTGCGCGGGCAGCGCGCGACCACGCGCGCAGTTCATTCACAGTGGAGAGTATTTGCATAACGATCGGATGCGCCATCCAGGCTCAGGCCGCGCCGAACTCGTCGAAGTCCTGGCGCGCGTCGCAGTTCACCACCGCGTCGGCATCGTCGGAAATCTCGATGACGGCTTTGCCCGGCGGCGAGGGCAAGTGGTAGCTCTCCTTGTCTGAAGGAAACGTGCGATGCTCCACATCTTCGCGATAGTGCTCAATGGCGCTGCGGAACAGCGCGGCCGCATCGGCGTAACGGCGAACGAATTTTGCGGGCGGGGCAAAGGTGAGGTTGAACAGGTCGTGAAAGACAAGGATCTGGCCGTCGCAGTCCGGCCCGGCGCCGATGCCGATGGTGGGAATCGCGAGCTCGGCCGTGATGCGCGCTGCCACTTCGCGCGGAACACCTTCCAGCACAAGCACGCCGGCGCCGGCTTCAGCCAGAGAATGCGCATCGGCGCGGAGCCGGTCGGCGGCATCGACAGTGCGCGCCTGCACACGGTAACCGCCCATGCGGTGTACGCTCTGTGGCGTCAGGCCCAGATGCCCCACCACCGGGATTTCAGAGCCAACCAGCTCGCGCACCAGATCCACGCGCGCGCCTTCAATCTTCACCGCTTCGGCACCGGCCTCCTTGATGAAGCGGACCGCATTGGCCACACCTTCCGCCACCGGGCCGTGATAACTGCCGAAGGGCATATCGGCCACCACCAGCGCACGGCGTACCGCCCGGCGCACGGCGCGCGTATGGTGCAGCATCTCCTCCACGGTGACGGCCAGCGTGTTCTCATGGCCCAGCACCACCTGCGCCAGCGAATCGCCGACCAGGATGAGGTCGATGCCGGCCTCATCCACCAGCCGCGCGGTGGAGTAGTCATAGGCCGTAAGCGCGGAGATGGGCTTGCCCTGGCGCTTCATCTCCGCCAGCGCGGGCATGGTCACTTTTGGCAGGGGGATACCGGCGGAGTTGCCGGCCGACGAGGAGCTCCCGGGGAAGTTCGTGAGGCTCATGTTGTCTCCAGTGCCGCTCCGTGCGCTCAGGATGCGGCCCGCACGGGTCAAGTATACCGCGGGGACGGGCGGTGCGAATAAAAACGGCTATGTCTATTTGAATGAACTAGTTAAGGCCAGAAAGTGCAGACAATTTGCGCGAGGTTTTGAGGGGGACAAGGAATAAAGAAGGCACGAGTCTGCGAATACCGGGGGTTGGGGGTCCGGCGCGGGAATTTGCCGTGAATGAGAATGCCCGCACTGGGTGCGGGCGCAATACGGCTCATGAATAGACTTTAGCGCAGCTCTAAAATTGGAGATGTGATGGCGGACACGGGAGTGGAGCGGGGTTAGCGGGAGACACGATTGAGAGTCGTGCCCTAACGCGATTTTGGGCTTGAAATTGTGTTTTCCCGCATTCCTGTGAGACCGTGCCCTAAAGCGATTCAAGACAGATTCTTGCAACAGCTTTAGATTCTTTCGAGGTTGGCGAACTTTTCCACCAGCTTTTTGAGGCCGTGGCGGGTGAACTGGACGGTGAGTTTAGCGTCCTCACCATCGCCCTCGCGCATGAGCACGGTGCCGTCGCCGTACTTGCTGTGGCGAACGCGCTGTCCTTTTCTTAGACCGGAGGCGCCGGTGGCTTCGGGGATGTCCATTTTGGGCCGGGGGAAACCGCCGGGCCTGGCGCTGCGGCCGGCGAAGAAGCTGGCGATGTTGTCCAGCGAGCCCGCCGGGCCGGAGCCCTTTGGACGTGCGGACGGGTAGGGCGCTGATCGCGGCGCCTCCCGACTCGTCTCCTGGCTTTCGTTTTCGTAGTCGTAGTGGCGGTCGGCGAAGTCGCCTGAGGCGGGGCGGCGGCTTGAGCCGGACGAGTATGCGGGGGTGGCCCAGGCCGGCTGGCGGCCGCCCAGGTTCTCAATGAGTGCCGGCGGGATCTCTTCAATGAAGCGCGAAGGGATGCTCATCTCCGGCGCGTCATTGCCGTAACGGCGGCGATAGTGCGCCCGGGTCAGGATGAGGGTGTTCATGGCGCGGGTCATGCCCACGTAGCAGAGGCGGCGCTCTTCCTCCAGTTCCTCGGGATTGTTGAGGGTGCGCGAGTGCGGGAAGAGGCCCTCCTCGAGGCCGGCGAGAAAAACGAGGGGGAACTCGAGTCCCTTGGCGGCGTGAAGGGTCATGAGGGTAACGCGCGCGGAGGGGTCGAACTGGTCGGTATCGGAGGCCAGGGCGGCGTGGTCCAGGAAGTCGGCCAGGGTTTCACCGCGAACCTGGGCGTCATGGGCGGCGTTGGCCAGTTCCTTCAGGTTTTCAATGCGGCTGAAGGCCTCCGGCGAGCCCTCGGATTCGAGGGCCTTGATATAGCCGGTGCGGTCATTGAGGAAGCGGATGAGTTCGGGGAGGGTGGCGGCGTCGCCGGGGGCCCGGAAACCTTCGACCCGGCCTGCGGAAGCGTTCTCCGCGCCCACTTCCGCCGGATCGGATTCGAAATCGGGGTCGGGCAGGGACGGTTTGGGCATCTTCAGGAACGGTTTGGGCGGCTCGGCAGCGAAGGGCGAGAAATGGCTGGGATCGAGGAGTTTTAGCTGGTCCTGGTTGCCGCCAAAACTGAAGTCTGCAGCTTCGTCGTCGGCGACAGAAGTTCCGGCTTCATTGTCGGTGGAACCGAAGGAGAAATCGGTGTCGCCTTCGCCCGCAGTGGCCACATCGGCGGAGAGCTTGCCGGCGAAGTCGGGGTCGAGCATGGCCTGGGCGTCGATGATTAGCGTCCGGAAGCCTTCAAGTGCGGAGAGCGCGCGGGGCGGGATGAGCCGGTTCTGAATGGCGGCGCCGATCGCGTCCCAGGTGGACGTGCCGGTCTCGAGAGCCAGGCGCTCCAGTGTGGCGAGGGTGGTAGCGCCGATGCCGCGGGCGGGCGTGTTGACGACGCGCTGCAGGGCCATGGAGTCGTGCGGATTGCGGATCAGGCGCAGGTAGCAGAGCATGTCTTTGATTTCTGCGCGCTCGTAGAAGCTGAAGCCGCCCACCATGGTGTAGGCGATGTTGTAGCGGCGCAGCGCCTCTTCCACCAGCCGCGACTGGGAGTTGGTGCGGTAGAGGACGGCGGCCCTTCCGGGCTCCTCGGTTTCAGACGAGCTTGCCTGCCGGAGAAAAGCCTGGATGCGGTCGGCGATGAAGAGGGCTTCGTTTTCGCCGTCGGGAGCCTCGTAAAAGCCGATGAGCGAGCCGCCCTGGCGCTCGGTCCAGAGCTTCTTGCCCTTGCGGCGGAGGTTGTTGGACACCACGGCGCCGGCGGCGGAGAGGATGTTCTGGGTGCTGCGGTAGTTCTGCTCCAGGCGGACGATGCGGGCGTTGGGAAAGTCCTTCTCGAATTCGAGGATGTTGCGAATGTCGGCGCCGCGCCAGGAGTAGATGCTCTGGTCCTCGTCGCCCACGGCGCAGACGTTCTTCTCCTCGCCGGAGAGAAGCTTCATGAGCTCGTATTGGGGGCGGTTGGTGTCCTGGTACTCGTCCACCAGCAGGTAGCGATACCGGCGCTGGTAGCGGCGGCGGGTCTCCTCGGAGACATTGAGCAGGCGGACAGCTTCGAGGAGCAGGTCGTCGAAGTCGAGGGCGTTGTTCTTGCGGAGCTCGGCGCGGTAGGCCTGGAAGATGTGGGCGATGCGCTCGGAGTTGGGGTCCTTGGAGGCGAGATAGTACTCCTGGGGATCGATCATGTGGTTCTTGGCCCAGGAGATGCGGCCGAGGACGCTGCGCGGGGTGAGCTGCTTGGTGTCGAGGCCCATGCGCTTCATCACCTGCTTGACGATGGACTGCTGGTCGTTCTCGTCATAGATGGCGAAGGCGCGGGTGAGGCCAACGTTACCAACCTTCAGCGCCTCGATATCGCGGCGGAGGATGCGGACACAAAGGGAGTGGAAGGTGGAGATGAGGGGCTTGGCCAGGGCAGCGTGGCCGATGAGGCGGTCGACGCGCTCGGCCATCTCGGCGGCGGCCTTGTTGGTGAAGGTGACGGCGAGGATGGAGTCAGGGGCGACACCTTTCTCGCGGATCAGGAAGGCGATGCGGCTGGTGATGACACGGGTTTTCCCGGAGCCGGCTCCGGCCAGAATGAGCAAGGGCCCGTCCGTGACTTCGACGGCGGCGCGCTGTTCGGGATTCAGGTTGGTGACAAGAGACGACAAGGGAGATGCCCGGCGGGAAAGGTCCTAGAACAGTTTATCTGGAAGCAGGGACCACATTGCCTCACTTTCTCTTCCGCGCCGAAGATCAAGCTCAGAGGCTGATGATATCAACGCTATCAGTGATATCATTGATATCAAAACGGGGGGGGAGGGGGGTATTTCTTCTCCCTGTCGCGCCCTGCGCGGTTGCAGTGCCTCACGAACTCTCCCCGCGAACTGCCCAAGCTCAGAGCCCGGTGATATCAACGCTATCATTGATATCAAAA
>Ga0265338_10009385_pt1 | contig 11681 bp, 8 predicted proteins | sample 42126metaG_FD_193579 | JGI IMG/M metagenome (GOLD analysis project Ga0265338, IMG submission 193579) | Rhizosphere microbial communities from Carex aquatilis grown in University of Washington, Seatle, WA, United States - 4-21-26 metaG | ecosystem: Host-associated > Plants > Roots > Rhizosphere >... | reverse complement strand
CGGGTGCATGCCTTCGAAGTTGCCCGCCACGTGCCACGGTTCGTCAACGACTGCCAAGGCTCAGACGAACGCCCAGACGACGAAGACTCAGCCGCCGGGTCGGTCGTCGGATTGCGAATTAACGACACCAAGACGGGCGGGCAGCTCGTCTATGCTCCCTGCGTGGGCTCGTTCGATGAACCGCTAAAGCACGCGGCGCGGGAAGCCGATTGCCTGCTCGTCGACGGCACTTTCTGGGACGACGACGAGCCGATCCGCTGCGGGATTGGGAGCCGCACGGCGCGGACGATGGGGCACTTGCCCGTCGGCGGTCCGGAGGGGAGCCTGAGCTGGCTAAGCGGCCTGAGCGCACGGCCCCGAGTTTACGTCCACATCAACAACACCAACCCCATGCTCGACGAGCGCGGGCCGGAGCACCGGCAAGTAACCGACCGAGGTATCCGCGTGGGAGCCGACGGCGACAACTTTGAATTGTAAGCCAGCCTGGCCATGCGGCGGCTTCTCTTTTCAATGCCGTGCTCGCGGGTTAGGATGATGCCAGTGCGACGGATTCCGTAGGGAAACCTACGTGGCGTTCCGCAATTTGCGATGTGACGATCTGTTCGGCGCAACGTCTTGGGAGCGATTCGTATGAGACCGGAAGGGCTCACAGTTTTCGACCTGAGCGCATCGGAAAAACTGCAACTCGTTGAAGATCTCTGGGATGATCTTGCGGCTACTCCCGGTGCAGTGCCGGTCCATGATTGGCAAAAGGAGGAGCTTGCCCGACGGAAGGCGAACCTGCTGAAGAATCCGAGCTCTGGGCTGACCTGGGAGGAGGTGCAACGAAGGGTTCGCAACCGTCATGGCCATTGAGCTGATCTTCGCGCCCGAAGCCGAGCAAGACATCGCCGAAGCGTTTGCTTGGTATGAAGACCAGCGGCCTGGACTCGGCGAGGACTTCTTGAGATGCGTCGACGCCTGCATTCAGGCTACCCGCCGGAGCCCGGAGATGCACGCCATCGTCCACGAGTGCTAACGTCGGGCCTTGGTGCGGCGATTTCCGTACGGAGTTTTCTACGAGTATTTGGGCGACACGGTCACGGTCTACTGCGTTTTCCATACTTCGCGCGATCCCGAGAAATGGCGCCAGCGGCTTCGTTGACTGCAGACGCCGAATGGCGAGTACGCCGCGCGGGACGGGCATCGCCGGTTGCGTGGTGAGCGATGCCGAGCTCGACCACACCGCGGCGCTGTTGTTCTTGCGCGAAGGGGGTGCGCGCTGTATCTATTGCATCTCCAGGGTGCGGCGCTGGTTGAACCGCTGGTTCCCGGTTGAACCAATCCTGCCTTCCTGTTCTCATCCCCCGGCTTCTTTTCCCAATACCCAGGCCTCGTTTCCAAGCACAACCTGGCGCGATCTGCCGCTTGATGCCGCCTGTGAGCTTTGCCTGCCGGATGGTTCGCCCAGCGGCTTGCGGGTGCATGCCTTCGAAGTTGCCCGCCACGTGCCACGGTTCGTCAACGACTGCCAAGGCTCAGACGAACGCCCAGACGACGAAGACTCAGCCGCCGGGTCGGTCGTCGGATTGCGAATTAACGACATCAAGACGGGCGGGCGACTCGTCTATGCTCCCTGTGTGGGCTCGTTCGACGAATCGCTAAAGCACTCGGCACAGGAAGCGGATTGCCTGCTCGTCGACGGTACGTTTTGGGACGACGATGAGCCGATTCGTAACGGGATCGGGAGCCGCACGGCGCGGGCGATGGGGCACTTGCCCGTCAGCGGTCCGGAGGGGAGCTTGAGCTGGCTAAGCGGCCTGAGTGTTCGGCACCGAGTGTTTGTTCACATCAACAACACCAACCCCATGCTCGACGAGCGCGGGCACGAGCACGGGCAAGTAACCGAGCGAGGCATCCGCGTGGGCGCCGACGGCGACAGCTTTGAATTGTAAGCCAGCCCGGCCGTGCCATAGCTTGGCGGGCCGAAGCTCCCCGATGCCAGGTGGCTGTTCGACACGCACGGAAAACTTTCCAATTGGTGTTGCGATGTGAAATGCGCAGCGTCCGCGGGGGCGATCACCCACCCAGGCCGCCGCCTGGACATCCATTGGCGCGTGGTTCGATCCCGACTTTGTTCCGAACTCACGCCGAGTTGAGCGGATTGAAGGCCGACACCTGCAACCCTGTCCACAAAAACGAGGGCAGCTCAATGGGACACGGTTCGATTGTCTATCAACCTCTTGTCCGAGCCTCTATTTCGAAAGCGCCGAACATCCTAGCGTATGAGCCGCCAAAAAGAGTCGTGCCAGTCCGACGCCTTCCGAACCTTTAGTCAGTCGATTCCGCCAGTCGACGATATCCTCGATTGACAGCTTATGTGTCGTGGGTCCGTTGGACTCACTGAATTCGTTGGGGTTTAGAGACAGCGGCGCCTTCAGTTCCAGTAATGCTTGAACCGCTGCAACCAGATTAGGGCTTTCATTCAGATCGCCAAGGCTTGATGACAACTTGAGAAGCTCCGTAAACACGTCATACGTTGCCGTAAGCAGGTGTTCCGCCCGATTGCTTTCATGGCCCAGGTATTCTTGAAGAATGCTAACGCCCAGCTCGTCTGTATCGGGGACGCGGCTGAAGTCGGCTATGTGCTGGACGTGTTGCAGAAGGACGCCATACGACGCGACGAATCGATCCATCACAGACATCGCGAAGGATGACTCCCAACATTCGATTTCAACTTGCTCCCAGACTTCTGGCGGAACCTGCTCGGGCACGAGAGCCCAATGCATACCATGGAGCGACGGCTCATCCCGAAATGCCGCGGCTTTGAACTGTCGATACACCTGTCGCCCAAGGCTGCGATTATCGACCGTTAATGCCACGACGATTTCTTCCCAAGCCAATCGCGTAGCGCAGAACGGGAGGGGGTTTGTTGTTTGACGTCCGAACGACTCCCATATGGCGTTCCACACTAAAGCAAGCGCACTCATTGAGGTGACGGGATGATCGGCATTCGCCGTAATCCACAGTCCCGGCTTGCCGTCCCATACGACTATGCCCGGAAGTATCTTGGCCACGATTCGCATCCGCCGAAGACTTTGAAGGTTATTCTTGAGCCGATTCCGAATTGGTCGGAGAACCCAATAAAATGGTTCGCGACGAACTGCCGTTGGCTCGTGATGAGCCTGTTTCGGTGGGAAGACGAACGACGCCCACTCCTCCATTGTCTCGAGAAACTCGCGGCGCTCACGATTCGCCAAGGCGTGATTCCGGTACTCAAATAGGCTCTCGACACTCTCGAATTCCGCATGAAGTTGCATGACCGCAGAAAAGGCATCACATCCGTTAATGACGGAGAGACGTATTGAGTTCTCGTTCACGCCAACCTGGAGCCCATGACCCAGGATCTGTTGCCGATGGCTCGCAGAGGTCGCCTTTCGTAACAAAGGTACGAGAATTAGCGCCTCTGGGGCCTGAGTCAGGAAATTCGAGACCGTTCTCGTGAACTCGCGAATGGCCTTATGGAGATCCCCAAAGCGGGTGACAGATGCTTGTCGTTCACTTTGCGAAGGAGCGTGTTCGACTGATTCCGCTGACTCGGTAATGTACCCCCACTCATCGACAGCGCTCTTAGGGAAAAGCAAGCCGGCATTGAAAGCCTTGCGGCATTCGTCCCATTTCTTTGTGTCGTGAATAAACGATTGTGCTATGGGCTCTCGTCGTGACCGTGCGACCGTAGCTCGGAGATCAACAAAGCACGAGAGAACCTGCTCTCGCAGCTCTGTTAATCTGGCAAAGAACTCACGCCAATTCGCGGGGCGAAAGCGATACTCGCAATGCCCGCGCGACAACCCATTAAGCCGCGTCGCCCACTGTGGGTGAAGGTTTTCTCCAAGCACGCCGGGTTTGTTTGCCTCGTCGGAGCGAAAAGGAAGCACCGAAAGCCGATGCCCGTACCCGACTGCGCCGTACTTCTGTTTGTTCGCGAATAACTGACTGAGAAGCTCGACCCGCTCAATCGTGAGATCGTGACTCGAGGCCGTCTTCGAGTCGTCACGCTGATGAGGACGCCGCAATCGTGACTCCTCCGAATCAAATGCAATCAGGTAATGGGCAACAACGGATTCTTCGCTCTCGTCCAGTTTCGCAATAGCGGCTTCCCTTCTAATTCGTTCGACAAAGCTCCCGCGACATTGACTGAGCCACATTCGACCAACCTCCGGCGCTCTTTCACGCAAGCCACGCATGAATTCACCGAGTCGATAAAGGGGAAGACTCGCAGTTGCCTGGGAGAGCGTGTCGCAATCAACCGACGAATCGAGTGAAGATTCGATTCCAAGATTCCCGCACCAGAACATGACTTCTGCGACAGACATCCAATCACGCTGATCCTTCGGAGGAGTCGGCACGCTCTGACGGGAGGACAACCAGTTGCGTACCGGCGCAAAGACCGTAGATGAATCCGTCAGTTTGTCTCGCAGTTCCTTGCTGCGTGCAGCAGCAACTGCTCCGGCCGCACCAAGGTTCTCGAAGATGTTCCAGCCCTTGTCGCCAAGAACATGCGCCACGTCCCATTCAAGCATCAGGAACCAGCATCCTGGATTCTGAGCGAACGCGTCGTCAACAACTGCTCGGTTCGAATTCCAATACGCGCGAACGCCTAGCCACATGAGCGCTCTCATGACGCCGCACACGCCCGACCACGTTGCGGGCTCAAACGCATCCAACGAATTCAACAACTCTGGAACTGTGTCTTCACGGCGACTGAACGCACACAATAGGAATGCTTCGAGATCACCTTCCTCCATAAGCGGAAGTGCCTGCGCCGCGGTCTCACCCCATGAGAAAAGTGAAGGATCCGTCAGGCATTCGCTAAGCACTCCGCTGCGGATCGCGTGAAAACCATCAAGTAGGCGACCGTTGTGTGATTCTCGGATGAAGTACTCGTTCTCGAAGCGTCGAACCGTCTCGACCGGAGAAGCGATCCGACATTGCGTTATTGTTCGGGTCAGGTAGAGGCGAGCCTCGTAAGTCGAAGCGACTGCCACCAACCGCAGAAGCGACTCCTCGTTCGGATCCGCTTTTCCAATTCGCACCTCGTCCTGAAATGCTCGCACCTGGGCCTTGATCCGTTGAGTAAGTGTCTCGGCCTGTGTCAGGAAGTAAACGAATTCGAGGAGGCTCTTGCGCACGCCAAATTGGGACCACGCCTCCTCAAAGTCGATGTGCTTAGTCGCGAGCTCCTGTTCTCGTAGTGACTGATAAAGTGACCGAGCCTCTGGCTCGTCGAAGTCTAGGCTGATCTCGGAGAACAGGAAGTCCGATCCAGAAACATTAGATCGCTGCCAGTCTTCCTCTCGAATAGTAACCAAGATGCGCATCAACGGCTCCGACCACAACTGACGAACCAACTCAACCCAGTAGCTATCGCCTGGTCGCACATCGACAAATACCAGTGTCGGAACGGCAATTGCCTGCGCGTGCTCGCGAATAGCTAAGGCCATTTGGCGTGCGTGCTTCAAACCCTCGGCAGATTCCAGCTGAAGTCGGAATGATGTGGGCGCGAGCTCTTTTAGGTAACGTAAAGCCAATGTGGTCTTGCCCTGCCCCGACGCACTGTGGACAATCACGATGTTAGATTCGAAGAATGCCTCATGAATCTTCGTGAGCGGTACTGTTCTTGGTACATCGACGTCGGCCATGATGTGGTCAAAACGGACTCGGCCGCCGCGAAAAAACTCGCGTTGCAGCTTACTCCTCGCTTCTGGGGCAGGGTTTGCACCGGCATCGCTCAAAGGGACGATCGAGCGATACCACTCGGAATGGAACGCGCTGCGCCCCTCTAGGAACTGGGCTACGCGCGTCAATTTCTGAATTGCGTCGCGACGTCGAATCGTGCGTTGTGATTCGGCCGAGGTCAGCATCCACCACATTAGAAAATCGAACGCATCACGGGGACTGACTCCAACGACCGACCGAGTCAGTAAAGTGAGGATGGCATCGGTGAGCGTTACTTCAGTGACTTGCTGAAGCTCGAGATGTTCGATAATGTGCGTTGCCTGAGCCACTGGCAACCCAGCCTTTGTAATCGTCTCCGTCGTGCCATCGGCTCTTGTGCGCTCGACCTCGCGGTCCTGGGAAATCGTCGCTACAACTCTAGCCTTTGCGCCGGGGTCGCCGACTTTGGCGGCAAGCAAGTCCGGTCCAATCGAGCCGAAAGATGCGACTCGGACAATGAGCGCGGAATTCGAGGCATAGAGTGACGAAATCCGCTCATAGAAGAACGGCTTGAAGCTGGATGCCGTCAGGTTTGAGGTGTAATCCTTGACTTGAACGACCTCGACAAGTCGGTGAGTGTTGTCGAATATCGCAAGGTCTTCTACCCCCTCCGGTTGAATTGCAAAATCGTCGGCGAGGGCCTCGTCGAATAATCGAAAAAGGGCATACAGGGCCTGTCGCCGGTAGCCACGATACGTCGCGGTGGGGTCGTCGCGTCTCATGCTTTGGGATAATTCGTTGTCGAAAGTCCGTTAACCCACGGAGTACGCCAACATGCAAAAAACTACCCTAAACGCAACGATTGTGCCAGTTCCGATTTCGCGGGACGTGTTTACCGGGATTGTTCGCCTGGCAACTAATGGGGGACAGATCCCATCGCAACGGCCCCAGGAATAATCCGCCCATCTCGACCCGCCCTCGGCCGGTCAGGCTTGCGGCTGGTCGCCAGGCTGGCGACAAGGCGCATTACTGTGGTCCCTGCGCCGAAGGCACTGACGTAGGCCGCGCTGATGGCAAGGACCGTGGCCATGCGCGGGGTCGGCCGCAGACCGCCGCGACCGCGAACGTCACCGCCAGCCCGTTGGGCTAAACCGCCGAGCAATTCGCCGGACAACCGACGAGGTGAAGGGAAGTCGGGGCTGGTCTTCGCAAAATCGGCAGCCCCCAACCGTCGGGCGTTATCCTGATTTCGTTCCACCACGACGGAGCTTGCCTCCGTCGAGCGATGACTGACGGCTAGAACCGAACGTCGACGGCAAACGCAAAATGGGTGAGTAGAAGGCGAGTTGGGCTGGCACCGTTAGCATTCGATCAGCGCTCCACCGGGACGAGCCCGGCGGTGGCGGATTCCCGGGGCCGGATGCCGGGCAGCCCCACGGATGCGGCGGACGAGCGCCATGGTCATCCGTGGTGTTCGTCATCCGTGGGTTCCTCCGATTCCACGAAGACGGCCAGTCAGGCCGTGGAGATCCGCCATGGCTTGGCTCGCGAATCAACCCAAACGTCCCATATAACCCAAACATGCTATCGATGCGGACAGTTGCGGACGGTTGCGGACAGTTGAAAATGCGACGACTGTCCGCACAAAAAAACGACGTAACCGTTTTTTATACAGACATTTGCGTTCATTGTGTGGGCGGTGCGGACAGTGCGGACAGTTGTGCCTCCCCATCGCCGAAAATTGGAAGGCTCTAGCAGAGGGTTGGCCGCGAAAAACACGAAGACTCGCGAAAAAACGGGGGCAAGGAAATGCGCCAAATGGCGCATTAATGAGGTCTTGGGAGTTGGGACAAAGGCGGGTGTGGGCGCTCCGGCGTCAGGAAGTCGGAAACGGCCAAAAGCGCCACAAAACCGGGCGCTTCGGCCGAAATCGAGCGCTTTTTTTTGAAAATTATACCTCCCATGGTTATACCGCGCGCGGCCCGCAGCGAGGCCTTTGGGGTCTGGCGAGACCCCTCATCCCGCCGTGTGTCCCGCCGCCGCCGAGCGCGTAGGCTCTTAGCGCCAGCCGCCCACGGTGTGTATAATCAGTGATGCCTCCCGCCCGCTTTGCCCGCCTCCCACGCCAGGTCCCGCCATGCAGCATTGCCGCGTTTGGTCCCGACGTTTCGCATTGGCCATTTGCTTTGCCTCCTGGTCGCTTGTGCCGGCCCGCGCCGCCGGTCCGCAGCCTCTCGACTTTAGCCGCGATATCCGGCCGATCCTCTCGAACAACTGCTTTAAGTGCCACGGCCCCGACGAATCGCAACGCCAGGCCGGGTTGAGGCTCGATAAGCCGGAAGGCGCGACGGCCCAGCTCGACTCGGGTGCGAAGGCCATCGTTCCGAGCAATGTCGCCGCCAGCGCTCTGGTCGCCAGGATCAATTCGGCCAACCCGGATGAGCGAATGCCGCCTCCGGCCAGTGGCAAAACGCTCAAGCCCGAAGAGATCGAAAAACTCACCCGCTGGATCGAAGCAGGCGCTGAGTTCCGCGGACATTGGTCGTTCCTCCCCCCGGCGCGCGTCGCGCCGCCGCTGGTGCAGCACGAAGCGCTGGTCCATAACCCGCTCGACCGTTTCCTGTTGGCACGACTCGAAGCCGAAGGTCTCGAACCGGCTCCGCCCGCCGACAAAGTGACGCTCGCGCGGCGAGTGACGTTCGACCTGACGGGCTTGCCCCCCACACCCGGCGAAGTCGACGCTTTCCTCGCCGACACGTCGAACGGCGCCTATGAAGCGCTTGTCGACCGGTTGCTCCTCTCGCCCCGCTATGGCGAGCACATGGCCCGCTACTGGCTCGACGCCGCGCGCTACGGCGACACGCACGGCTTGCATTTCGACAATGAGCGTGCGCTCTGGAAATATCGCGACTGGGTGATCGACGCTTTCAACCGCAATCTGCCGTTCGATCAATTCACCGTCGAGCAGCTTGCCGGCGATCTGCTGCCGAGCCCCACGCTCGACCAGCGGATCGCCACCGGCTTCAACCGCTGCAACGTCTCGACCAGTGAAGGAGGCTCGATCGACGACGAAGTCCTCGTGCGGTACGCCGTCGATCGTGTCGAGACCACCTCCACGGTGTTCATGGGGCTGACCATGGGTTGCTGTGTCTGCCACGACCATAAGTTCGACCCGCTTTCGCAACGCGAATTCTACCAGCTTTTCGCCTTCTTCAGCAGCGTCGAAGAGCGGGCGATGGACGGTAATGCACTGGCCCCGCCGCCGATCATCAAGACCCCATCGCCCGACCAGGCCGCTCGGCAGCAACAACTGGCCAGCGAGATCGCTGAAACGCGGCGTCAGATCGCCGCCGAGCTGGCCAAGGTCGAGTACGTCGAGCCGGCCGCGGCCACGGCGGGCCCGCCCGAGCCGCGAGAATTCGTTTGGATCGACGACGACCTGCCCGCCGGCGCCAAGCCGGAAGGGGACACTCCCTGGCAGTTCGTCGCGGCGCCAAGCCCCGTGCTTAGCGGCGCCAAGGCGTCGACTCGCAAGGCCGCAGGTTTAAGCCAGCACTTTTTCACCGGCGCCGAGCGAGGGCTACGCGTGGGCGAGGGGGACAAGCTATTTGCTTATGTCTACCTCGATCCGCAGGACAAACCCAAGGAGGTCATGCTCCAATTCAATGACGGCTCTTGGGAACACCGCGCCACCTGGGGCGACGACGTCATCCCCTGGGGCGCCGCCGGCACGGCCGGCCGAGTGCCGATGGGGCCCTTGCCCGAGCCAGGCCAGTGGGTGCGGTTGGAAGTCGAGGCGGCCAAGGTAGGCCTGAATCCCGGCGCCATGATCAACGGGTGGGCATTCACCCAGCACGACGGCACCTGTCATTGGGACAAGGCGGGCATCGTCACCCGCACTCCGCAGGCAGGTGAAAGTTTCGAATCGCAGCTCGCCTGGGTGGGCTACGAACGCGCGCAGAGCAAATCGACGTTGCCGCAGGTCGTTCAAGACGCCATCAAGGTCGACGAGGCCGCGCGGAACGACGACCAGAAGAAAACCATTCGCGACTACTTCCTTGAGCACATATACGCCAAGACCCGGCCGCTGTTCGCTGCGGGGCACGAGCGTCTCGCCAAAGCCGAACAGGAGCTAGTCGCGCTCGACGCGGCGATTCCCACGACGATGATCATGCAGGAGATGCCGCAGCCCCGCGACACGTTCATCCTGGTGCGGGGCGCCTACGACAAGAAGGGCGAAAAGGTCGTTGCCGGCACGCCCGCCGCGCTGCCGCCGATGCCCGAGGGCGCGCCGGCCAATCGCTTGGGCCTGGCCCAATGGCTGATTCAGCCTTCGCACCCGCTCACCGCGCGTGTGGCGGTCAACCGCTTCTGGCAGCAATATTTTGGCACCGGCATCGTCAAGACGTCCGGCGACTTCGGCGCCCAGGGCCAATGGCCCACGCACCCCGAGCTGCTCGATTGGCTGGCCACCGAGTTCGTCGGTTCCGGCTGGAACGTGAAACAGCTTCAGAAGCTGATCGTCATGACATATGCCTACCAGCAGTCGTCGCGCGCCACGCCGCAACTGCTCGAACGCGACCCCGAGAACCTGCTCTTGGCCCGCGGCCCACGGTTCCGTTTCGACGCCGAAGTGGTCCGCGACGCGGCCTTGGCGGCCGGCGGTTTGCTCGTCGAGCGGCTCGGGGGGCACAGCGTCAGGCCGTACCAGCCTGAGGGTGTTTGGGAAGCGGTGGCGTTCCTGGGGAGCAACACGTCGATTTTCCAGCCGGACCAGGGCGACGCCCTCTATCGACGCAGCCTTTATACGTTCTGGAAACGGACCGCGCCGCCGCCCTCGCTGACCACGTTCGACGCGCCCTCACGCGAAACGTGTACGGTGCGGCGGGCACGGACCAATACGCCGCTGCAAGCGCTGGTGTTGATGAACGACAAGCAATATGTCGAAGCCGCCCGCAAGCTGGCCGAACGGGCGATGCACGAAGGGGGCGCGACGGTCGAAACGCGGATCGCCCACGCGTTTCGCGTCGCCACGGCCCGGCAGCCGGTCGCCGATGAATTGGCGGTGCTCGTCCAGATCTACCAAGGTCAGCTTGTCGAATACCAGGCCGACAAGGAATCCGCCGCGAAACTGTTGACCGTCGGCGAATCGAAGCGCGACGAGGCTCTCGACGCCAGTGAACTGGCCGCGTATGCGATGGTCGCCAATTTGATCTTGAACCTGGATGAAGTGATTACGAAGGAATAGCGTGGGGCGGGTTTCCAACCTGCCATTGGATTCCTATGGCAGGTTGGAAACCTACCCCACGCGCGCAGGATTCTCATTATGACGCCATATCAAGAACACGCTCTTATCGAAACGCGCCGCCACTTTTTCGCCCGCTCGGCCGCGGGCATCGGCACGGCGGCATTGACCTCGCTTTTGAATCCCAGGCTGTTTGCCGCCGACGCCGGCGCTGCGGCGGCCCCCGCGACATTTGGCGTCTTGCCGGCGCTGCATCACACGCCTAAAGCGAAGCGCGTGATCTGGCTGTTCATGGCCGACGCTCCCTCGCAAATCGACCTGTTCGACTTTAAGCCCAAGATGCAGGAGTGGTTCGACAAGGACCTGCCCGACTCAGTCCGCAATGGCCAGCGGATCACGACCATGACCTCGGGTCAGGTGCGGTTCCCGATCGCTCCCTCGCTCTTCAAGTTCCAGCAATATGGCAAGCACGGCGCGTGGTTCAGCGAGTTGTTGCCCCATATGGGCTCGATCGCCGACGACATCGCGATCGTCAAGACGATGAACACCGAGGCGATCAACCACGATCCCGCGATCACGTTCATTCAGACGGGCAGCCAGTTGCCCGGGCGGCCGAGCACGGGGGCCTGGCTCTCGTATGGTATCGGCAGCCCAAATGAGGACCTGCCGGCCTTCGTCGTGCTCCACTCGCGCTGGAGCTCGAAGTCGGGGAGCCAGGCGCTCTTTTCGCGACTTTGGG
>Ga0265338_10009384_pt1 | contig 11682 bp, 17 predicted proteins | sample 42126metaG_FD_193579 | JGI IMG/M metagenome (GOLD analysis project Ga0265338, IMG submission 193579) | Rhizosphere microbial communities from Carex aquatilis grown in University of Washington, Seatle, WA, United States - 4-21-26 metaG | ecosystem: Host-associated > Plants > Roots > Rhizosphere... | reverse complement strand
TTGAATGGTCTGGAAGCGGCGACCCGCATGGCCAGGGAATTTCCGGAAGTGCGGGTCATCATCCTTTCCATGCACGATAACGAAGAATATGTCCGGCGGGCGCTCAAGGCGGGCGCGGCCGGTTACCTGCTCAAAAAGGCGGCAACCACCGAGCTGGCCACCGCTTTGCAACGCGTGGCGCTCGGGGAATTCTATCTCAGCCAGGAAATCTCCACCCGGTTGCCCAAAAACTTTGCCCTGGATGGAATCGCCCACCGGAAAAGTCCGCTCGAACAGCTGACCAGCCGGCAGCGCGAGATTCTCCAACTGATTGCGGAAGGCCAGAACACCAAAGGCATCGCCGAACTTCTGAAGGTCAGTCCCAAGACCGTTGAATACCATCGCATGAAGCTGATGGATAGCCTGAACGTGCATGACGTTCCGGCTCTGGTGCGATTTGCCCTGCATGTGGGTTTGCTTCCACAGGAAAAGCTGGTTACGGGTTAGCGTCTTCCGGAAAGATTGCGCCGGTCCATTCGGCCATGATTGGCTCCGGCCGCAAGGCGGTGTGCATGGCGCGAATCGGAACCCGGTTGCCTGGCGGCCGCCGCGTCCCGTTGCGGGTTTCGCACCGGACTGGGTGGTCAAAGCGGGTTTCCGCGTCAAACTGTACATTAAGTTTCATCATTTTTTCCATTTATAGCCACCGCCGGCGGGCGGCTTTTTAACTCAGCGCGCCCGCCGTGGTGGGTCCGTTCAGGGTCAGTACCTCATGAAATGAATTTCCCTTCCGATGCCGGCGAAATGCCAGCGCCAGTGGCCGGCGCGCATCGCTGCCGCCACATGCAGGCATGACCGGCCCCAACTTCTTTGGCTGAGATATAGTGACATAATTTAACTTCCGTTGATTCTTGACCGGACACAGCCGGAGCGACCTCGCGCTTCCACCTTGTTATCGCAGAATAAACCGCCTGCCTTGATGGTTATTGCGCGATCAACCTTGCGTGCGATAAAAACGCCTCGGAAAACTCGCGGCGTTCGTGTCGGTAAAAACCGACAAACCGTTGGTCCCCATGGTTACGGTGCCAATGTTGGTCCAGGTCTTGAAATCCTGCGTCGCCTGGACGTTATACACGTGGCCGATCGTACCGGTCAGGGTCAGCTTGAACTGCCGGGTGGGCGTAATGGCGAGCTGCACCCGGGCAAGGACTGGCACGGTGTAAGCCACTTCGCTTGAATTCGGGCTTTCCGCACCCGGGGCGGAATACGCTGTCGCCACAAAATAATAGTTGGCTCCCTCGATCAGGCCGGTGACGGTGGCACTCGTTGCGTGGCCGGCAGAAACTTCATTGGTATAGGTGCCGCTGGCTCCGCCGTAATAGAGGTTGTAACCCGCAACGATGGGATTTGTGCTGGGGTTCCACGCCAAAGTGACACTGGCTGCCTGAACGGTCTGGCCGAGCGCGGCCAGAATCACGAGACCTCCTAGAAACTTCATCAGCCCGGTGATTTTGAAAGGCCGGCGCAAAACCCCGTTTACGCATTGCGTCCTGCATTTGTGAATGATGGTCATGATTCAAATTACGTCCTGCGGAATAGGGCAGCGACTAGGGTGTTCCTTGCCACCACTGGGAAAACCCTTGGTCCCGGTTTGGAAGCGAATGGCGGTGGATGCTGAAGGTTGAACGAGCGGGCTGGTCAAGCATCCCCGGCGGCGGAACTCAGCTCATATAATCCGCAGGTAGGGTAACACCCCATAGCCGCCATCCGTTTTGGGATTTATTCTGGATTCATGAATAACAAGAAAAGTTTCTTCAAGGCTGGCCTTGCCGGATGTGTGCTGGGTGCCGGGCTTCTGATGGGGCTGACCGGTTGCGTGGGTTACGTTGAAGGCCCGGGCGCCGGGTATGCGTTCGCCGCGCAGGATGACTACGTTTATTACCCGCAATATGAATCCTATTACAGCGTGAGCCGGCACCAATACGCCTATCGTGAAGGCAACGCATGGGTGGCGCGGTCCGCGCCGCGAGGAGCCTCGGCGGATGTGGTAAGGGCATCACCTTCAGTGAAGATGAATTTCCACGACTCTCCGGCGCAGCATCATGCCGCCGTGGTGAAGCAATATCCGAAAAACTGGTCGCCTGCCCCTGCAAAATCAGGTCAAAGCCAGAAGAACGACCAGCACGACCAGCACGGGGAGAACAACAGCAAGTAACCAGGCGAACCGCTTTCGCGAATTGAAAGACTCATTATGTTGGGAACCATTCTACTGATCGTGCTCATGCTCATGTTGCTCGGTGCCTGGCCGACCTGGCCGCACAGCCGGAGCTGGGGTTATTACCCGAGCGGCGGACTGGGCCTGCTCGCAGTCATACTGCTGGTCCTGGTTTTGCTGGGCAGAATTTGACCGGATCGGGCTGTGACCGGCGGTGGCAGCGATGAGGTTTCACCAAACCCAAGGCCGGGCGAGTTATCCGTCCAGGCCGCGGCCCACGCAATCATCAAGCTTGCAGATTTATGTTACGAAGCATTAAACAACTGTACGGAGACAAACTCGGAACGTCCGATGGCGACCTCGGCCATGTGAAGGATTTTTATTTCGACGACCGGAACTGGGCGGTTCGCTATTTGGTTGTGGACACGGGCTCGTGGTTGCCGGGGCGACAGGTGCTGCTCTCGCCCCATGCCTTCGGCATTCTCGAACCGGCCGGGAAAATCCTGCGCGTCAACCTGACCCGGAAACAGATTGAGGACAGCCCTGCGATTGAGTCGCACAAGCCATTGTCGCGACAATACGAGGAAGAATACTACCGCTACTATGGATGGCCTTATTACTGGCGGGGTGATGCGTTGTGGGGCATGAGCGGATTTCCGATTTTGGAACTGCCGGCAAAACCTCTTCCGATCGAACCGTCCGCTGCCGGCGGCCCGCAACCCGAACGGGCCGATGCCCATCTGCGAAGCACTCTAGCCGTGAGCGGCTACCACCTCCGGTCGGGCGATGCGATGACCGGTCACGTCTGCGATTTTATGATGGAGTCTCAGAGCTGGGCGATTGACCAGCTGGTCATCAAGACCGGTCACCGGCTTTCCGGCAAAGAGGTGCTGCTACCGACCAAGAAGGTGGAACGGATCAGTTATGACGAATCCACAGTATTCGCAGATCTTACCGCGGTGCCTGGTTTTTAATACGTTGTGCTGGCACCGGTTCTCCGGCGGCAAATACCGGCATGGGGGAAATACCCCATATCACACGGGCAGCACTTTGACTTATTCTCATATCATGAAGCTTGATTACAAGGCGAAGCCGCTGACGTTCGGTGATCTGGTCACGGCAGCTTACGATGTCGGTGGCGGCAAGCAAGGCGAAGGGATTTTGCGGCTCGCCGTCAATGCGCAACTGGTCGAGTTTCAAGGACAAGATCGCTTTGTGATTCTTGAGCCGGACCCTGCCCCGATTTCCCATTCCCATGAACAAATTTCTTAAAGTTTCTTGCGATCCAGCCGCCGCCAGGCTGGATGAAGGCCAGACGAACCCGCCCCATCGCATCCTCGTGGTTGAGGACGATCGCAACCTCCGCCAGCTTAACGCCGGTGTGCTGACTCAGTCCGGTTATGAGGTGGATGTTGCCGAAGATGGCGCCGCCGCCTGGGAAGCGCTTAAGACCAATCGCTATAATCTTCTGATCACCGACAACAGCATGCCCAAGCTGACCGGAATTGAACTGCTCAAGAAGGTGCGCTCCGCCCGCATGGGATTGCCGGTCATCATGGCCACGAGGGCCTTTCCCACGGAGGAACTGGCGAAAAATCCGTGGCTTGAACCTATCACCACGCTGGCGAAACCGTATGCCGCCAACCAGTTGGTGGACACGGTGCAGGGTGTCCTGCGCGCGTTTTTCTCAAGAGACAACCAGCTGCGCGTGGCGCCAAAACACAACGACGCGGGCGCATTCTCGGTTGAGCGCTACACCGCTGGTCGCGAGCTGGAGTGGAACGCCTTCGTGAGCACTGCCAAGAACGCGACCTTCCTTTTCTCCCGCAACTACATGGACTATCACAGCGACCGGTTTGCCGACCATTCGCTTATGGTTTTTAACGACCGTACCTTGGTGGCCGTGTTGCCGGCGAATCTCAACGCCAACGGCACCCTCATCAGCCATGAAGGATTGACCTATGGCGGGCTGGTGGTCTCCCCCGAAGCAACCCTGAATGATGTGCTGGCGGGCTTTTATGTGATTCTGCAGTATCTGAGCCAAGAGCGGATTTCCAAACTGCTCTACAAGCGAATTCCGGGTTTTTACAACACGCTCCCCGGCGACGAAGTGGCATATGCCCTGTTTCTCCTCGACGCCCAGCTCTACCGCCGGGACTGCTCAACCGCGGTCGCGCAGGCGGACCAGCTTCCGCTCCGCAAGGGGCACAAGTATCTGATCAAGAAAGCCGCCCGATTGGGAGTCCGCATCGTTCAGGAAACATCCTTTCAACCATTCTGGGAACAGGTGTTGATACCACAACTGGCTGCCCGGCATGGGGTCAAACCCGTGCATACGCTCGAGGAAATCACGCTGCTCGCCTCACGCTTTCCGGAACAGATCAAACAATTCTCGGCGTATTGCGGCGATGAAATTGTCGCGGGCACGACCATTTACGAAACGCCGACCGTGGCGCATGCGCAATACGGCGCAGTCACGGGAAAAGGAAGACAGATTGGCGCGCAAGCTTATCTGTTCAGCTCGCTGATCGGGCAATACCAGGACAAGCGGTTTTTTGATTTCGGCATCTCCAATGAGAATGAAGGCCGGGCCTTGAATCATGGGTTGCTGGATTGGAAGGAAGGTTTTGGCGCGCGCTGCTACGTGCATGATTTCTATGAAATCAAGACCGGGAATTATCCGCAGTTGGAATCCGTGCTGCAGATCTGGCCAAAAATAATTTTGGCGACTCCGATAAAAGAGGAGGCATCGCCTGCGGCCATGGATCATCAGCCGGTCCGGGGATATTTCGCGCATCCCATGGCGCTGATTGATGAAGGGACTTCAATCGGCCAAGGGACGCGGGTATGGGCCTTTGCCCATGTTGTGAGCGGGGCGGTTCTGGGAACAGACTGTAACATCTGTGACCACACTTTTATAGAGGGTGGCGTTCGCATGGGCAATCGCGTGACCATCAAGTGTGGGGTATTTCTCTGGGACGGATTGACCATTGAGGACGATGTCTTTATCGGGCCCAATGCGGTTTTTACGAATGACATCCGGCCCCGGAGCAAGCGACATTTGACGACCTATCTCCCTACCGTGCTGAAAGAGGGATGCACGCTGGGAGCCAGCAGCACAACCCTTCCGGGCATTACCATCGGGCGTTGGGCCATGGTGGGTGCCGGAGCCATCGTGACCCATGATGTCCCGGATTACGCCCTGGTGGTGGGCAGCCCGGCCCGGTGGCGCGCCTGGGTGTGCCGCTGTGGAGAAAAACTTTTTCCCGCTTCCGGCCGGCTTCTGGGCTGCACCTGCGGCCGGGCTTATGAGCAGATCAATGAGAACGAACTGAAAGAAGCCAATGGTTCCCCCGAGAACCTGCCGGGAAACCGCGTCGCCGCAGATTTCAGTGAACTGATCATCGCCATCAATGGGCACCCGGCAACCAATGGCCGGGAAAGCCAGGTTGTGCTTCCAGTCTGAAACTCACTTAAAGCCGGCCGGGCAATGCCGCAAACCTTGGGTCGGGTAATACCCCATGGCAACCACCAGGTTTCCAACTTATTCTCCGACCATTGGCTCAAGGATTCATTAACCAGGTAAATTATGAATACAGATTTTTCGATCGATTTGGATCAATTGCAGTGTACGCCTTCACCGAAGTCGGTTCAGGGCTTGCACTGGAAACGCGCAATGGATGCCCTGCTCATCCTGCTGGCCCTGCCATTTTTGATTCCACTGGCGTTGCTGATAGTCCTGTTGATCCGCAGCGGTTCCCGTGGGCCGATTTTGTTCCGGCAGGAGCGCGTCGGTTATCTGGGCCGGCGCTTCCGGTGCTTCAAATTTCGGACCATGTTTATGGATGCCGACACGGCCACGCACCAGGGACACCTGCATGAACTGATGAATTCGAACACGCCCATGATGAAAATGGATTCCAAGGGGGATTCCCGCATCATCCCATTTGGTGTGTGGATCCGCGCATCTGGTTTGGATGAGCTGCCCCAATTGATAAACGTGCTTCGGGGTGAAATGAGCCTGGTGGGGCCGCGCCCCTGTTTGCCTTACGAATACAACAAATATCTGCCGTGGCAGAAGGAGCGATTTGTCACCATGCCGGGGTTGACCGGACTTTGGCAGGTAAGCGGAAAAAACAAGACCACCTTCGTGGAAATGATTCAATTGGACATCAGGTACGCGAAATACAAAACCCCCGGGGGGGATTTGAAAATCATCCTGCTGACCATTCCAGCCTTGCTCATCCAAATGCTGGAGACGCGCCAGGCCAGGAAGGCATTTTTCCGTCCCGTTCGCCGGAAAGCCAGCCATTGCAAATTTGCCACCGAGCCGCCCTTCTTTGCGAGAGCCGCCCTGGTAGGCGCAGTTCAGGCAAGAGATGGCGAAAACGTCTGGATTCGGAAGGAAACAAAATTGAACACTTAAAATCCGAAATGGGGTGAACACCCCATGGCAGACGCGGCGTTGCCCAGCCTATACTCACCACATGAAACACAATCATTTCTCCCGTGACCAAAACCAAAAGCCTGCCGGCGCCTCCGTGCCGGTGGCGGTTGTTGCCTTGAACCAAACCGAAAAGAATTTTGTGCCTTCACCAGACGAAGTGGCCAGAAAGGCCTACTTCAGTTACGTCAACCAAGGCTCGTCATCCGGGCACGAGGTGCAACACTGGCTGGCGGCCGAGGCGGAATTGATCGCGGAACGCAAGCTCACCCGGACCCACGGTTTTCATAACCCGACCTAGAACAAATTTCCCAGGCGACCATCAAAGAAACCATTTATGACAACCTCCAACCTTCACATCATCGCCAAAGTTGCCCGGCTGGTGATCGGCAGTTCATTCATGCTGGCCGCGCCGGCCTTGCTGGCGCAAGGACCCAACACCGATGACACGAACACTCTCACACAAACCTGGAAATACCAGGTTGCAGTGGAAACGGACCGGTCTTTGGGGGAACAATGTCTTCTCTCACCCGGGCTCAAGGAGAAGATGAAGCTCACTGACGAGCAAAGAGGAGAGCTGAAGCCAATCGAGGACGATTTTGCCACCACGAGCCAGCAATACCAGACCGCCAACCAGCCCCGGATTGACGCCGCTGAGGAGGCAAACCGTCAAGCGCGCGCATCGAAGGATCCGGTAAAAATTGAGACTTCACGCAAGCAGCTGCAACAAATCTGGGCCGGCCTTAAACCCTATCGGGTGGCAGCCGTAAATCGAATCAAGCCGCTGCTGACGCCGGATCAACTTACGCTTTTGGAAGACGCGAAAAACCAATGGCGTGAAAATCATGATGCGGAAGCGAATGATCCGTCGGCCAATTGAAACATTATCACCAGCTCCGAATATGAAAGACACCGTTTACAAGCTCATCGAACTCACCGGCACCTCCACCACTTCCATTGAGGATGCCGTGGACACGGCCATTCAGCGGGCGCACAAAACCATCAAGAATCTGTGCTGGTTCCAGGTGGTTGAAACGCGCGGCAACATCGAAAAAGGGAAGGTGCATCACTGGCAGGTGACCCTCAAAGTCGGTTTCGCCGTGAAAGACTGAACGCAATTAAAAAATTATGACCAAAGAACAAACGAGCCCAGGTTTGAATATCACCCGCGAACAGATGGTCCAGTTGTTGAACGAGGATCTGGCTGGAGAATACCAGGCGATCATTGCCTACACGGTGTATAGCCAGGTGCTGAAAGGCGCCGCTTACACGGACGTTGCGCGGGAACTGGAACTGCACGCGGGCGAAGAGTTGCAGCACGCCATCAAGATTGCCAAACAGATTGATTACCTGGGCGGCATGCCCGGCGTGACCCCCAAGCCGGTCAAGACTTCAAGTGACGCGGTCACCATGCTGCGCGCGGATCTGGAAAACGAACGAGCCACGGTGGGCCGCTATCGCGAGCGCATCCGGCAGGCGGAGGCGATGGGAGAATTCGCGTTAAGCGAGACTTTGCGCGCCATCATTGTTCAGGAGCAGGAGCATGAAATTGATTTGAGCGCGGCACTGGATATCAACGTGCCTCCCGCAAAAACGCCGGCGGACAAAATGAATGGTCGGAACCAGGACAAGAACAGCCATGTCTCAAGGTGATAAATCCAGCTACACCGACAAACAGAAACGGCAGGCGGCGCACATCGAGGCCAGTTACGAGCAAAAGGGTTTGAGCACGAAAACTGCGGAAGCACGGGCCTGGGCGACCGTGAACAAACTCTCCGGCGGCGGCAAAAAAGCGGCTCCGGGAGAAACCAGGATTAGTTTAAAATTATTCCATCCTTATTAGGTAAAAAACAAATCAAGAAACTAGAAATATGAACACACCCATCCTCGCCCGGGACCTGACCAGGCAAGCCCCCCACAGCCCGCGCGAACGCATCGCCGGCTTCGCCATCGCGAGCCGAACCGTGGACAAATGCCGCGCCAGCCTGGCGGGAACCCTCGGCGAATATCATTACGACTGTCCGCTGGACAACATGCTTTTTAGCTTCAAGGGCATCAACGGCGAACAATTCAAGACCGCCGTGCAAGCCGCGAAAAATTATGAAGATGTCGGCACCTGGCTGCAGGCCAATGGCACGACCAAAACGCCCGTCGAAATCAAAACGTGGTCGGATGAAATGGAGGCCGGCAGCCCGATGAAAAATCCGGAAAAGCGCGCTTACTTCATCGAGAGCTGTCACAAGATCGGGCTGAACCCCGAAACGAACACCACGTTCGACTGGCTTGAAGCGGACGACCGCGCGAGTTTCAGCCACAAGTTCGTATGACCGGATTTGCTTTCCGCCAGACACCAGCACCTCTGCGATCAACCAATTTAACAAATTCATGAAAGCCTCCATCACCAAACCCACGGAAGCACCCCAAACTCCGGTTTTCCCGCAAACAGTTCACCATCGGCGGCCAAATCCCGAGGCCGCTGCTCCAGGTTCAAAGTCCAATAAGCGGGACAACACTTCCTCCCAATCCCGTGACTCGCGTGAAGACCGCGGTACGCGCGAAATGAAAACAACGCGCAACCCGCAAACATTTTCCCGCGGACGGTAATTATCAACCCATGAAAACAAATCTATTGAAGGACGGAGCCCTGACCGAAAATTCCGCCGGCATCGGGACGGTGACCCGCAAGATGGTGCGGGAACGCGCGGTGGAACTGGCGGTCATCAACGGCCGTTCCGCGAAAGACGTGTCAAAATCCGATTGGGAACAGGCCAAACGGGAATTGACCGGTGAACCGGATACGGAGCCGAAAGACGCCGTGCTGGAATCTGCGCCCGAATCCGAACGCTGGGACCCGGTGCCCGGCTCAACCGGGCACAAGGCGCCAGCCAACCCCAGTGCCGATGAGGACGACGAGGGACGCAGCGACAATGAACGACTGGTGGAAGAAGGCGTCGCCGGGGCGGAGCATGATCAAATGCGTCAGGCCGCCAAAAATACCACGGGTGAAAATAAATGAGTGGAGTGTTTTAAATGCCAAAACCAAAGGGAATATCGCCATTACTTTATTCTCCGACCGCATAGAAACGATCCAACCAAGCATTGAATGCCAACGGACAACTGATTGAGACCCTGACGCGTTCCGGGATGTTTCAGAATTACGGGCGCGCCTTCACGGAGGCGACCGGCATGCCGTTGGCGTTGCGTCCGATCGAGACCTGGCAGTTGCCATTCCACGGCGGGCGCAAGGAAAACGGTTTCTGCGCATTGATGGCCGGGAAGAGCCATACCTGTGCGGCGTGCCTCCGGCTGCAGGAGAAACTGGCGCAGGATGCCTTGAACCAACCGGCCACCAGGAATTGCGCCTTCGGCCTCTGCGAAACTGCCGTGCCGGTGAAGCTCGGCCCGCAGACCATCGGCTACCTGCAAACCGGCCAGGTGTTGCGACAGAAACCGACCGGGGCCTCGTTCCAGCATGCCATTGATCAGGCCAGGAAACTTGGCGTGGATATTGGCAACGAGCAGACAAAGCGGGCTTATTTCCAAACCCCGGTCGTCTCGCAGAGGAAACTCGATTCTATAACAGACCTGCTGGCCATCTTCGCCGACCATCTTGCGATGAAAAGCAACCAGCTGGTGGTGCAGACGGCGAACGCGGAGCCGACGATCATCACCAAGGCCCGGCAGTTCATCGGTGAACACTATACGGAGGACATCTCGTTGGGCCAGGTTTCGAGCATTGTGAATACGAGCCGCTTTTACTTCTGCAAACAATTCCACAAGGCCACAGGCCTGAGCTTCATCGAGTTCGTCTCCCGCACACGGATCGAGAAGGCGAAGAACCTCCTGCTCAACCCCAACCTCCGCATCAGTGAAATCGCCTTCGCGGTCGGATTTCAGTCGCTGACGCATTTCAACCGGGTTTTCAAACAAATCGTGAGGCAATCACCTACCAAATATCGCCGCCAGTTGCCTGCAACGACCCAACGCCAGTTGCCGTATTCGGAATTCTGCATGAAGCCAGTGCCACCCAGGCAGCTTGGCCGCTCAATCAAACCGCAACTTTTTTATGCCGAAAACTGCAAACTATAATAATCCATGAGTTGGTCTCCTCTGAATCTAACTGTTCGGGTTGGCTGCAATCTGGCCTACGAAACCACCGTGCAGACGTCGGTGTTGTTCGTGCTCAAGCCGCGGCTCGAAGGCCGGGTGCTGGTGATGCAGGAGAGGCTTTCGTTCGGCATCGGCCTGCCGGCGTATGAGTTTCAGGACAGCCACGGCAACATCACCTATCGCTCGACGTTCATGCCGGGTCGCAACGAAATTCGCCATGATGCGCTCGTCGCCGTTTCTTCGCTGCCCGACAGCCGGGAAATCCAAGGCAACATTGTGCCCGTGGGGCAGCTCCCGTTTGAGTTGTTGCGTTACACCTTGCCGAGCCGTTATTGCGATTCGGACAAGCTGATGGATTTTGCGTGGAAACAATTCGGCCAGATCACCCATGGTCTCCCGCGTGTGCAGGCTATCTGTGACTGGGTGCACAACAACATTGAGTACCGGTATATGTCCGGCCGTTCCGACCTGTCCGCGTCCGAGGTCATCGGCCGGCGCTACGGCGTATGCCGCGACTTTGCCCATGCGGTCATTGCGCTGTGCCGTGCGTTTAATCTACCGGCCCGCTATGTGACGGGACATTTGCCGGACATCGGTTTCATTGATCCGGGCACGCCGATGGATTTTCACGCCTATTGCGAAGTCTATCTGGGCCAGGGATGGCTCACCTTCGATGCACGGTATAATGTGCCGCGCATCGGCCGGGTCAAAGTCGCCCACGGCGCGGATGCCGTGGATGGCGCGTTTGCGACGATTTACGGCGAAGCCAACCTGACCCATTTTCAAATCTGGGCCTATCAGGTAAATCCCCAGCAGGTGTCGGTGGGCGATCCCATTGACTTGTCCAAACGGCTTGATGGCAATCAAACGGTCCGGCTCAGTTAGTCCGCTGGTCTAATTCCATTGTGGCCAGCAGATCGTCGAGGGAAACGGT
>Ga0265338_10009382_pt1 | contig 11683 bp, 9 predicted proteins | sample 42126metaG_FD_193579 | JGI IMG/M metagenome (GOLD analysis project Ga0265338, IMG submission 193579) | Rhizosphere microbial communities from Carex aquatilis grown in University of Washington, Seatle, WA, United States - 4-21-26 metaG | ecosystem: Host-associated > Plants > Roots > Rhizosphere >... | reverse complement strand
CGACCGGTGACGCCCGGCTCTCACGGTGTCGCAAACTGCCGATCCTGCTTGCCCGCCGGCCAATCCGCAGGGAATCCCATTTGATAGCTGTGCGTATTGTCACATTCCATCAGCGTCATTCATGCACTTAATGCAATTGACTCATCACTAGCAGTAGTCTTTTTGCTCAGCGCAATGTCACGTAGCGTCGTCAAACGATTTCAAATAGTTATCAAAAGCATCCATTGCCTGGACCCGGTAAGCGAGACGAACCGAGTCGCTACCTTTTCGGTTGCTCTCCGGTGATGCCCCACACGAGCTGATCGATCGGGTCGGGCTCGGTCGCGGAAAGGTCGACCCAGGTCAAACCATCGAGGAAGACCGACAGGTCCCGGGGACGGGCGCCGGGCAACAGCACGGGGACAACGGCGCAGCGCCGCTTGCTGCGCTGGCGGAGGAACGCGGTGAGCTCCTGCTCCTGCCACGGGCCCATCCGGGAGCCGACGATCACCGCGGCGGCCGGGATACCGGAGATGACGTCCTCGAGCGCCGGCTGCCACGGCTCCCCCGGGCGCAGCTCGCGCTCGTCCAGCCACGGGCGAAGCCCGCGTTCCCGCAGGCGCTGCGCGAGCTCACGCACGGCCGGCTTGTCCTCCCAGTTGTGGCAGAGGAAGACGTCGAACTCCGCGGCCGCCTCCTTTCCCCGCACCACCGCGGCAGCGGTCGCGATCTCCCGGCCGGCGTCCGCAGAGGCGTCCATCGCCGCGGTGAGGTGGTCGCTGCCGTTCGCCAGCTCGTAGTCGTCGCGCAGCGAGACCGTGTTCTCGCACACCGGACACCTGATGTCCAGCCGGCCGAGGCCGAGGACCCGCTGGACCTGCTGGGTCGTGAACGCCGTGCCGTCATGCGGGCAGCAGTACTGACGCTCCCGCGTCACGCTTCCTGGCATGGCCCGGCGGTCGAGGTGGACGTGGACGAAGCGCTCGAACTGTCTCCGCACCGCGTCGGGTACCTGGTCGTACCCGATCCACAACTCCGCCTTGCCCTCCTCGCCGTCACGCTTCACGGCGAGGGTGCACTCACCGCCGTCGGCAGCGAACCGGGCCGCCGATTGCCAGCTGTCCACCCGGGTGAACCGGTTGCTGCGGGTCAGCCGGACGATCAGGGTCGCGTACACGTTCTCGACTGGTCCTTCGAACCGGAAGACGACGCCATCGCCCCCGGGGGTCTCGGACCGCGGCAGGTCGCGCCGGTAGGCCGAGGGGAAGACCAGCTGAACGCCGTCCTCGGTCTGCTCGCGAAGTACCAGCTCGTGCTGCAGGAGCTCCTCCAGTGTGGCGCACACGAGCAGCCGCTTCTGTCGTTCCGCCACCGGGTCGGTGGACGGTGCTGCGAAGTTAAGGTTCACGACGTCCGTCTCCAGGATGCAGCCGAGCCCGTCGGGCTCTTCCCTGGCGGCGTTGACAATGGCGCCGGCATAGGTATCGAGCAACTCGGGCTGCAGCAGCACGTAGTCACCGAACTTCAGCCGCTTCACCAGGTCCGCGGACTCCAGGCGGGCGACGCATCCCTCGAAGACCGAGATCAGCCTGGCCGACGACATCTCCGGCGAGCCGTCACCGGCCAGGTCGGCCGGCAGCTCCCCGGTCAGCAGCTGCTGCCCCTTGGGCACCGCCTCCTGGAACATGCGGCACAGCTCGCCAAGCGGGGTCAGCAGGCTGCCCGGCGACGACTTCTGGTCCATGACGAACTGCTTGACCGCCGCGAAGAGAGCGGTCGAGGTGACCTCAGGAATCCGCGCCCAGTCGATCGCCGAGAGCAGCCGGGAGCGCAGCAGGTCGACGTTCGTCCCCTCCATCGCGCTGGTCTTGAAGAACTCATCGAGCGCGAAGTCCGCCATCAGCTTCTGGATGCGCTGGTCGGAAACGTTGATGCCGCCGCGGTCGGCCCGGGCGGCGACCAGGAACGTTGCCAGACCGCCCGCGGTTGCCGGATGGGCATGCCGGATCGCCCGGGCCCAGTGCTGCACGCCGGCCAGGGGAGCGGTCTCGCTCTTCGCGTCGAACAAGATGAGCGCCAGGGCCGCGCCCTCCAGGTGCAGCTGGTGAACGATGCGGTAACCAGGCTGGCCGGCCAGGTCCCAGAGCAGGACGTCCCGGTTATCGCCCAGGGAATCCGGCTCCTCGGCCGCGGGGAGCCGCCAGATCCGGCGCCCGTGCGTCGACTCGGTGGCCCGGAACTCCTGGCCGGCCAGCACCATGGCCAGGCCCGATTTACCGACCCCGGAATCGCCGAGCAGCAGGACCTTGGCGTTCGCGTAGGTCGTGGTGGCGGCCGGAGTGCTGACCGCGAGGTCCCAGCCCCTGATCAGGGCGAGCTCGGTCGCGCCCGCGTCGACCAGCGCCAGCAGGCCGTCCACGGCGCTGACCGCCAGCCGGGTGAAGTGCGCCGCCACGCTGCGCGACGGCGGGTCCCGGTACCACAGCTGTGCAGGGGTTCCGTCGAGGGACCAGGCAATGAGCTCGCCTCGTGCCGACCAGATCAGCGCGGTGCGGCGCTCACGCACGAACACCATCCCCGCGGCGGCGATGGTCTCCACGACGGTCGAGGACACCGAGTCGTCTGGGTTCCACACCTTCAGCGTCGCGTCCATCGAGGCCGAGACGATCCATTCGTGGTCGATCCAGCCGAGACCGGTGACTGTCTGCGAATGATCGTCAAATTGCCGCACTGACTCCCCGGTGGAGGTGTCGAACACCCAGACTGTCGACGTCCCGGTGGTGCACGCCAGCATGCTCCCGTCGGGTGACAAGGCCAGGTTGACCCCATCCGCCGAATGGCCGGACATCCGGTTCCTCGGCAGCACCCGCTCCCATATGACCTCACGGTTCGGCTCGATGAGCTTCAGCGTCATCCGGCCCTGCGATGACAACACCAGCACGGCCAGCCGGCGGCTACCGGGAACGAAGGCCAGCGAGTTCGCCGCCCCCAGGGCCTGCACCCGGGTTTCCGCCGCGGTAGCGGAGGCCTTTTCTGACAGGTCGGCAAGCCGCCCCTGGCCGGCGTCGTCCCGGAACCCCAGCTTCTCGCCGTCCGGTGACCAGGTGAGCCCGGGAGTCGGCGCGCAGGCCGCCTGGAAGCTTGGCTGGCCAAGGGAACCGTCGGTGATGTCCGCTACGCTCAGCCGATGGCCCACGGAGAGAGCCAGTCGGCTACCCGCGGGGGACAGCGCAACGCTGACTGGCTGATCGCGGCGATCAGGCCAGGCGCCGGCGACCCGGACCCGGCCCCGGGTCCACGGCCGGTACCGGTACGGCGGGCGACCCGCCGGATTGCCAAACGCATCAGTCCCGCGATGCACTAAATTCACTCCTGGCCATTAGATCAACGCATCACCCGTGGCCCATATCGCCTGCAGGCTCCCAGTTCTTATTATGTATCAAGTCACGCTCAACCGGCAGGGCCGAGGTATATCTCTGATCCTTCTTGCCCTGTACAGTCTGGCTATGGCGGATCGCGAGCCAGGCATGCGGAACGACGCGGCTGCATGGTCGGACTTTGACGCCGACGAGTACTGGAACATCAATTATTCCTCAGTCCTACCAGAGGACGCAGAAATTATTCAATGCGCGAGCAAGTTCCTAATTGAGGCATGCGGGCCACCTTCACGTTCGAAGAGCGCCGTGGACGTCGGGGCCGGCGCTAATCTCTATCCGGCGCTGCTGATGCTTCCCTGGGCCGAGCGCATCGTCTTCACGGAGTATGCGTCGCCTAATATCAACTGGCTCATCGAGAACCTGGCTGACGGGCCCGGCGAATGGCAGTGGCAGCCTTTCTGGGACCTAGTCGCCGACCGGGCCTGCTACCGGGCCGTCGAGCAGCCGCGGCGCAGGCTCGCGGCCGTGCATGCGGTCCGCACGGTTAGCATCTTCGACCTGCCACCGCGAACCTGGGATCTCGGCAGCATGTTCTTCGTGGCGGACGGCATGACCACGGACGAGGCGGAGTTCGAGTTGGCGGTGCGCTCATTCCTCCGCGCGCTTAAACCAGGATCGCCGTTCATGATGGCCTTCATGGAGGGCTCAAGCGGTTACGATGTCCATGGCGTCAGATTCCCTGCCGTGCGGGTAACTCCGGAATCCTTGGATGTGCTTCTCGCCGATCTCCCGGTTACGGGCAGCAACGTTCTCCGGACGGACAACTCCATTCGGCGGGTAAGGCATGGATACGACGCTATGCTCCTCGTCACCGGATTCGTTACCGCATGACCGGGTCGCGTTTTCCGCGTTCCCGGCCGAGCCGGAAGGGACGGGAGAAACGAGTCGCCGAGGACACGCGGCTGACCGTCAGGTACCTCGGCGGAATGTCAAGCTGTTATCGTGTAAGGTACGAGTAGGTTGCGCTAGGTGAGCTGGAACCATAGTGACTCAGATTAGTCAGGGTGCCTGTGGAGTTCGTCGTGACGAGTACGATAGAAATATTGACTGGCTTCAACAGCCCCGAGCATGCGCTAACGTTTCCACCCATGGCTGATGTTGCCAAACATGTCCTGCGCAACGCCGACGTTCAGTGGAACGGATTTTCGCCCGAGGACTATTGGCAGCGGAACTACCGCGAGCTACAGGCGGAGGACCAGGAGATCATCCGTCAGGTGAGCCGGTTCCTCGCGGCCGCGTTCACGGGTCGCCCTCGCGCCCGGCGCGGCATTGACGTCGGCTCGGGTACGAATCTCTATCCCGCCTTGCTGATGCTCCCGTGGACCGAGCGGATCCTGCTGACCGATCTCTCCGCGAGCAACGCTGACTGGCTCCGCCGTCAGCTCGCCGATGACGGCGCCGCGTGGACGTGGCGACCCTTCTGGGGTGAGATGCAACGGGCAGAAGGCTATACAGAGATTGACGATCCGCGTAAGCACCTGCAGATGGCATGCCACAGCGAGCCGGGATACGCGGGCATCGAACAACGCAGCGTGTTCAGCTTGCCGGAGGCGCACTGGGACCTCGGCACCATGTTCTTCGTCGCCGAGTCCATCACTGAGGACCGCGAGGAGTTCCGTGCGGCGCTCACCCGCTTCGCGAGGGCGCTGAAGCCAGGCGCGCCGTTCGCGACGGCCTTCATGGCGGGCTCGCACGGTTATCCGGTGGCGGGTACTTACTATCCGGCTCTGCCGATTACCCCAGATGACGTTCAGCGGCACTTCACAGAACTTGGCGCCTGCGATCTGCGCGTAGAACTGCTTCGCACGGAGCACCGGGTGCGGGACGGGTACGAGGGAATGATCGTGGCCACTGGTGTCGTTCGCGACTCATGACAAAGCCGGAGAGCTATGGAAATCCAGACACGACGGCAGATCCTTGAGATCTGGCGCTCGACCATTGACTACTCGTACCGCCACGGCGAATGGACCTGGGGCGGCCGGGCGGGCAGGAATTCGATAAGCGACGCCGAGCAGCTGCTAACCATCCTGTACCCCGCCACCGCCATCGAGTCGCTAAAGTTCGACAGCATCGACCAGATCGCGGACGACGTCCTTGACTACCTGAACGCGCTGGGCAACGCCCAGGACATCCCGCGCCGGCTGATCGCCTTCATCGGCGATTACATGGAGACCTACCTTGTCGACGGTACGCCGGACTTCTCCGGAGGCGACTACTTCGAGGTGGAAGACAGCAGGGCTGGGGAGATGAAGCCCGAGCAGCAGAAGCTGGACGTCGTTGACTCTTTCTCGATGTCCGTCACGTTGTGTCTGGTCACACTAGGCTTCCTGCGAGTCTACCGGCAGGGCCTGCGGAGCCAGCGGATGCTTCAGGAGGTCGACCGGTTGGAGAAGCTCTCCTCACAGCGGCTGACCGCTGCCATGGTCGGCCTGCTGCGCAGCTTCACCGTCAACACCTTCGACCCGACTTCCGACTTTGGTCAGAATATGTGCACGATGGTTAACCAGAGCGGCGTCGCCACCGAGACCCTGATCGGCAACCTGCTCGACGAACTCGCCGAGGTCCGTGCGGGTCTGCGGGAAGAGCTGTCGATCGGTATGGGGGAGGTGGGTGAACAGCTTGAGAACCCAGGGCGGCTGTTTGAATGCGGATGGTCCTGGGGCGTCGTTGCGGAGGCGCCCGGGATTCCCTATGCGACCGACATCGGCCTGCAGCCGGCGGGTGTAGCCGAACCGGCTCCTTACCTGTACTTCACGGTCGTCGCCCTCGACGGCATCCAGGACCTGTTCAGCGAACGGACCCGCATTCTCGGCCTGCTGAACGACGAGCAGCAGCGGCTGGCCCGGGCATTGGAGTTGCGCTGGGACCTGGCCCGCCGGTTCTGGGCCAAGGTCGCCACCTTCGGCGGCGGCAGGTGGCCGCTTGAGGACCTGCCGTGGAAGACCACCGATGGCGAGGAGTCCGACTACTACTCGGTCCTCCTCACCTCGATCCTCATCGAGGGCGCGCGCAGCGGGCGGACCGGAAATGTGGACATCGAGCGAATCGGGCGAGTACTCGAAGAGCTTTCCAATCGCGGGCGGATCACCCGAAGGCCGATGGAGGATGACCAGGCGATCGCCCTGCACATGCCGGGCATTCGGCTGCGGCTGGTTGGCAGCGACTTCCCGGCCGAGGGCCCCAGGCTGGTGTGGCCGGTCTCCAGCTTCACCTTGCTGCTACTAAAGCGGCTGCTCCGGGTGGCCGAGCTGCTCGACGACAGTTCCGCGCGGGTTCCTGTGCTTGAGCTCGCCGACCGGATCTGGGAGCACATCGAGCGCCGCCGGATACAGAAGCCAGGTGCGCAGGGGCTATGGGATGACCCCAGGCAGGTATTCGCGAGCACCTCTTCCGCCAAATACGACGTACCGTCCTGGCACCACACCGAACGTGTCATGGAGGCACTTGTCGCCTCCGCCAATGTGACACAGTCCCGGTCAACCGCCACCTCTGAGCTGCTGCAGAGCGCCAGCGAGCTGCTCGCTGAGGCGGAGCACTTGTTCGACAGGGAACGGCTGCGCGGCACGGACGACACCGGACTGCAGATGAAGGAGAGCTTCCAGGTGGTGGCGGCGAAGCTGCGCCGCGCCCGCGACATACTGCTTGACCGCCCGGGCACCGCGAGCGTGCTGGCCGGGGACGTGCTCCGCGAACTCGACTACATCGACGCGGCCCGGCAGGACACCGCGAGGATGGGCTAGCGATGATCGTCATCGCGACCTCTGACAAGGGAGGCACCGGCCGCTCGGTGACCGGGAGCAATGTCGTGTACCGGCGCGCACTGCAAGGCGGCGACGTGTGCTACGTCGACTTCGATTTCGGCTCGCCGACAGCGGGCGCGATCTTCGGTATCGGCGCGCTCACCCGCGGCACGACGACCGGCAAGGGCACCCACTCCTACCTCCTTGGTCGCTCTTCGGCCGAGGAGATCTGGGATGTCTGGCAGAACTCCGACCGTACCAGCCTCCGGCAACGACCGCCGGGAACCGGGCGGCTGGCGCTGGTACCCGGGGATGCTGGTGGGGGTGAGTTCTCTTTCGACGATGCCGTGGTCGATCGTTGCATCGACCTTTTCGTCCGGCTGGACAGTGAGTTCGAGGTCGTGCTCGTGGACCTGAGCGCCGGCCGGTCGTACGCCGCGGAGATCGTCATCGCGGCCACCTCGTCAGCGGCTATGGCCAACATAACCACCAGGTGGCTGGTGTTCCACCGATGGACACGGCAGCACGTCCATGCCGCAAGCGGCCTGGTCTTCGGCGAGCGAGGGCTGCTCGACATCGGCAAGTCGCATGGACTTGACCGCGACAAGTTCACCGAGGACATCCGCTTCGTGCGGACCGCGATCGTCGACCCGAACGCGCCCGATCTCGCCGGCCTGCGCCCGCCGCAGCTCGCCTGGCTCCGCGAGGCCAACAGGGGACTGCAACGGCTGGCCGCCGAGCTGCAGGTGGGCAGGTCTGCCATGCTTGGCGCGGTGCCGCTTGACCCGGTGCTGCAATGGCGTGAGCAGCTGATCACCGATAGCGACGTCTGGGCCCGCCATGTCGCAAACCCGGCCACCATCGAGGCGTTCGACTCGATCGCCAAGAAGATCGTTGACGCCGCCGCGTGGGAACAGTTGTGAGCGAGGTCAGGACCGAGCTCCTGGAGAGCACCGCCGATCTCAAGGTCGAATCAGTCCCGCTCTCCCACGTGTCGGTCGAGGTGGGTCACCTTTACATGGAGGATTTCGTGGACGGCGAGAGCGCCGTCCAGCGTACCTTCGCCGTCGCGGCACCGTGGGTCCAGACGGCGCGGACCCCGCGGGCGATCGGCTGTAAAAAGAGTTCAGTCCGGGTCAGCACCTGCTTCCTCATCGACGACTACTTCAGCCGGTTCTCCTCCCCGGCCACGGTGATCCCGATGGTGCTGGCCGCGGCGAAACGGGAGGAACTGGAAATCGACTACCTGGCGAGAGAGTCAGCGTGCGCGGTCGCGGACGGCGCACGCCCGGCCGACCTCACGCTGGGGAGCCTGGTGACCGAACCAGTGCCCGGGACCACCGGCGGGCGCCCGCCGCTCACCGAGACCGGTTGGCTGACCAACGGACAGCGGTCGCCGAGCACCGCACGAGGTGAGGCAATGTCCAGGCGCACGCCCTGGCGGCCGCCGCGGGAGAGCGCGCGGCGACGGCACTCCATCTTCGTCGACGTCGAGCTCTGGGACGAGCACGACGGGCAACGAACCTGGTCGTGCCCCATGCTGGCGGCCGTCTGGCAGTTGATGCGGCTGGGGCTGTTGCGAGATCAGGGCCGCCCGATCGTGGCACCGCAGGACTGGACGGACCCGCGCTTCCCTGACCGGTGGGAAGATCTCCCTCCGGTCATCCAGCTCAACCCGCGCGCGGCGGCCTTCGCGGCGTACACGACGCTTTCGGTCCTGTCGCCGCGCTTCCTGCCCGTCGAACTGGCGGTGCGGACCATTCTCAGCCAGTTCGCCAGCGACCGGGCGCTCCTCGCAGAGGTTGCCGACAGGGCCGAGCGTGACGCGATGCCGCTGCCCGCCGAACTGGTCGACCGGATCAGGTACGTGTTCGCGACTCCGGGCGACACCGACCCCGCGTGAATGCTGCCCGGCTCACTCGTCGATCTGGCGGTCGGGATCGGCGGCATCCCACAACTGTTCGAACTGGTCCTCCAAATCATGGACGCGGGCTGGCATCGGCGCTAGCCGTGTTCGTAGGATGCCAGGCCTTGTCTGACTCACGGAGAACGCCGTCGCCGGCGTCGTCTCGTAACTGATAGTCCCGTCGAACACGATGAAGTCGAAGATCATGGACTGCATCCAGTGCGGAATGAGCTGATGATCGAGCATCCGGACCTCGACCCCGATGTCACGCTGCATCTGGGTAATCCTACGGAACAACTCGTCGTTGGCCATATCCGCGTTCTCGAACACGAAGATGCGCCGGATGCGAACTTTCCTAGCGATCGCCTCGCGCTGGAGCTCAAGGTAGCGAAGGCCCAGGTCGCTCGTCCAAAGCCCGCCATCGAGGTCACGCGCCCAGGCGTCTACCGTCGACAACGAGATCGCGTCGATCGATAGCTCGGCCTCTCGCGTTAGACCGAGCAGCCAGTCCCGGTCTTCGCCGTCGTAAGCTATCTCGCTGCCCACGGGCAGCTGCCGCACGAACGAGGTCACCTGCTGAACCTCACGCCGGGCGAGCCGCAACAGCAGCGGGTTGACCGGCCCGTCCGCCTGGCTCGCGGTCTCCAGGAACTCGGTAAGCAGTTCGCTGCCAAGGACGGACCGTTCCATCATGGAAGACAGCTCAGCGGACTTGCCGATCTCCGCGAAGCCCTCAGTCATGCGCTCGGCCACCGCCGATAGCCGCATCTCCGTGTCCGCTATGAAGAGGACTAGCGCGGACCCAAACGTCACCACCGCGGCCAGCGCCAGTGAATTCCGTCCCGGCATTCCGCCAGCCTCGGCAGCCGCGAGCGTTATCAATCCGAAGAGCGAGGGGAATCCCACCTTCAGGATGATCCCCGGTGCAAGGCTCCGACGCATTCCGCCCCTGATCATGCGCCCTCCGATCCCGCTGCTTAGTTGAATGCCTTCAGCGCCTCTACGAGGCCAACGGACAACTGGTCGCGTATTCGTTCGACGGTCTTCTGCCATTGCAGGGAGAATCCCGATCTAAGGTCCAGCTCCTGCCAGATCGGGTCTAGGGCCCTGCTCGCATGAGCGGCAGGCATCCATATGTGCACCAGGTGATCAATGCCAGGGCGAAGCATGCCGACAAGCTCGGCGGCCGGTCGGCTCCGGGCAACGGCCCGATCGACGATGTCAACCAGGGTGGAAAGCAGCCAGTCGTGCAGGGCGAGGTCGGCGCAGAAATCCGCGAGCGCCCGAGGGTCCGGCTCCGCGGCGCGTAGCCGCACGGTCCGCAGGCCGTCCGCGCCAAGCATGAAAACAATCTCCTGCTGGTAGTCGGCAGATTCGGCCGACCAGCGCAGCCGGGTTCGCCTGCTGCGGAACGGCGGCGTCCGGTCGAGCAGGTCGCTGCGATGGATGTCGGCGAGCACCCGCTCGTTCACGGCGCCTAGGTCAAGGGCCGTCGCGGTCGCCGGGCCGCGAAGGAACCCAGCCGCCAGGCTTTCCCCAGACGCCTTCCCAAGCACTTCGAGCACTCCCGGCTGCGCGAGGTAATGTGCCCACGGGCGGCGCCGCCCCGCCTGGTCGTGACGCAGGGTGGCGTGGGTTCCGGCCTGGATGATGCGCCCGTCGGTGAGCGACAACTGCGTGGCCGGGGTCCCGACGACGCGGACCTCCCGGCGCTCGGCGAGAAGCGCGGAGCAGTCCACTCCGGTCAGCAACTCGGGTGACCACGCGTAGCGAATGGGACGTTGCCGTGCCCGCACCGCCCTGCCGGGCACAACCGCAAGTAGGTCTGCTGCGGTGTCAGCCGACACCGCAGTGGATGTCAGGAGGAGGCCTGTGTGGACCTCGCCAATCGTCAATGGCACAGTCAGCTGATTTCGCTTCTTCTGGACCGCATGCGACACGGCCCTTGGATGCGGACGGCGGACATCCGATTCATAGCCATTACCCCCATTTAACCCCAATGTTGTTATTTCACCATACGTGCTGCCGGGCTTCAGCTCCAGTGTGAACCCACGTGCAATAGGATGCACTCCGGCGTCCCGGCGATGAAGGTGACCAGGAAGCTCCTTCAGGTCTTGGACGGCGCGATCGGAGGCCGCGAATGCCTGAGCTCGGCGCGCTCGAGGAATTCCTGGCCGGCGCGCGGGTCGACCCGGCCGTGTCCGTCCTGCGCCCCGACTACCGTGCGCTGCTCGTGACCGTCGACGGCCTTGTCCCTGGCCCGAGCGACGACGCCAGCGACGCGCTGCTCGCCGACGCGGAGGCCGCGGCCCGCAAGGCGCTGGCCGGCCGGCCAGCGGAGGAACTGCCGCACGTGGCGGCATGGCGGGAGGCCTACCGGGCGTTCGGCGCCAAGCCGCAGCGCACCCGCAACAGCCTGGAGGCGCTGCTGCGCCGCGTGGAATCAGGGCTGCCCAGGGTGAACCGGCTGACCGACCTGTACAACGCGGTCTCGGTGCTGCACCAGGTCCCCCTTGGCGGGGAGGACATGGATCGCTACGCCAGTGCCCCGCGGCTTATCCGGGCCGTCGGCGCCGAGCCGTTCGACACCGTCGCCGGCGGCTAGGCGGTTACCGAGCGCC
>Ga0265338_10009381_pt1 | contig 11684 bp, 10 predicted proteins | sample 42126metaG_FD_193579 | JGI IMG/M metagenome (GOLD analysis project Ga0265338, IMG submission 193579) | Rhizosphere microbial communities from Carex aquatilis grown in University of Washington, Seatle, WA, United States - 4-21-26 metaG | ecosystem: Host-associated > Plants > Roots > Rhizosphere... | reverse complement strand
TTCGCGCTCTCGGCGAGCGTCTTGTAGCCGTCGCCCAAGATCGCGCTGTGATGAACGAACAGGTCTGCACTGCCGTCGTCGGGGCTGATGAAGCCATAGCCCTTGTCGGCGTTGAACCACTTCACGGTTCCGGTTGCCATAAATGAAACACCTCCTCTGCCACTTCAGGAACGGGCAGAGGAAGCGCACGACGCGCACCCGGTACTCGCTCAGCTAGCCCCTGGAGCCTAGCAGCTAAACCCCGGAAGTTCCGGGCGCCGAGTCGCGCCGGTACGCCGCGTAGGCGGCTGCAGCGACGAGGTCATGCCTACAGCAGCCGGGGAAATTGAGCGCGGAGAACGCTGCCCAGTCGAGAAGCTCCGCCGCGTCGTCCGTCTTCTCCGGCGGAGGCGCAGCGCTCACGCGGCAGCTTCGGCGCGCGCCTCGCGGAAGGTGACGAGGCGGCCGCGCCGCTCGTCCCACAGCTTCAACCTCGTGGCGTGGAGCCCCTGCCGCACCGTGAGCTCCGGCACGGCCTGCAGGCGGTCGCTCCCTTCATGCGCGGCCTGGAGGTTGTAGTTCGGAATGCCGACGCTCAGGTGGTGGACGTGGTGGAAGCCGATGTTGCCGGTGAAAAAGCGCAGCACGCCGGGGAGCTTCAGGTACGAGCTACCCGCGAGCGCGGCATGGTCGTACCGCCAGTCGGCGTGCGTCTGCCAGTACGTGTCCTCGTACTGGTGCTGGACGTAGAACAGCCAGACGCCGACCGCGCCGCCGACGAGGAAGACGGGGCCCTGCACGAGGAGGTAGTCCCTCCAGCCGATCGTCAGGCAGGCCGCGGTGACGATGAGCGCGAGCAGGAGATCGGTCAGCAGCACGCTGTTGCGCACGCGCGGCTTCGCGCCGTGCGGGATGAACCGCGGATTCAGCACGAGAACGAGCAGCCACCCGAGCCCGAACATGACGAACGGGCTGCGGTAGAGCCGGTACTTGATCCGCCGCCCCCGGGAGAGCGCGTCGTACTCGGCGACCGTCAGCGTGGCGACGTCGCCGACCCCCCGCCGGTCGAGATCCCCCGCCGTCGCGTGATGGACCGCGTGCTCGTGCTGCCAGCCGCGGTACGGCAGCCAGACGAGCAGGCCCGTCACGACGCCGATCGCGTCGTTCGCGCGGCGCGAGCGCATGAACGAGCCGTGGGTGCAGTCGTGGAAGACGATGAACGTGCGCGTCAGGAAGCCGGCCGCGGGCAGAACGAGCGCAAGGGACAGCCAGACCGACACGCGCAGCGCGAACGCCGACGCGACGAGCAGCGCGACGTACGGCACGACCGAGGTGGCGAGATCGAGCACACTCCGACCGAGCCGCGGCTGCGCATAGGCATCGAGGACACCCCGCCACGAGCGCGGAGAATCGGTGTCGCTCATGGGTTCGGGCAAAACCACTGGAACCGTTGTAGCGGAACTTCCCTGCTACCGTGCAAAACACGGTCGGCACGTTCGGCCCAAGGAGATTCAGCTTCTCGTTCCCCTGGCAGCAGGCGTTTCGAGTTTCTCGCATCTCGAACCCGCTCCACAGGAAGGAACTTTCATCTTGAGCAAGTCATTCGCTGAGCTGCGCTCTTTTAGCTCATTGGGCGTGAGCACGCCCGTGACCGAGGCCTTGGCCCGGCGCGGCATTCACACCCCGTTCGCCATCCAGACTCTCGTCTTGCCCGACGCGCTCGCCGGCGTCGACGTCCTCGCGGCGTCCCCCACCGGCTCGGGCAAGACACTCGCCTTCGGCATCCCGATGATCGATCGCCTTGCCGGCGCGACCGCCCATCCGGGCGCGCTCGTCCTCGTCCCGACCCGCGAGCTCGCCTCGCAGATCGTCGACGAGCTCCAGTCGCTCGCCAAGGCGCGCGGCCTGAAAATCGCCGCGCTCTACGGCGGCACATCCGTCCACGGCCAGACGAAGGCCGCCCGCGGCGCGGACGTGCTCGTCGCCACGCCGGGCCGGCTCAACGACCTGATCGAGCGGAGGCTCATCTCGCTGCGCGAGATCCGCGTGCTCGTCCTCGACGAGGCCGATCGCATGCTCGACATGGGCTTCCAGCCGCAGGTCGACCGAATCGTCCGGGAGATCCCGCAGAACCGGCAGACGCTCCTCTTCTCGGCCACGCTCGACGGGCCGGTCGCGGAGCTCGCGCGGACGTACACCGTCAAGGCAGCGCGGTTCACGACCGGCGCGCAGGTCGAGAATGCCCCCGGAGAGATCGGGCACGAGTTCGTGGCCGTCACCTCGGAAGGCAAGATCGACACGCTCGCCGAGCAGCTGCGCCGCGAGCGTGGGCTCGCCCTCGTCTTCGTCCGCACGAAGTACGGCGCCGACAAGCTCGCGCGCAAGCTCGACCGCCTCCACGACATGCGGGCAGCGGTGCTGCACGGGAACATGTCGCAGAACGCGCGCGAGCGGTCGCTCGCACAGTTCGGCTCCGGTCGCATCGGCACGATGATCGCGACAGACATCGCGGCACGCGGGCTCGACGTCGACGAGATCACGCATGTGATCAACTTCGATCCGCCCCGCACCGCCGACGACTACGTGCATCGCGTCGGCCGGACAGGCCGCGCCGGCCGTACCGGCACCGGCGTGACACTCGTCCTCCCGGAGCAGCGTCTCGACGTCAGCAAGCTCGCGGGCGCCCTCGGCCACGGCCCAGCGTTCGCCGCGTCGGGGATCGTCGCTCCGGCGGCCACGCCGAAGCCGCGCCGCCGCCGCAGGCGCTAAACGCGGAGGCGCGACCCGCGGCCGAGTACGGTTTGCGGATGAGCGGTCACGTGCACGGCGCCGACGAGAACGCCGACCCGAAGCGCCTCTCGGTCGCGCTCGCCCTGATCGTCGGCTTCATGGCGGTCGAGGTCGTCGTCGGCATCCTCGCCCACTCGCTCGCGCTACTTTCCGACGCGGCGCACATGCTCACCGACGCCGGCGCGCTCGTGATGTCGCTCGTCGTCATCCGGCTCGTGCAGCGGCCGTCGGGCGGGAACCTCACCTTCGGGCTCAAACGCTCCGAGATCCTCTCCGCGCAGGCGAACGGCGGCACTCTGCTCGTGCTCGCGGGGCTCGTCGTCTACGGAGGGATTCACCGGCTCGTCTCGCCCCCGGCGGCGGGAGGACTCGCGATCCTCCTCGTCGCGGTCGCCGGGATCGGTGTCAACCTGCTCGCCACGCGGCAGCTCGCGGGCGCGAACCGCGCGTCGATGAACATCGAGGGCAGCTTCCAGCACCTCCTCACCGACTTGATCGCGTTCGTCGTCACTGCGATCGCCGGCGGCGTCATCCTCGCGACCGGGTGGACGCGCGCCGACGGCGTGGCGGCCCTCGTCGTCGCCGCCGTGATGATCCGCTCGGCCTTGGGCCTCCTGCGCGACTCCGGCCGCGTCCTGCTCGAGGCCGCGCCGCCGGGGCTTGACGTCGAGGAGATCGGCCGCGCCCTCGCGTCACATCCGCATGTCGAGAGCGTGCACGACCTGCACGTCTGGGAGATCTCGAGCGGCTTCCCGTCCCTGTCTGCTCACGTCCTCGTTCACGAGGGCGACGACTGCCACGGGATTCGCCGCGAGCTCGAGCTCCTGCTCGCCGAGCGCTTCGCCATCGCACACACGACGCTGCAGGTCGACCACGCATCCGGACGCGGACTGCTGACGATCAGCGGCTCTCGCCACAACTAAACGAGGGCACGAAAAAGCCGAGCCGGTTGCGCCTTTGTCCACCTCGCCAACCAACCCGATCTGGCCGAAGCCTTCTCGTGTCACTCGGCGGGGCTTCAACCTCCAGCGCCCCGTACTCGGCGAAAAGGAACCTATCCCGCCCGCCGGTCGAGAATCAAGAGGGTGCTGGACGAAAAGGCCGCTCTTTGCGGAGAACGCCGCTCGACTTATTGTTCTCTGGATGAAACGTCGAGCTTTGGTCTTCGCGGTCTTCGCGACGTTGATCTTCGCGGGAGCCGCAGGCGCGAGCTTCCCCGGCCACAACGGCTCGATCGCCTTCACGGGTCAATGCGGCAATGGGAGTTGCATCAAGGTCACGGCTGTCGGAAGCTCGAGCGAGAAGACCGTGCGAGGGACGAGCGGTGCCGACCACGCGCACTACTCGCCGAACGGCAAGGTGCTCGTCTTCGACCGCGAGGGCAAGTCGGGGTGCTGCCAGATCTACACCGTCCGCACCAACGGCACGCACCTGCGGCGGCTCACGCACGGCAGCGACGACGAGGATCCGGCCTGGTCACCGGACGGTAAGCAGATCGTCTTCTCCCGACAGCCGAAGTCCGGGACAGGACAGCTCTACGTCATGAACGCAGACGGAACCCACCTCCACAAGCTCATCAAGGGAACCGTCGCAGGAAGCGAGCCCGACTGGTCAGCCAAGGGGCTGATCGCGTTCCAGGGCAGCGGCAACGACATCTTCATCGTCACCGCCAAGGGCACGCACAGGAAGGACCTGACCAAGGGCACGCCGTCCGGATCCGGCGGCCCGAGCTGGTCACCGAACGGGAAGTGGATCACGTTCATCGGCGGCACCGACGTTTGGCGGATGAGCGCCGGCGGCGCACAGAAGACGGACCTGACGAACACCGGCTCGTTCAAGGATCATCCGGCCTTCTCGCCGGACGGAAAGCTGATCGTCTACCAGGATTACGCAACCGGCCCGAGCGCGTTGTGGGTTATGAAGGCGAACGGGGCCGACCCGACGCAGCTCACGCACGACAACGCGCCGGACGCGGCACCGAGCTGGCAGCCCCGCTGACGGCGCTAAGAGCTCCTCAGTCGGCTCATCGCAGCTTGAGCGTGGCCGTCAGATGGCGAGGCGTGGCCTTGCCGCCCGGCCGCTCACGGCCGGCGCGTGCGGTGGCGGAAGACGATCGCGGTCGCGAGGCCGAGCAGCCAGCCGAGGACGGCGGCGGCGAGGATGATCCAGACGAGCGACGCACGGGTCGAGCCGACCGCCCAGTCGAGCTTGACCGCGGCCGTGTTCTTCGTGACGAGGATGATGAGGATGGTCAGTAACGCGATAGACCCGAACGCCGCGGCGTAGAGGCGAGCCAGGCGCCCCTGGCGGCGTGCCCGCTCCTGCAGCGATTCGCCCGGTGCCGCCGCAGGCGACTCGAGCTCGGGTTGCGGTGTCGGTGCTTCCGGTTCGGTGGATGTCATGGGAAGTTGCCTCCTCCTAGCTTGGGCCTCGCATCGCCGACTCTGCCACGGCGCGGCCGAGCGCGTCGACTGCGTCGTCGAGCGCGGCGTGGGTGCCGCTCGCAACGTAGACAGTCCACGGATGGACCCAGGCGTCGCCGGTCCACGCAATCACCGGCTTGCCGCTCGCGTGGGCGTACCAGGCCTCCATAGCGGTTCCCTCGTCCGGCGCGTCGAATGCGGCGAGGACGGCGTCGCAGGAGTCGATGTCGGCCAGGTCGCCCTCGACGATCTCCTGCTCGTGCCCTTCCGTGTCCCCCCGGAAGTCGCGGCGGAACGGATCGACGGGCTCCCAACCGCGCGCGTGGACGAGCTCGGCGGCGCGGCGCCTGTAGTCGTCCGCCTGGGGCGGCCCGGCGAGGTAGATGCGCATCCGTAAAGTGTGCCCGTGGATTTCGTCGCCCTGGGCCACGCCGGTAGCGAGAACTACGCCGGCCTCGAGTCCTTCCCCAATCCCGGGGTCGAGAGCGTCGAGATGACGAGCGACGAGCTCACAGCCGTCTGCCCGGTCACCGGCCAGCCCGACCTGTACGTCGTGACGATTGTGTACCGGCCGGGCGCTCTCTGCCTCGAGTCGAAGTCGCTGAAGCTCTACCTCGCGCGCTTCCGCAACGAGGGCGTCTTCGCCGAGGCGCTCGCGGTCAAGATCAAGGAGGACGTCGCCGCCGCAATCGAGGTCGAGCCGGCGGCGGTCACCGTCACCCTCACCCAGAAAGCGCGCGGCGGCATCACCATCACCGCGACAGCCTGAGCCGGAAAGCCGCCGCTTCTCGGCTACCCTGGCCTTAGCGTCCCCGTGTTCTGACTCCCACACGAGCCCGCCGCTTGCCGTTTTGGGGGAGTTTTCAGACGGGAGCGACAACCTGCGTACCGCAATCGTCTCGACCTATCCGCCGCGGGCATGCGGGATCGGCACGTTCGCAGCCGACGTGAGGGCGGCGTTGATGGGCGTCGACGGTGTCGAGAGCGCCGAGCTCGTTGCCGTCCTCAACGAGCCATCCAGCCCGCAGCGGCGGAGTGTGCTTGGGACGATCGCGCAGGCCGTGCGCGGCGACTACGTGAGGACGGCCCGGATGCTCGGGCGGCTCGACGTCGACGTCGTGCTGCTCCAGCACGAGTACGGCATCTTCGGCGGTCGCGACGGGGAGTACGTCCTCTCGTTCGCACGGGACCTCACCCAGCCGCTCGTCGTGACCCTGCACACGGTGCTCTCCGAGCCGACGCCGCATCAGGCGGAGGTGCTCAGCGAGCTGTGCGCGGAAGCGGAGCTCGTGATCGTGATGACGGACACGGCGCTGGAGCTGCTCGTCGCCTCGGGAGCGTGCGCTGAGGAGAAGGTTCGCGTCGTCCCCCACGGAGCGCCAGCGCGGCTTGTCGCTCGCGCCGCTGCGCGGCAGGATGCGAGCCGGGCGAGCGCGGACGGGTTCCGGCTCTCGACGTTCGGGCTGATCTCGCCGGGCAAGGGGCTCGAGACGGCGATCGAGGCGATGCCGGCGCTGCTCGAGCGGCACCCTGAGATCGTCTACACGATCGCCGGTCGCACGCACCCGGACATCGCGCACCGGGAGGGTGAGCGGTACCGGCTGATGCTGGAGCGGCGCGTTCTCGAGCTCGGGCTCGACGGCAGCGTCGAGTTCGACGACCGGTTCCTCTCGCTGGACCAACTCTCCGATCTGCTGGCGGCGACCGACGTGTTCGTGACCCCGTACCGGAGCCGCGAGCAGATCTCCTCCGGCGCGCTCACCTTCGCGCTCGCAGCCGGCTGCGCCGTGGTCTCAACGCCGTACTGGTATGCGCAGGACATGCTCGCAACGGGCGCGGGCCGCCTCGTCCCGTTCGACGATCCTGCGGCGCTCGCCGACGCGGTCGGCGAATACGTCGACCAGCCGGACTCGCTCGCGGCGGCGCGGACAGAGGCGCGGCGCATCGGCTCGTCCCTCTCCTGGCCGTCGGTTGCCGGGGCGACCGGGACGGTGCTGCGCGAGGCGCTCGCGTTGGCGCCTCGCCGCCGGCCGAAAGGGGTCGGCGACCTCCATCTCGCCGCCCTGCGCAACGACCACCTCCTCACGCTCGTCGACGACGTCGGGATCGTGCAGCACGCGCACGGGATCATCCCCAACCGCGAAAGCGGCTACTGCGTCGACGACGTGGCCCGCCTGGCGGTCGTCTCGCTCGCGCTGGCTCGCCGCGGCGACGACCGGGTCTGGAGCTCGATCCTCTACCGCGCCCTCGCCTTCCTCGAGGCGGCCACCGGCGACGGAGGGATGCGCAACTTCATGAGCTACGACCGCCGCTGGCTCGACGAGCCGCACGTCGGCGACCACGTCGGGCGGTCGGTCTGGGCGCTGGGCGAGCTCCTCGCCACCGCGTGGATACCGGCTGTCGTGACACCGGCCCGCGACCTGCTCGCGCGGCACGTCGACGCGCTCGGCGGAGAGGTGTCACTCCGTACGGCCGCCTACACGGTGCTCGGACTCTCGCGCCTCGACGCTGACCGGCTCGAACCGGCGGCACGTCGCCTGCTCGAGCGCCTCGTGGAGCAACTCGCAGACGCGTACGAGCGGACTGCCGGCGACGGCTGGAGCTGGTTCGAGGACGAGCTCAGCTACGACAACGCGCGGCTCTCCCAGGCGCTGATAACTGGCGGAAGCGCCCTCGGGCGCGACGACTGCGTAGCCCTCGGGCTCGAGTCGCTGCGCTGGCTCGGCGACGAATCCGGACTCGCGGGCGACTTCGTTCGCCTTGCCGGACACCGTGGCCGGCGGCGAGACGAGCCCGTTCACGACAGCGGGGACGAGCAGCCGCTCGACGCCGCCGGACTCGTCGAGGCCGAGTTGGCCGCCTACGCCGCGACGCGCGATGCGGAGCACGGCGCGCGGGCGATCCGCGCCTTCGAGTGGTTCCTCGGCCGCAACAGCCTGCAGAAGCCGCTCTACGACTTCGCCACCGGCGGCTGCAGCGACGGGCTCGGCAGCGAGGCGCTGAACACGAACGAAGGCGCGGAGTCGACGCTCGCGCTCCACCGGGCCGCGCTCCTCCTCGACGCGGCCGGCATCCGCGCAGCGACGGTGTCCCGCGTGCCCGACCTGGCGACAGCTTGAGTGCCGGCGAGCTCTTCGAGCGGCATCCAGCGAACCCGATCCTCACCGCCGAGGATTGGCCCTATCCGGCGAACGCCGTGTTCAACCCGGCGGCCGCCCTCGTCGACGGCACCACCGTCCTGCTCGCGCGGGTCGAGGATCGGCGCGGCATCTCACATCTCACCGTCGCCCGCTCAACGGACGGCGTCGGCGACTGGTCGATCGATCCCACGCCGCTACTCGCGCCCGACGGTGCGGAGAGCGAGCAGTGGGGCTTCGAGGATGCGCGCGTCGTCTGGATCGACGAGCTCGATCGCTGGGCGATCACCTGCACGGCTTACGGCCCGGCCGGCCCCGCCGTCTTCCTGGCGACGACGAAGGACTTCACGAGCGTCGAGCGCCACGGGATCATCCGGCAACCGGAGGACAAGAACGCCGCGCTCCTCCCGAACCGGATCCAGGGTCGCTGGGTGCTCTTCCATCGCCCCACGACGCAGTACGGCGGCGGCCACGGCGAGATCGCTCTCTCCCAATCCAATGACCTCGTCAACTGGAGCGCACGCGAGATGGTGCTGCAACCCCGTGACGGCGCGTGGTGGGATTCCCTGCGCATCGGCCTCGGCCCGCCGCCCATGCGGACCGAGCACGGCTGGCTGCTCGTCTACCACGGCGTCAAGCAGACGGTCAGCGGCGACATCTATCGCGTGGGCCTCGCGCTGCTCGACCTTGCCGACCCGAGGCGTGTCCTGCGCCGTCTACCGAGCTGGGTGCTGGCGCCGACGGCGCCGTACGAGCGGACGGGCGACATCCCCAACGTCGTTTTCCCGTGCGGGCTCCTCCACGACCCGGCGAGCGACGAGCTGCGCCTCTACTACGGGGCGGCCGACACCTCGATCTGCCTCGCTTCGGCGCGGCTCGGGGACGTCCTCGATGCGCTGCTCGCCGAGGCGCCGTGATCGCGGACGTGCGGCTCAGTCGGTCCCGGCGCTGGAGCTGGGCGGCCGGCGGAGCCTCGGTGGCGGTCACCGCCGCGCTCGCGGCGCTGACGGCTCGCCACTTCGCCTCGATGTCGTGGCCGTTCTCCGGCGGCGACGCCGAGGTGCTCGTTGCCGGTGCGTTGTTGCTCGTGCTCGCCCAGGGACTGAAGGCGTTCGGATGGGGCCGGCTGTTCACGCCGTCCGAGCGACCGCCGCTGCTGGCGCTCGCGGCCGGCAACGGAGGCGCTGCCTTGATCGGGGCCATTCTCCCCGGCCGGTTCGACGACGCGATTCGCGTCGCAGTCGTGCGCCGCTTCCCGCGCTGCCCAGCCGGCGTGCGCGTGCTGTGCCTGTCGCTCTTCATGCTGGGACTGATCGACAGCGTCGCCATCGCCCCGCTCGCGGTGGCCGGTGCGGCACTCCCGGACGCCGGGACCGCGGTGCGCGTCGGGCTCGTGATCGTCGCCGCAGCCGGTGTCGCTGCTGCGGTCGTCATCTCCGTGCTGCCGCGGGTCGCGGCGAGCCGGCGGACGTTGCGCTTCCGTCTCGGCCGTTGGGTGAGCACCCGCACGACGTCGCCTCGCCGCGCATCCGAGGCGTGGCTGCTCGTTTCCGCCTGCTGGCTCGTGCGCGCGGTCGCGTTCTTCCTGCTCCTCGGCGCACTCGGAGTCGGCTACTCGATCTCGCTCGCGCTCCTCTTTCTCTGCGCCGGAGCCGCCGCGGCAGCGCTGCCGCTCGGCCTGGCCGGAGCCGCCACGCAGGCCGGCGCGGGCGGCGCCGTCCTCGTGGCCACAGGCGTCGGCGCCTCCGCGGCTCTCCACGTCGCCGTCTCGATCGGCGTACTCGGCGTGCTCACCGGCACTGCCGTTCTCGTGGCCACACTCCTGTGGCGAAGCGGGATGTCGCTGCTGCCCCGGTGGAGCTAGACCGGAGAGCGGCCCACCAGCGCTAGCGTCTCGTCGATCGTCAGCCGTTGCCCCGCCGCCGTTGCCGCTGCGAGCTCCTCGGGCGTGAGTTCGGCGCGCGCCCGGTCGACGATCTCCCGCCCAGGCGTCTCCTCGGAATAGACGACCGCGATCCCCTCGTCCTGCGCGAACATCTCCGCGGCGGCGGCGATCGTCGCCGCTCGGTCGGGGCGTCCATCCACGGCTTCCGTCGCGGCCAACCCGACCAGGGAGAGGCCGACGCCGCGCACGCTCGCGATGTCGGTGTGTGCCCGTACCGCGTCGAAGAAGCGAGTGCGGGCGAGCGCGGTGTCGCCGGCGGCGAGATACGTCCACGCCATCTCCGAGAGAACTCGGGCTTCTTCGGCGCGGTCGCCGCACGCGTCGAAGGCCGCGACCGACTGGGCGTAGAGGTCGAGCGCGGCGGCCGTGTCACCGCGTTGTGCGGCAAGAACGGCAAGCGCACCGAAGGACATGCCGGCCCCCTCCTCGTCCCCGAGCCGCTGCTGGACGTCGAGGGCGAAGGAAAGGTTCGCCATCGCGGCTTCGTCGTCGCCCTCGATCGTCTCGAGCATTCCCTGGATGGTGCGAGCGATCGCCTCCCCCCAGGGAAAGCTGAGCTCCCTGGTGAGCTCCACGCCCTTGCGGGCCTCCGCGAGCCCGGCCGGCGGATCGAGCAGCATGAGAGCCAGCGCGAGACAAAGAGCCGCGACGCAGCGCTCGCGTCCCGCGTCAAGCGCATCGGCGATCGCCTGGGCCTCGCTCCACTCGACCATCGATCGCTCGAGCTCGCCGGCCATCCATGAGCCGAGACCCGCGGTGACGAGCGCACCGATCCGCCCGAGGCTCGGCGCCGCGTCCGCGCCGAGATCGAGGAAGGCGGCCGCGTAGTCACGGGCGGTGAGGTTCTTGCCGCGGACGTGCCAGTACATCCAGAGGTCGCCCGTCATCTGGAGGCCGAGCTCGAGCGCCTCGGGGTCGCCGCCGCGCGCCGCCTCGAGCAGCGTGTCGAGGGCCGCGTCGAGGTTGTCCTCCTCGAGGATGCCTCGCTCTATTGCTGCCAACTGGGCTGTGCCCTCGATGTCGTCGCGGATCTGTCGCGCAACGTCGGCGTAGCGGCGGGCGTGGCGGGCGGCAACGTCGACGCGCTCTCCCGCGGCCTCGAGCTGCTCGCGGGCGTAGTCGGCGATCGTCTGGAGCATCCGCAGGCGGCCGTTGGCCTGCACGAGCGCGGCGTCGATGAGCGACTCGAGCTCGTCGAGCGTTCCCTCCCCCGCGACTGCCTCGGCGTCGGCAAGCGTGCAGCCGCCGGCGAAGACGGCGAGGCGACGGAAGGCGTCCTGCGCCGGCGGGTCGAGCAGCGAGTAGCTCCACTCGATCGTCGCGCGAAGCGTCTGCTGGCGGGCGTGGCTGTCGCGGGCACCGGTGGTCAGGAGCTCGAGCGATTGATCGAGGCGGTCGCGCAGTCCATCC
>Ga0265338_10009380_pt1 | contig 11685 bp, 17 predicted proteins | sample 42126metaG_FD_193579 | JGI IMG/M metagenome (GOLD analysis project Ga0265338, IMG submission 193579) | Rhizosphere microbial communities from Carex aquatilis grown in University of Washington, Seatle, WA, United States - 4-21-26 metaG | ecosystem: Host-associated > Plants > Roots > Rhizosphere... | reverse complement strand
TGAGTGTCAAAAGGTTTTAAAGTTTCCTTTGTTTGCCGGATGTGGTCACGATATTGGCAAGTGTGACATTGCTAATACCCTATTAAACTCCAAGGATTTGCAGCCTCATGAATTCGAGCAAATTAAGCGCCATACAACCGAGGGCTTTGAGCGACTGAAGGATTCGTTCCTATTCACGGGCTTAATTGCTGGACTACATCACAAGTACAAAGATGGTGGCTATGGTATTGATCTTGAGGCTGATGCGCCCATCCCGCTCGGTCCAAATGTCAGAAAAGCAGTCGAGGACATGTCAAAGCTGGTCATGATAGCTGACTTCTTTGACGCCCTAACCACTCGCGATGACAATAAAGGCTATATCGATGACCCCAGTAATCCCGACCAACAACGCGAAGTCATGTTACGTTTCTTTCCTGGCGATGAGTCTCGAATTGACTGGCTAATCAGCCACCGCATTTAGCTAGCGCTTGCCACGATGAGGTAAAATAGAGGTATTAAAGATTTTTCTAATGATGAGTTGCGAAAGAAGCTAACCCCCGAGCAATACCATGTGCTGCGCGAAAAGGGCACCGAGGTGCCGGGTAGTGGTAAGTTGCTGTATAACGAGGAAGAAGGTGAGTACGCTTGCCCGGTTTGTGGGTCGGTATTGTTTAAAAGCGATGCCAAGTATGAATCAACCACACCAGGATTAATCGGCTGGCCGAGTTTTTCGGCCGCTGCCAACAACAAAGCCTTAAAACTCCAAGATGATAACTCGATGTTTGGCATGCGTCGCACCGAGGTGCTGTGTGCGGTTTGCGGCAGCCACCTGGGGCACTTGTTTGATGACCCAACCTCGCCCAATGGCCAACATTACTGCATTAACTCAGCTGCACTCAACTTTAAACCAAAGGTTAAGTAGTGGCTAAAACCGAATCTATCGTATTGGGCGGTGGCTGTTTTTGGTGCTTAGAGGCGGCCTATCAAATGATTCGCGGCGTTACTAAGGTAACGTCTGGCTATGCCGGCGGCGATGATCCCAAGCCTAACTATTACTCAGTGGCTAGCGGTCGTACTGGGCACGCTGAGGTGGTGAAAGTTGAGTTTGACCCCAGTATTATTAAGCTCGAAGACATTTTGGAAGTGTTTTTCACCATTCACGACCCAACCACGTTAAATCGCCAAAGTTACGACGTGGGCACCGAATATCGCTCGATTATCTTATATATGGACAACGAGCAAAAGCAGATAGCCGAAAAGTCGATCAAGGCGGTAGCGGCTGTTTGGCCCAATCCGATTGTGACTGAGCTCAAACCACTCGATAAGTTCTTTGAAGCTGAGCCCGAGCAGCAGAATTACTTTAAGAGCAATCCCGAGCGAGCTTATTGCCAGATCATCATCAACCCCAAGCTCGACAAGCTGCGCAAGAAGTTTGCTGAGAAGCTGGTGTGAGAAAGTACGGTCTCGAAAAAGCCTCAGACATTCTGGGAAATTTTATCGATAACGCCAAGGCAGAAGCTTTTAAAGTTGAGGTTCTCCAGGACTATTATGCTCATGACAAAGGTCCGTCTTTGGATGCGTGGCTGGCCGGTGATCATGTCAAGTCGCTCGAGATCATTAAGCAAGATGGGCTGGGCGAGTGGTTAATCGATTACGCCAAGAAGCCGTTTAAAAAAACGCGACTACATATTGTTGAAAGTCCGCATACTCCTTATATTGATTGGGAAATTGAATTCTACAAGTCAGTTCTAGTTTCATTCGTGGGTGAAGATATTGGTTTGGTGCCGAAAGAAAAGACCACAGGTTTAGGTGTTCCTGATGGTGATTTTTGGATTATAGATGATCAAAAAGTTGTGCAGTTTCATTACAAAGACACCCAGGCCTATGCAGGTGATGCTTACGACAGCGTTATTGGCGACGATATTTCGCGCTTCCTTAAGCTTAAGACCGAGTTGCTCAAACTAGCTCAACCCATCGCGTAGCTATGCAGCATCTAGCGATAATGCAGAAATCGTGGGGTTTGCTGCCTAAGATTGTGTCGGGTGGCAAAACTATTGAGTCGCGCTGGTATCTCAATAAATCAGCGCCGTGGGGCAAAGTAAAAGTGGGGGACACAATCTACTTTAAAAACTCTGGTGAATCAGTTGCTACTCGAGCTACCGTTAACCACGTTTTGCAATTTGCCGACCTGACGCCAACCAAGGTTCAGTCTTTGCTTGACGAGTATGGGGGTGCTGATGGTATTGAGCCCAAAGACATCCCAACTTATTACGAGCGCTTTAAAGACAAGCGTTATTGCATTCTCATCTTTCTACGCCATGTTCAACTAGTTGAACCATTCAATATTGATAAATCCGGTTTTGGCGCTCAAGCCGCTTGGGTCACTGCCTCATCTATCGAAGCTTTGCGGATTTAAACTGCTATGATATAACCATGACCATCGTCCAATTTCCCAATAAAGCTTTGTGGGTAGCTATCGCTGCAGCCATCGTGAATATGTTTGCTACCGGTCGACTCAATGAAGTTGTTTCGGTAATCTTTTATATCGCACTAATCGTGTGGGCTTATTTGGAAATAACTAGCGGTGTTAATTGGTTTCGCAAGGGCCTGGGCTGGGTAGTTCTGGCCTACATTCTAGTAACCCAAGTTATTCGCCATGCCTAATGTTGAAATGATGTAGGTATGTCTCAGCCGTCAATTCAAACGCTATTAATGGCCTTGGCAGCTTCTTGGTCAAAGCAAACCAGCAGCACTCCTAAGGAATGGACCGAGTCTAATCCAGCTCGCGGTCAATGCATGGTCTCAAGCTTGATTATCCAAGACTATTTAGGCGGTGACTTGGGTCGGTTTTTGGTGACGAGTGATGGCTTTAACGAAAAGCATCATTTTAATCAGCTCACTGATCACGCAATTCTGGATTCAACGCATAGCCAGTATCAAGGCAAGGGCTACTTTGAGCCTCTCGCCGCAAACTTAAAAGGTTATCCAAATGCCCGCGAAAAGGCTCTTAGTAATGACGATACTAAGGCTAGGTACTTGTTGCTAAAAGAGGGCGTTACGGATTACCTAAGTGAGTCTACTTAGAGCCTGTTCCATCGGCGGCGCAGACGGGATTCTTTAGTCCCGTTAACCGATCAGTAATGTCTTCGTAAACAAACGGTTGGTTTCGGCCGTTGGGGTAGGCGTAATAGCACTCTGGCAAAATGCTCATATTGGCGCCAAAGTAGTGATCAAGTACTAGCCGGAAAATGTCTAAGTTGTTGGCGCCGGTGGCTTCAGTAGCCGATATGCCTGGCAAGTAGTAGGCAGCTTGGTCGCCGTACTTCAAGGCTAAGTCAGAATTAGATAATAGTGCCATATTTTGGTTATTAATTTCATCATTAGCGCTGTCCTCGTCGTAAATGTGTTCATCGAGCTCTTGCGGATGCGGACCCTCATCGGATTGGAGCACCACAATAGCTTTGCCTCCAGAATTAGTTTTTATCGAGCTCAGGATTTGCTTCATTTGATCATTAATATACTGAACTTGGTTAACGTATTTCTGCTTAATCGTCTCGCCATTATCATCACTGCCTGAGTCCGAATTAATTGAACCATCAGCATTAAAGTAATATGGCTCGTGAGGGATAATCAGGTGGGCAAAAATAAACCGTCCACCAGCCGGCTGATCCACCAAGTTCTTCAGTGTACCCAAGGCATCGCCAGTTAGCTGAACCTGGCCCTCACCTTGATAGTGGCCAAGAGTAAAGCGGCCAAGCGAAACACCGTTCTCCAAGAACCGCCAAAACAAACTCTCAGACATTTGCGATTGCGTAAAGCCATCAATGTAAGTGAGGTGGCCAAACAACGTTAAGCGGCGATCATTTAAGTAAAAGTTATCGGCGAGCGGACCACGATTAGTAGTTTCATACCAAGTACCAATTTCGTCGTAGCTGTAGCCCAAATTCTTCAGCGTGCTGACCACGCTAGAGTACTGAATGGCGCGGTGATAGGGGACAATGGTTTGCGATGTGGCATCTTTGTATTTATTAATAATATCTGCATCGTAGCCGGCGTTTAAGGTTGAAGCAATTGACATGGTGGTGTAGGGATAGTTTTGGTGAGCATCAGGGTTGGTGTAGTAACCGTTCCCCGTTAAATAGTTAGTGAAGTCGGTATCGTTAAAGTTAAATTGATCCTTCAGTTGGCTCTGGCTGGCATAATCTTCCATCACAATGTAATAAATATCAGGCTTACCGGCGGCAGTATTAGCGCCATTGGTAGCAAGCGTTGGAGGTTTATAAAAGTACTGACTCCAAGCCCCAATAACAGTCTTTAAGCTAGGCACAAATAGTAGCAAAAAAGTAATGGCAACGGCGAGCGATGCGCCACCAACCAAATCCTTGGCAGCCCAACCACGCTGCTTAACCCAAGCGCTAATCAGCCTTGATGCGCCCCAAACCAAAACAAAGATTACGACAATGAATATCAGACTAAAAATGCTAGCCTCAATGCCACCAAGTTGGGGCAGAGGCAAAAAGGCTGTAATGATGGGGTAAATAGCGCTTAATCTGGCATCGTAGTTGTTGGTGAGTAGTATGGCTGCCAAAATTGTCGCCAAAAACCCACCTAATTGATTGCGTCGGTAATAACGATAAAAAACACTAGCCACCACAGCTGCAATTACCATTACTCCAACCAGCGGCAGCACCATGGCTTGCAACGAAACCTCAAAGCGGTTACCCAGGAAATTGCCCAAAATCGGCATCCAGCCAATCATTGTGACTAGCACAAACAACAGTAGCCACTTGCGCAAACTAGTCATCCACCGAGATTGTAGTTTAGCCACCCAGCTTCCTCATGAGGTAAATTATACGCTTGGAATCTTTAACTGGCTGTTGTTTAATGATTTTATAAGTTTTACTAAAAGCTGTCTCGAAGCCAGCTTGAGTGTAGTTATTAAAGATATCCTCCCGGGCGGCCAACAAACGCTGAGCTTGGGAATCAGCTTTGGGCACAAACTCAATAATCAAATTGGGTGCGAGTTCAGCAAAGTACTCCGCGGCGGCCTCTAGCGGCAAGTTATTGCCAATAGCTAAGTGATGAATGAGGGCTAGCGCCAATACTAAGTCACCTTTAGCGCGCTGGTCAAAGCGAGGGCGCTCACGGTTGGCCCAGCCAAGGTCGGGGCTAGGGTTGGTTAAATCAATCAGCAGTGGCAATAGGTTGGTTTCGCCATTCTTCTTAACCAGCCGATAGTTGTGTTCAACTGCCATTGGGTCGATGTCGGCGCTAATCACTAGCTCGGCGTTTTGGGCCAAGCGGCTAAAAGCTCCGTTGTTAGCGCCCAAATCAATAACCCGCCTGGGCTTGACCGAATCAATCAACGATTTAACCTGGCCTTGCTTGGCCGCAAAAGCATCGGGGCTGTAGTTAGTATTGTTATAGTAATCGCCCCATTCGGTCTTGGTTTTGGGCAGCTGCAGGCCTTTAACGGTTCGTTCCAAACTATCAATTACGCCCAGAAGTTGAGTTTGGCTAACGGTCTTGGTTTGGCCAGTTGGCTTGCCTTCGGAGTAGCGGTCTTGGAAGCGACCATGAAGCTTAATGTGCATGTACAGGCCAGGATTAAACAAACTTCGGCCGGGCAGTAACTTGCCGGCCAAGGCCAACGGAACGCCATCAATATAAACGCGCATAAGTTGGGTTAGGTCCACATCAATGTGAGCCGCCAGCGCCAGGGGGGCTAAGAAGTGTTGGCAGAATTGCCGATAAGCTTGCCAGGGCTCCCCGGGTTTATAAGGCTCAAAAGACAATGTATCAATCATTTGTGGCTTGCCACTCACAAACTGGATATTGTAGGCGCTAGCATCACGCAACGTCATAGTCTTGGCCAGTGCTAGCTTTTGCATTTGCAAAGTTGCTAAGGCGGCGTCCTTAAATTGCGAAAACGACCACTCGTAAGGGTAGGAAATGAAGTTGATAAGTTCGGGGCGTAAGGTTTTATAACCGTCAGCTGGCTTCGCAGGCAACTCAGTGTGTTTAACTAACAAACCCTGCTTCGTTAGTTCGTCATACAGGCCGCTCGTCATTAAAGCATCGTAGGCAGTCTTGCCGGCATCATTAACCTGACGCAAAAAGCCTCCGGCTTCGTGGTAAACAAAGCCGAAGTTATCACGGAAAGAGGCCGGATCTATCGCTAGGTTAGTCTTGCTTTTTCTTAAAGCCATCAATTACCGAACGGACTCTCCGGCGCACGACGTAACCGGCGCCTACTACCGCACCAATGACGGCCTGGAGAATAATACTGCCTGCAGCTGGATCTAGATATGCAAAGTGTCTCATCGCTGTCCTTTAGTGTATAAGATATTATGCCTTACTTAAAGTAACCTGAACGCTTTTTCTTTTTTATGAAGTAACTTGACATGACGATATATCGCTAGTTACAATCAAAGTGATATATCGATAAAGGGGGTAGGTGACATTATGATGGACTGGAATAGCGAAAAACCAAATTGGCAGTGGGGTAAACACCAAGCTTTGCATGGCATGGGTAGGCACGCTAAACGCGGTGACATGCGGCCGATTGTACTAAGTGCTTTGGCCGAAAAGCCAATGCATGGTTATGAAATTATTCGTCAACTTGAGGACAAAACTCATGGTTGGTGGCGCCCCAGTCCTGGCTCGATCTACCCGATGCTACAGATGCTGGAGGAGGAAGGCGTGGTAACTAGTACCGAAGTTGATGGCAAAAAAGTTTACGAGTTAACAGCCGAAGGCAAAAAAGAAGCCGCCAAGACTGAGTCGTTTGGTGACTGGTCTAAGTTTAGTAAGTTCGGTAAGAGCGAAGATTTGCAGGAACTAGCCAAGGAATTCTTTGGCCTGGCTAAATATTTGAGGATCTTGGCGCATGGGCAAGATTAGGCTAAAGCCAAGCAAGCCACCGCAATTCTTAAAGACGCCAGCAAAAAGTTGTCTGCTATGATAAATGAAGATAAGGTGGATACCGATGGCGAGTGACAAGGCTTTTGAAGTTAAAGATGTAGTAAAGCACTTTGGTGAGGTTAAGGCCTTAGAGGGTGTTAGCTTGTCGGCTAATGCCGGAACAATTTTTGGCTTACTTGGGCCAAATGGTGCTGGCAAAACGACGTTAGTACGAATGCTTAGTACGCTACTGGAGCCCGATAGTGGCAGTCTGGAAGTTCTAGGAATTGATGCGATTAAGCACCCACAGCAAGTCCGCGAAGTCATTGGTTTGGCTGGGCAATTTGCGGCGGTTGATGAGTTCCAAACTGGCTACGAGAACATTTATATGACTGGCAGGCTGTACCACTTGAGTCATCAAGTTACTAAGAAGCGTACTAACGAATTGTTGGAACGTCTGGGCTTAGCCGATGCCGCTAAGCGTCCGGTACGTACCTACTCTGGCGGTATGCGTCGGCGCCTGGACTTAGGTGCAAGCTTGGTTGGACAGCCACAAATCATGTTCTTAGACGAGCCAACTACCGGCCTTGATCCCAAGACGCGCTTAGACTTGTGGAGCATCATTCGTGATTTGATTAAAGAAGGTAAATCAATCTTGCTGACCACTCAGTATTTGGAAGAAGCCGACGAGTTAGCTGATCGCATTGCTGTCATGAATAATGGCAAGATTATTGCCGAGGGTACCAGTGACCAGCTTAAGACTCAGCTGGGTGGCGACGTGGTGGAAGTCGAGATTGCCAAAGCCACCGACCAAGCCAAGGCCGAGTCAGCAGTCAAGGCCCTGGCCAAACGACAGCCAACCATTAGCGACGATGGTTTAACTCTAACAATCCCCGTGGCTGATGGCGCTAAGACTTTGCTGGCAGTTGTGCAGGCCCTAAATAGCGCAAACATTAACTTGAATTCAATTGCCTTGCACCGACCATCGCTTGATGATGTTTTCTTGAGTCTAACTGGCGCAAAAGCCGAGGTTAAAGAAGCTGGCAAACCCAAGGCACACCGTGGAGGCCGCTCATGAGTTTGCGTTGGGGTATTATTGATACTTGGACGATTACCAAACGTAATCTGAACCGCTACATTCGCCTCCCGCGCTTGCTGGTATTCTCCTCAATTCAGCCAATCATGTTCCTGGTGTTGTTTAACTTTGTCTTTGGTGGAGCAATTGGTGGGGCAACCGGTGTTCCCGGTGGCAAGTACATCGATTTCTTACTACCTGGCATCCTAGCTCAAACCATTATGTTTGGTGGTGTGCAAACTGGCATTGGCCTGGCCGAAGACATGGGCAAAGGCATTGTTGACCGCTTCCGTTCGCTGCCAATGAGCCGCCTAGCCGTAATTGCTGGTAGGACGGCTTCAGATGCCGTGCGTAACTTATCGGTGGTGGCCATTATGTTAACAGTTGGCGCTCTGCTTGGCTTCCGCTTCCACAATGGTTTGCTCGACGCCATTGGTATGATTGCCTTGGTAGTGTCGTTTGGCTATGCCTTGTCTTGGGCTTTTGCTTACGTTGGTATGAGCGTAGGTGATGCCGAAACCGCACAGCTAGCCAGTTTCTTCTTCATCTTCCCGTTGGTCTTTGCCAGTGCCGCTTTCGTGCCAGTACAAACCATGCCTAGTTGGTTGCAGGTGTTTGCTCGTAATCAACCGGTTACCCAAGTTGTTAACGGTGCCCGGCAGCTGGCCCTGGGTGTTCCTAGTGGTGGAGCGCCATGGAAGTCGTTGTTATGGACCGTCATTTTGTTAGCTATTTTTGTGCCGCTATCGATTCGCAAATACAAGAAAATGGCCTAGTTTTGGCCAAATTTGAACACATAATTTGCCTGGGCTGAACACATTTTTGTAACTAGGTTTAACCTGTAAAAGTTCATTTTCTGGTCAGTTTGTTCAAGTGTATGCAACTTTTTGCCTCAAAATAGCGGTAATATGTGGGTATGAAGATCAAGCTGCTGCAGTGGAACATTTTGTGCGACGAAGATCCAGCTAAAATCGCCGCTTTTATTAAAGAGATCAACCCCGACATTGCTTGCCTACAAGAGCTTACCAATGGCTATCAACCGGTCGGAGATGTCGGTAAATACATTGCTGCTCAAACCGGACTTTATTCCAGCTATCACTACGGGCCGATGGCGATGCCCGACGATTCTAGTAGTCAAATGGGTAACGGGATCTTTAGCAAGTTTCCAATTATATCGGAACGCTGGGCAGAACTACAGCTAGGAGTGGTAGTGGAGGGCACAGTCAAACAAGACCAGCGTAGTTATGTAGAAACGGTGTTAAAAGTTGATGGCCAAGAGCTAACAGTCGGCACCGCCCACCTAGCCTTTAGGCCAACTATGCGAACGTCTAAAGCCAAGCGTTTTTCGGTTAATCGACTCATTAAAGAGGTCACTGAAGTCAGTGGGCGCTACGTTCTAGCCGGTGACTTTAATGCCACGCCTAATTCATGGACGGTTAATACAGTTAAGTCCAAGCTAAAACACGCTGGTCCAGCACTGGCCCAAAAAACTTGGACCCAAGTACCGCTGAGCTTTGGCGGTAGATTATTCGACACAATCAACTGGCGTCTCGATTATGTCTTTTATAAAGGTGCCATCAAACCGCTTCAGTCCGAGATCTTGCGGCCAAAAGCCTCCGATCATCTGCCCATCTTAACCGAGTTTGAAATCTAGTAAGCTATAATGCTTATGATATGCATGCAGTAATTGTTCAGGGAGTTGGATATTTAGCACTAGCATTTGTCTTATTATCATTCCAACGCAAAAACCGTATTGCCATCTTAATTACCATGCTAATTGGCGTGTCATTGTTCGTGATTCACTATGCTTTACTTGGCGCTTGGACCGGCTCAATGATGAATTTGATTGAGGCTTGCGTGGTCTTCGTCTCATACAAAAAGGAAACTAAAAAATGGGCTGCCAATAAAGCGTGGCCGTATATTTTAAGCCTGGCATACATTCTTGCAGGTTTATTAACAGCCCACCAGCTGACGAGTTATCTACCGGTCGTGGCCCAAATTTTTGGAGCGATTGCTGTTTGGCAGACTAATCCAAGAAGAATCCGATACATCATGTTGGTGCCCCGGCCGCTTTGGTTTACATACAACTTTCTCGTCCACTCTCAGGCTGGTATAGTTGCCGAGATTTTTATTTTCCTCTCCGTTATTACAGGCATCATAAGGTTTGATATCTTAAAACAGGGCCCGAAGACTAAAAGGGCTTAGGCTTTATGGCTCATCACGGCGGGTCTATAATAACGCTATGAGGTTAAAGCTAGCTGCTAAATACCCACAAGTCGGCGACGTTACTACATTGGTGTTTGAGCCAGGGCAGCCATTAACGTGGCAGCCCGGTCAGTACATGCACTATGTTTTGCCGCACGACGATGCCGACGATCGCGGCACTGAGCGTTGGTTTACGATTGCGTCTGCGCCGTATGAAGGTAAGCTTTGCATTACCACACGGTTTTTTGATAAGCCCAGCAGCTTTAAACGTCATTTGCATGATTTGAGCATTGGTGACGAAATCGAGGCTGATGGGCCAGAAGGGGACTTTACCATCGAAGATGCCAGCAAAAGCTATGTTTGGGTTGCTGGTGGAATTGGCATTACGCCGTTTTACTCCATGACCAAACAAGCAGTCCACGATGGCCAGAGGCTAAACGTTCAACTGCTCTATGGTAACCGTGATGCCGTTACAGCTGTTCATAAAGACGAGCTTGATCAGTGGGCGCCACAGTTAGGTATAACTATCGATTATGTTTACGAACCAGACCGCATCACGGCTGATACTATTAAGGCCATTACTGATTATCAATCAAAAACGTATTACGTGTCGGGGCCCGAGCCAATGGTTAAGGCTTTTGCTAAAACTCTAGACGAACTTGGCATCTCGAAAGAACAGCAAAAACACGACGACTTCCCTGGTTACGAATAAATCGCTGAGCCTAAGTTGGTGGCGGTATGGTTGTGACTGATTGTTTAGCTCGTTTGCGACGCTTACGCCACAACCACAGTAGCCATCCAGTACCGAGTAAGAACAATGCCAAGTAGCCCCAAATCTTCCAATCGTGAGTGGCGCTACTCGCTGGCGTGGTGGTAGTGGGGGCGGGGGAAGCAGGTGCTGTGCTATTTGGTGATGGTGTGGCTGGCGCGATTGAGCTTGGACTGGAGTTACTGGGAGAAGAAGTGGTCCCAGTTCCAGATGACGAAGCCGGGCAACCAGTACTATAGGCGCAACTACCGTAGCTGCCACTGCCGTAGGTACTAGCCAAGGCGCCGTTACACCAAACGGCTACCAGTAAAGCTGCAAGGCTCAGTCCTAAGATTTTGAATTGGCGCTTCATACTATGGCTATATTAGCAGCATATTGCTTAAGCTGTTTACCCCCTGGGCTATTAGTGCAACATTAAACCAAAACCAAACTCACTAATCTCCAGATAAAAACCATTTTACAACTGATTGAATTACGCTTATACTAACTCTTAGATAACTGGTGGAGACAAAATGCCAAGAATCGAAGAACTCATTATTGTTCTACTTATCATCTTGCTGCTCTTTGGTGCCAAGCGTATTCCAGAGTTGGCACGTAGCATTGGTCAGTCGATCAATGAAGTTAAGAAGGGCATAGCTGGCGAGTCGGACGACGATAAGAAGTCTAAGTCGTAAATAAATAACGAGGAGTGAGGGTGGCTCCGTCATCACAAACCTTCCACGATCATATTCGTGAACTCAGGCGCCGTATCGCC
>Ga0265338_10009379_pt1 | contig 11686 bp, 13 predicted proteins | sample 42126metaG_FD_193579 | JGI IMG/M metagenome (GOLD analysis project Ga0265338, IMG submission 193579) | Rhizosphere microbial communities from Carex aquatilis grown in University of Washington, Seatle, WA, United States - 4-21-26 metaG | ecosystem: Host-associated > Plants > Roots > Rhizosphere... | reverse complement strand
GGCCTCAAGTTTCTGGTCCGGAACAATCCTCAACGCTCAACCCTCAACTCTCAACCAAATCAGTCTTCGGACTGATTTACGAAAAACTCCCCTTCTTTGCCCTGGCGGGGGCGGGCTGTGTCGTGACGTTTCTGGCCCAAAAAGGTGGCGGAGCGGTATGGTCGTCGGGTCTTCCGCTTCCGGCCCGCATCGCCAATGCGCTCGTGTCATACATGCGTTACATCTCCAAAACCTTTTGGCCGGCGGACCTCGCGGTCGTTTATCCCTATCCGCATTATTGGCCCACCACCCTGGTGCTGGGCGCAATCCTGGGGCTGGCCTTCTGGACGGGATTTTTTCTGTGGCGCGCCCGGCAAAATCCCTTTCTGATCATCGGCTGGTTATGGTTCCTGGGGACGCTGGTCCCGGTCACCGGCATCATCCAAGTCGGCCCGCAATCCATGGCGGACCGTTACCTGTATCTTCCGGGCATTGGCTTGTTCATCCTGACGGTTTGGGTATTGGCGCATCTGGCAAATCTTCGTCCGGGCTGGCGGCCGGCGGTGGTTTTGCTGGCCATGGCGGCGCTCGCCGGTTGCCTCGTCTGCACCCGGATCCAATTGAGCTTCTGGCAAAACAGCCTCACCCTGCTGCGCCATGCCGTCAGCGTCACCACGGACAATTACATCGCCTGCAATTTTCTGGGCCGGGCCCTGGATGACACCGGCAAAACTGATGAATCCCTGCCCTGGTACGAAGAATCCGTGCGGATTGAACCACATTATCCCGAGGCCCAGTTCAATCTGGGCCGGGCCTGGTTGTACCAGGGTAAACCGGAGGCAGCCGGCGAACATCTGGCCGCCGCGGTCAAGCTGGTGCCGGACGATGCCGGCGCCCGCTATTACCTGGGGATGGCCCTGCTGAACGACGGCAGATTAAATGAAGCTACCGAGCAGTTTACTGAAGCCGTCCGGCTCGACCCCGGCCTGGCCAGGGCCCACAGCCAGCTGGCCCTGGCCTTGATCAAACAGGGCAAGACCATGGAAGCCATCTTCCATTTTTCCCGGGCGGTCCGTTTGCAGCCCGACGATGCCGGGGCGCATTTCAATCTCGGGCTCGCCCTGCTCGACAACCGTCAACCGGCTGAAGCCGCCGTGGAATTTGCGGAGGAGCTCCGGCTCAGCCCGAATGAAACCAGGGGCCATTACCGGCTCGCCCAGGCCTTGCAACAGCAGAATCAATGGGGCGACGCCATCCATCATTACCGCGAGGCCTTGCGCCTGATGCCGGAGTTCCCCGAGGCGAAAAGGGAGCTGGAGGAAATCCTCGCTGCCCATCCGGACCTGCGTTGAATGCGGTAGCCAGGTGTGGTGCGCTTCTTTGAAACCTCGCGCAAGGGAAACAATGCACCAACATGCGGGTTCGGCCCGGCAAGACGCAGCTCGCCGGTATCGGACCATCTTACGAACGGTGAGCCAGATGGCGCCGGGTTGTCGACAATGCTCCGGCGCCGAGAATCGCCAGAATGATCGGCGACGGTTCAGGAACCGGCTCCCCGTTCATACTGAGCGTGAAGGTGCTATTGACATCGGTCCACTGCCCATCTCCGTTTGGGTCTCCGCCGGGGCTATCGATTGTAAGCGAATTCATAAATAGACTGATGCTGTCGATACGATACCCATGTAAGTCGACGCGTGGATCTGCGGGGTTCCCGTAAATGAAGTCCGGCTCCAACATTCCATACCCGGAGGTGCCGCGCGGCGTCGCTCCCAGCCAAAAAACAATTTGTTCGAGGTCACCATCGGTCAGCCTTTCGACGAAATTACTGAAATCAGGATCAGTCGCTTGGGTCAGGGTGCGGGTGGTTCCCACGTCACCGACCCCCCAGGATGCGCTGTCGAAGAGCGGAAATAATCCCGAGAATCCCATTGCATAGTTGACCGTGATGTAAACCCCCGATGCGCTGATGTCGAAGCCCGCTCCTTCTGTGAAGCTGCGGGAAAAGAGCAGATCGGCACGAGCTCCTATGCCAGCGAACAGGAAGAAGGTGAACTCGACAAATCCCAAAATAAGCAGTCTTCGGGTTGCTAACTTCATAACGAATTACCTTTGGCCACTTCTGAGGGCAGCTTCAGGGTTAATGGTTGCCGGCAGAACCCGCGAAAGCATCGTCCTGCCGTGTTGTTGTTTGCTTATACTCCTGTACCCATTGCATTACAAGCCTAAAAGCAGTGACTTCGCCCGTCCATAGCTGTCCGTGCATCCGCTGGACTTGCCCGCGCCCTTCTGCAAAACTCCGCGCCGCGTGAAGCAATCGATTGTCACCCTGGACATGGAAGGCGTGTTGACGCCGGAAATCTGGATCGCCGTGGCCGAAAAGACCGGCATCCCGGAGTTGCGCCGCACCACGCGCGATGAGCCCGATTATGACAAACTCATGCGCGGGCGCCTCGCCATCCTCGATCAACACGGATTGAAACTGTCCGACATCCAGAAGGTCATCGGCACCTTGCTCCCGCTGCCCGGCGGCAGGGAATTTCTCGATGAACTGCGTTCCCTGGTGCCGGTCATCATTTTATCCGACACGTTCGAACAATTCGCCGCTCCTCTGCTCCGCCAACTCGGCCAGCCGACCCTCCTCTGCCACCGGCTGGTGGTCGAGAACGACCGCATCGTGAATTACCAGTTGCGCCTCCGGGAACAAAAGCGCGAGGCCGTGGCCGCCTTCAAGCGGATGAATTATCACGTCATCTCCGGCGGCGATTCATTCAACGACACCGCCATGCTCGCCGAGGCCAACGTGGGTATCCTGTTCCGCGCCCCGGACAATGTGAAACAGCAATTCCCGCAGTTCTCCGCCGTGGAAGCCTACGCGGATTTGATGAAATTAATCAGACAAGCCATGAGCTGAGCCACAGATTGCCACAGATGAAACACAGACAGGAAGAACAAGGCTCGGTTTTTATCTGTGTTCAATCTGTGTTTCATCTGTGGCTGAATCAATCCTCGGCTTTGAACGTTCTGGAAATCAAATCGCGCACCGCTTGCTTCGGTCCCTTGCCGTCGTATAGCAGTTTGTAAACCTCGTCCATGATCGGCGTGGCCACTTCCTTCTCCTGGGCCAGCCGATGCGCGGAACGTGCGGTCGGGTGGCCTTCGGCCAGCTTGGGATGTGACGCCTGGATGTCTTTCATCGTTTCACCCCGTCCGAGACGCTCACCGAGATCGCGATTGCGGCTTTGTTTCGAGAAACAGGTCAACATGAGATCGCCCAGCCCGCTCAGGCCGGCAAATGTCTCCGCCTGGGCACCACAAGCCACACCCAGCCGGCGCATCTCGGACAGCGCCCGCGTGACCAGCCCCGCCTTGGTGTTGTCGCCATAGCCCAGGCCGTCACTCACGCCGGCGGCGATGGCGATGATGTTCTTCAACGCGCCGCCGTATTCCACCCCCAGGATGTCCGTGCTGCGGTAGATGCGGAATTCCGGACGATGAAAAAGTCCCTGCACGGTGCGCGCCGTGCCATCGTTCTCGCAGGCGCATACCACGGTGGTGGGAATGCCCAGGGCAACTTCGCGGGCGAAGCTGGGGCCGGACAGCGCCACCACCCGGCTGGCCGGGGCATGTTCACACAAAATACGGCTCATGGTGTCCCCCGTCTCAAACTCAATGCCCTTGGTCACGCTCACCAAAAGGGCTGGATGTCCCTTCAATTTCGCCGCGACCGATCGGAAAAACTGCGAGGGAATCGCCAGCACAAGGCATTCAGCCCCGCCCACCGCTTCGGGAAAATCCACCTGCACCTTCCAGTTTTTCGGCAATTCCACGCCCGGCAGGTATCGTTCACTGCGCCCGTGGCGCAATTCTTCCAGCGTTTCGGCGTCGATGTCCCACAACGTCACGGCGTTGCCATTTTCGTGGAGCGTTTTGGCCAGCGCCGTGCCCCAGGCCCCGGCACCGAGTACGGTGACTTTCATTTGGTTGCCTCCTGGCTTTCGGGCTTTTGGCCCAGCCGGCTTTCAGTTCCCGTCATAAGACGTTTGATGTTCGATTTGTGTTTGTAAATGGCCATGGCCCCCAGCGCGGTGGTCACGATGCCGAGGAATAAGTTATGGGCCGGCAGGCACCACACCGCCGCCGGCAGGGCAATCGCCGACGCGATGGACCCAATGGAAACATAACGGGTCAACAGAACCGCCAGCAGGAAGGCCGCCACGGCAATACCCACGGCCAGCGGCGCGAGCGCCAGATAAGCCCCGCCGCTGGTGGCGATGCCCTTGCCGCCCTTGAATTTCAGCCAGCAAGTGAAATTGTGGCCGAGCACCGCCGCCATGCCCGCAACGATCCGAAGCGTTTCAGCGTCGGCGACCGGGAGGTTGAATGGCTTCATCAGGGAAGGGCACAGCCAGGCAACCGCGGCATAACCTTTGAGCGCATCCACGAGCAACACAAAAATGCCCGCCGGCTTGCCGAGGACGCGCATGGCGTTCGTCGCGCCGATGTTGCCGCTGCCGGTGGATCGAATATCGATGCCCTTCGCCCGGGCCACGAGGTAACCCGTGGGAATCGAGCCCAGGAAATATGCCGCCACGACGATAATGAGGGAACCGAGCACGCCGGGAGTTTAGGGAACGGGAATGAAAAACGGGAGTGCAAAGTTAAATCCGAAATCCGGGGGCCGAAACCCGAATTGGTCATTGGCGGTCTGGTTCCCGGTTCGGATTTCGGGCTTCATTCGGCATTCGGATTTCGAGCTTCGGAATTCAGAGCGTGCACTTTCGACTTTGCCTCCCTGTCCATAAAATTTAAGCTGTGCCATGGCATCTAAGGTTAAAGTCGCCGTCCTCGGCGCCGGCTCACTGGGTCAGAATCACGTTCGCATCTACACCGAACTCGCCGCCGCCGGCCAGGTGGAGTTCACCGGCCTCTTCGACACCAATGCCGACACGGCGCGCAAAATCGCCACCAAACACAACGCACGCATTTTCAATTCCGCCGCCGAAGCCGCCGCCGCCAGTGACGCGCTCAATATCGTCACCCCCACCACCACGCATTTTGAACTCGCGAAAACCCTCCTCACCCAGGGCAAACACGTCCTCGTCGAAAAACCCATGACCGACGACACCGCCCAGGCCGGCGAACTCGTCCAGCTCGCCCGCCAGAAAAATTGCGTTTTGCAGGTCGGCCACGTCGAAAGGTTCAATCCCGTGTTCAAATATCTCGAGTCGGTCGCCACCCAGCCGCGCTTCATCGAAGTCCATCGGCTCTCGCCCTACCCGGCCCGCTCCACCGACATCGGCGTCGTGCTCGACCTGATGATCCACGACCTCGACGTCGTGCTCGCATTCGTGAAATCGCCGGTGGCGAGCGTGGATGCCGTGGGCATTCCCGTCTTGAGCAAGTCCGAGGACATCGCCAATGTGCGGCTGCGATTTGCCAATGGTTGCGTCGCCAACCTCACCGCCAGCCGCATCAGCCCCGAACGGATGCGGAAAATCCGCGTGTTCAGCGGCCCGAAAGATCCGTGTTACATCTCGCTCGACTACCGCGTGCAGGAAGGATTCATCTATCGCGTCGCCCGCGACAACGAACCGGAAAGTTCGTTGTTGAAAAAGGTCCTGGCCGCCAAACTCGGCCTGGGCAAGGATTCCGCCATCGTCAGTGAATTTGGCGGGAAGAAAATCGTGCGCGAACCGGTGCCGATCGCGAAGGACGAGCCGCTCAAGCTCGAACTGCAGCATTTCATCGAATGCATCCGGGAAAAGCAGACGCCGATGGTGAGCGGCGAGTCCGCCAAGCTGGCCCTGGACCTGGCCTTCGAAATCACCAGGCAGGTGCAGCAGAGCAAATGATACCATGATTTCTACGGCTCTCATCCAGGCAATTCGCGACCAATACCGTTTGTCTTGGAATGGAATTCATGGGCCAGGCCACTGGGCTAGAGTGTTGGAAAACGGCTTGAAGCTCGCCGGGCAAACGGGGGCCAAAATAGAAGTGGTCGAGTTCTTTGCGGTGTTTCATGACGCCTGCCGTATAAACGATGACTGGGACGAAGGTCATGGCAGCCGCGGAGCAGATCTGGCCTTTTTGTTCCGGGGAAGATATTTTAATTTGAATGATGATGATTTCACTGCATTGAAAGTTGCTTGTCGTCTTCACACGGAAGGCTTGACCCATGGTGATATAACGGCAATGACTTGCTGGGATGCGGACCGGCTTGATTTGGGACGTGTTGGAATGAAACCATACAAGGACCTTCTTTGCACCGACGCAGCCCGGCAGCCCGAATTCTTTGAGTGGGCCAACGACCGCGCTCTTGCTGGATTTGTTCCGGAATTTGCCCGGGCACAATGGTTGAATTCCACAATATTGATTCAATGACCTCAAAGACCTTCATGCTCATCGCCGGTGAGGCGAGCGGCGACCTGCTCGCGGCGGAACTGGTCGTCGCGCTGCGCAGCCAGGTGCCGGACGCCAAATTCATCGGCGCCGGCGGGCCGAAAATGAAAGCCGCCGGGACCCATCTGGCCTTTGACCTGACCCAACACTCGGTTATCGGCATCTCCGACGTGCTTAAAAATATTTCCAAGTATCGCCGGCTGTTCCATGAGCTGTTGGCCCTGGCGATCAAACAAAGGCCGGATGCCGTCATCGGCGTGGATTACGGCGGGTTCAATCTGCGCTTCGGTCATGCCATCAAACAATACGTTCGCCGTAATCGGGGTGACTGGAATCCGAAAATCATCCAGTTCGTTTCCCCGCAGGTCTGGGCATCGCGCCCGGGCCGGGCCAACCGGTTGGCGGCGGATTACGACCTGCTCCTGAGCATTTTCCCGTTTGAAAAGGACTGGTATGCCAAGCGGGTGCCGAAGTTGCGGGTGGAGTTCGTCGGCCATCCCATGATGGACCGGTTCAATTCGGAGGAGCGGGCTCCCCGAATCGCCAAATCCGAAAATAGAATCCTTTTGTTGCCGGGCAGCCGGGAAGGCGAATTGAAACAGCATCTTCCCGTCATGTTCGAAGCCTTGAAACTCATTCAAGCAAAATTGCCGGAGGCGCCGGCCCGGATGGTTTTGCCCAATGAAGCCTTAAAACGGCTGGCCGGCGGATTGCTGGCCCGCCAAACAGTTGAAATTCAAATTGGCAACCTGCCACAGGCGCTCGCCGCGGCGGACCTGGCCATCGCCTCGACCGGTACGGTGACCATGGAGTGCGCGTTTTTCGGGGTACCGACGGTGACGCTTTATAAGACGTCCTGGCTCACCTACCAGATTGCCAAACGCATCGTCACGGTAAAATCACTCACGATGCCGAACCTCCTGGCCAACGAAATGATTTTTCCCGAATTCGTCCAGGGCGCCGCCACCCCCGAAAACATCGCCGGGGCCGCGTTGGAATTGCTGCAGGACGAACCGCGCCGGACCCGGATCAAAATATGGCTCGCGGCGATTGTCTCAGCCCTCGGCGAACCCGGCGCCAACCAGCGCGCGGCAACGGCCGTTTTGAGTTTATTCCAATGATTCTATCCTCCTCCTTGCCTTCGATTTCTGTTCTCGATTGCGAGGACTAGGACGAAGGACGAGGAGGATTTTGATATGCAAGATTTAACCAACCCGGGCTGGATCAAGGTGAAAGGCGTGCTGTTTTTGGTGGCGGGAACCGCCGCATCGACCTTGTTGATTCTGGATAACCTGACGTGGAAAACCGTTCTGCTCCTCCTGCTGGCCGTCTGGTGTTTCTGCCGGTTCTATTACTTCGCATTTTACGTCATCGAGCACTACGTGGACCCCGAATTCAAATTTTCCGGCCTGGTTTCATTTGTGCGTTATCTGCTTCATCGCCGGCGTTGATTTTCGGATCGCAGGCCGCGACGATACAACCACAAACGGCTCGCGGAAACGTCCCCCAACCGAGACCGCTTTCGGAGTTTTGACTTTCCCGGCTTCCATCATTACCCTGCCCCCATGGAATCGCTGCACGCGCCATGGCGTATCGAATACATCCTTTCGCCCAAACCCCAGCTGGACACCAGCCTGTTCACCCGCATCGCCCAATCCAGCGACGATGTCGCCCACCGCATCATCGCGCGTGACCGCACTTGTTTCGCCCTGCTCAATACCTACCCGTACAACGGCGGGCACCTGATGATTGTGCCGTACAAACAGGTCCCCGACCTGAACGGCCTGACCGAGGAGGAACTGGCGGATTTGTGGAAGCTCACGCGCCGCTGCATCAATGCCCTGACGCAAACCATGAAGGCGGACGGCTTCAACGTGGGCATCAATATCGGCCGCGTCGCCGGCGCGGGCATCGCCGAGCACCTGCACATCCACGTGGTGCCGCGCTGGAACGGCGACACGAATTTCATGCCGGTGCTGGCCAATACCAGCGTTCTGCCGCAGGCGCTGGACGAGGTCGCCGCCCGATTGCGCGCCGAACTCGAAAAATGAAAATATGGCTGTTATCTTTCGGTTGCCTGCTTTTGATCTCCTGCGGCAAGGTCACTTTGCCTCCCGACACCCAAAACAGCCTGAATCAAACCACCAACTACGTCGGCCAGTTCAAATCGGCCCACGCGACGCTCCCGACCCGGAAGGACTTTCTGGCCTGGTGGAAACCCCGGGATTTGCACGGTGTCTTTGACTACCAAACCGCCCATGGCAAGGATGGCGATGAATACTTCGTATATATCTGGCTGGGCAATAAAATGCTTGTTTATTCATCAAAAAATAACACCGTCCGCACGCTTTAAAATGGACTCCGGGTCACGGCGAAATAATATCTGATTGTGGCCACCGAAACCCTCCATTTCGAAAATGCGCGCGTCGCCCAGCAGCTGTTCAATCATGAGCCGCGCAACCTGTCGTCGCTCGAATCCGAGCTCGGCGTCAAGGCCACCGCGCGCGACGGCTGGATCAAGCTCGAAGGCGCCGCGGATGCCGTCGAACGCTCCAAACAGCTTTTCCTGTCGCTGGAAAGCCTGCTCAAGGCCGGCGCGCCGGTGCGCAACCGCGAGTTCACCCATGCGTTGAACGTCATCAAAAACGAAGGCGCTTCGGCCCTCAAAGACCTGATGGATGACCGGGTCATGACCCACGACCGTAAACCCGGCGTCACCGCCAAAACCGTCGGCCAGAAAAAATACCTCGACGCCATCCGCCGGCATGACATCACTTTCGGCGTCGGCCCGGCGGGCACGGGCAAGACCTACCTGGCCGTGGCCATGGCGCTGGCGGCGCTGCGCGACGGGAAGGTTTCCCGGATCATCCTGACCCGGCCGGCGGTCGAAGCCGGTGAAGCGCTCGGTTTTTTGCCCGGCGACCTGTACGAAAAAATCACGCCGTACCTGCGCCCCTTGCACGACGCGTTGCACGACATGCTGCCCGCCGAGGAAATCCAGAAACACACCGAGCGCGGCACCATCGAGATCGCGCCGCTGGCTTACATGCGCGGCCGCACATTGAACAACGCCTTCATCATCCTGGACGAGGCCCAAAACTCCACCGCTGAGCAGATGCTGATGTTCCTGACCCGGCTCGGCCATGGTTCGAAGGCCGTCATCACCGGCGATGAAACGCAGGTCGACCTGCCGCCTCACAAGAACTCCGGCCTGCTCGAGGCGCACCATGCCCTCAAAGATACGGAAGGCATCGCCATCATCGAATTCGGCAAGCGCGACGTCGTCCGCCACCCGCTCGTCCAGCGCATCATCACCGCCTATGAGGAACATCGCGGCCAGGCAAAAAAGGAATGAGTGTTAAATTGTTGAACCGTGCAACCGTCAAATCGTCCGCTAAACCCGCCGGCTCAGCGGCTCAACGATTGCATGATTTGACGATTGCCGACCGTCAGCGCACGCGAAAAATCAACTTGCCATTGCTGAAACAAATCACCGCCGCGTTGGTCGCAGAGTTGAAGCTGGAAAAGGCCGAACTCGGGATCAACCTGGTGGCCACACCGGAAATGACCCGGCTCAATGAGAACTTTCTCCGCCACGCCGGTTCCACGGATGTCATCACGTTTGATTACACGTTTGGTGTCCCGCCTTCAGGCGGTTCCCGCCAAAACGTGGCGCCGGCTCAAAAAAACCGGCTGAAGCCGGGACACCAAACCATCCATGGCGAAATTTTTGTCTGTGTGGACGAAGCGGTTTCGCAAGCGCGCCGGTTCGGCGCAACCTGGCAGTCGGAAGTTGTCCGCTACATCGTCCACGGAATTTTGCATTTGCAGGGTTTCGACGATTCGAGCGCACCCGCCCGGCGCCGGATGAAACTCGAGGAGGACCGCCGGCTGGGCGCGCTTTCCCGGCGATTTACACTCGCGCAACTTTCCCGTCCGGCTAAGATTTCCGCATGAGGAAATCCTTTTTGGCCAGGTGGCGCTCCAGCTTTTTGACGGGGCTGGCGGTCACCTTCCCCGCCCTGCTCACCCTGGCGGCGGTCAAGTGGCTGATTGGCACGATTTCCAGCGTGACGGACCTGCTGCTTTTTTTCCTGCCCCGCACCCTCACGCATGAAAGCCTGGTGAATGACAACGACGGCAGGGGTCCGATGTTCTGGTATTGGAGCCTGGTCGCGCTGGTGCTGGCCGTGATCCTGATTTCCGCGGCCGGCGTGCTGGCGCGCTATTACATCGGCAAAAAGGTGATTGATTGGACCGACCGGGTGTTGATGCAGGTCCCGCTGTTGAACAAGTTTTATGGCGCCATCAAACAGGTCAACGATGCGTTCGCCGGGAGCAAACATTCGTTCAAGACCGTCGTCCTGGTGGAATTTCCAGGGCCGGGAAATTATTCCGTCGGCTTCATCACCAGTGAACAACAGGGCGAAATCCAGCAAAAGACCGGCAGGAATTTCGTCAGCGTCTTTGTCCCCACCACGCCCAACCCCACTTCCGGCTTTCTGATTCTGGTACCGGAGGAAAAACTCACCCGGCTCGACATGTCCGTCACCGATGCCATCAAATATATTGTCAGCCTGGGCGCGATTTCGCAGGAATACACGCCGCCCCCCGGCAACTCCAAATCTCTTCACCACGGATGAACACGGATAAACACGGATTTTTAAAAACACCGGCCCGACAATCCTCCAAAAAAACATTGGCTTCGCCTATCCTGTGTATTCCACAATTCAGTTTTATCCGTGTCCATCCGTGTCCATCCGTGGTTAAAATTTTCCCATGAGCGAGTCCGCCACCGGCCTGATCCTCCGCACCCGTCCGCTCACGGAGACCAGCCTTATCGTCCACTGGCTTACGCCGCACCTGGGGCGCATCGCCACCGTGGCCCGGGGCGCGCGGCGCGCCAAATCACCGTTCCAGGGCAAGCTCGACCTGTTCTACCTCGCGGATTTTTCCTTCAGCCGGAGCCGTCGTTCCGATTTACATGCGCTGCGGGAAGTCGGCCTGCGCGGCACCCAGAGCGCATTGCGCCAGGACCTGCACCGGTTGCGCCAGGCTGCCTACGCCGCCGCGTTCATCGAGCAGGCCACCGAAACCGAGACTCCCCTGCCCGGCATTTTTGAATTGATGACCGGTTTTCTCGATTGCCTCTGCCATCACCCGTCGGCGCCGCAACTGGTTTTTGCCTTTGAACTCAAGTTCCTGGCCCAACTCGGCCTCCAGCCGGACCTGGACAAAATCAAACTGACCCCTGGCGCCAGACAAATCGTCCGCGCCCTGATCCAGGGCGGCTGGCCGGCCATTCTGC
>Ga0265338_10009378_pt1 | contig 11686 bp, 13 predicted proteins | sample 42126metaG_FD_193579 | JGI IMG/M metagenome (GOLD analysis project Ga0265338, IMG submission 193579) | Rhizosphere microbial communities from Carex aquatilis grown in University of Washington, Seatle, WA, United States - 4-21-26 metaG | ecosystem: Host-associated > Plants > Roots > Rhizosphere... | reverse complement strand
TCCGCTCCCGGGCGGTCAGCTTCCCCTTGGCGTGCTGCTTCTCCACCGCCGCCGCCGGCCCCGCGTGCACCGCCTCATACCGCCGCCGCTCCAGGTCAGCGATCTTCCCCGCCGTCGTATGCGGGTCAGGCGCCTGCGGGCCGGGCAGGCCGTCGACGGCCGCCTCCGCGTCTGAAGCGCTCATCGCGCGCCGGCCACGGTGTCCGCGGTGCCCGCGCCGTCCGCGCCGTCCGCGGTGTCCGCCCCCCGCCCGAGCAGCCGCCAGGTCCCGGGCAGCAGCCCGGCCGCGAGCAGCGCCTTGGCGGCGTCTCCCGGCAGGAACGGCGTGACGCCCGCGGCGATCCCCGCGCTCGCCGACATGCCGGTGTCCAGGCAGAGCCAGGCCGTCCCGAGCAGGTAGATGACCGCCGAGGCCAGCGCGAACAGCAGCAGGGTGCGCAGCGGCGAGCGGTCAGCGCCGCGCCGCGCGCCGGCCCCGACAATGGCGGCTGCCGCGAGGAACCCCACCAGGTAGCCGCCGCTCGCACCGAAGAGCACGTGCGGGCCGTGCGCCGCCCCGGCGAACACGGGCAGCCCCACGATGCCAAGCGCCAGGTAAAGGCCCTGGGAGGCCAGCCCGCGGAGCGGGCCGAGCGCGGCGGCGGTGAGCAACACGGCGAAGGTCTGCCCGGTCACCGGGACCGGTGATCCAGGGACCGGCAGGGAAACCTGCGCCGCCAGTGCCGTGAGCGCGGCGCCCGCCACGATGGTGATACCGCTGCGGGTCACCGTCCCAGGCAGAACCTCGGCCAGCACGGGACGACGCGCGGGAAGGGAGATTGAAACAGTCACGGCCACCATCCGTCTATGAAACTGAATACCGCAAGAACGATACTCAGTATCAATATACGGCCGCAAGTGGTACCGTCGCCGGGGAGCGGAGATGAGGGGCGACCATGGACAAGCCGCCGGTGCGTGAGCGCCTCGCACGGGCCGCGTTCGAGCTGTTCGACGAGCGCGGTTACGAGCAGACCACCGTGGACGACATCGCGGAGCGGGCGGGCCTCAGCCGCGCCACGTTCTTCCGGCACTACCCGTCCAAAGAAGACGTGATCTTCCCCGACCATGACCGGCTGATCGGCCAGGTCCGCGACCGGCTGCGGTCCTCCAGCCATGCCACGGCCCTGGCCGCGGTCTCCGACGCGGTCCGCCTGGTCCTGCTTCATTACCTGGACGAGGGCGACCTGGCCCGCAGGCGGTACGCGCTCACCAGCACCGTCCCCGCGCTCCGCGACCGCGAGATCGTCAGCGTCGCCCGCTACCAGCGCCTGTTCCGCGAGTTCATCACCGACTGGATGGCGGACCGCACCCAGGCCGCTGCGCTGCGAGCCGAGCTCATGGCCGCCGCCGTCGTTTCCGCTCACAACCACGTCCTGCGCCGCTGGCTCCGCGGCGACGCCGCCGATCCTGTCCGTGAGGTGGACGAGGCCATGCGTCAGGTCATCAGCCTCTTCACGTCGCACCAGGCCGGCTCAGGACCAGAAGGCAGCACCGTCCTCGCGTTCCGGACCAGCCAGCCGCTCGATGCCCTGCTCCCCGCCATCCGTCAGCTCCTTGAGACAGCACACCCCTAGCGCCGCGCGCGGGCGTGATCAGGGGAGGCGCGGGCCGCGCATAGCGGCAGATCAGGAGTCCTTGGCCAGGCGCAGGATCTCCTCGAAGGCCTCTACGTTGCCCATCGCGTCGTTGACGGGATTGTGGTCGTGGACGGTCCTTCTGAACCGCTTCCAGCTCTGCGTTTCGCTCCAGTCCCGGTTGAGTCCGGCCCAGAAGTCGCTGATACGCCGGGCGGAGTGACCGAACGGGTTATCTAGCCCGGCCCGGTCGAACATGCCCGCTATCCACTGCCAGTCGTAGGCCGGGTTGTCGCTCACGAACACCGGGCGCGTGTTGCCGAGGTGCTCGCGCAGCCAGGCCGCGAAACTCACGGCGACTTCCGCGTCGGTCGCGACCCGCTCCCCGACGATGCTGACCGCCGGGTTGGCCGGGTCCGGCGTCGCTTCGAACAGGCGCCCGTAGAACGTCTCCCGCGTGTCGTAGTGCACGGCCCCGAACTCGGTCAGCACCCCGTGCACCGGGCTGATACCGCGCGCCTCGCAGTCGACGAATACCCATGGTGTCTTCTTGATCATCGTGCCCGCATTATCTCCTGAGCCTGCCCCACGGCATCACGGCATCACGGCATCGGGGGCGCCCGGTACGACGTTGAGCACCAGGGCCTCGGGGTCGACTATCCGGGTGACCGGGTGCGCCTGGACATGCTTGAGGAGGCACGCCGCCTCGGCTTCCGGAGCCAGCGGCCTGGCCTAACCGCCGGCCGTCCTGGTGCAGGCCGCATCCAGCCGTTCCAGCGTCCTGGCCATGGCGCCGGCCCAGACCTCGCCGTCGCTCATGTCCGCCCGGGCGCGCTCCGGCACGCGGGAGCAGTCGTAGACCTCGGTCACGATTGTCGCCCCGGCCCCGTCGGGGACCAGCTCGTAAGACCACCGCTGGCCCCAGCGGCTCCCGTCCGTCCCCGCGCCCGGATGGCCACGCCCGGATTCCGGCTCCCAGCCGATCCGCCGGTCCAGCTCATACTCCATCACGTGATTGTTCATCTCGTAGTCACCAAGCTCCGAGAAGTACATCCTCATGATGAAGACGTCCCCGACTCCGGAGACCGGCGCCGTGGTCACCGCCCCGCGGAGCATCCCCGACCCATCGAGCTCCAGGTGACGCCCGGGGTCAGCCAGGACCCGGAAGATCACCGCCGCCGGCGCCTCGATGCGCCTGGAAACCCTCACTGCCACGTGGCCACCGCCTCATCGCCCAGTCTTCCTGCGTCCCTAGTACCGACTCTGGCAGATGGCCACTCTCATCGCAGGAGGCAGGACACCCAGGCTACCCGCAGAATCTGGGAAGGAGTTCGATCCGCTCACCAGAAAGGGACTTCCGGTGCACCATGCTGTGTTTGAGTGCTACATTGATAGGGCACGTTTATCGTGCGAGGATGCGTTGACGGGCAGGTGTGCCACCCCGGGACCAGAGGATCCCGTGGTGAGAGCTACCCCGGAGCGGCCGCGCGCGGGAACGGGCAGGAGGGACGGCGGGTTCCCGGAGGGCTTAGCGGCGGCCACCGCGTGGTGGCGGAAGACCGCGACGGGCCGGCGGGGGCTCCCGCCTGACCAGGCGGCGCAAGACCGTTCGGCACCGCCCGCGGGGCGATGTTCGTTATCGCTTAGTGACAAGGAACGGTGTCGAATCGACCCGGGTGCGTTCGTAGCGAAGGTGAGCGGCAGTCGTCCGGGCTGCCCGTGAGCAGAGGAGCATGAGATGGCGCTGTACCTGATCGCCTTCAACGACGAGTGGGTGCCCGAGCAAACGCCGGAGGGGCTGCGCGAGAAGGGCGCGGCCGCCCGGGCCTTGATTGAGGAGATGACGGACGCCGGCGTCTTCGTCTTCAGCGACGGCGGCCTGGACGCCTCGACCGTCGTGTGCAGCGTCGACCCGAGTAGCGGCTCGCCCGTCTTCACCGACGGGCCGTTCACCGAGACCAAGGAGCACCTTGGCGGTTTCGCGGTCGTCGACGTGCCGGGCGATGCCGAGGCGCGGTACTGGGCCGGCCGGATCGCGGTCGCGGTCGGCTGGCCGCAGGAGGTGCACCGCTTCCCGCATTCGCGCTGAGCACTGACCCCCAGCCGGCGGCGCTGGCCTGGCGCCCGCGTTAGGCCAGCGGCGGGAGGGAAGGCAGCCCCGCCCCGCCGGTGTCCAGGCCGCTGCCGTCGCCGCGGCCAGACAGCCAGGCCAGGATCGCGGCCGGGGGACCGGTGACGTCGACCAGTGGCACGGTACCGACCCGGACCGCGGCCGCGGCGATGAGGGTCACCGGCGGGGCGTCGGCGCGATGATCCATCAGGGCGGTCACGCGGCGAAGTTCCGTGGCGACGAACTCAGCGGGCCAGTCGTCCGGCGCGTAGCCGGCGGCCAGGTCGACGTGGTGGAATTCCAGTTCGCTGCGCAGGCTGGCCACGGTGCCGCGTACCGGACCGGGGTGCCGTGCTGGCGAGCGCAATAAGTGCTTACCCATTCACATACGCCGTAACAGGTACCGCATACCAGCAGGTGAACCGTCACCCTAGTCAAGTTAATCGCCGTTCACTAACATGGTGACGGTCGACGCGACCCGGCCTACCTGGCCCACGGCGTCCCGCTTGAGGAGGTTGACGATGCCGTCATCCGCTGAAATCCGCCGCAACCTCATTCAGCGCGTTAACGTCGGCGACAGCCTGACCAGGACCGCGGCCAGGTACCCGGAGGCGCTCGCGCTGGCCGACGGGATCAGGAGGGTCACCTACCGTGAGTTCAACGGGCTGGTCAACCGGTTCGCCGGCGGGCTGGCCGGCCGTGGGTACCGGCGCGGCGACGCGCTCGCCCTCGCGTCGGGCAACAGCATCGAGTTCCTCGTCACCTACTACGCCTGCGCCAAGCTCGGCGTGGTCTGCGTGCCGGTCAACCTGGGCTGGCGCCCCGACGAGGTCAGCTACGTGCTCGGGCACAGCCGGTCCCGCGGCATCGTCATCGAGAGCCAGCTGGTCCGGCCGCTCGCCGAGGTCATCGGCAAGCAGGAGGGTGTCGCCGACGTCATCGTGGCACCGGGAACTGACGGGGAAGCAGGCCTTCGTTCTGGCGACATCGAAGGGGCGGTCACCTTCGCGGACCTGCTCGCCGCCGACGACGCTGAGCCCGAGTGCTTCGTCGGCGACCGGGACCCGATCAGCTACCTGTACACCAGCGGCACCACTTCGTTCCCCAAGGGCGTCGTCGGCAACCACACCTCGATCTACCTGGAGTCGCTGTCGGTGGCGGTGGAGGCCCGGTTCAACGAGACCGACCGGTTCGCCGCGATGATGCCGATGTTCCACACCGCGCAGCTCAACTGTCACTGCACGGCTGCGGTAGCGGTCGGCGCCGCGCTGTTCATCATGCGGGGCTTCGACGCGGGGAAGCTGCTGTCGCTGATCGAGGACGAGAAGATCACCCAGATCTTCGGTCTGCCGATGATGTTCCGTGCGATGCTCGACCACCCCGACATCGACCGGCGGGACCTGTCGAGCCTGCGCCGGGCCATGTACGCGATGGCGACCATGCCGGAAGCCCAGCTGCGTCGCTGCCTGGAGCGGTTCGGCTGCGACTTCTACCTGCTGTTCGGGCAGACCGAGATGAGCCCGACCGCCACCCTGTTCCGGCCCGAGCACCAGCTCAGCCACGCCGGCGCGGTCGGCACTCCCGTGGTCAACGTGCAGGCAGCGATCATGGATGAGCAGGGGAACCGGCTGCCCGCGGGGGAGGACGGCGAGATCGTCTACCGGGGCCCGCACACCCTCACCGGCTACCTGGACAACGAGGAGGCGACCGACGCCGCGTTCGAGCACGGCTGGTTCCACTCCGGCGACATCGGTCACTTCGACGCCGACGGCATCTTGTGGTTCACCGACCGCCGCAAGGACGTCATCAAGACCGGCGGGGAGAACGTCGCCTCGATCGAGGTGGAAAAGGCCGTCTACGCCGCCGACGAGAACGTCGCGGAGGCCGTGGTGATCGGCCTGCCGCACGAGCGCTGGACCGAGGCGATTACCGCGATCGTCGTCCCGGCGGCCGGCACCCAGGTCGACGAGGCGGAGCTGCTGCGCCGGGTGAAGGAGCGGCTGGCCGGCTTCAAGGTCCCCAAGGCGATCGTCGTCGTCGACCAGCTGCCCAAGACCTCCACCGGCAAGATCCAGAAGAACGTGCTGCGCGACCGCTACGCCCGCCACTACGACCAGGGCTAGGCGCAGCAAGATCGCGTTCCGGTTAGGCCTCGGCCCCACAAGAGGACCAAGAACCCGAAGATGCCCGCCGCTGACGGCATACGGCTTTGCGGCGACCCGTCGCGCGCCGTAGGGTCGCAAGGTGGCGCAACGCGACTGGGCGGAATGGCACCGGGACTACGACGACCCAGGCTCCCTGCTCTCGCGGCGGCTGCAACTCGTGCAGGGGCACCTGCGCGCCGAGTTCGACCGCGCGCCCGCCGAGGACATCCGCCTGATCAGCCTCTGCGCGGGGCAGGGCCGGGACGTGATCGGCGTACTGACCGGGCATCCCCACCGGAACGACGTGCGCGCCCGGCTCGTCGAGTTGGACGAGCGCAACGCCGCGCTCGCGCGGCAGGCGGCGCAGGCGGCTGGGCTGCACGGCGTCGAGGTGCTGCAGGCCGACGCCGGGATCACCGATGCCTGCCTCGGCGCGGTACCGGCCCAGATCGTGGTGGCCTGCGGCATCTTCGGCAACATCACCGACAGCGACATCCAGGCCACGGTGGCTGCCCTGCCCAGCCTGTGCGCACCCGGTGCGCTGGTCCTGTGGACCAGGCACCGCGGTCCGCCCGACCTGACCCCCGCGATACGTTCCTGGCTCGGGGCGGCGGGCTTCCGCGAGGAGGCGTTCGACACCAGCCACGACGGCTTCATGTCGGTTGGCGCGCACCGGCTGACGGGCGAGCCGGCCGCGCTGGTGCCGGGCCAGCGGCTATTCACCTTCCCGGGCGGAACCGTTGACGGCGGTGTCGGCAAAGGCGGAAGGGACGGCTGACCCGTCCGTCGTCAGCCGGGAACCACGCGGACGCCGGGTGGCGGACTCGTCAATGCCAATCTTGACCCCGTGGTGCCGAGTGAAAACTGACCCCCTCGGAGGGTGCGGGCGGCTTACGCGTAGGTGTTGATGAGTTCCCGGATCGAGCCGACGATGGTCGGGATGGGGATGCCTGCGGCGAGCATGGCGAGTAGCTGCCGAAGGTTGAGGATGCGTACGTGCTCGCGCCAGTCGGTGTGCAGGGGCCGGATCTCGGCGTAGGCGGTGAAGAAAGAGTCGGGGATGCCGTCGGAACACAGCATGTGGGCGATGTCGACTTCGGCCCAGATGTAGCTCACGGCGGGGTCGAGGAACGCGGGCTGGCCGGAACGGTCTGCGATGACGTTGTTGCGCCACATGTCGCCGTGGGTGAGGCAGGCGCCGGTGTCGGGGATGAGCTCCGGAAGCCGCGCGCAGAGCCGTTCGATGCCGGCGCGATCAGCGGCTTCGAGCGCGGCTTCCACGCGCGGCTCGCCGAGGTAGCGCAGCACCCGGTTCTCGGCGAAGAAGCGGTGCCCGTCCGCGTCCCACGTGTTGCGCTGCGGGAAGAGCCCGAGCCAGCCGTCCTGGTCCCAGCCGAAGCGGTCGTGCGAGGTGGTGGCGTGCATGCGCGCGGCGATGCGGCCCGCGGCCTGCCAGAACTCGTCCGTGTCCGGCGCCTCGGGGTCGAGGGCTTCGAGCACGATCGAGCGCGGGCCGACCGCGAGCACGCGCGGGGTCGTGAGGCCGCCCAGCCCGGTGAGGATTTCCAGGCCGGCGGCCTCGGTGGCGAACATGTCCGCGCAGTCCTCGATGGATGCCTTGACGACGACGTCCTCGCCGTCATCGAGCTCGCACAGCCAGACGGGGTTGGCGAACCCGCCGGGCAGGTGGCGGATGCGCCGGGAGCTGCGGCCGTGGGGCAGGAAATCCGGAGACCATCCATCGTCGCGCATCTGCGCCCCTTCGCATTTGTTGCTTGACCCTACAAACAGGGTCGGGCTCGGCTCAAGGCGCTCGGGACTCAGACGCGGCCGAGCAGAAGGCGGCAGTGGACCGGAAGCCACAGCAGCGCCCACAGCCGCCGCAGCACCCGCTCATCCAGGTACGCGTACAGGTCCAGGGACTCGATCATCCACGCGCTGGATCAGCCGGCTGGCCTCGCTGGTCCAGCGGTCCGTGACGTTACTACCGGCAGCTCGTCGCCGACTTCGGTGACGAGCAGCTCAAACTCGCATAGCAAGGCGAGCGCCTGCGCCGGTCTCCTCACTGACCCTTGCAGACGCGAGGCTGTATCGCGCAGAGGTAACTTCAGTATTGCGTCGTGACTTGCCATGCCAGGTCGGCTCCTAGTGCTCCGGCAAGCCGGGTGATTGCCTCGCGTGTTGCCTGGTCGTTGACGCGATCCGGAAGCCAGGCGCAGGCGATGCAGGCGGCTTTCACGTCGGCGGTGGCGCAGACGGCGGCAAGGCATTCCTCGATCTGGGTGATGGAGGGGCCGGGGCCTGAGGGAAAGCGCAGGCCGGGTAGTTGCGCGCTGTCGATAACGTCCACGTCGAGGTGCAGGTAGACCTGTGTGCGACCGAGCTTGCTGAGGGCGGCGGTAATCGTGGCCGGGTCCGCGGGCGCACGGCGGACCTGGCTGGCGGCAAGGGCGTCACGCTCGGCGGGGTCGAGGTCCCTGGCGTCAGTGAGCAGGACGTCGGTGTCGGCCACCGGCCGCAACCCGAACGCATCTCGGAAGAGCTCCGGTGCCCGGCCGGTCAGTATCGCCAACGCCATGCCACCGAGGTAACCGCTGATTGTAATGGCCGGCGTGTTGAAGTCGCCGTGCGCATCCAGCCACACCACGGCCAGGTCGCGGTAGCGGACCTGTAGCCCGGCTACCGCTCCCAGCGAGGTAGGGCAGTCACCAGACAGCACCAGCGGCCTGGCGGCCCGCGCCGCCGCACCGGCGACCGCCCGCTGCAGCACCGTCATCCGGTCGGCCACGGCGCCGTCCGGAAGGGACGGGCAGATCGTCTCGGCCGCACCGACCGGAACCGGGAAAGCAGGGATGTGCTCATCGAGGTGCCAGGGCGCCACGATAAGATCCCAGCCGTCGGCAGCATCGTGATCAGCCACGCATGCCTCGCTTTCTTGCCGATGGGCGAGAATCGGCGTCGCGGCCAGCCGGGCAGCCGTCCTGGCGGAGCCGGGCGCGCAGCCAAGCATCCTCCAGTTCCGGGACGCCGGGCAACTGCCTTATCGGCCACTTCCATTCCAGGGCCGGCTGAGCCCACCGCAACAGCGTGGAGAAAGAGCGCGGGCAGCGGCACGTAGGGGTGGCTCCACTTTTGCGTCGTGATTTCGCTCATGCCGGCTCAGTCGCATTGTCCTCAAAGGGCTTGCTCTAGGCAGGCGGCGGCACTTCCCAGAGTGCGCTGACCGGCATCGCGCGCAGCCGCGGTCCGAAGGAGAGGGTTTCCTGCCCTGTGTACAGCACAAGTCCTGCGACGAAATCATCGCCTAGGCGCTGCGCCAGGTGATGCAGGCCGCGGAAGTCCTCCTGGCCCACGGTGGAAGCTGCCTTGACCTCGATGCCGACTACCTTGCCCTGGCGGCTCTCCAGCACGGCGTCGACCTCGATGTGGTCTTTGGTGCGGTAATGGAATAGCTCGACCCTGGTCTGCGACCACGTCGCCTGGCGGGCCAGTTCCATCACGACGAAACCCTCCAGCAGCGGCCCGAAGGGACCGCCTGGACGGATCATTGACCTGGCGTCCGCGCCGAGCAGGTTGGCCGCGATCCCGGAATCGACGAACGCGACCTTCGACGCCCTGCCGATCCTGCTGCTGATGTTCCTGGACCAGGCCGGGACGCGCTTGATCAGGAACACCTCCTCAAGGAGGCTGATGTAGCGCAGCGCCGTCGCCTGCGATACCCCGGCCTCGTTCCCGACGCTGCTGGCAACGAGAAGCTGCCCGCTCCGGGCCGCCAGCAGGCGGATGAGCGCCCTCATCTGCGCGGCGCGCTCGATATCGGACAGCTGCATCACGTCTCGGGCAACGAGGTCGGCGACGTAGGCGTCATGGAACCTCTCCCGGCGCCGCGGGCTGGTCCGCGCTATCGCTTCGGGGAAGCCGCCGCGCACGATCCGGTCGGCGTACTCGGCCCGGCTGACCTGGGAGGCATGCCGGAGGTCCGCGCCGTACGCGAAGATGGCGTCGGTGAACCCGTCGGGTGCCTCATCGATCTCCCCTTGCGAGAACGGCCAGAGCTCGATGGTCTCCATCCTGCCTGGCAGCGTGTCAGGCAGGGCGCGGAGCCCCAGCACCCGGGCCGATCCGCTGAGCAGGTAACGGCCGGGACGGGCGTCGTTGTCCACCTGGACCTTGATCGGCAGCAAAAGCTCGGGTACCCGCTGGATCTCGTCGATGACCATCATGTCCCGGTAGTCGACGAAGCCAGCCGGATCCGCCAGCGCCGCCTGGCGTATCACCGGCAAGTCCAGGTCCCGCCACTCAGCGGCATCAGCGCGGGCGATCTGCCGGAGCAAGGTGCTCTTCCCGCTCTGCCGCGCGCCGTTGACGAGCACTACACGCGTGTCCTGGAGCGCTTCCCTGATCGCCTGCTCCGCATGCCGCCGGAGCAGCCGTCCGATCGGAGAGTTAGATGTCGCTGCCATACTTCACATTATGCCAGTTCAGCCGCGCGGGTGAGGGATCAGACGCCCGATAGCTGATTGATCGGACGCTCGTTAGCTGATTGATTGGACGCAACAGTGCTGATAGATCAGTCGCGATCTAGAGGAAGAGGTGGCGGCACCCGCCGACGCAGCGGATGCGGCGACTGATTCCGGTGTGACTGCCGTGACAGACATGCGCGGACCAGGAGCTCTCAGGGGTGGTTCCATTTTTGCGTCGTGAATTTGATCCTGCACGATCGTGCGGCGGATCCGCGAAGGTCATTCCTTCTGAGTAAAAATGTCCTCTAGGAGAAGCCTGAGGCGCTGCGGCGGTTCCTCTTCGGGGAAGATCTCGCGGACCATGGCGAAAACATCGTCCGCCGTGCGCAGGCCGAGCACCCCGATGAGCTGGCGGATATCTTCGGCGTCACGGGGCCACCGGGGCAGGCCCAGCTCAGCCGCGACGGCGAGCGCCTCTTCATGCACGATGCCGTGCGGTTCGAACAGCGCGTCCACGTCACGGGTAGCCCGCCGCGAGTCGAAGGCGAGGCCATCGCAGCGCCGCCGAAGACGTAAAGGTCCGCGACTACGCCCCGCCTGGCGAGCCGTTCGCCGAGGCGCCGGAAGGCATCCTCGATGCCTGCCCGGTCGAGCAGCGGCGAGGGATCGCTCACGCCGCGTCGATCTCGTAGTCGGCGACGAACACGCCACGTCGCCGGAGAGCGGCCGGAGCATGAACCAGGGCCTGCGCGCGCGCGCCTGGCGTGTCGAACGGGAACCAGAAGCGCCTCAGGCCTTGAGAAGCCGACCACAAGGGAGCGTCCTGCCCGTCGCGCATCGCCAGGTGCTCGGCGAGACCCGCGAACAGGACATCCCACCGCAGGTCGCCGACAGGTTCCGGCGCATCCGTCAGCAGTCGCTGACGCTCGCTTACCGGCTCGTGATGGTACTCCTTCAGGAACTCCACAACCAGCCGCCATCGCATGTCGAAGTCAGGCTCGCCCGCAATGAAGGACGCGAGCCTGGCCATGCTCATCGGCTGGTAGTCCACTCTCACAGAGTAGCGAAAAGCTGCGACCTGCACCCGGCCACAGAGGCGGGGCGTGCACCCATCAGGTTGGCCGGCCTCCGCATTGACCAGGCCTGCCCGGGTAACACTTGTCACCGTGTCTCTGTGTCTTGCCCCCGGGGAGCCCGAAGCCGGGCCATGGCGTGCGGAGCGACTCGCGTCCGTCGCGGCCACTGCGATGCTGCCCGGGCGCGGCAGAGGCGTCGGTCGCCCGTTGGTCCTGGCCGTGGACGGGCGCAGTTCCAGCGGCAAGACGACGCTGGCGGCACGGCTGCAGGACGTCGTTG
>Ga0265338_10009375_pt1 | contig 11690 bp, 6 predicted proteins | sample 42126metaG_FD_193579 | JGI IMG/M metagenome (GOLD analysis project Ga0265338, IMG submission 193579) | Rhizosphere microbial communities from Carex aquatilis grown in University of Washington, Seatle, WA, United States - 4-21-26 metaG | ecosystem: Host-associated > Plants > Roots > Rhizosphere >... | reverse complement strand
CGAGGCCCCGAATCAGCTCCGTGGCCGTGGCTATACCTGGCAGCAGGGGGACCGGCCCGCCCGCCCGCGCGCCGTCCATCAGGCCAGGGCTGACCGCGAACAGGGCGCCGGCCTTGGTCGCGCGATCCAGATCGGCCGGGTTCAGCACCGTGCCGGCGCCGACCACGCCATCCTCGACCTCGCCGGAGATCCGCTCGATGGCGTCGATCGCCGCGGGGGTGCGCAGGGTGATCTCCAGGGCCCTGAGGCCGCCCGCCACCAGGGCCCGGGCCAGGGGCACGGCGTAGGCGGCGTCCTCGATGGTCAGGACCGGCACGACCGGGGCGATCTGCAGGATGTCATCGATGGTCATGCGGCTTGCTGCGCTCCGATCAGGCTGGAGGCCCCGATCAGGGCCGTATAGGGCTCCAGGATGACGAAGGTCGGGATGGCGCTCATATAAGCCCGGAAGCGGCCCTTGGCCTCGAACCGTTCGCGAAAGCCGCCCGAGGCGATCTGGTCGGCCAGGCCCACGGCCACGCCGCCGGTGACATAGACCCCGCCCCGCGCGCCCAGGCTGAGGGCGATGTCGCCCGCAGTCGATCCCAGGATCCTGCAGAACCGGTCGATGACGCTGGCGGCGAAGGCGTCCCCCGCCTCGGCCGCGGCCTGCACCGCCTGGCCGTCAGCGCAGACGGCCGTAACGCCGCCGATCTCGGCCAGGGCCTGATAGAGCTCATGCAGGCCGGCGCCTGAAAGGATGCGTTCGATGGACGCCCGCCCATGGCGCTGCGTCATCCATCGCCAGACCCCGATCTCCACATCGTCAGTGGGGACGAAGCCAGCGTGGCCGCCCTCGGTGGCGAGGGCCGTCTCGCGCCCGCCGTCCCGCGCCAGGCCGCTGAGGCCGAAGCCCGTGCCGGGCCCCATGACCGCCAAGGTCCCGCCCTTCAGGCCGTCGACGGCGGGGCCCACGCGCCTCACGCCTTCGCCCGCCAACCGGGGCGCGCCGAGCGCCTGGGCGACGAAGTCGTTGATCAGCCGGGCCGACTTGAAGCCGGCGTCCTTGCGCAACTTGGCTTCGGAGAGCTCCCAGCTGGAGTTGGTGAAGTGGATGGCGCCGTCGGTCACCGGGCCAGCGACGGCCAGGACGACGCTGGGCGGCCGACGACCGCCGTCCGTCTCGGCCAGGTAGGCCTCGATCGCCGCCGCGGCGGACGGATAGTCGGTGTTGTTGTAGGCCTTGGGCTGGCGGATGGCGCCCTTGCCGGCATCCACCAGGGCGAAGCGGGCGTGGGTCCCGCCGATGTCGCCGACCAGGCCCGCCGCCTCGCTCATCCGAACAGCACCGATGCGCCGCGATCGGCCTCGCAGGCCGAGGCGCGCATCCAACCGAACAGTTCTCGGCCATAGCCGAACCCCGCCTGAGGTGCCTCCGCCCTTGGGCGCGCGGCCAGCTCCGCCGGATCGACCCGGATGTCCAGCACCCCGCCCTTCGCGTCCAGGCGGATGATGTCGCCGTCGCGGACCTGGCCGATCGGCCCGCCGGCGGCGGCCTCAGGCGTGACGTGGATGGCGGCGGGCACCTTGCCAGACGCGCCGGACATCCGCCCGTCGGTGACCAGGGCCACCTTGAAGCCGCGGTCGAGCAACACGCCGAGCGTCGGAGTCAGATTGTGCAGTTCGGGCATGCCATTGGCCCGAGGGCCCTGGAAGCGCACCACCGCGATGAAATCCCGCTCCAGCTCGCCACGCTTGAAGGCCGCGATCACATCGTCCTGGTCGTCGAATACCCGGGCCGGCGCCTCGATCTCCAGGTGCGCCGGCTTCACCGCCGAGGTCTTGATCACCGCCCGGCCGAGGCCGCCAGTCAGGAGCTTGATGCCGCCCTCGCCGAGGAAGGGATCGGAGGCCGGCCGCAATATGTCCGGATCCAGCGCCGCCGCGGCGCCCTCGCGCCAGACCAGCCGGCCGTCGTCCAGGAAGGGCTCCTCCTGATAGCGGCGCAGGCCGGGGCCCGCCACGGTCAGGACGTCGTCGTGGGCCAGGCCGGAGTCCAGCAGCTCGCGGATGACGTAGGCCATGCCGCCGGCGGCGTGGAACTCGTTCACGTCGCGGCTGCCGGAGGGATAGACCCTGGCGATCAGGGGCACGGTTTCCGAGACCGTCTCGAAATCCTCCCAGGTCAGCTCGATCCCCGCCGCCCGCGCCATGGCGATCAGGTGGATGGTGTGGTTGGTCGAGCCGCCGGTGGCCATCAGGCCGGCCATGGCGTTGACGATGGTCTTCTCGCTGACGACCTGGGCCATGGGCGCGTAGGCGTTGCCATGGGCGCCGATCTCCACCGCTCGCCGGGGCGCCGCGGCCACCAGGGCGTCGCGCAAAGGCGTGTTGGGCGGCACGAAGGCCGATCCCGGCAGGTGCAGGCCCATCATCTCCATCATCATCTGGTTGGAGTTGGCGGTGCCGTAGAAGGTGCAGGTCCCCGGGCCGTGATAGGACCTGCTCTCGGAATCCAGCAGCTCCTCGCGCGTCGCCTTGCCCTCGGCGTAGAGGGCGCGGACCCTGGCCTTCTCCGCGTTGGACAGGCCCGTGCTCATCGGCCCGGCCGGCACGAAGATCACCGGCAGATGGCCGAAGGCCAGGGCGCCGATCACCAGGCCCGGCACGATCTTGTCGCAGACGCCCAGGCACAGGACGCCGTCGAAGGCGTCGTGGCTCAGGGCCACGGCCGTCGACATGGCGATGACGTCGCGCGAGAACAACGACAGCTCCATCCCCGGCCGGCCCTGGGTGACGCCGTCGCACATGGCGGGCACGCCGCCGGCGAACTGGGCCGTGGCCCCGATCTCATTGGCCGAGGCCTTGATGATGGCGGGATAGCGCTCCAGCGGCTGGTGGGCCGAGAGCATGTCATTATAGGCCGAGACGATGGCGATGTTGGGCGCGCTGGGATTGCGCATGGTCTGCTTGTCACCCTCGGGCGAGGCGGCGAAGGCGTGGGCCCAGTTGGCGCAGGACAGCTTGCCGCGGCCGGGGCCGGCCTGGCGCGCGGCCTCCATCCGGCCGAGGTAGGCGGTGCGTCCCTACCGGCTGCGCTCAACGATGCGCTGGGTGACCTCGACGATGGCGGGATGCATGGCGGATATCCGGCGGTCAGGGGGCCCAGAGCACGCGGACGGGCGCGCGGTCCTGGTGGAGCAGGCGTCCGATCGGCAGGTCCTTGCCCGCCAGGGCGGCGTCCAGGGTCCGGCGCTTCGCGGCGCCAGAGATCAAGAGGATGATCCTTCGGGCATCGAGAAGCGCGCGCAGCGTCAGGCTGATCCGGGTCTGCGGTGGCGCGGGCCTGCCCGGCGGGACCGCGAGGCAGAGGCGTTGGCCGTCGGGATCCAGCCCCTCGGCCAATATCGGGCTGCCGGGAAACAGGGAGGCGAAATGGCCGTCCTCGCCCATGCCCAGCATGGCCACGTCGAAGGGCAGCAGGGCGGATATGGCCAGGTCGACGCAGGCCGCGTTGGCTTCGGGCGTGCGCTTGGGCGACCACAGGGGCAGGAACTTCGCGCCCTCTGCGGCGCCGGTCAGCAGATGCTGGCGAAGGAAGCCTTCGTTGCTGTCCGGCGAGCTGGGGTCGACCCATCGCTCATCGGTGGGGACCACGGTGACGGCCTCCCAGGCCAGGGCCTCCTGCCGGAGCCTTTCGTAGGTCTCCAATGGGCTGTGTCCGCCGCTGGCGGCGAAGGAGGCTTCGCCTCGCGCCTGGAGCGCGGCCCGCAGGCATTCGGTGACCTGGTCGGCCGCCCCCTCGGCCAGCGCCTCGGCGCTGTCGAAGACGTCCAGTTCCGGAAGGATGTCGTTGTCACTCATACCAGGCGCGTCCGAACCTCTCGATAAGAGCGAAGGCCCCGGCGGGCCCCCAGGTTCCCGCGGCATAGGGCTTGGGTGTCAGGGCCGCCTCGGACCAGGCGTCCGCCACGCCGTCGACCCAGGACCAGGCCTGCTCGACCTCGTCGCGCCGCACGAACAGGGTGGTGATCCCGTTCAATATCTCCAGCAGCAGGGGCTCGTACGCGATCCGCCGCCGGGCGTTGGGGCCGGCGTAGCTGCGGGCCAGGCTGAGGGACAGGGGAAGCGACTGCAGCCGCATCCCCCGATCAGTCAGGCCGGGCAGCTTGTTCATCAGCAGCAGCTCGATGTCCTCGTCCGGCTGCAGGTCGATGATCAGCCGGTTAGGGATCAGGTCATCATCCCCGGATCCACCGAAGATGGAGTGGGGCACCCCCTTGAACTGGATGACGATCCGCGTCCGCCGCTCCGGCAGCCGCTTGCCGGTGCGCAGGAAAAAGGGCACCCCCGCCCAGCGCCAGTTGTCGAGGTCCGCCCTCAAGGCCACGAAGGTCTCGGTCGTGGTGGGCTGGCCCCGTTCGGTCTCGTAGGCCGAGGCGGTCTGGCCGTCGACGACGCCCGCGCCGTATTGTCCGCGCACGCTTGAGTTCACCACCATGGCGCGTGTGAACGGGCGCAGCGAGCGCAGCACCTTGACCTTCTCGTTGCGCACCGAATCCGGATCGAGGTCGGACGGTGGCTCCATCGCCACCAGGCAGAGCAGCTGCAGCATGTGGTTCTGCAACATGTCCCGGAGCGCGCCATATTCGTCGTAATAGGGCCAGCGGTCGCCGACGCCGGCAGTCTCGGCCACGGTGATCTGGACGTGGTCGATGGCCAGGTTGTTCCACAGCGGCTCGAATAGGGTGTTGGCGAACCTGAGGGCGATCAGGTTCTGCACCGTCTCCTTGCCCAGATAGTGGTCGATGCGGAAGACGCGGTCTTCGCTGAAGGCGTCCGCGACGGCGGCGTTCAAGGCGCGGGAGCTTTCCAGGTCGTGGCCGACGGGCTTTTCCATCACCACGCGGCTCACCGGCGTCGCCAACCCCGACGCCTTCAGGGCCGCGCACACCGGCGCGAACAGGCTGGGCGACAGCGAGAGATAGAACACCGGCAGCGTCGCTGCGCCGACGGCGCGTTTCAGCTTGGCGGCGCCTTCCGGCTTGGCCACGTCGGCCGAGCAATAGTCGACGCGGGCGGCGAAACGCTCCCAGGCGGCGGGGTCCAGGCTCGCCGGCTTGGCGCGTTCGATCGTCGTCAAGCGGATCGCGTCCAGGAAGGCCTCGCGACCGACCTGGCCGCGCGCCACGCCGAGCAGTCTCATGCCCGCAGGCAGGAAGCCGTCGCTGTCCAGGAAGTACAGCGAAGGGAACAGCATGCGCTGGGCGAGGTCGCCCGTGGCGCCTAGGATCACGAACATATCCGCCTGGGCGGGGATGGCGGTCATGTCGGGGCCCCGGAGATCATGCTGCACCTGCGCGCTCAGATAGGCTGAAACATCCGATCAGGCGAGGCCGCCGGTCGGGCGCCGCCAGTCACCCTAATTCGGCGCCGAGGTCAAACGTCACGGCAAGGCGGAGCCATATCGCCGGCGTCCGCCGTCGCATCGTCCCGCCGGCGCGCCTCGCCGCCGTTGAATTAGGCGGCTTGAACGGGGCAAACCGGCCGCCGTCCGGGACCTACGCCGTGACACCCGCCCCCCGGGCCGCTAACACCGGGCGTCGGGGGTGATGTTAGGAAAGACCGCGTGGGACGACTTCGCCTGGGTCTCGCCGCCGCCTGGGCGCTTGTGGCGTTCGGGGTCGGCGCCGCGCCCGCCATGGCCGACGAACCGAAGGCGGTGGTGCAAGGCGTCAAGGACAGCTCGCTCCTGCGGGCGATCCAGCGCGTCATCGGCCTTGACGCCCATCCGCCGCAGAGCCGGTTCGACGCCCGCCGCAGAGCCGAGGAAGCGGCCGACGACGCCATCGTCGTGCTCCGCTCCGAGGGCTATTACGCCTATGCCGTCACCCCCGACGTCACCGGCGACGACCACCCCAAGCCGGTGGTGCAGATCGATCCAGGCCCCCGCTTCGTCTTCGCTGACCCCAAGGTGAGCTGGACGGGCGATGCGCCTGTGGCCGCCGCCCAGGCAGATGCGGTTGCGGCGATGAAGCTGCTGGCGGGCGGGGCCGGACGCGCAGCCGAGGTGGTGGCCGCCGAGGGCCGGATCATCGGCGCCCTGCAGAAGGACGGCTATGCCGATGCAATCGCCGAGCCCCGCGAGGTGGTGGTCGACCATGCGGATCTGACGGTCCGCCCGACCTTCAGGATCGACGCCAATGCCCGGGTCAGGCTCGACGGGATCAAGGTTGACACCGCTGGCCGCACCAATCCGCGCTGGGTGGCCCATCTCGCGCCGTGGCGGTCGGGCCAGCTCTATTCTCCCGCGCCGGTGGCCGAACTCGAACGGCGGCTGCTGGACACCGGGGTGTATAACTCCGTGACGGTCGCCCTGGCGCCGGACTCCGATCCCGACGGGCTGCGCCCGGTGATCGTGAGCCTGGCGGACCGGCCCAAGGCCTCCATCGGCCTTGGCGCCAGCTATTCGACTTCCGAGGGGCCGGGCGTGGACGCCCGCTATTCGATCTACAACCGCCTCGGCCTGGCTGACACCATCACCTTCACCGCCCTCTACGCCAGCATCATGAAAAAGCTCGACGCCCAGATCTCTCTGCCCAGCTGGCGCGATCCGCAGAGCACCCTGCAGCTCGGGGGCGCCGCCTATCAGGACGACACCACCGCCTATCGCGAACAGGACGCGGGCCTGCGCACGGACGTCGAACACAGATTCGCCCCGACCTCGTTTCGCACCCTGGGCGTGTCGGTCGACTACAGCCATGACAATGAGGAGACCCTCGTCGGGACCCAGGTCATGGGCGTGGAACGCAACCTGGCCCTGCTCACCGGCCTGGCGCGGCTGGCGCTCGACCATTCCGACAATCCGCTCGACCCGACCCATGGCTGGCGTTTCGACGGGCGCATCGAGCCGACCCTCGCGACGGGCGACGACACCCTGGCCTACGCCAAGGTCCAGGCCCAGGCCTCGGCCTACCTGCCGCTGGCCGCGTCCGGCGCCACGGTCGTGGCCGGCCGGGTCGAGCTCGGATCGATCCTCAGCGGCGGCGCCACCCCCGATGTGCCGGCGTCACGGCGCTTCTACGCCGGCGGAGCCGACTCGGTCCGCGGCTATGGCTACCAGGCGGTCGGGCCGCGCTTTCCCGATGGGACGCCGATCGGAGGGGAGTCGCTGGCGGAAGCCTCGCTCGAGCTGCGCCAGAGGTTCGGCAGCCACTGGGGCGCCGTCGCCTTCGTGGACGCGGGGACGGTGGGATCCAACGAATACCCCAACTTTCGGACCTTCAGCGCCGGCGCCGGCGTCGGCGTTCGCTACAACCTCGGCTTCGGGCCGCTGCGCCTGGATGTGGCCTTCCCGATGAATCCCCGCCCGGGTGACAGCCCCTTCCAGGTCTATGTCAGCATCGGACAAAGCTTTTGAGCACGCCTGGACCCGCGCCGCGGCGACCGCGAACGCGCCTGGGCTGGGCGCTGGCGGGGCTTGCCGTCTTGATCCTGGCCCTGGCCGGCGCCTTCCTCGTGCTCCGTTATGGCGCCCAGACCCCCCAGGGGCGGATGTTCATCGAGGGCCGGCTCGACCGCCTGGACCTGGGCCGCATCGGCCGCCTGCGGGTCGAGGGCGTGTCGGGCGACGTCTGGCGGTCGTTCACGATCCGCCGCCTGACCATATCCGACGCCAAGGGCGTCTGGCTGCAGGCAGACAACCTGGCGGTGGACTGGACCTACGGTCCGCTGCTGACCCGGCGCCTGCAGGTCGATCACCTGACCGCGGGGTCGGTCAGCGTGCTGCGCCGGCCAGTCCTGGCGCCGCCCGGAAAGGCCTTGGGCGGCCTGCCCCTGACCTTCGATATCCGGTCGGTGCGCGCGCGCATGGAGCTGCTTCCGGCGTTCAGCGTCGCGCCCGGCCTCTACGACGTCGCCGCCCGGCTGGTGCTGCGGCGTAACAGCAGAGGCCAGACCGCGAGCGTCGAGGTCAGAAGCCTGCTTCACGCCGAGGATTCGCTGAGCCTGCAGCTGGAGATCGCGCCAGACGAACCTGTGCTGTTCACGATCCAGGGCCAGGAGACCCGCGGCGGCGCGCTCGCTGGGGCGCTGGGCCTGCCGGCCGACCGTCCGTTCTCCATATCGATGCACGCCAATGGCTCGACCTCCGCCGGCCGGATGGACGCCACCGTGGTCTCGGGGAGCCAGACGCCGGTCGACGCGCACGGCGGCTGGACCGCCGGCGGCGGGGTTGTGGCCGGCCGGGTGTCGCTCGGCGCCTCCAACCTGACCGCCCCCTATGTGCGGATGTTCGGGCCGGAAGCGGTGGCCGCGATCGCGGCGCGGTCGGTCAAGGGCGGCCTTTATGGCGTGGCGGGCCTGATCCGGACCCAGAACCTGACCCTCGCCGTTCAGGGGCCGATCGATCCGAAGACACAGCGCTCGGACAGGGGGCTGCAGTTCGACGCCGTAGCCCCTGACCTGTCACGCCTGGCGCCCCGGCTCAGGATGGGCAGCGGCCGGCTGCACGGCCTTGTGACCGGGAGTCCATCCGATTGGCGCGTCACGGGCGCCCTGACCATCGATCGCGTCGCCGAAAGCGGGCTGCAGCTGGCGGCCATCAGCGGCCCGCTCACGGTCTCTGGACGGAACCAGGAGATCGCCGTCCAGACCTCCCTCGCCGGAACCGGCGGCAGCGGTCAAGGCCCGCTGGCGGCCCTGGCCGGCCCCTCGCCGCACCTGGCCCTCGACCTGCTGCGGCTGTCGGACGGGCGGGTGCTGATCCGCAGCGCCCAGGCGTCCGGCGCCGGCGTCAAGCTCAGCGCGGCTGGCCAGCGCGGCCTGTTCGGCGCCCTGGACTTCAAGGGCGGCCTGCAGATCGCCAATCTCGCCGCCGCCCGCGCCGGGGCGGCGGGATCGCTGCAGGCGACCTGGTCAGCCTCCCAGGCCGCCGTCCGCAAACCCTGGCTGTTGACCGCCGACGGGCGCGGCCAGGGGCTGAAAACTGGGCTCGGCGAGCTGGACCGGCTGCTGGGGCCGGCTCCGCGGCTGAAGCTCGATGCGGCCTTCGCCCATGGCGTGCTCGCCGTCGCCGACGCCTCCTTAGACGGCGACAAGGCCGCCGCCAGCGCCAGGGGCGAGTTCGACCCGCGCGGACCGCTGGCGCTGAAGACCCAATGGCGAGCCGAAGGGCCTTTCCAGGTCGGGCCGGTGCAGATCAGCGGCAAGGCCAGCGGTCAGGGCGCGGTCACCGGAACCCTGTTTGCCCCCCGCGCCGATCTGACGGCCGAGGTCGCGGCCATCGACATTCCCCAGTTGCCCCTGACGGCGGCGCATCTGCGCCTGTCCTTTGCCAAGGACGCCGGCGACTTCGCCATCGACGGCGACAGCGCCTATGGCCCGGCGCGGGCGCGATCGGCGTTCCGCCTCGTCCCGGATGGCGTCGACCTGTCGGGACTCAACGCCGACGCCGGCGGCGTGAAGGCCTCTGGCGCCCTGTCGCTTCGGGGATCGACCCCGTCCAGCGCCGACCTGCGGCTCGCCATCGGACCCGGCGCGGTCCTGACCCAGGGCGAGATCGGCGGGACTGTGAAGATCGTGGACGGCGCAGAGCCCTCCGCGGCCATCGACCTGACCGCCAAGGGCGCCGCCTTCCGCGCCTACGCCCTGAGCATCGGCGCCGCGCGGCTGACCGCCTCCGGACCCCTGAGCCGGCTGCCGTTCCAGGTCTCCGGCGACGGCCAGGCGCCGCAGGGGCCCGTCAGCTTCAGCGGCTCCGGAACCTATGACCAGGCGGCCGGGGTGCGGCAGATCAGCTTCGACGGATCGGGCAAGTTCCGCCAGGTCGAGGTGCACACCCTCGAGCCGGTGTCAGTCCGCATGGAGGGCGCGGACCGGTCGTTGCGGGCGCGCCTCCGGCTCGGCGGCGGCCAGTTGAACCTCGACGCCCACGCCACGGCCGGGGTCCTGACGGCCTCGGGGACCTTGCAGAACGTCGACGTCAAGGCCGTGGAGCCCGACTTCGCCGGCAAGTTCGACGCCGACTTCAGCCTCAAGGGACACGGCTCCCGGCTCGACGGCGTGATGAACGCCAGGCTGGACGGCGCCCGCAGCCTTGAGGCCGCCACCGCAGTCGCCGTCGACGGCTCGGTGAAGGCGGTCCTTGAGGGCGACCGACTGGCCATCGACGCCAAGCTTGCCGGCGCCAAGGGAATGACATCGACCCTATCGGTCGCGCTTCCGGTGGAGGCCTCCGCCGCCCCGCTGCGGATCGCCATCCTGCGCAACCGTCCGATCCAGGGGCGTTTCGCCGCCGACGGCGAAGTCCAGCCGCTGTGGGACCTGTTCTACGGCAGCCAGCGCCAACTCGCGGGCCAGGTGCATCTCGCCGGGACCCTGGGCGGCGACCTCGCCGACCCGCAAGTCACTGGCCAGGCCACGGTGGCGGGCGGCCGGTTCGACGACTATTCCACCGGCCTGCGCCTCAATGCCCTACAGGTGAATGCCGACCTCAAGCGCGACGTCGTCACCATCACCGGTTTCGACGCCAAGGACGACAAGGGAGGCGCGGTTTCCGGAGCCGGCTCGGTCAGCCTGGTCCGTGGCGGCGGCTCCAACCTCAAGCTCGATCTCACCCGCTTCCGCCTGCTGGACAACGACACCGCCCAGGCCACAGCCACCGGCCGGCTTACCCTCACCCGCGCCGCCGACGGCAAGGTGAGGATCGCGGGCGCCCTCGACCTCGATCACGCCCAGATCAACGCCGAAGCGAAGCTGCGACCGAGCGTGATCAGCATGGACGTGGTCGAAAAGAACCGGCCGGAACGGCTGGATGTGCAGGCATCCACGGCGCCCGCGCGCGGTCCGCCGGTGGCGCTGGACGTGACTCTGCAGGCTTCCAGCGGCGTGTTCGTCAAGGGCCGCGGCCTGAACGCGGAGCTGTCGTTGGACGCCCATGTCACCGGGGACCTGGATCAGCCTACCCTCGCGGGGACAGCGCGGATCGTTCGGGGGTCCTACGACTTCGCTGGCAAGCGCTTCGATTTCGACGAGAGCGGCGTCATCATTCTCGCCAGCGATCCCGAGCACATCCGGCTCGACCTGTCGGCCACCTGGGAACAGCCGTCCCTCACCGCCACCATCCAGATCAAGGGCGTGGCCACCAAGCCGCAGATCACCATGACCTCATCACCCAGCCTGCCGCAGGACGAGATCCTGTCCCAGGTGCTGTTCGGCGCCTCGGCCTCGCAGCTCTCGGGCTCCGAGACCGCCCAGCTGGCTTCGACCGTGACATCCCTGGCCACCGGCGGCGGGTTCGATGTCCTGGGCAGCCTCAGGCAGTTCGCCGGCCTCGACCGCCTCGCGCTCGGCGGCGACCAGACCTCCGGGACGACGGTCGCGGGCGGCAAATACGTCGGCAAGAACGTCTATATTGAGATCGTCGGCGGTAGCCGGCTGGGGCCGAGCGCGGAGGTCGACTGGCGGATCCGGCGGGGCCTGTCGATCGTCTCCCAGATCGGCGGGGAGTTCGGCGCCAAGCTGGCCGTGCGCTGGAGCCACGACCTCGGCAAGGCGCGCAAGGCGCCCGCCCCGCCCGGCGCCGTGGCGGATAAGGCGTCGGTGGCGCCTTGCCACCGCGGCTGGCGATCCGGATAGTGGCGGAAGGAAACGATCCAGGAAAAAGATAAGATGGTCGATCTCACGGAGGCCGGGCCCATGACGGCCGCGGA
>Ga0265338_10009373_pt1 | contig 11690 bp, 10 predicted proteins | sample 42126metaG_FD_193579 | JGI IMG/M metagenome (GOLD analysis project Ga0265338, IMG submission 193579) | Rhizosphere microbial communities from Carex aquatilis grown in University of Washington, Seatle, WA, United States - 4-21-26 metaG | ecosystem: Host-associated > Plants > Roots > Rhizosphere... | reverse complement strand
GCCGAGGATTGAAATCCGAAAGGCCTTGGTCGGCTATTGTTTTTCGAAAATTCGGATTTCATTTCCATTTTTCTTTGCGTCGAAACCAGTTGCGCGGTGCTCTTGGTTTTGTTACAGGTTACAAAGCCGGAAGCGGGTGTGGTTCAATGGTAGAATATGGCCTTCCCAAGGCTGAGACGAGGGTTCGATTCCCTTCACCCGCTCCAAACATCAAGGAGCGCCAATAGAATCAATGGTTTGCTTCACTTTTCAACCTTTAAAAAATCCCAAAGTGAGAATAAAAGTGAGAATAACGGTCTTAAAAAGCCTCGATTTTCCTAGCAAAAACGAGCTGTTTTCGAAGCATTAAGAATGCGGCAAAAGGATCACAAGTGAGAATGCCAGCGTCCACTTTCCGTTTCCCGGCGTCCGCCATTGAACCAAGCCCGCCGGCAGCATTTCGGGGAAGATCGAGGACGGACTGGAGCAATCGCGCGTGCTGGTGCTTTGAATAACATACGATTGGAAAAAACTCCGGCGGTAACGTTGCGAATTGGACAACTGCGCCTATGCAAGCCGCCGTGCCAGCCATCAACGTTCCATGGCCGTGGTCGTCGTTTGTCCCCCACTCGGGCATCACTGCATGGCAGTCGTCACGGGCGCTTGCCCGATCCACGACGGCAACAACAACACTGCCTTCCGCGTCAGCATCAGCAAAAATTGCTGGAATTGTTTCAGCCAATGCGGGTGCGGTGGCAACGTCCTCGATTTCGTGGCCAAGAAGGAAAAAGTTTCGCTGCCCAAAGCGGCCAGACTTTTGGTGGAGTGGTTTGACCTCAAAATCGAAACACCCGAAGGCGAACACGATTCGCCCCTGCAGGAGAAATCCGATTCACGGGTTCGAGAGAAGAATCAGGTGAAGCGGGAGGCGGCGAAGCCAGTTGAGCCGGACAATGCCACAGGTGAAAACAAACCTTTGGAGTTTGTTCTCAAAAATCTTCAGGCGGATCATCCCTATTTGGCCGAGCGCGGATTGTCCCCTGAGACAGTTCAGACGTTCGGTTTGGGTTTCTGCCAAAAGGGTTTGCTAAATGGCCGGGTGGCCATTCCGATCCACAACGTCAAAGGTGAATTGATCGCCTACGCCGGGCGTTGGCCGGGTGATACCGACAAGGAGAAATATTTGTTCCCGAAAGGGTTCAGGAAATCCTTGGAGGTATTCAACCTCGACCGCGTGATCAAGGAGCCTGCCGACGGTCCCCTGGTGATCGTTGAAGGTTTCTTCGATTGCCTAAAACTCTGGCAGCACGGCGTGAAGCGCGTGATTGCTCTCATGGGCAGTTCCCTCTCCGCCGCGCAGGAGGAGTTGGTTCGCACGCACACCCAGGCGAACAGCGAAATCATTGTCATGCTCGACGAAGATGAGGCGGGCCAGGCAGCGCGCGAGGAAATCGCCGGCAGACTGGCGAAGTTTTGCTTCGTGAAGGTTCACGTCTTCGACCAGGCCGGCATGCAGCCGGAAAACCTCACGCCGGAACAAGCGCGGGAGTTGTTTGCGTTATGAACACAAAAAATGTTCCTACCGCAAAGTTTCGGTGCGGCCAACTCGTGTCAACACCCAACGCGTTGAATCATTTGTCTCAGGACGACATTCTCGCTGGAATTGCCCGGCATCAGGCCGGCGATTGGGGTGACTTGTGCGAGGAAGATCGTCAAGCCAATGACCGGGCATTGACCGAAGGCACGCGACTTCTGTCCGTGTATCATGCCGCCAACGGCACTAAGTTTTGGATCATCACGGAAGCTGACCTGTCGGTAACCACGGTTCTGCTACCGGAAGATTATTGAGTTATCCACCTCTCCCACGCGGAGAGGTTTTTATTTCGCGGTAAAATGGTTTTCAGACTGCCGTTGCCGGGGGCAACGGTTGGCACTTTGACTTCATCCCAACGAAAGGACTTCTTTATGAATACCTATGACCGCATCACCGACCGCATCATTGACCTGCTAAACCACGGAACAGTTCCCTGGCATAAACCGTGGAAGGCCAGCACCGGCCTGCCTCGGAATCGCATCACCCACAAACCGTATCGCGGAATCAATGTGTTCCTGCTCATGTCCATGAGCTACGAATCACCGCATTGGCTCACGTTTCGTCAGGTCACTCAGCTGGGCGGCCGGGTGAAAAAAGGCGAAAAATCCTGTCCGGTTGTCTTTTGGAAACAGATGACCATTGAGGACAAGGAATCTGGTGAGCCGCAGAAGATTCCGCTCCTTCGCATTTATCAAGTCTTCAACGTTGCGCAATGTGAAGGCATCGAGCACGCGGTGATAGAACCAATTGCCGAGGCGACCGCCCGGCCGGTGGAGATCGTCGCAAAAATGCCACAACCGCCTGTCATTAAGCACGGCATGACTCGCGCCTTTTATTCCCCTTCCGAAGATGAGGTGGGAATGCCAGCACGGGAACGGTTTGATAGTGAAGCGGGCTATTACGCCACGCTGTTTCATGAATTGGTTCATTCAACCGGCCACGAGACGCGATTGAAGCGTCCCAGCATCATGGAACGGAATGGTTTCGGCTCGAATCCCTACTGCAAAGAGGAATTGATAGCCGAAATGGGCGCGGCATTTCTCTGTGGGCACGCTGAAATCGTCGAACGAACGATTGATAATTCAGCGGCGTATCTCCAGGGGTGGCTCGAACAGTTGCGGAACGACAAAACACTGATCGTGCAAGCGGCGGCGCAGGCGCAAAAAGCGGTGGACTTCATTCTCGGCATTTCCCACACGGAAAGCGAAACGGAAATCATCGATGCAAAAGCTCGCACGCTTAAGATCGAAGCCGTTGGCGACTTCGCTGGCCACCAGGTCAAACCGCGGATTCGATTGGGCGGGCAATGGTTGGAAAAGGCCGGCTTCAAGCCAGGACATCGGGTGGAAATTTCTTCATCGAAACCCGGCGAGTTGTCGCTTCAATTCAAGGAAGAATGTGTGAGGCGAGATCCTCCGATGTAAAAAACAGCCCCGACCAATTTGGCCGGGGCTTTTGTAACAAGCTGCGGTCAAAAAAGTAGGACAACCGATCCAGCCTCTCTCGTCGGCCTCACTGCTGATCCTCGGTGAATTTCGCGCACAATCCGGCCTTGCCGGCGATTCACTGTCAAAGCGCCTGTAGCGAGGAAGGGCTAGTTCCCGTTCGCTGCACTGTCTTGTTCGGTTCATCAAGTGCTCGGCCTCACTCACTCACATGCGGGTGCCAAGTCGCTGGCAGCCGCCGGTGCCAAGGTCCATCGGGGTGATGTTGAGGATTTGGACAGCTTGCGGAGCGGAGTCGCCGTCTCGGATGGCGTGATTCACACCGCTTTCAACCATGACTTCTCGAAATTCAAAGCCAACTGCGAGATAGACAGGCGCGCGATTGAGGCTCTCGGCTCCGCGCTCGCTGGCTCTGATCGTCCCTTGATCATCACTTCCGCAATCGGGGTTCTTCCACCCGGCGGTCTTGCTACCGAGGAAACCATACCTGCTTCCGGCCCCACCGCTAACCCTCGGGCAGCTTCGGAAGCGGCAGCAGATTCAGTGGCAACGCGTGGCGTGCGCGTTTCGGTGGTACGCCTTGGAGCTTCGGTCAACGGTGATGGTGATCACGCCTTCGTTCCAATTCTCATCAAGATTGCACGTGAAAAGGGTGTGTCAGTGTATCAAGGCGACGGACTCAACCGCTGGCCCGCCGTGCACCGTCTCGATGCTGCCCATCTGTTTAGACTGGCACTTGAGAAGGCCCCGGCGGCGGGAACCCGGTTTCACGGGGTTGCGGAAGAGGGTGTTGCGTTCCGGGAAATCGCTGAAGTTATCGGAAAGCATCTGAAAATTCCGGTTGTTTCCAAATCAACCGAGGAGGCGGCTAGTCATTTTGGCTCGTTTGCGCATTTCGCAGCGATGAATAACCCGGCCTCAAGCGCGCGAACTCAGGAACTCCTGGGGTGGAAGCCGAAGCAGCCTGGACTTATTGCCGATCTCGACCGTGAAAGCTATTTCCTGGTTTGAGTGATTTGGTTTCTGGACTGCATAAAAAATAGTCATCGAAGGAAGAAATTATGAACATGACAGGCAATACTATCTTGATCACTGGCGGCGGATCGGGAATCGGTTTGCTGGGATTATTCTTGTCGTTACAGGCTGCGCCAGTCGCCGAGTTGCGCCGCGTTCGACTTCTGTGCATCTGCCGCCACCAGTAGCATTCGATTCTGACCTTATGAATAGTAAATCTAAATCCACTAAGTCTTTAACACGCGATGAACTCGTCGCCCGTTTGATAAGAGCCGGTGAGCTTGAGGTGTCGGGCGAGAATCAGGTCGAGACCGACTCATATTTTGACAAGAGCAAGTATCGCTTTCACGGCCCGGACGGCTTCGAAGCGGACTACGCTGGCCTCACCGACTATTTCAAGTCCATACGCGCGGCGTTTGATGAACGCTCAATACGGCGAGGAATTATTGTCGCGGAAGGCAGCCAAATTGCCTGTCAAACTTGGATTGAAGGGCGCTTTGTTCGCGATTTTACGCATTCGCCGGCGGGTTCTCTGCCTCCGAACGGGCAGCGTGTAGTGTGGGATTTGTCTAACATCTTTCGATTTGACGATCAGGGTCGGCTCGTCGAGGAATGGGTGAGGACCGACAACAGAAGTTTTCTCCGCCAACTTGGAGCGCAGGGGCGATAGGCAACACTATGATTAACAACTCCATCGCAACGCAGCCCATCTCGCCGATTCCGGCGGACAACCTCCTCCGCAATCTTGCGGTTGCGGACTCTAACAAAGACAAGAGCCTTCGACACCTCGGCATCGTCGGGGACACCTACACCATTCTGCTTACTGGCGACGACACCGGCGGTCGTTTTTGCCTAATAGACATGCACATTCCGCCAGGCGGCGGGCCGCCTCCGCATCGTCACGACTTTGAGGAATCGTTCACCATCCTCGAAGGCGAGATTGAAGCCACGTTTCGCGGCAAAAAATCAATCGTGCGAACAGGGGAGACAATCAACATCCCGGCTAACGCGCCTCATTCCTTTACGAACTCTTCCCAGAAACCGGCCCGGTTGCTTTGCATCTGTTCGCCAGCCGGGCAGGAAGAATTCTTTCTCGCGGTTGGGGTTCCGGTAGCTACTCGGACCACGCCGCCGCCCCAGCCCGACAAAGCCACAGAGGCGGAAATGAAGGCGAAAACTATCGCGCTCCTTCCTAAGTATCGAACAGAGATGATAAAGCCATGAGTGCTGCATTTCATCATAAGCCCGTGCGTTCCGGCCACGATTTGCACTGTCCGTTCGCGGTCCACTCGATACAACTTTTCGCCACTTTAAACCACGCAGTCACGAGGGTTCGATTCCCTTCCTCCGCTCCAAACATCGAGGAGCGCCAATAGAATCCATGGTTTACTTCACTTTTTAATTTTCACCCCCCCAAAGTGAGAATTACGGCTCGAAAACCGTCGGGTTTTTAGGAACCCCCTTTGTTTTCAGCGGTTTTGAGATGAGCCAAGAAAGCCAGAGTGAGAATGAGCGCGTAACTTATGGCTGCCGCCTGTTGTATTACGAGTAAGTCCGAACCACTCGAAAGCTCCGCGATTCATCACTGATCGGGCAGCGTCCACATCCCACAGAGTCGAAATTCTCGCAACGAATGTCCCCGCCGTTCGCCTTTCTGCGCCTGTTTGGTTAATAGCACAAATTACCAATATGAGTTAACCAACCCAGGAGAACTAAAAATGAACTATATATCCTTCAAGAAGCGAACGAACACCCTCGTATTCATCGCCACCTTTCTGGCGAGCGCAAATCTATTCTCGTCGGCGAACGCCCAGATTTTCGGGGATTATGGACAGCCTGCCTGGAGCAGGATGTACAAGTATTTTGAAACCCGGCTCGTCGGCCAGAACTTGGCGAAGGACGATACCATCTTCATTCTTCCAACAGCGACTGCTGCTGCATGGGATGATCCTAATGCGACCCTTCGCTTGATGGAAATGTATCATTGGGGGGATTACATGCCTTCCTCCAGTTGGCTCTATCAACCCAACTCCGGCAAACGGATCTCCGACGGGTATCAGTATTTTCTGAATGCGGCGTTTGTTGCCGCATTGGATAAAAACGGGAGCGCTTCCCCTCAACTCAGGAACGCGATAAAAAAATCGTCTGAAGAACTGGAGTTTACCCGCGCTGACTACAACGCCACGGTCGACGCGGCAAATGATGCGTATGAAGCATACGCAAAACAGGCTTCCTGGTACAACCGGAAGTCGAAGGCGACCTACTTCAACGAACAACAATGGCAGGCGCAAATTGACACAAAGTATACGGCTCTCACTAATGCGGCCGCCACTTTCAAAGTGGTCGGCGAGTCGCTGGTTGATCCGGATGTCCAACTTCTAAAAGATGCAAAATTGCGGGTGTCCAACCCGAAACAGAAGATATTGCTTCCGCCGGTCCGGGAGGTGGTTAACGACCCGGAACGCTGGCAGCCTTATTTCACCAGCTACATCGACAAGGATATTTTTCAGTTCCTGAAAGAAGCCAAGCCGCAGTTTCAGCAAATTGATGAGTCACAATCCACCTCAACCTATTTCGAACAGACGTGGCACGCCAGCGCCAGCGTCAGTTTTTTGGGCCTATTTAGGGCGGGTGGCGCCTCAGCAGAACAGGTGACGCGAGAGAAGCACATAAGGGAAAACACCACCAAGATTACGATCTCGTTTCGCAATATCGATACCTTCAATGTCGTTAGAGGCGACTGGTTCAGCCAGAACCTGGTTGACCGCTTCGCGCCAATGCTGGGCACTCAGGATTTTCAAACGGTCTTCGGGCCAAATGGACAGCTCGAGTATATTCCAAAGACGGTGTTGGTTGGACGCGGGATGACATTTTCGATCTATGCCGATAGTCAGTCACTTGACTATCTATACGAGCATTTTAGCGCGAGTGCCGATGCGGGCATTTTCATTGGCTGGTGGAGAATTGGAGGCGACGGCGGATATTCTTCAACAAAAGAGAAGACAACTGTAAATAAATACGCCGATCACATTGAGTTTATTGATCTTAGTGGCCGTGGAAGTGTCCTGGCGCTTTTGGCCAAACACGTAGCCGGGGGCATTCCGCACACTCCGTATGTGGCTCCGCTTGAAGCTTTGGGGATTACGGCCGATGCAAAAGTCAAAGCCAATGCAAGCGTTATGGAGCTTTGGGGTGCGCCGAAGTTTGAGCGGCTCGAAACACCAGACAGAGATTACCTGATCAACTCATTGAACCAACACTAGGGATTTGGCAAAGGCGCAAGGGTGGAACATGCGTTGGGTCCATTAGAACGAATCGGCGGCGCGCACGGCGTGCGCGCCGCCTGCCGCGAGAGCGGGGTTTGATAAAGATTTAAAATACGACAACGACTGCGTTGGGTGATCTGCGGGGTCTCCCCCGCCATCCGCTTTCGGTGATGATCACGAGGGTTCAATTCCCTGCACCCGCTCGAATTTCCTCAATATGCTTGCGGGCAGGAGTAAGAACATCAGCCGATCCGCGGATAGGCCGTGCACAAAACGTTTGCTGATTCCTTGCGCGAATGTTAAAGCAAACCCATGCGGATCTTAAATGACAGGGAGGATCTAAATCAAATCACGCGGCGGGAATTTGTAAAGTGGACTGTCGCGACTGGACTGGCACTGGGCGTCGGCGCCTGTATGCCGGCTGCGGAAACGAAAAAATCCGAAATGCCGTACCGCGTTCTCGGGCGAACCGGGGAGAAGGTTTCATTGATTGGAATGGGCGGATATCATATTGGCAATCCGAGCGAGCCGGAAGGAATCGGGTTGGTGCGGAGCGCGATTGATCGGGGTGTTAATTTCATGGATAACTGCTGGGATTACCATGAAGGCGAAAGTGAGGCTCGCATGGGTAAAGCGCTCAGGGACGGTTACCGGGAAAAGGTTTTTTTGATGAGCAAGATCGACGGCCAGACCAAGGCCGCGGCGGCGCGACAAATTGATGAGTCCTTGAAGCGCCTGCAAACCGATCATGTGGACCTGATGCAGTTTCACGAGGTGATCCGCATGGGCGATCCGGAAAAGATTTTCGCGCCCGGCGGCAGCCTGGAGGCCATGAAGGAAGCCAAGCAGGCGGGCAAGGTCCGCTACATCGGGTTCACCGGCCACAAGGATCCCTCCATTCATTTGCACATGCTGGCCGTGGCGGCAAAAAACGGCTTTCGATTTGACGCGGTGCAGATGCCGTTGAATGTCATGGATGCGCATTTTCGAAGTTTTGAGAAGGAGGTCTTGCCCGTTCTGGTGAAGGACGAAATCGGCGTGCTCGGCATGAAATCATTCGGGTTCGGCGCGATTCTAAACAGCGGCACGGTGAGTGCCATCGAATGTCTCCATTACGCCATGAACCTGCCGACGTCGGTGGTGATCACCGGCATCGACAGCACGAAAATTCTGGATCAAGCGATCGAGGCGGCCGCGAGCTTCAAAGCGATGACGGGCGAACAGGTTGCGGCGTTGTTGAGCCGCACGTCCGAAGCCGCTGCCGCGGGCCAGTACGAAAGATTCAAAACCTCAACGCAATTTGACGGCACTGCCCAAAATCCGCAGTGGTTGGGATGAGTTGAGGGCCTTGGTAGACACTCCAGTAGGTTTCGGATTTTTCGCCGGTTACATTGTCTTTGAACCTAAGAACGGCAATTCATCCGCGGCTATCTGCGGTTAGGCAAATTCCGGTCTTTCACAACTGCTGTTTTAAGATTGAAAAGGCTCGTGACCGAACGGCTGCGGTATTCTGAAAATGCTACGGGCTGTGGCTGCGAGGTTGGAAATTAAGGCTGCCAAATGGCCTTTAATCGAGTCGAGCGTCGGGTTCTCTTCAATGAATGTTATCAGGGCGCAGCTTGACGCTTGCCGAGCAGGAGCTCGGCGTTCCGGGGGGGCGAGATGCCAAGCTGCAGGGTGCGTAACGGATCGTTCGTTTGAGCACGACCTCAATTGTTCTGAGTGCCACAAAAATTGACTGTTGTATCCGTTCGATGTCGAGTTTTTCAGGTTCCCATGGGATTTCTGCCGGGCTTCGACCTTCCTATATATAATTGGGACTAAACATTCATATTAAACAAATAAATTCTTTTAATTTTTCGCTTCAGTGTTCTTTAGCGGAGCCGAATAGAGGGAACGTGGTGGTCGCATCACGCGGTGCGCTCGTTAAGCAAAGATCAAACATGAATATTATGAAATCAACCTCGTCTCTCGGCGCAGCGTCTTGCGTTCGAAGCATCGCGCCGTCAGCATTTGCGGCGCGACTGCTGATTATATTGGTCATGCTGGCGCTGGGTGGCTTATCGGCGCAGGCCCGGCGTCGAGGGCCGGTGTTGCCGTTCAATGCCACCAACACGGTCACCATGGCCCAAGGGAGCACTACCAATGTGCTCTTTACTGTGGAAGACGACGCGGTGGGCTGGTCCGGGATCCAAACCACGACGGCCACGTTTTTGACGAATGGCGTTTTTTCTGATTCCATTCTAGTCGTTAGCAATCTTTCCTCGTTGGACGGTCCGCCGCCCTCATGGACCAACCGGTTCTCGTATGAGACCAACCGGCTAACCATCACTCCGGGACAGTATCAGTATGGCACTAACGTGATGGTGCTGATTTCCACGGATATTTGGGGTGACAGCACGACGAACCGCCTGCTGCTGCGGGTTTACCATGTGAGCCAGCCGCCGAGTTTTGCGTTCAAGACGAATCCGTTGGTCGTGTTGGAGGAATCGGGAGCGCAGACGAATTCGCAATTTGTGAAGGCAATTACCAACGGAGCCGGCAATCCGCCGGGATTGGCCTGGAAGTTCACGACTACCTTTGCGCAAACGACCAATGGGGTGATTTTCAGAAAGCCTCCGGTGATCACCAATTACAATGGAAGCATCGGACTCACCGCGGATTTGGTTTTCGCGCCGACGAATAATTCATTCGGCTCAAACCTGGTGACGGTCGTAATGACCGACGCCGGCTCGGTCATTAACGGTGGCCGAACATCCTTTACGAACTCCTTCTGGTTGGTGGTGGCGCCGGTTGTTCATCCGCCGGTGATTTCATGGGCGACGAACCGGACGATCCTGGAGAACGGACCCCCGTTGACGAATGTAACGATCCGCGTGACGGGAGACTCACCGGGAAGCGTTTTGGGGCTGACCGTAGCATCCGGGAACACCAACGTCGTGCTGGCCAGTGTGACCGCCACGAATGTGACGGGGTCTGTGTCAACGAGCACGAACTATCAATTTAACCTGACGTTTGCGCCGGTCCTGAATGGTTATGGAACCATCACGAACAAGTTGATTGCGAGTGAAGTGGTGGGAAGCAATACCTTTTACAGCACCAATTCTTTGGTCCTGACCGTGGCTCATGTGACGCAACCTCCCAGCTTGGTGCTGGCGACGAACGAGGTGGTGGTCGCGGAGGAGTCAGGTCTCCAGTCGATCACAAATTTTGTCAAGAATATCAGCGCCGGAGCGGGAAATGCGGCGGGGACTCTGGCCCAATTCAAGATTATCGTGAGGACGGTGACCAACACTCCCGCCAACGCGCGGTTCACCGGTCTGCCGGCGATCTCGGTGACCAACGGGATACTGACTTTCACGCCGGCGGCGCATTCGTTTGGAACGAACCTGGTGACCGTGACCCTGACGAACCTGCTCGGGAGCACCGCCAGTGGCGGGGTAACGAGTTTCACGACCAACTTTTTGCTGGAAGTAAGAAATATTTCGCATACGCCGACCATTGTCCAGGTGCCCGCTCAGACGATGCTGGAAAACAGTGCGCCGACAAATATAGTGGTCACCGTTTGGACTTTTGACGCGATTTCGAACAACTTGGCGCTGGCGGCGTCCTCGCAGAACGCGAACATGGCGGTGGTGAGTGTGATAGCGACCAATGTGATGAGTGCGACGAACACGCAATTCACGCTGCGTGTTTCGCCGGTGACGAATGCTTTTGGAACGAACGCCATCCTATTGACGGCCTCCGTGGTGTCCGGGACCACGAACGTTCGCAGCGCCAGTTTCCCGATGACGTTGACGCATGTGACGCAGCCGCCGAGCTTTGCCTTCGCGACGAGCAGTCTGGTGGTGCCGGAGCAGATGGTGCCGGCGCAGGTGACCCGTGCGAATTTTGTGACCTCCATCACCAACGGCGCCGGGAATCCGCCGGGAACAAATTGGACTTTTGCCGTGACCGCGGCCAACAAGGCGCTGTTCGCAACCAACGGCCAGCCCGCGATCGCACCCAATGGGACATTGACCTTTACGCCGACGAAGCTTACGAACGGTACGACCACGGTGACCGTGGTAATGACGGACAAAGATCCGGGAGAGAGTGTCGCCAACGGTGGCGTCATTACTTGCACGAAAACTTTCACTCTGGGCATGTCCTATGTGAGCCAGACTCCAAGCTTTTCGTTTGCGACGAATGTCCTGGTGGTGCAGGAGGAGGCCGGAGCACAGACGAACGCGAATTTTATAACTGCAATCAATACCGGGCTGGGGATAGCTTCAACCGTCACCTGGACCTTTGACACGGTGACGGCGACGAACGATCCGGTCAACAATGCACAGTTTACGGCCTTCCCGGAGATCGCGACCAACGGGACTTTGACCTTCAGTCCGATGGACC
>Ga0265338_10009372_pt1 | contig 11691 bp, 11 predicted proteins | sample 42126metaG_FD_193579 | JGI IMG/M metagenome (GOLD analysis project Ga0265338, IMG submission 193579) | Rhizosphere microbial communities from Carex aquatilis grown in University of Washington, Seatle, WA, United States - 4-21-26 metaG | ecosystem: Host-associated > Plants > Roots > Rhizosphere... | reverse complement strand
CACCGCCGGCGACATGAACATCAAGCCGGACGATCTCGACGTCGTCGCGGAGACGTGCCCTTGGGTCTACGGCGCATCCTCGACGGGCGGCGACAGCGGTCCTGGAACCGCGCGCGGCGTGTTCCACGGCATTCGCGCGACCGTCGAACACGTCTTCGGCTCGGACGACCTTTCGGGACGGAGCGTATTGATCCAGGGGGTCGGCGCCGTCGGCGCCAACCTCGCGCGCGAGCTCGCGGAAGCCGGCGCGCGGGTGCTCGTGAGCGACGTTGACGAGGCACGCGCCGCGGCGACGGGCTTCGAGACCGTCGCGCCGGACGCCGTGTTCGGCTTCGAGGTCGACGTCTTCGCGCCGTGCGCGGTCGGCGCGATCATCAACCGCGAGACGATCCCGCTCCTCAACTGCCGTGCGGTCGCCGGCGCTGCGAACAACCAGCTTGCGGAGCCGTCGGACGCAGAGCTCCTGAAAGAGCGGGGCATCCTGTTCGCCCCGGACTACGTCGTCAACTCGGGCGGCGTGATCTACCTCGTCGCGCTCGTCGACGAGGGACGGGACGCCGACGGGATCGAGGCCGGCCTCGCCGGAATCGCCGACACGCTCCGCGGCCTCTTCGCCGAGGCGGACGCAGGCGGCATCACGCCCGCCGAAGCGGCGAACCGCATGGTTCAGCGGCGCCTCGCCGCCTAGATCGGACTGCGTACGATGCGGCGCATGCGGACGCTCGTAACCGGCGGAGCGGGCTTCGTCGGCTCCCATGTCGTCGACGCGCTGCTCGCGCGCGGGGACGAGGTGCACGTCGTCGACAACCTCTCGACCGGCTCGCGCGAGAACCTCGCCTCCGCCGCCGAGCTCCACGAGCTCGACATCCGCGATCCCGCCGTCGAGACGCTGGGAGCGGAGGTACGACCGGACGTCGTCTTGCATCTCGCCGCCCAGGCCGACGTCGGCACCTCGGTCGAGCGGCCCGCGTTCGACGCCGAGATCAACGTCGTCGGCACCGTGCACGTCCTCGAGGCGGCTCGTGCCGCCGGGGCGCGCGTCGTCTTCACCTCGAGCGGGGGCGCGATCTACGGCGAGTGCGACGAGCCCGCGACGGAGGATCACGCCCGGCTGCCGCTCTCCCCATACGCCGTCTCGAAGCTCGCGGGCGAGGAGTACATCGCCGGCTGGAACCGCCTCCACGGGACGAGCCACGTCGTTCTCCGCCTCGCAAACGTCTACGGCCCGCGGCAGATCCCCGAGCTCGAGGGCGGCGTTGTCGCGATCTTCCTCGACCGTCTCGCGCGCGGAGAGACCTGCCAGATCTTCGGGGACGGCTCGTACGTGCGCGACTTCGTCCACGTGAGCGACGTCGCCGCGGCGTTCCTCGGCGCCGCCGAGACGGGCACCGGCACGTACAACGTCGGGACGGGCATCGCGACGAGCATCCTCGATCTCTACCGCCTGTGCGCCCGCGTGGCGGGAGCCGACGGGGAACCGAACTTCGCCCCGGCGCGCCCCGGCGACCTGCGCCGCAGCGTCATAGACGCGAGCCGGGCCGAGCGCGAGCTCGGCTGGCACGCAACCACGCCGCTCGCCGAGGGCCTCGCCCGTACGTGGGACCAGCTCGCGAAGTAGCTGCGTCGCCGCCGACCCGTCACCCGGCACTCGCGTGAGGCAGCACTTTCCCGAGGCGTAGCGGACGCTTACCGAAGCGCCCGCTACGCGTTCGGCGAGCCCTAGGGCTGCTTCCGCCAGCGCGGCTTACCGGCTTCTAGCCAGCCACGGAGGGTCCGGAACTTAGGAGGGAGCGGGCCGGGATGAGAGCGCCTTGCGCGTTCGAACTCGCGCTCGTTCGTCGACATCGGCGGTGTCGCTCTCCGTTTCTTCTGCTCACCGACGTCATGCTTTTGCGCCACCTACGGCGCTCGGAGGATGTCCTCCCTTCTTGTATCCATGTCCAGACTTTAGATGACCTGCCCGAGGGACGTTCGCGAGCACTGGACGAGACCGCGCTCTCGTCCGCGCGGAGTTCCGCCGCCCAGCAAGCGAGTGCGCAGCACTCGCGAGCTAGAACAGCTGGTTCTCTCCTCCAAAGATGGCGGAGACGGAGTCGTCGGCGAAGACGTTCATGATCGCCTCGGCGAGGAGGCCCGACACGCTGAGGACGGTGAGGTTGTCGGGGCGGCTCCTGACGTCGATCGGGACGCTGTCGGTGATCACGATCCGGTCGATGTCGGAGTTGCCGATGTCCTCGAGCGCGGCGTCGGAGAAGAGCGCGTGCGTGACGAAGACGTTCACCTCGGTCGCGCCCTGTTCCTTGAGCGCCCGTGCGCCGGCGATGAGCGTGCCGCCCGTGATCGTCACGTCGTCGCCGATGATCGCGACCTTGTCGCGCACGCGGCCCGTGACCTCGGTGATCTCGGCCCGCTCGTGCTCCGGCCGCATCTTGTGCATGATCGCGAAGCCCGCGTCGATCATCTCCGCAAACCGGACGGCGTGCTTCGCGCGCCCGGCGTCGGGCGCGACAGCGACGACGTCTGGCCCGGTCAGGCCGAGGTCGCGGAAATGGGTGGCGAAGAGCTGCAACGCCGTCATGTGATCGACGGGGATCGTGAAGAAGCCCTGGATCTGACCCGCGTGGAGGTCCATCGTCAGGACGCGGTCGACGCCCGCGAGCTGGAGCATGTCGGCGAAGAGGCGCGCCGAGATCGGCTCGCGCGGCTTGGCCTTGCGGTCCTGCCGCGCGTACGGGTACCACGGGATGACGGCGGTGATCCGCTTGGCCGACGCGAGCTTCGCCGCCTGAATCATGAGCAGGAGCTCCATGAGGTTCTTGTCCACGGGCGGGCATCCGGTCTGGACGATGAAGACGTCGGCGCCGCGGATCGACTCGAGATAGCGGCAGTACGTCTCGTCGTTCGCGAACGTCTTGAGCTCGACATCCCCGAGCTCGACGCCGAGCTTCTCGGCGATCGAGGTCGCGAGCTGCGGGTGCGAACGGCCGGAGAAGACCATGAGCCGCTTCTGCGGCCCGCGGACGATGAAGTGGTCGGGGCCAGGGTCGCTCGTTACGACGCTCCCCTCGAGGCCCGGCAGTGCCAGCTCAATCGCTGTCGGGGTTTCCATGCTTCTCGTACACCCACCCTTCTTTGGTGACCTGGCGCGGCGCGAATCCGGCTAGCGAGCCGGGAGGAACATTCTCCGTGATGACGGTGCCGGGCGCAATCCACGTGTCGTCCCCAATCTCGACGGGTGCGAGGAACGTATTGTCGACGCCGGTCCTGACGTTGCTGCCGATCGTCGTTCGTTTCTTCGGCTGGCCGGGGATGTGGCTGAAGTTCGCGGTGACGTTTCCGGCGGCGATGTTCGTGTCCTCGCCGATCTCTGCGTCGCCGATGTACGAGAGGTGCGGGACCTTCGTGCGCGCGCCGACGCGCGCCGCCTTGAGCTCGACGAAGGTGCCGACCTTCGTGTCCGCTGCGAGCTCGGTCAGGGTTCGGATCGACGCGAACGGGCCGATCTCGACGCCGGTGGCAATACGGACGTCGCCGCGAATGACCGTGAACGGATGGATGACGACGTCCGGCTCGATCTCGACTGTCACATCGATCCATGTCGAGACGGGATCGACGATCGTGACGCCCGCGAGCATGTGCGCCGTGTTGATCCGGTCCCGGAGGCGGGCGGCGACCGCGGCGAGCTCGGCGCGCGTGTTGATCCCGTCAGCCTCGAGCGGATCCTCGGCGAGCTGGACAGCGCACGTCTCGCCGTCGCCGGCGAGGATGCCGAGCGTGTCGGTCACGTAGAGCTCGCCCTGCGCGTTCTGCGCGGTGAGCCGCTCGAGCGCGGGCCAGAGCTTCGCGGCGCCGAAGACGTAGATGCCGGAGTTGACCTCGCCGATCGCGAGCTCCTCCGGCGAGGCGTCGCGTGCCTCGACGATCCGCGCGAGCCGGCCCTCGCCGTCTCGAACGATGCGTCCGTACGCGGCGGGGTCAGCGGGCTCGAAGGAGAGCACGGTCGCGGCGGCGCCGGCGGCGCGATGCGTCTCGACGAGCGCCGCGATCGTCTCCGGCCGCAGCGCAGGAACGTCGCCGTTGAGGACAAGCACGTCTCCGTCGAAGTCGCCGAGCGCCTGCCGCGCGCTGCGGAGGGCGTCGCCGGTGCCGCGCGGTTCTTCCTGCACGGCGACCTCGACGCCTTCGAACAGCTCGCGCGTCGACGGGGATGCAACGACGACGACCCGCTCGACGCCGGCGCCGCGCGCGGCCTCGACGACCCAGTCGACCATCCTCCGCCCGAGGAGCGGATGGAGGTGCTTCGGCGTCGCGCTCTTCATGCGCGTGCCGATCCCTCCGGCCATCACTACGGCTGCGAGCGATTTCGGCATATCAATGTGAATGGGGTCAGTGAGAAGTGGCTGGGGCGCCAGGATTCGAACCTGGGATCACGGGACCAAAACCCGTTGCCTTACCGCTTGGCTACGCCCCAAGGCGAGCCTCACTTTACCGGCGCTCGAGGAGGAGGAGGCCGAGCGCGATGACGGCGAAGATGACGATGATCACGACGAGCGCGCCCCAGACGATGTACCCGGCGGCGACGGCGACGGTCGCGCCTAGCTGCGAAGCCGCGAGCAGCCACGTGAGCTGGTGGAGCAGCGGCGAATGCGTCCTCTCCTGGAAGAAGCGGTAGACGACGAGGCTGGCGAGGGCGATGACACCGACGACGATGATCGTCGTGACGTGGAGTCCGTGCGTCGCCCACGCGAGCAGCGCCTCGACGACGGCGACCCAGAGGACGATCCTGTAGCGATGGCTATGGAGCCAGACGGTGATCCGTCCGCCCTCAGACCCGTTGCCCACGACGTCAACCGTACCAGGCTGGAGGCGCGAGCCAGGTCTCGCCGAAGCGGCTGAGAGAGCGCTTTGCAGCGTCGGCGTCGGCCCGGTCGAGGAAGAGCCCGTAGAGCGCCGGACCGGCTCCGGAGACGTCCGCGCGGAAGGCTCCCGCGGCGCTGATCTGGTCCGCGAGCGGTGAGCGCGCGAGGTCGTTCGGCGGCAGCGCGGCGAGGTCGAGCGGGCTCTGGATGCGCGCGAGGCCGTGAAGGAGCGCGCCGCGGCGCTCGTCCCAGCCGCGGGCTCCGTCGCGCACGTCGAAGGCGGCGTAGACGTCCGCGGTCGAGGTCTTCTCCACGCCGTGAGGAAGGAGAACGACCACCCAGAAGTCCTGCGGCAGGTCGAGCGGCGCGAGGTCGCTCCCGTCGCCCGAGCCGAGCTGCGGGCCGTCGGCGAGGAAGAACGGCACGTCGGCACCGATTCCCGCCGCGATCGCATGAAGCTTGGCCGCCGAGAGCGGCTCGGCGAGCGACCCGTTCGCGAGGCGCAGCGCCGTCGCGGCGTCGGAACTGCCCCCGCCGAGCCCGGCCGCGAGCGGGATGCGCTTCTCGATCTTCACGCGCCAGCGCGGCTTCACTCCCGCTGCGGCGACAAGGCGCTCGAGCGCGGTGCGGACGAGCGTGTCGCCGCGGAAGCCGTCCACGCGCAGGGCGGTCGCCTCCTCGATCTCGATCCGGTCGACGAGGTCGATCCGCTGGAGGACGGTCAGCACCTCGTGCTTGCCGTCGTCGCGTGTCGGCCCGACGACGAGGGCGAGATTGATCTTCGCCGGTGCGGGCGCGCGCATCATCCGAGCTCCTCCGCGAGCGCGACGAATTCCGGCGGCGCGAGCGCCTCGGCACGCGTCTCCGCCGGACGGCCGAGCGCCTCGAGCGCCGCCGCCGCCCGCTCCCGCGAGACGAGGCCGGCGAGCGCGAGCGAGTTCGGGAGCGTCTTCCGCCGGTGGCCGAACGCGGCGGCGACGACCTGCTTGATCCGTGCGTAGCCCGCCGGCAGTTCGGTCCGGCGAAAGGCGACGAGCGCGGAGTCGACGTTCGGCGGCGGCCGGAACACCGTCCGCGAGACCGGATGGAAGCCCGTCCGCTCCGCCGCGAGCTGGACGAGCACCGACACGGCGCCGTAGTCCTTCGTCCCCGGCGAGGCGAAGAACCGGTCGGCAACCTCTCGCTGCACCATGACGCACCACAGGCCGACATTCGGGAGGCCGTCGAGGCTCTCGACGACGAGCGGCGTGGCAACGTTGTACGGGAGGTTCGCGACGAGCTTCGTCGCGTCCTGCGGCAGGTCGAGCTGGAGCGCATCGCCGAAGACGACGTCGACGTTCGGCGCGATCTCACGGAGCGCCGGCTCGAGCTGGCGGTCGATCTCGACGGCGTAGACGTGGCGGACGCGCTCGGCGAGGTACCGCGTAAGAACTCCCTCGCCCGGGCCGATCTCGAGCACGACGTCGTCGGGGCCGAGCCCGGCGAGGCGCTCGATGACACCGAGGATGTTCGGATCGGCGAGGAAGTGCTGGCCGAACTGCTTCTTCACAGCCCGAAGCATGCGGTCGCATTCGTCTCGATCGTGTGCCGGAGCGCCTCCTGGTCGTGCGGAATCGCCTTCGCGAGAGCAATGAAGGTATGGACGACGTAGGCGGGCTCGTTCCGCTTGCCCCGAACCGGCTGGGGAGCGAGATACGGGCAGTCGGTCTCGACGAGAAGGCTCCCGAGAGGGACCTGGTGGGCGGCAACCCGAAGATCGGTCGCGTTCTTATACGTCAGGTTCCCCGCAAACGACACATACCAGCCCCACTCCCGAGCCGCCGGCAGTAGCCGTGGCGACGAGAAGCAGTGGAGTACGACCTTGCCGCGAAACGGCTCGAGCATCGCGAGCGTGTCCTCGTCGGCGGCTCGCGTGTGGATCACAACAGGCTTCCCGAGCTCGGCTGCGAGCTCGAGCTGCGCGGCGAAGAGCCGTTGCTGCGCGTCGCGCGGGGCGTAGTCGCGGAACCAGTCGAGCCCCGTTTCCCCCACCGCGACCGCCTTCGGATGGGCAAGTAGCTCGCGCAGCGCTGCGAGATCCCGGTTGGTCGCCTCGCCCGCTCCGTGCGGGTGGAGGCCGAGAATCGCGTAGACGCCCGTGTGCTTCTCCGCGAGCGCGAGCGCGCGGCGGCAGTCGTCGATCGAGGTGCCAACGGTGAGGATGCGGGTCACGCCGGCCTCCCGCGCGCGAGCGATCGCCTCGCCGGGATCGTCGAGCGCGGTGAGGTGCGCGTGCGTGTCGATCACGGCAGCTCGGCCGCGAGCACCGCTTCCACGTCGAGCTTGCGGAAGAGCGGCCGCGGCTCGCGGAGCGCCTGTCCCGCAGCGAGCTCGCTTGGCTCCCACGCCCCGTCCCAGCTCGCGTAGTCGCCGGTGAGGATGCGGTGCGTCGAGCCGTCCGCCTCCTCGACCGTGCGGATCTCGAGCGGGCCGGCGATCCAGCCGTCGTAGCCGAGCAGCTCGTGGAGCGCCTGCGAGCTGAACGGGAGGAACGGCAGAAAGAGCGTCTTCAGCGAATCGACCACGCGCAGCGCGACGTAGAGCACCGTCGCCGCCCGGTCGCGGTCCGTCTTCACGACGGTCCACGGCGCCTCGTCGGCGAGGTACTGGTTCGCGAGCGCGCTCGTCGCCATTGCCTCGGCAATCGCCGCGCGGAAGCGGGCTTTCTCGATGTGCTCGCCAACCGTCTCGAACGCCTGGTCGACCGCGGCGAGAAGCCGGCGGTCACGTTCGGTGAGCTCGCCCGGCTCGGGGACGGCGCCGAAGTTGCGGTGCGCGTTCACGAGTGTCCGGTTGACGAGGTTGCCCCAGTTCGCGAGCAGCTCGTCGTTCGTGCGGCGGACGAACTCCTCCCATGTGAAGTCGCTGTCCTGCGTCTCCGGCCCGGCGGCGGTGAGGTAGTAGCGCAGCGCGTCGGCCTCGTAGCGGTCGAGGAAGTCCTTGACCCAGATCGCGTGGCCGCGGCTCGTGCTCGCCTTGCTACCGCTCATCGTGAGGTACTCGCTCGACACGACGTTGTACGGGAGCTGGAGGTCGTCGCCGTAGCCCATGAGGATCGACGGCCAGATCACCGTGTGGAACGGGATGTTGTCCTTCCCCATGAAGTAGAAGCTCCGCGAGTCCGGGTTCTGCCACCACTCGCGCCAGGCATCGTCACGGCCGGCGTTGTGCGCCCACTCGACCGCGGCGGAGAGGTAGCCGATCACCGCGTCGAACCAGACGTAGATGCGCTTCGTGTCCTCGGGGTAGCCGTCGACCGGAACCGGGACTCCCCAGTTGATGTCCCGCGTCATCGCGCGCGGCTTCAGCTCGCGGGCAAGGTTGAGGGCGAAGTTGCGCACGTTCGGACGCCAGTGCGTCTGCGCTTCGATCCACGGGACGAGCCGGTCCTTGAAGGCGGGCAGGTCGAGAAAGAGGTGCGTCGTCTCGCGGAACTCCGGTGTCGAGCCGTCCACGATCGAGCGCGGGTCGATGAGATCGACCGGATCGAGCTGGTTGCCGCAGTTGTCGCACTGGTCGCCCCGCGCCTCGCCGTAGCCGCAGATCGGGCACGTTCCCTCGATGTAGCGGTCGGGGAGCGTTCGGCCGGTCGCGGGCGCGATCGCGCCGAGCGTCGTCTGCTCGATGAGGAAGCCCTCGTCGTAGAGCTTCCGGAACATGTCCTGGACGATCGCGTGGTGGTTGCGCGTCGTCGTCCGCGTGAAGCAGTCGTACGACATGCCGAGCCGCACGTAATCGTCGAGGATCGCCGCGTTGTTGCGGTCGGCGAGCTGCCGCGGCGTGACGCCTTCGCGGTCCGCCGAGACCATCACCGGCGTGCCGTGCTCGTCCGTCCCGCTGACCATGAGGACGTCGTTGCCCTTGAGTCGGTGGTAGCGGGCGAAGATGTCGGACGGCACGCCGGGGCCGGCGACGTGGCCGAGGTGGCGCGGCCCGCTGGCGTACGGCCAGGCGACGGCGACGAGGATCTTCTGCGGCGTTTCCGGCATGGGCGGAAGATGATACGAGCCGCCCGTCGAGGCGATCAGGCTGCGTGACGCAGTGGCAGCTCCTTGCTGAAGGCGATGACCGTCGCCGAGAGCGGCGCCCGTCGTCGATTCCGTGTGAAGGCCGTGACGAGCGCGAGCAGCGCGGCGACGATGCCTGGCGCGATCGACAGTGCGAGTGGCTCGGCTTCCACCGCGTGCCCAGGACGCGCCGCGACGACGGGGAGCCCACCCACGACCGGCTCGGCGAGCGGCCGGCGGAGCTGTGGCGCGTCAGTGCGGAACGTGCGCGCCAGGGGCGCCGGATTCGATTGGGGCTTCGGATTCGGCCTCGGCTTCGGCTTCGCCGTATGCACAGGCGTGGCGGGAGCGGCGACGGCCGGCGGCGCAGCGGCAGGCTTCTCGACGACCAGCCCGCCGCCCCGCGCGTGCCGAGGTGCGGGCACGGCCTGCCGCACCGGCTGAGGCGCCGGCGCGGGCGTCGGCGCTGGCTGCGGCTGCGCCGGCGCGGGCGCGGGCAGGAGCCCGAGCGGGTCGAGGTAGCCGAGCGGATCGCTCGTCAGGCGGATGCCGAGGTGGACGTATGGGACGGACTGCTCGGGCGTGCCGCTTGGCCCGACCGTCGCGACGACGTCGCCCTCGCCGACGGCGGCTCCTGTTGCAACTCCGATCGAGCCGAGATGCGTGAGCGTGACCGAGTACCCGTCGGCCGTCTCGATCGTGAGGCTCTCGCCGCTCGTCGGTACGAAGCCGGCGAAGCTCACCGCCCCGGTCTCGGGCGCGACGACCGGATCTCCCGACGCGCTCGCACCAATGTCGATCCCGCGGTGCTGGCCGGCGTCGTACGGATGCGCTTCGTCGTACGAGAACGGCTGGAGCACCGGCCCCTTCACGGGCCAGCTCCACGCGCTCGCGACGGGCACCCAGACGAGGAATGCGGCTACGACTGTTGTCAATCTCAGCAACACAGAAGGCAGAAGATAGCCGACGCCTATGCCGTTGTCAAATCTGCTTACAGCGACTGCTTGTAGAGGCGGTTGCGCGCGACGCCCGTCAGCCGGGAGACGATCTCCGCCGCCTGCTTCCGCGGCACGCCGGCCGCGACGAGTTCCGCGACGGCTTCGAGCGCCGGAGCGTCGTCCGCCCCCGGTCTCGCCCCCGGCCCGAGCACGAGCGTGATCTCGCCCTTCGGCGGCTGGGAGAACCGCTCCGCAAGCTCGCCCGCCGTGCCGCGCGCGATCTCCTCGAACCGCTTCGTCAGCTCGCGGCACACCGCCACCTCGCGGTCGGGAGCCGCCGCCGCAAGAGAACGCAACGTCGCCGGGAGCCGCTGCGGGGACTCGAACGCCACCGCCGGCCACGGCCACGCCGCGAGCTCGCTCCACAGCTCGGCCAACCGCTTCTCGCCACGCGGCAGGAAGCCGAGGAAGCGGTACTGCTCGGCGACGAGCCCCGATGCCACAAGCGCCGTCTCGACCGCCGACGGCCCCGGCAGCACCGTCACCTCCACCCCCGCCTCGAGCGCCGCCCGCACGAGCCGCACCCCCGGATCGGACACGCCCGGCATCCCCGCGTCCGAGACGAGAGCCACGCGCTCGCCGCCGGCGAGCCGCGGCAGCAGTTCCGCCGTCCGCGCCGCCTCGTTGTGCTCGTGGTACGAGACGAGCCGCGCCTCGATTCCGTGCCGCTGGAGCAAGCCGCGCGTGTGCCGCGTGTCCTCGCAGAGGACGACGTCGGCCGCGGCGAGCTCGGCGAGGACGCGAAGCGTCACGTCCGCGAGGTTCCCGATCGGCGTCGCGCAGACCGCGAGCGGCATCAGAGATCGAACTCCGCCCGCTCAGACGACATGCCAGTCCTCGGGCAGCGGCAGCGGCTCCCACTCCGGCGGCGGGCGCCAGTCCTCCCAGCCCGTCGGCCACGGACGCTCCGCAATGACGCGCTCGCCCTCGGCGCGCACCTGGGCCGCGGCAGCGGCGTCGAGGATGCCGAGCTCCTGCGCCTCCGCGAAGTCGTCCTCGTCCTTCCACCGCCAGGTGCCGTCGGGATCGACCCAGACGTCGAGCGCCCAGTCGGTCTCGTCGAAGCGGTCGCCGTGGACGACGATCGGCGAGTTGAGGTTGATGTACCAGCAGACGAAGTTCCAGTCGGGGTCCCAGCAGATCTCGACGGTGTGCGCGTCGCCGGCGCGCATGAAGCGGAGGACGTGCCCCTTGTCCCAGACCGCGCCGATCGGAGGGACGCCGTTCGCCCAGTCCGCGAGATAGCGGCCCTTCGCGTTGCGTGTCATGGTCTTGCCGGCGTTGCCCGGCCTGCAGTAGAGCCCGTGGCGCTCCTTCCACTCGCCGACGTAGTGGGACGGGAAGCACCAGCGAACGCTGCCGCGGTAGATGCTGCGGAAGAGGACGGGATCGCCGGAGTGCAACTCAGACGACATGCCAGTCCTCAGACAGCGGCAGCGGCTTCCATTCCGTCGGCGGGCGCCAGTCCTCCCAGCCGGTCGGCCAGGGCTTCTCGGCGATGACCCGCTCGCCCTCGGCGCGAATCTCGGCCGCGGTCTCGCCGGCGAGAAAGCCCCGGCTGACGGCCGCGGCGAAGTGGTCCTCGTCCTTCCACTCCCAGCGTCCGTCTGGCTCGACCCAGACGTCGAGGGCCCAGTCGGTCGTGTCGAAGCGATCGCCTCGGACGACGAGCGGCGCCTGCAGGTTCACGTACCAGCCGAGGAACCGCCAGTCCACGTCCCAGAAGAGCGCGAGTCCATGCAGATCCTCTCCCTCGCGCACGTGCCATAGAACGTGCGTGCGCTCCCA
>Ga0265338_10009371_pt1 | contig 11692 bp, 14 predicted proteins | sample 42126metaG_FD_193579 | JGI IMG/M metagenome (GOLD analysis project Ga0265338, IMG submission 193579) | Rhizosphere microbial communities from Carex aquatilis grown in University of Washington, Seatle, WA, United States - 4-21-26 metaG | ecosystem: Host-associated > Plants > Roots > Rhizosphere... | reverse complement strand
GCAATAATCCTCAAATGTTTCTGTGGCGCATGAGAAATTCTCGTGCGCTATTTTTTTATAAAACCCTCAACAGCACATCGTCGGGGTATGTCTTCGCATACCTCCGATAAAAAATACTACGGGCGGGCTAGATGGGTTAAGTACCCACCCTCGTCAACCAGTGTAAGGGTTTTTGAGGGATTTTGCCACTGGCGATTTTGAGGATTGTGGGTCGGCCTCAAGTTTACAAAGTTTACAGTTTTTCTGGACTTTCAACAGGAGCGTGCCGTGTAAACTTTTAGGGCAAAATTGCACAAATTGCACACTAAAACGGCATATTTACACGCGTGCAAAAGTTACAAATGTGACACAAAAACGAGACATGGGCGTGTCACTTTTGCAGGGCAAAATCCGACAAATCCGACACCCGACAGGCCATACCTTACAAATCTGACACCCGATAGCCCTTTTCAATGTGACACCATGTTACGCCGGTATGGCCTATGTGGACTGTAACATTAGACATATTGGACACCCCTTGATGTCACCATTTTGTGTCTAAAACCGAACGAACCGAACACGAAAACAGGGTATTTCGTGTTCGGTTTTTGTTCGGGAAATGGGACAAGTGGGACACTATTTGAGGGTATTTGGAGAGTGTCTCATTTAGCACTAGCCCGTAACCCCTTATGCCAGTGACTATTTGATTTGAGCAGTTGCGACTGCGGCTTCGATAAGCGGCAGGTCCTTAGTCCAATCCGTGTCTGGCGTGCTAACGCTTATATAGTAATCTTTGCCGTTTAAGGCAAAGTCGTAAATTCGTTTGTGTACTAAGCCTTGGCTCGCGTTCTGCCCAACCACGATATAACTCTGAGCTGTTCCTTCGAGCATATAACCAGTAACACCGTTTATAGTGACCGGCCCTTCGCTCACTAGTACAGGCGCAGGCGTGCCTCCCCAATTAGCAAAATCTTTTTCCAAGAAAGCTTGCGGAGACAGCCCGTCTTTTCTTTGGTCTATCGTAAATCCGATAACGGCACCTTGCCCGTCTTCAAACAAAGCGTAGGTATTATTTGGTGAGTCACTGTTCACCCTGCCCTGCCATCCCGCAGGTGGCTGAAGCATCGGTGTGCCATTTGGCGTGACGAATACACCTGACGCAAGAGATGGGTTAGTAGAGACAGGAGCGGCGGTAGTAGAGTTTCCTTGGCCCGCGAGACCCCATACGGCACCCACAGCAATAACGAGCAGGACCACCACGACAAGTCCTACAATCCAGACAGTTTTGTTTCCAGAAGGGCTTGGATTTTTATCTCCCATTAACGCCGCCCACCATGAGCGATATGCAACCGGGGCACCATATGAGTTTGGCTCCGGTTTACCTGGCCAAAGCATGATACCAAGTCCGATAATTCCAAAAATAGCCATCATAGCAAGTGCCCATGGCGCATATATTGCAAGACCCGTACCAGTACCTGTCCGTCCAAAAATGAATATGATCCCATTGATAATCCAAAGTCCGAGCACAATCCAGCCACTTAGCCCAAGATCATGCAAGCGTCGTATCTGAAGGCCAACGCTCCATACCAACCCGACAATCGACATTACGACCATCGGAATGGCTGCGAAAATAAATACGCCGAACAGGGCTGCGAATATCCCGCCAATGCCCGTAATCGGAAGTGTTTTAAGGAGCGCGCTACCTATAAAAAGAAAAATGACTCCTCCGCCGATTCCGACAACCAGTAAAATAATTACAAATACTAGCACTGCTTTCCAATAATCTGCTACTCCAATACGTCCGTTAAACATAATTTGTATTACATTGCCACACTATTACTAATAATTGAGCTGCTGACTGGCGTGCTCGTAGGTGGTCGCAGAGCATTCAGTTTTTCAGCCACTTTTTCTACTGACCATCCGGGCAACTCTGCTGCGGGTATATAGACCTGCGCTGAACCCCCATCGTCGAGATTCATAAGTCCTGAACCTTGCAAAATTTGCATACCAGCTTCGTTGATTGCGGAGGCGGTTGGCGAATCCGCGGTAAGAAAATTCTTGTCGCTCAGATAAATGGCGAGGAACCGATGCTTAGACCGTATAGGAATGGAAGTGGCGATGTTAAAGGTGCGTTCCGTTGCCACATCAATTTTCTCTATCATCGCCCATGGAATTTTTTTAGGCGAACCGCGACGCAACACGAAAGTGGGTGTGACGCCCTCTGCGTCTGCAATGAGAATGGTGCGCGGCGCAAAAAGTATTACTATGCCGCACACACCAAACAAAACACTGCAGAGCAAGCCAACTATATTACCGGCCAAAGCAATATAAATACCACCAATTACAAAAATGACGGACCCGAGCAGTAGCCCTGCTCGTTTCCAAAGTGGTTGCTTGAGTACAAAAATGGAGGAATCCAACGGTGGCATAAGTGAAATATTGTGTCTTCATAATAGCACGTAGCAAGGGGCGCAATTGAGTTACCAACTCCGGCATCGTGGGATGCCCTAGACATCTAGGGCGATCAGCGTCATCCCTTGTACCTGTATCAGCTAATTAACAAGGGATATGGACACATCAACAGTAGTGCTGCGTAAGCCCCAAGCGGGCAACCGGCAAGAAGTGAAGCAGGTGCATGTGCAGTACTGCCTCTACGCGAGGAAAAGTACCGAGTCAGAGGAGCGCCAAGTATTAAGCATCGACTCCCAAATCAAGGAGATGATGCAGATGGCGGAGCGGGAGAATTTAGAGATAGTGGAGATTAAGCGAGAGAGTCACTCCGCTAAAGAAACAGCGCAGCGACCCATCTTCAACGAGATAATCGATGACCTGCGTGCCAACAAATACAACGGCATACTCACCTGGGCACCAGATCGTATCAGTAGAAACGCTGGTGACCTCGGAAGAATTGTCGACTTGATGGACGCGGGCAAGCTCCATGAGATACGCACGTTCAGCCAACGATTCTCAAACAACCCGAACGAGAAGTTTCTGCTGACGATACTAGGCGGTCAGGCGAAACTTGAAAACGACAACAGGGGCATCAACGTGAAGCGTGGATTACGCGCCCGTTGCGAGATGGGACTGTGGCCTGGATACCCGCCGCTCGGGTATCTCAATCAGAAGCGCATGGATAAGAAGTGCCAGCTTATTGTGGACCCGGTGCGAGCGCCCATTGTGAAGCAAATATTCGAGAAAGTCGCGTACGAGAAATGGAGCGGACGTAAGGTGTACAACTGGATGAAATTTGATCTCAACTTCCATACGCGCGGCAACAAGCCGCTGACATTAATTGGCGTTTACCGCATCTTAGACAATAGATTTTAGTTCGGCCTTTTTGAGTACCCAAGAAAAAGTGATAACTGGTATCAAGGGCAGCATACGCCGCTCATTAACCAAGAGCTGTGGGAAAAGGCGCAGGCGCAGTTGACGCGGGACAATATAGTCAGGGAGAACAAAGAGTTTTCCTTCACTAAACTGTTTACGTGCGGGTACTGTGGCTCCGGCATCAGTGCCGAGGAGAAATGGAAGCCGCTCAAAGACGGTACGTCGGCGCACTACATCTACTACGGCTGCAGCCGGGCACGGGATCGCAACTGCAAAAACAAATACATACGCGAGGAGGAACTTATTGAGGAGCTGCTGAAAATCATAGACAAGGTAAATATCAACGAACTCGGCATGCGAATGAAACTGGAGGACGAGATACGCCGGTTCAACAAGCTGCAAAAAATCGTGAACGGCCGATCAGGCAAAGGGCTGGTCGAGGAGGACGATGTGAACATCCGGCAATATGCGAAGTACCTACTCAAAGATGGCAGTGTATCGGACAAGCGGGAGCTGCTGGCGAATCTGCGGAGCAAGCTCCTCTACAAGGACAAAAAGATTACGATGGTGCAGGAGTAGCGATTAAGAATTTTTCTTGAAATCTATTTTGTATTGATGCCCCTGCGTAGGGTCTAGATGTATCCCTGAATAAAACCAACCTGGGACCTCAGTAACAAAACTCGTAATTTCTTTGCAGTTGAAAACCGCGACAATCAAATCGTCTTTTGGGTCAGGAAACGAGATGTCAGTACATCCCATATTTTTTAAAGTGTCCTCTATTTTTTTTCTTGCTTCTGATGCTGGCATATATTTTTAATTAATCGCGACAATTTCTTCTTTTAGTGCCCCCGCCGGAATTTCTTTGTGAACAATTTCCTGCACCATCCCACATTGTAATGCTTGTTGCGCCGTCATAGTAGTGCCTGCACGCATCATTGTCTGCACTTTTTTAAAGTTCATACCTGAATTTTCGGAAATGAACTGAGCGATGCGCGCATTTTCGGTTTTCAGGGACAACATTTGTTCTCGCAGCCCCTTTTCGTCGAAAGCCGCGGCTGGAGTAGCCGCACCATGCAGGTAAAATTTGGCGTACGATTCTGCAGTTCTTTCCTTTGCTGACATATAAATGACGTTCGCGATGGAATCGATATTGTTATTCGCGTGGATGGCAATAGGGATTTTAGAATTTTGAATAATAGAGGCGAGGGTAAATCCTTCCTGGATATTGCCGCCGAGAGAGGAGAGGAAAATAACGATTTTTGTTGCGCCGCTAGTGCCAGCTTTATTGATGGCATTAAAGAGCCTGGTACTAAAACCGACTTCAACTATTCCGGCGAATACGATATAAAAATCCATATTTTATGGCGACACTATACCACTTATGGTCAGGCGAAGCATTGTGGGTCGCAACAAAACCTCGGCATTGCGGGAACATGCCGATAAGAAATTGTCAATGCGGAGGCGGAGAGATTCGAACTCTCGGTGGGTTGCCCCACACACGCTTTCCAAGCGTGCGCACTAGACCGCTATGCGACGCCTCCCTAAACCCGGCTGCCGGGTCGGGCAATCAATTCGTTTTACGAATTGATTTAGCCTGTGCCAAACTACAGTACCACATTTTTGGCTTTCTATGCCGCAAAAGCTTTTAAAATATCGGGTTTCAATTTCTTGAGCGCGAGCATGCGCTGGTTTACCTGCTCGTGCTCGGTTTCGCTCAGCTCCGAGCGGATTTTATTGAACTTCGGCAGAAATAGTACCGAATCGAACGGCATATGCTTTAGAATTACTTTAGACGCTTCAAGCGGTATGTATCCTTCCGTCGATGCTTGGTCTTTATATTCTTTGCCGTCTTTGTCTATAAAAACTAACGCCATGGTAAAGCGCGCGCTTCGCTTACCTTCCGGGACGCCGCGCATTTGCTCTATGGTGAAATCTATCAGCTCCTGGTCGGTTACGTTTTCATCTCCTGTTTTCCATCGCCGGCTGTAGACGCTCGGCTTGCCGCCCAAATAATCTATTTCGAGCCCGCCGTCGTCGGCAAGGCATGGCAGGCCCGATTGTTTAAAATAGGTCCTCGCTTTAAGCAAAGCGTTTTCTTCAAACGTGGTGCCTGTTTCTTCAATTGAGCTGAGTCCGGCATCCTTCAAAGAAACAAGCTCGACCGGCACGTCGGCAAGCCCTGCCCTATACTGCGCAAGTTTGCCAGGATTCGAAGTCGCTATTAAAAGCTTTTGCATACAGGTATCTTACCAAAGATGCCGAACGCCGCATAAAAATGTAAAGGCCGGACTCATCTGATGAGTCCGGCCTGCGGATGCGGATATCAAAAACCTTATCCTATAAGCGCTTTTATGCGGTCGGCAATAGGAGGGTGCGTCGAAAAAATCCTTGTTAAAAAGCTTTTTGCCGCCACCGGGCCGAACGGGTTGGAAATATAGAGGTGCGCGGTTGCAGTGCTTGCCGTTTTCATCGGTGCAGAATAGGCGCCGATTTTACGTAGCGCGTTTGCAAGGCCTTCCGGATAGCGCGTCAAAAGCGCGCCAGAAGCATCGGCTAAAAATTCGCGCTTGCGGGAAATAGCGAGCTGGAGCAAGGTGGCAAAAATCGGCGCAAGTATCAAAAGCGCTACGGCGACGATAATAAGCAGCGGATTGTTGCCGCTGTTGCGGTCGTTGCCGCGGTTTCCGCCCCACAACATAGAGCGCAAAAAGAAATTGTCGGCAATGGAAATAAAACCCACGAGCACTACGGCCACAGTAGAGACAAGCATATCTTTGTTGCCAATATGGGAAAGTTCGTGCGCCAAAACGCCGCTCAGTTCGTTTTCATCCATCATGTTTAAAAGTCCGGTCGTAACCGCAACCGATGCGTGCGTTGCGTTGCGCCCCGTGGCAAAGGCATTGGGCGCCGGGTCGTTAATGATATACAGCTTCGGCTTAGGGAGTCCGGCGGTGATGCACAAGTTTTCGACCACGCGGTGAAGCGTTGGGTACTCGGCCTCCGTTGCCGGCGTTGCGCGGGCTTGCGCGATAACTACCGTGTCAGAAAACCAATAGCTTGCGATGTTCATCACGACGGCAATGACGATCGCAATGATAAGAATCCCCGGGCTATTGAAATACCACGATATGGCCCATCCGAGGCCGATGACAAGGCACAAAAATATAAACATGAGACTCCATGTCTTTGCGATATTTTCATCCTGGTGGGTGTAGAGCGTTGCCATTACTAAAACTTAACCGCAACGGGCTCGCGGGCTGCGGCATCAGCCGCATCGAGCTGGAAGTATTGCATCGACTCGAAGTGGAAGGTTGAGGCGATGATATTGCCAGGAAAGCTCTGCATGGCGGTGGTGAGGTCGCGCACGTTGCCGTTGTAAAAGCGGCGTGCTGCTTGAATCTTGTCCTCGGTATCGGCAAGCTGATGCTGTAGATCGAGGAAGTTTTGGTTTGCCTTCAAGTCTGGGTATGCTTCCGACACGGCAAACAAACTTTTAAGCGCGCCGCTCAGCATGTTTTCGGCCTGCCCTTTTGCCTCGGCGCCGGTGGCGTTCATTGCCGCAGAGCGCGCGGCGGTAACATCTTCAAAAACAGTTTTTTCATGGCTGGCGTAGCCTTTGACGGTTTCCACCAAGTTCGGGATAAGATCGTAGCGGCGCTTAAGCTGCACGTCGATGTCAGCCCAAGCCTCCTTGGCGCGCTGCACCATCCGCACAAAGTGGTTGTAAGCGAAGATAGCCCACAAAATAATTACGGCTAAGACGGCAAGTACTATATATAGTAGAGTCATGACGCAATTATAACACTTCCACCCCAATTGCAAGTTTTAAAAAGTGTGGTAATTTTTCCCCAGAGCAAAGAGGATGGAGGGTACCCATGTCTATCTGCAAGCGATGCGGCGGTAGCGGCTGGCTATTGAGGGCCGAGCCCGGGAGGTCTATATACGGAAGTGCTTCAAAAAATGCAGCAAGTGCAGAGGACGCGGCACAACGCACCTTCCGCTAGGACCGGCAACTATAACGATCCACAAACTCCGTAAGAAAACGAAAGGCTGAGGCATGCGAAAAGGCGTAGAGATACTCAACAAAATAGTCCTACCTTCTTTGGTTTGGTCTGTGGTTTGCTTCGTTCTTTGCAGCATCCCGCTCCAGTTGCTCGGGTTGCTACTGTTTCCTCAAGACAGAAGCGCCATGTGGCTCGCGGCTTTTAACCTGAGCTTGTGCTACGGATGCGGACTCCTGGTAGCCTACTCTCTTACTTACAGAAAAGTAGGAGACACTCCTGGGTATCCGCCGAGAGTGCTGCGCGATACATGGAAAGATTTTCGTTCCAATCGAGCGAAGTAGTTTCCCGCAAACCAAAACGCGGCGACACTTGTGTCGCCGCGTTTTTTAATTCCCTCTAATACTTCACTTAGTACTCCATCCCGCCCATATCTTGGGAACCACCCTCTTTTTCATCCTTGGGCTCTTCGGCTATTGCCGCCTCGGTGGTAAGGAGCATCGCTGCTGCAGATGCCGCGCGCTCGAGCCCCGTGCGCGTTACTTTAACCGGGTCAACGATGCCGGCAAGCAACATGTCGAGCACGATTTCGTTTTTAACGGCGTCATAGCCGGCATTGCCCTTGGCTTCGCGGACTTTTTCCACCACGACGCCCGGGTCGACGCCGGCATTGTGCGCAATCTGCCGCAAAGGCATTTCGAGCGCTTTCAATACTATTTCATACCCAATGCGCGCATCGGCCGGCATTTTTTCCTTATTTTTTGCATACGCTTCCTGCATTTTTTGCCCTGCCTTAACAAAAGCCGTGCCGCCGCCCGCGACTATACCCTCTTCAATAGCCGCCTTGGTCGCGTTTACCGCGTCCTCGATTTTAAGCTTCAAATATTTCATCTCCGTTTCTGTCGCGGCACCCACGCGTATAACTGCCACGCCGCCAGAAATCTTTGCCAAGCGCTCCTCCAATTTTTCTTTGTCGAACTTTGCCGTCGTATTTTTGATCTGCGCCTTAAGTTCGGCAACGCGCGCATCGATATCTTTCTTCGAGCCTTTGCCGCCCACGATGGTGGTGGTGTCTTTGGTGGAAATAACCTTGCTTGCGCGGCCGAGCATCTCAAGCGTCGCATCCTCAAACTTAATGCCGGTTTCCTCGGAAATAACCTGCCCGCCGGTAACAACGGCAATGTCGGCGAGCATGTCCTTTTTCTTATCGCCGTAGCCGGGCGCTTTTATTGCCAATACGCTGAACGCGCCGCGCAAGCGGTTGACCACCAGCGTGGTCAGAGCTTCGCCGTCGACGTCTTCAGCAATGATAACCAGCTCTTTTTTGCCGCTTCCCGCGACTTTTTCCAAAAGCGGCAGGACATCTTGTATTGCGGATATTTTTTTGTCGGTAATTAAAACGAGCGCATCTTTGTACGCCGCTTCCATGCGCGCCGTGTCGGTCAGCATGTAGTGCGAAATATAGCCCTTATCAAACGCGAGGCCTTCCACCACTTCTTTTTCTATCCCGAAGGCCTGCCCTTCTTCTACCGTTACCACGCCGTCCTTGCCGACTTTTTTAATGGTTTCGGCGATGGTTGCGCCTATCTCCTCCGACTCTGCGGAAATAGTGGCGACTTGTTTTATCTCTTCGTCGTTTTGGATTTTCTTTGCGATAGATTTAAGCGCGGCAACGGCATCTTTGGCAGCTGCTTCTATACCCGCGCGGATGCTCATAGCCGAATGTCCTGCTTCGGTATGCTTCATACCTTCCTCTACGATTGCCTGGAGCAACACCACCGAAGTAGTGGTGCCGTCGCCCGCAATGTCATTTGTTTTGCTCGCAACTTCTTTAACTATCTCTGCGCCCATGTTTTCAAACTTGTCGCGCAAAGTAATTTCCTTGGCGATAGAGACGCCATCGTTGGTGATGGTCGGGCCGCCGTAGCCTTTGTCTATGGCCACGTTCCTGCCCCGCGGGCCCAGCGTTACTTTTACGGTATTTGCCGCCTTGTCGATGCCGCTCTTAAGCGCGCGACGGGCCTTTTCATTAAATAGTATTTGTTTTGCCATAGTGGTTTTGGCAAGAAAAAAATAATTGCTGCAAGTGAGCGCCGTTAGGGGGAGCGGCAGTAATTATTTTTTCTTGCTTATAATTAATTTAATATTGCCAAAATATTAGCTTCGCTAATCAGGTAGTACTCGACGCCGGCGATTTTTATCTCGTCGAAGCCGTATTTGTTAAACATCACTTTGTCGCCCACTTTTACGCCCACGGCTTGCACGGTGCCGCTCTCAAGTTTGCGGCCGGGGCCGACCGCCACTACCATGCCGGTTTCCGGCTTTTCTTTGGCGGTGTCGGGGATGATGATGCCAAAAGAGGTGGTAGTTTCTGTCGGCTGAGGCTTAACGAGCACGCGGTCGCCAAGCGGCATAACGCCGGCTTTATTGCTTGTTGTTTTAGAGCGGGAGTTCAACTCCCGTTTGGGAGTTGAACTCCCAAGTGGCTTCTTGTTAATAGCCTTTTTTTTAAGGGCTTTTTTGGGAGCTTTTTTACTTTTTGTCCTTTTATTAGTTTTGGATTTCTTCATAAGTGCTCCTATCCTACATGAAAATAGTGTTTTTTGTAGGGCCTTGACATTTTTACCCATTGGGTGTATAATGGGTATGAATCAGTCGGGTCGGCTTTCTATAGCTGACTCATCGCAACAATCATCGGAGGATCCTATGATCAAGACCGCTCTTTGCTATATCGTGGCCCTCGTCATCGGGCTGCCGCTCGGTTGCGCCTTCATTCTTGCTGTCGGGCTCACCGTTACCGAGCAGGCCCACAAGGCCAACCTGGCACGGGGGCTCGCCGAACATCACGCTCTGATGGCAACGCTGCCGAAGAGCAACCTTCACTAATCCACGTTGCCCTCCAAGTACGTGGACAAGCCGTCGCACCTCTCAAGATGCCCTTGAGCGCGACGGCTTTTTTTCTTTTTTATATATCTTGCAGCTTTTTTTGGCTATGGTATGGTTAGGGTAATGGCGTTAGCGGGGGCGCTCCCCTACATACAGATAGTGCTCTCGGTGCTGCTTATTGCGGCTATTTTGCTGCAACAGACGGGTGCCTCCATGGGCGGCGCTTTCGGAGGCGACAACTTTAGCGCGGCATACCACACGCGCCGCGGTTCCGAAAAGGTTTTGTTCTACGCGGCTATTATCATCGGCATACTGTTCGCGCTCTCTGCGTTTGCAGCTTTGTTTCTCGACAAGTAAGTATCACAGCACCTATCATTCCTAATTAACTTCTCCTTATATGCGCGGCTTATTGCGCACGGCATCACATACTTATAACCAATTCTCGCAAGGCGGCCGCATACTGTTTTTATTTTTTGCCGGCCTCTGCGTATTCAGCTCGGTTTCGCTTTTGTACCTGCTTAACGAGTCGCTCCTCGTGGCAGTGCCTGCTTATGGCGGCAGCTTAAGCGAGGGTGTCATCGGTTCGCCTCGCTTCATCAATCCGGTGTTGGCGGTATCGGACTCCGACCGCGACCTGACTTCGCTTATCTACTCGGGCCTTTTGCGCGCGACGCCAGAGGGCGACTATGTGCCCGATTTGGCACAGAGCTACGTGGTGTCGCCCGACGGCAAAACCTACACGTTTACCCTGCGACAGAATGCGACTTTCCAAAACGGCATGCCGGTTACCGCGGACGACGTGGTGTACACGATACAAAAGGCGCAGGACCCGGCGCTTAAGAGCCCGGTGGCCGCCAACTGGGACGGCGTGGCGGTTGCGGCGATAGACGCGCACACGGTGCAATTTACGCTCAAGCAGCCCTACGCGCCCTTTGTCGAAAACGCGACGCTCGGCATATTGCCGAAGCAGCTTTGGCAAAACGTGAGCGATGACGAATTTTCTTTCAGCGATCTCAACAGCTCGCCCGTTGGGTCAGGCCCGTTCGAAATCGGAAGCATCTCGCGGAGCGCCTCTGGCATCCCCACCTCTTACGATCTAAAGCCGTTCAACAATTACGCGCTCGGAGCGCCGTACTTGGGAGACCTTACGATGCGTTTTTATCAAACCGAGAACGACGTGGTCGAGGGGCTCAAGAGCGGTGAGATACAGGCCGCAAGCGGCATATCGCCCGACAACCTTGCGGCGCTCAAAGGCTACACCGTGGAAAAAGCGCCGCTCAATCGCGTGTTCGGAGTATTTTTCAATCAAAATCAGTCCGTAGTATTGCGCGACCACGACGTGCGCCAAGCGCTTGAAGACTCCATCGACCGGCAGCAGCTGCTTGATTCTGCGCTCGGGGGCTACGGCACGCCACTGACCGGCCCGGTGCCGCCGAGCCTTGTTGGTTCAACCGGCAGCACAACCCTGAGCGCATCGTCTTCTCCTTCTTCGATAGTTT
>Ga0265338_10009370_pt1 | contig 11692 bp, 6 predicted proteins | sample 42126metaG_FD_193579 | JGI IMG/M metagenome (GOLD analysis project Ga0265338, IMG submission 193579) | Rhizosphere microbial communities from Carex aquatilis grown in University of Washington, Seatle, WA, United States - 4-21-26 metaG | ecosystem: Host-associated > Plants > Roots > Rhizosphere >... | reverse complement strand
AAGCTATAAGCTCGATATTGAATACCCATTTCCTATCAATCGTCCTGAAACTGCTCGAAAACTCGATTTACCCGTTTATAGCACCAATAGGATAGCACGTCGTCATTATGGAAAAATTACCGAAGAGCTAATTAAGAAAGCTATTCAACTTGAAGATGGCGATGAAAAACGTTGGTTGGTACAATTAATAGCCAATTATATGAAACGTCAATATATTTCTTGGAATATGAATACCGTTAACGACGATATCATCTATAAAGATTTCTTAGAAATGTCGCACGGTAAACTCGAAATCGATACAACGGTTAGAATATATGTATCGCCCAATATGTTGCCTACAACTGTAACATCGAATCCAAAAGATAAGAATCCTAAACGTGTCGAAAATCGGAAGAAATATAGTGGCACAAATATAAAAAGGAAATAAACAACGATGGGGGCTTTTCAAATAAAAGGTGGTACGCACCTAAAAGGAGAACTGGTTCCACAAGGAGCAAAAAACGAAGCCCTGCAAATTCTTTGTGCTGTTTTGTTAACCGACAAAGCGGTAACTGTTACTAATATTCCCAATATACGCGATGTCACCGTACTGATCGAACTGTTGATGCAACTTGGAGTTGAAGTGCACCAACTCAATGAAACCGATTATGTTTTTCATGCCAAAGATGTAAATCTTGAGTATTTAAAAACAACCTCATTTCGCGAAAAAAGTTCAAGTCTTCGAGGTTCGATAATGATAATAGGTCCGCTATTGGCTCGCTTCGGTTGTGGTTTTATTCCAAGCCCGGGAGGCGATAAGATAGGTCGTCGACGTCTTGATACCCATTTTACCGGTTTTCAAAAACTTGGAGCCACATTCACCTATGACGATACCAATAAATGGTTTTCAGTAGAAGCTAAGAAACTCAAAGGTACCTATATGTTGCTCGACGAAGCATCGGTAACCGGCACGGCAAATATAGTAATGGCAGCAGTTCTTGCCGAAGGAATCACAACGATATATAATGCCGCTTGCGAACCGTACATCCAGCAACTATGCCGGATGTTGAATAGTATGGGGGCAAAAATATCGGGTGTTGCATCAAATCTGCTTACCATAGAAGGAGTTACATCATTACACGGTTGCGAGCATACCTTATTACCCGATATGATAGAAGTGGGTAGTTTTATAGGATTGGCAGCAATGACAAGCTCTGAAATAACCATTAAACATTCAGGATACGATCATTTGGGAAATATTCCCGATACCTTTCGTAAACTTGGTATTCAACTTGAACGTCGAGGTGATGATATTTTTATACCATCGCAGGACGTATACGAAATTGAGACCTTTATCGATGGTTCCATTCTAACATTGAGCGATCATACCTGGCCGGGACTAACTCCCGATTTATTGAGCATATTGTTGGTAACCGCCACCATTGCCAAAGGTAGTGTGTTGATTCATCAAAAGATGTTCGAAAGCCGCTTGTTCTTTGTCGATAAACTTATTGATATGGGAAGCCAGATCATACTATGCGATCCGCATCGTGCTACAATTATTGGTTTGGGACGGAAAAATGCTTTGAAAGCAACCAACATGACCAGCCCTGATATTCGTGCCGGAGTAGCATTGCTTATTGCAGCAATGTCGGCTAAAGGAACCAGTATCATTCATAATATTGAACAAATAGACCGGGGTTATCAAGATATTGATAAACGTCTTAATGCCATAGGTGCTGAAATAACTAGAATGTAACGAAAGGCGATTGAAAAAAGATATTTCTCTACTGTTTTACTAATATTGCATTTATGATTATGATTAAAAAAATAGCTTCCATTTGTCTGCTCAGTCTTATCGGACTTGGATTAATGGCACAAACAAAAAGCGAGGTTAAGAAAATGCCAATGGCAACAGTACCTCTTAACAACGAAACACAACTAATCAGTTATACTACAACGTTTACTTCTGAATTGTCTGATAGTGCACTCTATAAACGTGCCGTTCATTGGTATAAAACAGAGAATAAAAGTATGCGTATCCAAAACGAAAATTGTGTTCAGAATCAAAAGATTACCGGACGTGCCGAATGCGATTTGCTCGGTATAAAAGATGGTAAGGAACAACCTACCGAAGGCCGTTTGAAATTTACGGTTAACACCGAAATAAAAAATGGAAAGGTAACGGTCGAAATAACCCGCTTTAATATTCAAGATGCACGATATACGCCTATAGAACCATGGTTGAAACTACAGGAAAACGATTTAAAATATAAATATTCGTTTATCTTTATTGAAGAATATTCAAAGAAATTTCTCGAAAGTTTTGTTACAAGTGTGAATGTACAGAAAACAAAGTAAGAACATTTAAAACCGTTTTGACTAATAGAAGCATACTAAAAGAAATAATTACCCCTGTTGGTGCATAGCATTATAATATTTATATCAAGTATGATGAATTTCGGTGAAAACCTCGGTCATAGTATATGTCGGGGTTTTGTCTTTTCAATATAAAAGACGATTTAAAATGATATGAGATTTAATAACAGCAAATGAATAATATTTATTTATTTTGAAAAAAGAATAATATAGAAGAAAAAGAGGATGACAAACGGAAAAGAAATAATACTCGTTACCATTAACGGAGAAGACAAACCTGGACAAACATTAGCATTAACAACAATTCTGGCAAAACATAATGCCAATATTCTCGATATAGGACAAGCGGTTATACATAATAATCTATCATTAGGAATTGTATTCATAGCAAACGAAGATACAGAAACATCGGCTATACTTAAGGATTTATTATTTACATCGTACGAATTGGGAGTATCGGCTAAATTCAGACCGGTTCCACTTGAAGAATATGAAGCCTGGGTAGGTCGTCAAGGAAAGAAACGATATATAGTTACGGTGGTGGGACGCCATTTGTCGGCCGAACATATTGCTGCCGTTACCGGTATTATTAGAGAGCAAGGTTTGAACATCGATCATATTTCACGCTTAACGGGTCGTAAAAGCGTGAGTGAAGAAAATCTCGGAATCCACCGTCGTGCTTGTGTCGACTTATCGGTGCGTGGAACTCCGGTTGATGAGGATAAAATGAAACTCGACTTCTTAACTATATCTAAAAATGTAGGCATAGATATAGCCTTTCAGTTTGATAATGCATTCCGAAGAAATCGTAAACTGGTATGTTTCGACATGGACTCTACACTTATTCAAACCGAAGTGATTGTTGAACTGGCCAAATATGCTAATGCCGAAGTTCAAGTTTCTGAAATAACAGAAGCAGCAATGCGTGGCGAGATTGATTTTAAAGAAAGTTTCCGTCAGCGAATTGCTTTGTTAAAAGGTATTGACGAAAATGTATTACACGATATAGCCCGCAGTTTACCATTGACCGAAGGGGCTCACCGGCTTATCAGTAATCTAAAGAAGTATGGATATAAAACGGCTATACTTTCGGGAGGATTCACTTATTTTGGACGGTATCTGCAAACCATGCTCGGCATTGATTATGTCTTTGCCAACGAATTGGAAATAATTGATGGCAAACTTACCGGTAATTATATCGGCGAGATTGTCGATGGACAAATGAAAGCCGAACTCTTAAAGAAGCTGGCATTTAAAGAAGATATCCATTTGGAACAAGTTATAGCCGTTGGCGATGGTGCTAACGATTTGCCGATGATCAGTATAGCCGGTCTTGGTATTGCTTTCCATGCCAAACCCGTAGTTCAGGAATCGGCAGGTCATGCCATCTCGACCGTTGGTTTAGATAGCATTCTCTATCTACTAGGATTTAGAGATAGGGAAATAGACTGAGAATAATTATGAATTATGAATGGTGGATTATGAATGGTAGATCGTTTTGTAGAGACGTTGCACGCAACGTCTCACCGCATAACGTCTCACCGTATAACGTCTCACCGCATAACGTTTTATCTCGACTTAAGCAGATTTACAGTCTGTTCGATATAAATATAAAAGCACGGACTACAAGTCCGCGCTCAATGTCATTAAGTTAAGGAATATAGAATAGAAATGATAATTTATTATGTGATGTGAACACCCCAAACCCCTAAAAGGGGCTTTAACAGCCTAACTGTTAGGCTAAGTTGTTTCTTTGTTAGCCGGTAATTATATATCTTATTATTCTATGATAATGGAATTTATAGTGAGATATCTTAAAGCTTTTAGAGAGGTTGTTAAAGCCCCTTTTAGGGGTTTGGTGTGCTTTTCATACTAACAATAAATGATATTCCTTAACTTAATGACATTGAGTCCGCGCTAGCAAAGAATGGTGAATTATGAATGGTGAATGGTGGATGGATGATATAGTATTCAATGACGTTTAGCCTTCGTAATCGAGATTATGATATTGTGTTACATTGAATTATATGAATCAATGTATGTAAGTTAAGGAATATATAATAGAAATAACATTGATTCGTAATTTACTTCGTAGATGGCTTCGTCGTTCGTAATTTATAATTCGTAATTAAAAAAACCATCCCGTCCTGCCGGACACCCCTCCAAAGGAGGGGAATGCATTGAGATAATGATTTGCTAGTAATTAAGGCTTCAATTCTAATATTTTAGCATTGTTCATTAACCTTTGTGCAGCTTTGTGGCTTTCTGTCTTTGTGGCTAAAGCTAATTAAATTAATGGTTCAAATAATAATAGCCTCACATTATCACTTTCGTAAATGGTTTCGATAATCGTAAATAACTTCGATGAGAGCTTCGCCTTTCATAATTCATCATTTACAATTCATAATTTACCATTCACCATTATTTTTTTCGCCATTGCATCGGCCATCGCAATACATTCATCGTATTTATCGATTTTAAGACTACCTTTTTCTTCGATACAAGGGCTTATCATTTCCCAACCCATACGTTGACCGAATTCTTCAAGCTTTTTGGCTGCACGACCAGCCCAGCTAAATGTTCCAAAGCAACCGAATATATGGTTTTTAATGCCAATGGCTTCCAGTTCTGAAATAAGCGTATGCATATTGGGATGTAAATCGAGATTGTAGGTCGAACTTCCCAATATTAATCCTTTAAATTTGAAAACATCGCGGATAATATATGAAGGATGAGTTTTCGAAACATCATAGATCCGTATATTTTTGATACCTTGTTCAGCTAACTGGCGTCCAATGACATCGGCCATAGCTTCGGTATTACCATACATTGAAGCAAAAGCAATCACAACACCTGGGTCTGTTTCGTTGCGACTGAGCTTATCGTATAAAGAAAATATTTTTGCAATATTCTCTTGTTTCGTAAATATAGGTCCGTGGGTTGAAGCTATCATCTTCACCGGTAAATGTTTCATCTTCTTTAAAACCGCTTGTACCGGATTAGAGAATTTGCCCACAATGTTCGAATAGTATCGAATAAACTCATCGTCGTACAACGCAATATCGAGTTGTTCGTCGGTAATGCCACCATCTAAGGTACCATAACTTCCAAAGGCGTCGGCTGTAAAAAGCGTTTGGTCTTTCGTGTCCCAGGTCATCATCACTTCCGGCCAGTGAACCATGGGAGCCATGAAAAATTGCAACTTACGGGAACCTAAATCAAGCTCTTCGCCTTCTTTAATCTCAACCAGATTTTCAACCACACCATAGAAATTGCTAAGAATCTCGAATGTTTTCTTGTTACCGATAATCTTTACCTCGGGAAAATACTTCTGAATGATTAAAATACCACCACAATGATCGGGTTCCATATGATTAATGATAATATAATCGAGCTTACGACCTTGCAAACATTGTTGAACCGCGATAATGTAATCCATTATCATATTCGTGTCCACAGTATCGATAAGGGCGGTCTTTTGATCGGTTATAAGATATGAATTATAGGCAACGCCTGTTTCTATCGGCCAGATGTTTTCAAATAATCCTGTCTTGCGGTCGTTGAGTCCGACATAAAAAACATCAGGTTTTAATTGTGGAATTTTTCTTATCATAACGTGTATTTTAAATCGTGGCAAAAATACTTTATAAACAAATATCTTCACCGCAATACAACCATCATTTTTATAAGAATTTTTGTTGTTTAACCTGTTGTTAACGCTAAAAACAGGTTAAAATCTCTTTTTCTTTGCGAAATACCCGCAGTTATCGGAAACAACTAATTACGTAGGATTTAAAATCAAACAAAAATGACTCATTTATACAAAATGTTTTTGTCGATTCTTACTGTTATTTCAAATAACATAAATACTTTTGTATTCTCTCAGGTAAAAGTAACATGAATGGTTTGTTACATTCTGTTGCTCGATTGGGGATTATGATATTTAGTAAATAAAAACTTAAATTTTTTATCTATGCAATACGGATATTTCGATGACGAAAAGAAAGAGTATGTAGTTACCAATCCCAAAACTCCAATAAAGTGGATAAACTATGTTGGAACTTTGGATTTCGGAGGAGTGGTAGACATTACCGGTGGTTCAATCATTTGTAAAGGCGATCCTGCTTTAAACAGAATTACCAAATATATAGCCCAGATGCCACAATCAGATTTTAAGGCATCAACGGTTTATATACGCATAAAAAATGCAGATGGTACTTATAATGTATTTTCTCCCTTTTTTACTCCAACACTTAAAAAGTTGGATTCGTTCGAATGTCATGTCGGTCTTTCATATTCAACGTGGATTGTTACGGCATTTGGTGTAAAAGCTGAAATTACCATTTTTGTACCTCAAGGTGCTCAAACATTGTTGCAAGATATTAAAGTAACAAATATTTCGGGTGGCGAACTTGAAATTGATGTTATACCGGTGTACGAATTCACCCATTTTAATGCATTGATGCAATTGACTAACGCCGATTGGGTTCCTCAAACAATGACCGTGAATGCTCATAAAGAAGCAACAGGACATCTCGTGATCGAACAATACGCGTTTATGAAAAAAGCATATGCCGTTAACTTGGTTACTGCCGATCGTCCCGTATCGTCGTTCGAAGGCGACCGTCGTGTGTTCTTAGGCGAAAACGAATATGGCTCGTTTGCAGCTCCTAAATCGTTGGAGAAAGCAGAGCTTTCTAACTCTGAATGTGTTCGTGGCGATAATGTTGCAGCACTACTTATAAAATTCGGAAAAATGCAAAACGGTGCAACCCAACGTACCTGTACTCAATTGACTCAAAAAGCGTCGCTTGCCGAAGCTCAGGAAGAAATAGCCAAATACCGCGATCTTGCTAATGTTGATAAAGCATTTAACGATCTGGCTATATGGTGGAACAACTATTTAACCGCAATGTATATCGAAACTCCCGATGCTTCGTTCAACTCGATGATCAATGTTCATAACCCCCGTCAATGCCATACTACAAAAAACTGGTCGCGTTATTTATCATTATATCAACTAGGTTTTGGAAGTTCACGAGGAATAGGATTCCGCGATTCGTCGCAAGACTTACTTGGCGTAATGTCGCACATGCCCGAAGAAGCACGTGCATTAGCCGAAAATTTATTATCGGTGCAATTGGCTGCCGGAAATGCAATGCATCAATATTTCCCCTTATCAATGGAAGCTAACGAAGGCGACTCTCGCGAAGAACCGCATTTACCCGATTACTATGGCGACGATCATCTTTGGATTGTTCAAACCGTTGCTCAGTACTTAAAAGAAACAGGTAACTTCGACTTTTTGAAAAAAGAAATCACCTTCTACGATAAAAAACTACCGCTCGATCAACGCGAAAAAGGAACGGTATGGGAACATCTTAAACGTTCCATAGCATTTACTTGGGGCGATAGAGGTCAACATGGACTTCCACATTTAGGCTTTGCCGATTGGAACGATACCATCAACCTTGCAAAAGGAGCTGAATCGTTATTTAACGCAAACTTATTCGGAAAAGCATTAATAGAAATGTTAGCTCTGTGCGATGCAATAGGCGAAACGGAATACAAAAAAACATTGCAATCGTATTACGACGAAATGAAAAAGGCCGTAAACGACCACGCATGGGATGGCGAATGGTGGAAACGTTACTTTAAACCTAATGGCGAAGCTCTTGGCTCGAAAGAAAACAAACATGGTAAAATATTCACCAATGGTCAATCGTGGCCGGTGATTTCAGGATTTGCCGAAGGTGACAGAATGATCCAAGCATTAGATTCTGTTCGTAAGCACTTAAACACTGCAAATGGTATTAAGTTAAGCGGACCGGGATACAACGGTTTCGATCCCGAATTAGGAGGCGTATCGACATATCCACCGGGAGCAAAAGAAAACGGCGGAATATTCTTACATGCCAACCCTTGGGTGATGATTGCCGAAACAATTGCCGGACGTGGTGATTATGCATTCCAATATTATAATCAAATAAATCCTGCTTCTAAAAACGATAGTTTGGACGTATTCGAATCGGAACCATATTGTTATCCACAAAACATCCTTGGCGACGAACATAAACAATTCGGTTTGGGACGTAACGCATGGTTATCGGGAACATCTTCTTGGACATACGTTGCAGGTACACAGTGGATAGCTGGAGTACGTCCGGCATTAGACGGTTTAATTATCGATCCATGTATTCCAACCAAATGGGATGGATTGAAAATAACCCGTAAATTCCGTGGAGCAATCTATAAAATAGCAATTACAAATCCTAAACATGTATCTAAAGGAGTTGTAAAAGTTGTTGTTAATGGTAAAGAAATACAAGGTAATAAAGTTCCTGTATTTACATCAGGCGAAGTTATTGTTGAAGTTACAATGGGATAATTGTTAATTACGAATTACGAAGCCATCTACGAAGTAAATCACGAATTGTTGTGATAACATTCTAATAGTAGTTATAAAGGCGTTTCAGAAATGAAACGCCTTTACTATTTGTGTACCTTTGTGTCTTACTGTCTTAGTGGCTAATATAAAATTAAAAGTATGCAATACGGATATTTCGACGACGAAAAGAAAGAATATGTGATAACCCGTCCCGATACACCACGTTCATGGTGTAATTATCTTGGCGATGTAAACTATGGGGCATTAATAACCAACAATGCAGGAGGTTACAGTTTTTATAAATCGGCTGCCCAGGGGCGTTTTATGCGTTTCCGTCCTAACACCATACCTATGGATCAACCCGGACGCTATGTTTATATAAGGGATAACGACAGTAAAGATTTCTGGAGCACATCGTGGCAACCGGTAAACAAACCCTTGGATGAATACAAAACAACTTGCCGTCATGGAAGTGCATATACGATTATAGAATCGGAATACAGTGCTATTAAGATGGAAACCAAATATTTTGTACCGATAGGAAAAGAGTACGAATGTTGGCATCTAAAGATCACTAACAACGGAACAGGGCAACGCAACCTTAGTCTGTTCAGTTATGTTGAATATTCGAGCCATTGGGCATTATGGATGGATTTGATCAATCTGCAGTATACCCAATATATCCTTAAAATGTCGATCGAAGATGGAATCATACACCATTGTGTCAATCCGAATCTAGCAGTAGTAAAGGGTGATTTCAATGCCGGACAGTCGCGTCACACCTTCCTTGCAATGGTTGGTGCCGATGTAACCGGATTCGATACCGACCGCGATACGTTTATAGGCGCTTACCGTTCGTATCATAACCCGGTAGTAGTGGAACAAGGTACTTGTACCGGTTCTATTGCTGTGGGCGATAATGGATGCGGAACGCTACAAACAGATATCAGCCTTGCTCCGGGAGAATCGAAAGATATCATCATCATCATGGGAGTTGGCGAAGCGGGCGACGAAGGTAAGAAAGCTATAAAAGAAATAACATCGGTAGCCATTGTCAATGCCGAATTTAAGAAGCTGCAGGATTACTGGCACAATCGTATATCGGGCATGAGTGTCAAAACCCCCGATGCCGAGATGAACAGCCAATTGAATATGTGGAGTCCGTTTAATTGTTTGATGACCTTTGCTTGGAGCCGTGCTGCATCGATAGTATACAGCGGCGAACGCGACGGACTTGGCTATCGCGATACCGTTCAAGATATGCTCGGGGTGCTTCATATAGTACCCGAAGAAGTAACGTCACGTTTGGAGTTGATGATAACCGGACAGGAATCGAACGGCGGAGCAATGCCGGTAGTAAAACCATTCGACCATACTCCGGGCAAAATGCCTAAAACACCCGATCACGAATATCGTAGTGACGACTGTATGTGGTTGTTCAATACCATACCTGCTTATGTTAAAGAAACGGGATACCTATCGTTTTACGATAAAGTACTGCCATACTCCGATAAAGGCGAAGCTACCGTACTGATGCATTTACGCCGTGCCATGGAATTTAATCTGGAACGCACCGGAGCACATAATCTGCCTCTGGGATTGGCGGCCGATTGGAACGACTGTCTGGTGCTTGGCGAAAAAGGCGAAACGGTGTTTGTGGCATTCCAGTTACGCTATGCATTAAAAACATATATCGAGATTGCCGGTATGAAAAACCTTTCAACAGAAGTAGCATGGGCCGAAACCGAATTGACAAAGCTCGACAAGACTCTACAGGAACAAGCTTGGGATGGCGAATGGTTTCTTCGTGCATATAACGAGAACGGCGAAAAGTACGGTTCGAAAGAAAACGAAGAGGGTAGTGTATGGTTAAATCCTCAGACATGGGCTGTGTATAGCGGATTTGCAACCGGCGACGTAGCCGATAAGGTATTAAACGTTGTAGAAAAACAACTGGCCACCGAATATGGAATCATGCTGGTCGATCCACCGTATATCAAATCCGATCTGTCGGCAATCAAAGCCCCGTTGTTTAATGCCGGGATGAAAGAAAACGGAGGCATCTTTCAACATCCTCAAGGTTGGGCTGTTATCGCCGAAGCTCTAAGGGGTAATGGCGAAAATGCATACCGCTATTTCCGAGCCTTTATGCCTGCCGCATACAATACCAAAGCCGAGATTCGCGAGATAGAACCCTACGTCTATGCTCAATCGACCAATTCGAAATATAATGCTCGATTCGGATCGTCGCGTTTGGCATGGTTGACCGGAGCCGCCACCTGGTCGTACTTCTCGGCTACACAATATATTCTTGGCATTCAACCCGATTACAACGGATTGATAGTCGATCCTTGTATACCGGCATCATGGAAAGAGTTTCAAATCACCCGTCGTTTCCGTGGAAAGATGCTTACCATCAACGTTAAGAATCAATCAGGCGTTCAGAAAGGAGTGAAATCAATAACCATCAACGGACAACACATTGATGGTAACCTTATTCCGGTTTCAATAATGAAGGCAGAAAATCAGGTTGAAGTAATACTTTAAATAATTATGAATTATGAAAGGTGAAGCTCTCATCAAAGTTACTAGCAAATCGTTATCTCAATGCATTCCCCTCCTTTGGAGGGGTGTCCGGCAGGACGGGGTGGTTTTTTAAATTACGAATTACGAATTATAAATTACGAATGGCGAAGCCATCTACGAAGTAAATTACGAATCAATGTGGTTAAGTTGAATCATTTATCTATTGTACTACAGTACCCCAAACCTCTAAAAGTGGCTTTAACAGCCTCTCTAAAAGATTAAAGACATCTCACTGTTTATGTTTTTTGTTATAGAATGATATGGGAAATGGGAAATGGTGAATTATAAATTATAAAGGCTGTAGTTTATAGTAGCGTTGTAATAGATATTTTAAAACATTTCTATTCCTTTACTTCTACG
>Ga0265338_10009369_pt1 | contig 11692 bp, 10 predicted proteins | sample 42126metaG_FD_193579 | JGI IMG/M metagenome (GOLD analysis project Ga0265338, IMG submission 193579) | Rhizosphere microbial communities from Carex aquatilis grown in University of Washington, Seatle, WA, United States - 4-21-26 metaG | ecosystem: Host-associated > Plants > Roots > Rhizosphere... | reverse complement strand
CCGGGTCGATTCTCTGCATCGGAATCGGCTTTTCTTCCTCCACCTCAAACCGGTTCACGCCGACCACGATTGCCTCTTCATGATCGACTGCCTGCTGGTATTCGTAGGCCGCGTTTTGAATTTCCTTCTGAACGAAGCCGCGCTCGATGGCTTTGAGCATCCCGCCGAGGACTTCGATCTTTCCCAGATATTCCGCGGCCCGCTTCTCAATTTCGGTGGTGAGGGATTCGACGTAATACGATCCCGCGAGTGGATCGATCGTTTGCGGAGCGCCCGACTCGTAGGCAATCACCTGCTGCGTACGCAGGGCGATGCGGGCGGCTTGCTCGGTGGGCAGGGCGAGAGCTTCGTCGTAAGAATTCGTGTGCAGTGATTGGGTCCCGCCGAGAACCGCTGCCATGGCCTGAATTGCGGTGCGCACGATGTTGTTTTCCGGCTGCTGCGCGGTGAGCGTTGATCCGGCTGTCTGCGTGTGGAAGCGCAGCATCCACGAGCGCGGGTTGCGCGCCTTGAAATGTTCGCGCATGATGCGCGCCCACATGCGGCGGGCGGCACGGAACTTCGCGACCTCTTCCAGGAAGTTGTTGTGCGCGTTAAAGAAGAAAGACAGGCGCGGAGCGAACTTGTCGATGTCGAGCCCGGCCTTGATTGCGCCTTCCACGTAGGCCATGCCGTTGCCCAAGGTGAAGGCCACTTCCTGAACGGCGGTCGATCCGGCTTCGCGCATGTGATAGCCGGAGATCGAAATCGTGTTCCAGTCGGGGACGTTCTCGTTCGTCCAGGCAAACATGTCGGTGATGACGCGCATGGCCTGCTGCGGCGGATAAATGTAGGTCCCACGCGCGATGTATTCCTTGAGCACATCGTTCTGGACTGTACCCGACAGCTTGCGGATGTCGACCCCCTGCCGTCGCGCGACCGCAACGTAGAGTGCCAGGAGAATCGAGGCTGTCGCATTGATGGTCATCGACGTGGAGATCTTGGTCAGCTCGATGCCATCGAACAGGCGCTGCATGTCTTCGATCGAATCGATGGCAACGCCGACCTTGCCGACTTCGCCGGCGGCCAGTGGATGATCGGAGTCCATCCCGATCTGCGTCGGTAGATCGAACGCGACCGACAGGCCGGTCGTGCCATTCGCCAGCAGATACTTGTAGCGCTTGTTGGATTCCTCGGCGTCGCCCATGCCCGCGTACTGGCGCATGGTCCACAGACGCCCGCGGTACATGGTGGCCTGCACTCCGCGCGTGAAGGGATATTCGCCGGGATATCCAATTTCACTCTCGTAGTCGGACCCTTTGAGATCGGCCGGGGTATAGAGCGGGTTCACCGGGATGTGGGAGGAAGTTTCGATCTCGGCAGAAGGGTCGGCGCTGGTCTTCATCTTTTCCGTCATGGGGTCACCACGAAACAGTTGGGCACGCGGAATCAACCGCTCGCGCGCTCTCGTAATTGTCTGACTCTGATCCGACCGCCGAACCAGGCTGTGGGCATTGCGGTGACGATGAGCGCGACCGGATACCAGTGCGGCCCGAGTTCGGTCTTGTTCCAGGTGACGGCAGCGCCTATCGTGGCCAGGACAAGGCCGATGGCGCCACCGAGCAGGGCGTGCTGCATCGGCCGCTGGGGAGCAAGCCGCGCGGTGATGTAGCTGCCCACGATGCCGTAAATGGTGCGGTAAGCCGTTGCCAAAAGGAATAGAGGGTCGGACATCGACTGGCCCAGCGGTGGAAAGATTTTCAGGGCGTGCAGGACAACGTCAGTGCCGAGAGAAAGAACGACAACCGCCAGGAATCCCGCGAACAGTGCTTCCGCGCTTCGACCGAGGTTCCGGGAGGGAGCGTCCGGTCCCATGGTTGAGGTTGCCATTGGAATCTCCTTGGTGCGCCTCGCGTGATGCGAAATCGATTTACGGGCGCTGGCTTTTTCTCCGCACTCTCCAAAAGGAACTCAGTCCGAACCAGGCAAACGTAACCGTGAAGCAAACAGCAAGGGCCACGCGGCCGGGGCCGACCTGCCCGGCATGATACTTTCCGTATTCCTTCACGCTCGCCGCCGCAAAGCTGAGAGACATTACGAGAAAAACAACGCCCGTCACCTCCAGCCACAACTGGTGCATGGCGCGTGCGAAGGAACGGGTGGTGGTGCGAACGGCGCTCATCATGGCGCTGAGCATGCGATTGCGGCCGGCCTGCTCTCCTGCAACCCGCGCCACTACACCCAACTTCCGTAACGCAGAAACTTTGCTCACGGCCTCGATTTTAGCAGGCTCCGGCGCTACAATGACGCAACACAAACGGGACGACGAACCGTTCCGTCGCTGATCGCATCTAACAAAACCGTAGGCTGTTCTTTGAGCAGGGGGAACAGGGGGAGCACGTGGATCAACAACTCAAGCAATTGATGAAAGAACTGGGCGACGCCATCAACGAATCTCTTTCCGACTCGGAACAGATCTCTGAAGTCGTCTCTCGCATCAAGGAAGGCGGCTACGACATTTTCCTGGTTCTCGAAGCGACCATCGGCGTGAGCAAGCAAGGGGAGAAATCCGACAAGACTTCGCTGGTTACGACTTTGTCCACGAATCCCGAGTTCAAGATCAACGATCAGGATCTGAAATTCCTGAAGTCGTTGCGCATCAAGATCGACGACGAGAAGAAGGACAAGGACAAAGAAAAATAGACTGATCTTGATCAGTAAAGAAGCAATCTTCACTGTCGAAGCGGCAACCGCCCCCTACCTGGTGTTTCAGCTGGCGACTACCGAGCAACCTCGCGCGCTGTGCTACCATCTACTGTTTTCGTCTCGCGTCTGGTGTGGCAGAATGCGAGACTGCGGAATCTGAGGGGCCGTAATGAAAGATACTCTCGGGGTTCTTTTGGCAGGCGGCACCGGGGAGCGCCTGTATCCTCTCACTCGTGATCGCGCCAAGCCGGCGGTCACCTTCGGCGGCATTTACCGCATCATTGACGTTACTCTTTCCAATTGCCTGAACTCTGATCTGCGCCGCATCTATATCCTTACGCAATACAAGGCGCTGTCGCTCAACCGGCACATCCGCGAGGGATGGAACATCCTGGGACGCGAGGTGGGTGAGTTCGTCGAAGTGCTGCCTCCCATGAAGCGGGTGAGTGACCAGTGGTATCAGGGCACGGCCGACGCCGTTTATCAGAATATTTATTCCATCGGCTCAGAGCAGCCCAAGTATGTTCTGATTCTGGGCGGCGATCATATCTACAAGATGGATTACGGCAAGATGATGAAGCAGCATCAGGACTCGGCTGCCGACGTCACTCTGGCTACAATCCAGCTCGATCTCGACCAGACCTACCAATTTGGCGTAGTCGACGTCGACAAAGACGGGCGCGTGAACGGGTTTGAAGAAAAGCCCAAGGTGACGAAATTGCGCTATCCCGCGAATCCTAACAAGGTCGCGGGATCGATGGGCGTTTATCTGTTCAACGCCGACGTGCTGATTCCGGTTCTGCTCAAGGATGCGGAGAACCCGCAGTCGAGCCACGACTTCGGCAAAGATATTCTGCCGAAAATGGTGGATGACTACCGCGTCTTCGCCTACGACTTCGTTGACGAGAACAAGAAAGAAGCGCACTACTGGCGCGACGTGGGGACGCTCGAGGCGTATTACGAAGCCAACATGGATATCGTTTCGGTATCGCCGATCTTCAATCTTTACGACGAAGAGTGGCCGATCCGCACGCACCAACGGCAGTATCCGCCGGCTAAGTTCGTTTTCGCGGAGAGCGGACGAACCGGAACGGCTCTCGATTCCATTGTCTCCAACGGCTGCATTGTCTCCGGTGGCATCGTGAAGAACTCGGTGCTGTCTCCCGACGTGCGCGTGAACTCCTACTCCGAAGTGGACGACTGCATTTTGTTTTCGCACGTCAGCGTTGGCCGCCGCTGCCGCATTCGCAAGGCGATTCTCGACCGCGACGTGCATGTGCCGGAAGGAACCACGATCGGCTATGACGCCGAGGCTGACCGCCAGCGCTATTTCGTGACCGAAAGCGGCATCACCGTGGTCACGCGCGACTATTCCCTGTTCGAGAATCCAGTGACCGTCGACTACTTCACCAGCGAATAGTCAGGGCAGAATGGCCGCGGTTCATGGTTCCGGTTCAAGGATGCGCCGCAGGACGGTAGATCAGGCCGATCGTGATGCCGACCGCAACCCACTCCACAAAATAAGCGATCGCTTGCTCGAGGGTGAGTGTCAGCCCGATATTCAGGTTGACGTAGTTGTGCACGACAAACGAACAGACGCAGAAGAGTCCGATGAGCCCGCCGAAGTGCGCGCCCTCGAGCCAGCCAGAGCCGCCCCGATAGAGCATGGCGTACAGCATCGCCAGCACCACCATTGCGACGAGCATGGCAGCCATTCCGTATGGCATGACCGGCTTCATGCTGTCCTGCGTGCGGTAGACCAATGGATACTTGGCAAATTCATTTCTGAGCCATGGCGCTACGGCAAACAGGAGACCGCCGAGAATCATATAAACCACGAATGCGCCAAAGGCGGCGAGAGCGAGACGCGTGAAGTTCATCCGATGTCCCTTCCAAGTCAGTCGGCATTATCGAACAGGCGAACAGCGGGGCCCTGCGTAGGCGGATGCGCGACCAGCACGGCTCCTTGCGCTCTGCATCCACTCGAGCGCAATTCAGGGGATAGAACGAGCCGCTGCTGAACCAGATCCCGTGGTACCAGACCCCGTGCAACCAGAATGCGGAGCCGGTGATGCTGAACGGTGATTCGGAACCAGGGCACGGGTCTGGCGTCCAAAGACAATAGGCCAACCTGGGCACGAAAGAAAAGGGCGGGCAAAGGGAATGGGCATCCTGACGTTCAGGATGCCCATTTTGTCTATCGCCTGCAGGCCCTGCGTTTCTTGCTATTCCGGCTTCTGATCGTGCTTGCGCTTCTCGTCCTGACGCTTCTTCTCCTCGGGTGTTAGGGGCTTGGGCGCAGGTTGAGGGTGCTGCGTTGGTTGTGGCCGCGCCTCGGCGGGCGGCGGCGTGTGCGGCTGTGGTTGAGGATGCTCAGACGGCGGATTCTGCTGTCTGGGTGGCGCCTCTTCGCGCCGCGGAGGCTCCGCGGGACGCCTGTCTTGCGGAGGCGGAGTTCTCTGCTCCGGACGATTCGGTTCGGGGCGGTTTGGCGTCGGCGGAGTTGTGTCTGGACGATTGCCCGGTCGCGCGTTGTTGGGTTGTTTGTCGCCCGGCTGCGCAATCGGGGGACGTTCGTTCCGCGCCGGCGGCTCCGATGGACGATTCGGTTCCGACGGACGATTTGTTTCTGGGCGGTTTGGCTCCGGACGATTGTTCGGCGGCGTAACTGGCGGACGTTCGGACGGACGATTTGGCTCCGCCGGACGATTCGTTTCTGGCGTATTCACCGGGGGATTGTTCGGTTGCGCAATCGGCGGGCGCTCCGACGGACGGTTCGGTTCCGCGGGACGATTCGGTTCTGACGGACGATTCGGCTCTGCCGGACGATTCGGCTGCGAGGGATTGTCGGGCCGGTTGTTCGGCTGCGTAGACGTCGGGCGATCATTGCGCGACGGCGGCTCTGCCGGACGATTCGGTTCCGCGGGGCGGTTCGCAGGCTGGTTGGGCTGCGAACGATTTGTGGGTGGATTGAAGCCTGGACGCTCATTTCCAGCAGGGGGATTCCCCGGCCGATTTCCGGGCTGGTTGGAAGGCTGGTTTCCCGGTTGATTCGATGGCGGATTGCCCGGCTGGTTCCCGGGACGCGCCGTCACCGGTGTGGCAGGTCCCGCGGGAGGCGCCTGCCTCACTTGGCGTTGCTGTTGCTCAGGCGCGTTGGCGGGACGAAGGCGTTGCATCTCCCGCCGCGCCACCGGCTGGCCGGGGTTCGCATCAAGAGCCTGCCGCTTCCGCTCAAATGAAACGGGCGCCGGAGGGGGAGCCGTTTTGGCGATTACCGGACGGCTCATCACAGCCCTGGGTGGTGCGGCGACACGATTCGCAGTATTGGCATGCAGTCCGAGGACTGCGTTTTGCGACGGAGCGACGGCCACTCGCTCGCTCACCTGCGCGTTTTGAAGTTCGCGCCGATCGACGCGCACGGCCACCCGCGAGACTGACTGTCCACCGGAAAAGGCACGCTCGGGCACAGCGGTGACCGCTCCATTGACATTCCGGTTCACGTAGGTCCTGTTGTTGATGACCGTCGTCTTGTTGATTACGGTCGTGTTGTAGACGTTGGTGATCGTGGTCTGATTAACAACGGTGTTGCTGACGTTGACGCGGTTCACGTATCCGCGGCTCACCCGATAGGAAGGCACGTACACTTCGCGCGGCCCGAGCGGAAACCATCCCACGTTCCCACCGAAGCCGGGACCGCGTCCCCCTACAAACACCACCAAGGCTGGTGCATACACGGGCCGGACGGCGATCGGACCTGGCACCCATCCCCAGCGCGCTCCAACAAAGGCCCAACGGCCGTAGTGGAACGGCGCGTATCCCCACGGGGCTTCATCGACCCAGGTCCATCCCCAGGGATCGATCCACGCCCAGTGGCCCGTGTGATACGGCGCCCAACCAACCTCAACCCGCGGATACCAGACGTTGCCGTACTCCGGAGAGGGCCGCCAGTCGCCGTAATCGTCGAGGTCCTCTGCGCCCACAACGTCAGGCGAGACGTAGCGCGACGAGCGGGATTCTCCGAAACGGCGGTCGCGCCCGTTGCACCAAGTGTCAAACGCGTCCGGTGGTCCTACCTGGCGCACGTCGGCGTTCAGACGGTCGGTGCCGCTGAAGGTGGCTCGCTGTCCCTCGTGCACGGTATAGGCCTGACCGTTGCCGGTGGATTCACCTTCGCCATCGCGCACGGTGACAACGCTATACGTTCCATCTTCGCTGGCTTCGACGCGATATTGCCCGGGCTGAAGAACGGAGAACGCCTGGTTGGGAGTATCGACCTCGAATACGTCGTCTCGATCCAAGCGCCGTACGCGAAGGTTGATCGCGCCGGAGTTGAGCTGGATCTGAACCGTCCGGTCGTCAAGATTGAGAAAAGAAAATCCAGTATTGCTGCTCAGGTGAATCGATGTGGAGCCTAACTCAACATCGGCCCGCGAATCGCGATCGGTCCACAATTGGTCGCCCGAGGTCATTGGACGGTTCGGCACGGCCTCCACCCACTCCGATTCACCGGCGGGTTGGAAGGAAACCGATCCGTCCATGTGCCCCAGCCGCGCGGCGCGGCTTGGCGGATCGTCATTATCGTTGTCATTGCCCCGATCCTGGTCCTGCGCCGACAAGTGCAGCGGCAGCGCTACGGCAAGGATAGCCAGCGACAGAAACGCGCTCAGCTTCCTCAATCTCTTCCCTCTGTTTTGCATGGTTTTTATTCCTCTCTCCCGAGTTTCGCTAATCAATCGCACTACCCCAAGCCAAGAGTGGCGACGTCCTGCGTCATGAGGACTTCGCGACCTGGATTTCAGACGTCGTTGGGACCATTCTAGTTGCTTGGAAAGATGGAAATAGGGGGAATCACTACCATTGAGACATTGAACGATCGGGACATTGCGTCATTGGAGAGGCAGACGGATTGACTTCATGAACTCAATGACTCGATGGCCCAATGGTCCAATGGCTCGATGTTTCAATTTTGCACTGCTACAATGCCCTGTTTCACACTCATGGGTGGACTTGGAAGCGAACTTCAAGGCGCACAATAACGTACTGTCTATTGGGTAGTGCTTGGAGAGGCCTCAAAGCTCTTGGATCGTGATTGATCGTCCAGGCAGAAGTCTCAGGTTGAGCAGATTTCCGGGGAGTGCCAGTGGAAGATGTCCAGGTCGTTGCGATGCTGGTCCGTCGCTGTATTAGTGGCGACGCAGCCGCCTGGGAGGAAATCGTGCAAACCTATAGCCGCAGGATATACAACATTTGCTACCGTTTCGCGGGGTCGGGTGACGACGCGCAGGACCTCACGCAAGAGGTCTTCATCAAGATGTACCGCACGCTTCCCAGTTACGACCACTCCAAGGGCGCCTTCGTCACGTGGGTAACGACCATCACGCGCAACCTGCTGGTGGACCATTTCCGCAAGACCAAGCAGGACCGGATGACCGACTCCATGGACACGGCCGCGTCGGAGCATGAGGACGCCCAGCCGCTCAGTGAGCAGATTCCGGACCAATCCGCCCCCCCGGACGCCCACGTACGCAGCCGGGAGGTCTCGGAGACGGTGCATTCGGCCTTGGCCAAACTATCGCCAGAGCTTCGGGAAGCAGTGATTCTAAGGGACTTACAAGATATGGACTACCGAGAAATTGCCACAGTTCTGAAGGTTCCGGAGGGTACCGTGAAATCGCGAATAAATAGGGGGCGGGCGGAACTTGCCAGGCTCCTACAACGTACCTATAGGCAGGTGATGTGATGCCAGACCACACCAGTAACGGAATGCAGTGCAACGAGTTCGATCTCCTGCTCACGGACGCCCTCGACGGCGTCCTGACCGGGGCGGGACTCGACCGGTTCCAGACTCACGCGCGCGGTTGCAAAGCGTGTGGGCCGCTGTTCGCCGAAGCTCAGGCGGGCCGCGACTGGCTGAAGGGTCTCACGGAGGTGGAGCCTCCAGCCAGCCTGGTCAACAACATTCTGGCATCCACAACGGGCGTTGACACCCAACGCCTGCGGGCCCCAGTACGCGTCTCACAGCAACGCATTTCGTGGCTGGAGCGTATACAAGCTTCGTTCGAACCCATCTGGGCTACGGTCCGCCAGCCGCGCTTCGCCATGTCATTCGGCATGGCTTTCTTCGCGCTCTCGGTGGGCCTGACGGTCGCGGGCGTAAAGCCCGCCGACATTCGCCAGGTGAGTTTGCGGCCGGCTGCCATCCGGCGTACCTACTACAGCACGCAAGCGCGGGTTGTGAGGTACTACGAGAACATCCGGTTCGTGTACGAAGTGGAGTCACGCGTGCGCGAACTCAAGCGCACCGTAACGCCCGCGGAACCCGGTCCCAAAGAATCGCGACCGGCCAAACAGAAAGACGACAAGAACGACACAACACAACAGCCCGAGCAGAAACAGGAGCGCAACTACAGCCAAACGGAGAACCATCTCATCCTGGCTAGCGCTCCTCAGGGTCCCTCTGTCGACGATCTGCCTGTAGTGTCGGTGACCACGTACAGGAGGTTCGTATGAACTGCGCCACTCACAGCGATAGTGCTGCGGTGGCCTTCTGCCGCACTTGCGGAAAGCCACTTTGTCAAACTTGCACCCGCGACGTCCGCGGAGTGATTTACTGCGAGACATGCCTCGCCGCGCGCATCGAGGGTTCGGTCCCGGCTGCGGGATTCGTTCCGCCGGCACAAACCGTGTATCCGCCAATGGGATCGCCGTCGGTGCCGCGGCCTGCCGTGAACCAAGGCCCGAACCCGACGGTTGCCGGAATTCTCGGCGCCATTCCACTTGGGCTGGGCGCGGTCTATTGCGGCCAATACGCGAAAGGCCTGGCCCACCTTGGGATTCTCGTGCTCGCCATCGTGGGTTTGTCTTCCGACCTGCCCTGGCAGGCCAACACCGCACTCGGAATTTTTCTCGGCTTCTTCTGGGTGTACCAGATTCTGGACGCGATGCGCACAGCCAAGGCGATCCAAGCGGGCGAACCTGCCCCGGATCCGTTCGGGCTGTCGCAGACGTTCGGCACCGGAGAGAAATTCGACACGACCAAGGTTCCGGCGGGAGCTGCGGTTCTCATCGGCCTGGGCGTGCTGTTTCTCATCAACACGGTCTTCGACTTCAGCCTGCATCGCTTCTGGCCGCTGATCCTGATCGTCCTGGGTGTGTGGCTGTTTGCCAAACACTGGGGATTGCTCGGAACCTATCGCCCGTACTGCGTTTGCGAGCGCTGCCGCACCAGAAAACTCATGGGTCCCGTGATCCTGGTGACCCTGGGTGTGATCTTTCTGCTCGACAGCGTTTCGCGCATCGATTTTTGGCGCACGTGGCCGGCGATTTTGCTGGTGATTGGAGTGGTCAAATTGATGCAAAGCAACGCTTCGTCTGACGGACATGTCGGCCCGCTGCCTCCTGGCGTGCCTCCTAGTGTCCCTCCGCCCCCTCAGGCAATGCCGGGGTCGGAGCAACCGCCCTCTTCTGGCGAGGTGAACCATGTCTAGCCCGATTATGACTCCAGGCGCTCCTCTGCCGCCGCGTGCTCCCCGTTCTTTTGCGGGACCGCTCGTCCTGATCGTGCTGGGCACGCTCTGCCTGCTCGGCACAATGGGCGTGCTGTCACGCGCCCGCATGTGGCATCTGTTCGCCAATTACTGGCCCCTTCTTCTCATCATCGGTGGCCTGGTCAAACTGATCGAACACCAGCAGGCCCAGCGAACGGGCAATCGTCCCCGTGGGATCGGCGCCGGGGGCGTCTTCCTGGCGATCATGATCGTGGTTTTCGGTTTGATCGCCACCCAGATCGAGCACTTCAACTGGTCCGGCCTGCGCGATCAGATCAATCTGGACGACGGCGATTTCGCGGGCATATTCGGCGAGACGTACAACTTCGACGACCACCTTGCCCAGGACTTTCCCGCGGGAGCAAGCCTGAAAGTTATAGACACGCACGGCGCAGTCAGTGTGCATGCTTCGGACGACAACAAGATCAGCGTGATCGTTCGCAAGCGGGTTGGCGCAGAGAACCAGAGTGACGCCGACAAGTACAACAACCAGACCAAACCCACGATCACGGTGATCGGCGGGCTGGTGACGCTGAACGCGATGGCTGAAGCTGCGGGAAATCACCCGGTTGAAACCGATCTCGACATCGCCCTGCCGCGAAAAGTGGCCGTCACTGTTTCATCCCGGCGCGGCGATGTCAACGTGGCCGGCCGCGAAGGAAACATCGACATTTCCGCCCAGCACTCCGACACTTCGGTGGAGGATGTGACCGGAAGCGTCAAAGTCAATCAGGAGAAAGGCTCGGTAAAAGTCGAACAGATCACCGGCGACGTGCACGTGGAAGGCCGGGTCAATGAAGTTTCCGTTTCTGACGTGAAGGGATCGGTGCAACTGGAAGGTGAATTTCAGGAGAGCGTGAAGCTGGCCCGCATCGACAAGTCTGTGACCTTCAAGTCGACTCGCACCGACATGGAGTTCTCGCGCATTGCGGGCTCCCTCGACCTCGATTCCGACGATCTGCATGCCGAGGAGATCACAGGCCCACTGCACCTGACAACACGATCGAAGAATGTCCGCCTCGAGGGCGTTTCTGGCGATGTGCGCCTGCAGGATGACAACGGGACGGTCGAAGTGCTGATGCGTACCGTGGGCAATGTCCAGATTGACAATCGCAATGGCGACATTCAGTTCAGCGTGCCCGAGAAGGTCGGCTTCCGAGTGGATGCACGCACGCGCGGAGGCGAGATTCAATCGGATTTTGCCGAGTTGAAGGTCTCGAATGACGAGCACGAGGGCAAGGCCAGCGGCAGCGTCGGCAACGGCGCGGCTCACATCGTACTCAACAACGAGCACGAAGGCATCGAGATCCGCAGAGCGAGCTCGACACCTCCAAAGCCGCCGGAGCCGCCTAGCACCAAGGCTGGAAAATCTCTGCCGGCACCGAAGCAAAAAGTCGAGCCCACGGAGAACTGAAAGGATCAGAGTTTTGAGTTTCGAGTTTTGAGTTTCAGGGTTT
>Ga0265338_10009368_pt1 | contig 11693 bp, 9 predicted proteins | sample 42126metaG_FD_193579 | JGI IMG/M metagenome (GOLD analysis project Ga0265338, IMG submission 193579) | Rhizosphere microbial communities from Carex aquatilis grown in University of Washington, Seatle, WA, United States - 4-21-26 metaG | ecosystem: Host-associated > Plants > Roots > Rhizosphere >... | reverse complement strand
CGAATTTGAAACCGGCGCGACCATGAGTCGGATTCTACGCGAACATGCGCCGGCAAACCGGGTGGCCGCGCTGTCCGGTCCGAGCTTTGCGCGTGAAGTCGCGCTCGGAATTCCGACCACCGTTGTTTGTGCCTGTGAAAGCGATGGCACAGCGAAGACGGTGCAGGGACTTTTCCACCGCCCGGAATTCCGAATTTACCGCAGCACGGACGTGCTTGGCGTTGAATACGGCGGCGCGCTGAAAAACATCATCGCCATCGGCGCGGGCGTGAGCGACGGACTCGGTTACGGCGACAACACCAAGGCCGGCCTCGTCACCCGCGCGCTTTCGGAAATGCGCAGGCTCGGCATGGCGTGCGGCGCACAGGCGGAAACCTTTTCCGGCTTGAGCGGCCTCGGTGATTTGATGCTGACCTGTTTCTCGAAGCAAAGCCGCAACCGGGATTTGGGCGAGCGGCTCGGTCGCGGCGAAACGATGGCAGCAATCCAGGCGTCGAATCCGAAACTGGCGGAGGGTTATCCCACCGCGCGCTCGGCATACCGGCTGGCCCGCGAAAAAAATGTGCCAACGCCGATCATTGATGAAGTCCACGCGATGCTTTACGAAGGCAAGGCACCGAAACAAGCAGTGCGCGACTTGATTTCACGGGCGTTCAAGGCCGAAGATTGAACCGCAGTTAAGTCAGGACGGCCCTGATCAGTTTCAACAACTCCGCGTGTGAATCCACGGCCTTGAATTGTGGAAACTCTTTTTTCACCTTTTCTGGCGCATGGATGAGGAACCCAACGTTCGCCTCCAGCAACATTGCGGTGTCATTGTAGGAGTCGCCGGCGGATACGACGTGGTAGTTCAGCGACTTCAGCGCGGCGACCGATTTTTGTTTCTGGTTCGGCTGGCGCAATTGATAACCGGCGATGCGGTCGTTCTCGACGATAAGCCGGTGGCAGAACAGCGTCGGCCAGCCAAGCTGTTTCAGCAGCGGTTGGGCAAACTGTTCAAACGTATCGGACAAAATGATGACCTGCACGAACGAGCGCAGTTCGTCGAGAAACGCTTTCGCGCCCGGCAGTGGTTGCAGCATGCCAATGACATTCTGGATGTCCGACAGTTTGATGCCGTGCCGGTCAAGGATCTCGATGCGGTAGCGCATGAGCTTGTCGTAATCCGGCTCGTCGCGGGTGGTGCGGCGCAGCTCCGGGATTTTGGTCTTCTCGGCGACGGCAATCCAGATTTCCGGCGTGAGCACGCCTTCCATGTCAAGGGTGACGATTGATTGTTTCACTGGCAGGAGTCTTGCAAAACCGCCTCACGGTGTCGAGCTTGGGCACCTAATCACGCCGGTTCCATCAGGGTGATTCCCCGGTTGCAGTGCGGGCAGGAAATTTTTTGGCCCAAAGCGTGGGCGGGAAATTCAATGTGTTCCTTGCAGAAGAAACAGGACATTTTCAAGTTTTCAGGTTTGCGCAAGGTGATCGTTTTCTGGCAATGCGGGCATGGTATTTGTTGGCCGAGGTTTTGAACGGCAAATTTTATGTGAACACCGCAGGAAGGACAGGAGATTTTCAGGGATTCGGCGGCAAGGTTGCGCGCTTGTGCCGCGCGGCTTTCAAGCCAAATCCAAATCAATGCGGCATAACTGCCCAGCAACAAATAAACAGGGGTGAATTCCGTGATATACCCAGTTGTTCCGCGTGCGAGATGCAACGGATCGGTGAAACTGCCGATGCAAGTGGCTTGGGGATGAATGTGCATTGCGAACAGGCCAATCCAAAATACAAGGTAATTGGTGGACAACCAGGCCAGCCACCCAATCTGGAGGCCAACACGCTTGCCAAAAAGGCAGATCAGCGCCACGACCAACTCAAATGCCCCCACTCCGAGTATCGCATAGCGAAGCGGGATGCCGAGCATGGGATCGGGCAGGAGCAACGCCTGCGCGCTCCCTGCCGCGATGACAAATCGCATCAATGCTGCCGCCAGCAGGATTGCTCCGGCCGACTTTATGAAAGATGTGATCCAATTTTCTTTCATGGCTATTCCTCAAAGATGAAGTGCATCATGGCCTTGTCGCGTTCAAGATGGCCGGCATTTCCAACGATGTAATGGCCTTCGCCAGGATGAATAATGTATTCGACCATGACCCCGTTTTTTAGAGACTCTTCCTGATATATTTTAAGGAGGGCCTCTTCGTTATCTTCACTGCCGGCACTAATCAGGATTTTAGGCCGTTGATGAAATCGCGGCGAATTGGAAAAATCTGGCAGGTCGATAGGGTTCAAGAGAATAATCCCTTTCCAAAGACCCGTGGAATTGGTCTCGAAATCACTCATGTAGTCCGTTTCCGGGCTCACGCAGAACAGAAAGACCTGACTGGTATCAATGCGTGGGTTTTGTGCCATGCTCTTATAGACGCCCAACACATTATCACCCCAATTCTCGATCCCAATCCTCCAATACTTGCGGTTGACAATGGCCACATAAGCTCCGCTATTGGCCAGCGCAATATCCGTCGTCCACAGCGTCCCCAATCGGCCGTTATCCTTGCTGTCTATAAAAGTATCGCCGATCAAGAGCGGATATTTTTTATGCGGGTTAAGGTTTGCCGGTGGGAAAATAAGGCACTCAACGTTCCGGCCGTTGGCCAGCTTGAACGTGCTGCGAACCGGAATAATGGTTTGGGCATAAACCGAAGGGTGATCCAAAGCTGAAACCAACGAACGCAACCTGCCAGCAGCCATGTCATATTCCCAAATCCCCACCACCGGTTCATTGCTGAAGGTTCCAAAAATCAATAGTTTGCTGCCATCGCCAGCCGCTTGAAATTTATTGACCTCTCCGTATGCGAATAAAGGGGCGCCTTGCCCATTCAAGACATCTGCCAGCATTATTGCATTCGTCCCATGATCCAGCTTGGTGCAGGCCCAGCCATCCTTGCCAACCCATTGCGCGCTGTTGATGGCATCGGCTTCGACAATTTGGGACAAATCATCCGTTTGCGGATCAAAACGCCACAGTGAATCCTTTCCCTTTACCGTTTGCCTGAACAGGAACCGGCCGGTTTCCCTTGAATAACTGAAACTAGCAAGACCAGGAATAGCCGGATTATACCAAATCAGCGGCCCTTTCGACGCTAACAGCTTGTTTCCCAGCCATTTGGTTTTGAGATAGTTTTCGACGTTTCGTCTTTCGTTGGCGTCCAATGCCCGGTTGTAAATCAACAGTTCGGCAAAATCCCCGTCTGAACCCGCGATGTTGGTTCCATTGGTTCCGCCGGTCTGGCATCCGATTTCAACCGCCTTGTCCACGGTGGCCAGAAGATAGTCTTTGGTGCCCATGAGCAAACCATTAACATAGGCATTTTCATTGGTTCCGTCGCAAATCACCTCTGCAAGGTTCCAGTCAGGCGACCTGACAATGATTCGATTGGCCCAATTATTCCGCACCCGCGGCAGATAGAAAAAACGGTCGGCTTCTTCCAATCCGAAAAAACTAAAACGCCGGCCAGGTTCACCCGTGCTGATTTGCATGACTTTTCCCGTGTCATGATGCATGACCATAAAAACGGTGCGAGGCTTGTTGTTGTTTATACCCAAATTGGCGCGGGTTCTTAATCCGGTAGCCTCGGCCAATGAATCTCCTGAAGTGAAATGGATGGTTCCTTTGCCGTTCAAGGCGCGGGAGGATTCCGGCCCGTTAAAAACTGGCGGACGCCCGGCTTGAATCGCATCGTTTTTACTGGGGCTTAAATCACATAAAATCGGCACGGAGGATTGATCGCGCCAATGCAGGGTTGAGGCATCCAACCAGAGTTTCAAGCCGTCGGTTGGCGGTATTGCGTTCGTATTGGCATCGGCATCAGGCGCAGCCGACGGCAGATTGCTTGTGCCGGCCAAACCTCTTATCGGATCAATCCGGCAAATCAAGCCATCCTCCAGCCATGCCACCTTATCGGTGCCAGCCGCCGTCAAGGAAGTCATTTCATCCTCATGCAATGATGTATGCTGCTCCCAGCGCCCATCCGGTTGCTTTTGAGCATAACAAAGATTGGTTTTCGCGGATATAAAAGCAAACAGCCCCGGATTTAACCATGCCAGAGCGGTCACCATGTCTGTCCCGACAATCAATTCCGCTGGGGCCGTGGTATCGTCCGAAGGCTGGATGACCAGCTTGTCGTGGAATGTGTAAACATACACGCTGTCATCCGGTGCCCAAGGCCACGCATTAATGTCAGAGTAGGAATAATCGGAGCCTCTTCCGGGTTCATCGCAAATTTCTTTTGTCAGTCCCGTGATAGAGTCATGGATGAACAGGCCATAGCCAATGTCACTCGTTGCTTTGTAAATAAATTTGCTCCCGTCACGGTTCATTTGCAGGTCGCCATAAAACATTCTGGCCGGCCCCAAGGCGGCGGTGATTTCCTGACGATGCGCCGGAAGATGAAGGTGTATCCAGAGCAGCCGCAACCCGACAGACGCAGCGGCCACCATCGTCAGGCCAATGCCGGAACGCAGAAACGCCGTCCGCCGCAATAATCCGGTGGTAAATTCAGCAATCTGCTCCTTCATAAAAGCTTTATTTCGTAGCAGCCGAGGTGACGAGGCTCTGACTTGTCGTGGCACAGCCCAACGCTATACCTTTTGCAAAGATTTCGATATGTCGAAGGTTTTGGATTAAGATTCATTCAGTAGGTCGGGTTTGAGTTGGTCGGGTCCTGACCAAATTCCGGCGTCTCCGCTTCCACATGGGCATCGGCAAAGGTGACTTCCCCCTTGCCGCCGTGACGGGGCGAAATAAAATTCAATTTGGGCACCCACCGCGAATCATCAATCGTCTTCCGGTCTTCCTCCACCAGCATGATCTTGGCAGTAGGATTTTTAATCTGCGAAGTCTTGAACGGATATATCTCACGGGCCTTGGTGATGATGGTGGACATGCCCTGATTAACCTGCGAGCCATCGGCGTCCGTGACCAGGCTGTAACTGGTCAGCGAATAGCTAAAGCGATAAGCGTTGGTAGCCAAGTTGGACTGCGCCTGTAGTTGCCGGGCATCCATGTCCGCCGGGCAGGTGAACAGGTCGGGATTGAAATTGCCGACGAACTTCGCGATGGAACTGCTTTTAACGTCGCGGTCCGGTTCCCACCAAATCCAGTCTTCCGGCTGCGGGCCATATTGTTTTTTGGAGCCGGGCGCGGGAAACTGATCGCTGGATTCATCCTCATAAAGCTGGAAACCGGTCGCAAGCTGGTGCAAATTGTTGCAGCAAATTGCTTGTTGCCCCCTGGCCTTGGCCCGTGACAATACCGGCAGCAGCAGGCTGGCCAAAATTCCAATAATGGCGATGACCACCAGAAGTTCAATCAGGGTGAAACCGTTAATTGCCGATTGCCGCATGCTGCTTGGAAAACTGCTCTTATTCTTAAGCCGGTTTCTCATTTTTCAATTCGTCTTTGAGGCAAATCTGTTGAAGCCTGCTGCGGAGTCGATTGCTGAATGGCAACGAGAAAAGACAACACTTTATCCGAATCGTAGTCACCATCGCTTGTCAAATCGCTACTGCGCTCCATCGCGATCATTTTTCCATTCGCATCACAGATTACAATAACTGGCAGCCCGTAACGTGTTGGCGTCCCATATCTGACGTCAATTTCGGCATTATCTAGGCTCTCTGCATCAATTGGAACAACAATATAATGTGATTTTATGACATCACGGACAGCCTTGTCCGTTTCAAGCTTTTTCTGCAGCTTAAAACACCACCCACACCAATTCGCCCCAAATTGCAACAACAGCAGTTTGTTTTCCGTTTTAGCGACAACAAGCCCTTCGGAAATTTGTTCCGAGGCATTAGCATATCCGCTATAACCACTGCCTGATTTATGTTCTGGCTCTGCATTCCAAGTTCCCAATAAAAAAGACACCACCAGTATGCAAAGCAAAAACCACACAACCCAAATGCAGAGACCCCTAATCACACAAAAGTCTTTGCGCATTGGACATTTGCCCAAGCCGGCAACCTCCGGAAGTGCCGGAGGTTACTGACTTGGATTAAGCAAAACAGAACTGCTATGAGGAGCAAGTGCCTTGCGGATTGTCGTGATCTTCGACCCAAGAGGAATCCACACTAGAAGGGCATTCGGGAGTAACACCACTCTGAATGCAACCAAACCAGTCATAATTATGATGAGTGCATGTTGCTTCATCATCATATGTGCAAGAGTCACGTGATCCGGCAGCATTGCATTGCTTGCAATCACTCTTTTCAGTATGGCAAGAATACCTCTCGCCTGTCACGTCACCAGGTTCACATTTACACGTTTGTTTCATATCAGTTAACCCGCTCGAGTTATAGTATCCAGAGTGTATTAATTGACATTTTTGGCCCGGATTTGGGGTTTGTGTAGCGTGGGCTCTTATAACAAATAAACATGCCGATACTAATGTGGTTACAGCCCAAGTGGAGATTTGCGTCATTTTTATTTTTTTCATATTACCTTTTTTTTGTTTGTTTTGTTTGTTTTAGAGACAAATAGAGAAAAACAGGCAAGGCAAGCATTATCAGCAGCAATATGATCCGCAACAACATAACCTTCATTTGCCTTGCCTCTATACTTTTGTCGGTAAGTTTTTCAGCAACGGACGGCGGTAAGTTTAGCTTTTCGCCTACAAACAAAGTTTGAAGCGCCGGATCATTGGTTGAAGGCCATTTCTGATCAACAATTTTATACTTTATATAATCAACCATTGATTTTTCGTCTGAAAAACGATAGTCGGCCGAATACAGCCTTTCCGTGATACTTGGAATAAATGAATCCGGAGTCTCGTCGGTGACACTAATTACCCTTCCATGAAAGAGCGTCCCTCGCGCAGAGAGATTAAAGTCAAATTCCAAAGGAAGTAACAAGCCATTAAAGTTTGTTATGTTCTTTGTGCTGTATTCTGCCAGTAATTCTCCCTCGTGTATCTTATTTACCATCACGGCCTCCTGAATTCTCGATTGATTCCGCTCTTTGAAACTTAAAAAAGCAAAATTACTCAAGCTTAACAGTTGATCAGCAGAAAAGGTAAAATCAACTTTTGCTGGCAATCGTCCCACTGAATTCAAAAAATCAATCTTCTCAATTTTTATCCCATAATCCGTGGGGGTATCAGAACCACTTCCACCTCTCCATAAACATGGCAAGGGATTCGTTTGCACGGCAAAGAAAGAAGACGATGCAAAGGCAAGCCAGACCATTCTATCCTCCATATCAGAAACGCCTGGGAATACTCCGTTTACAATTGTTGCTTGTGGTATTCCCCCGGGCACGCCCGCCGCTTGAAGCGTCTCCTTGGACCATTTTCTAATGAAACAGGTTTTTTTACCGTCCGTTCCACAAGTATCCTGTTGGTTAGTATATGAAACAGTAATCTGCCAGAGTTGCAGATTTGTGCTCAAAGCAACCTTAAATGGAATTGTCTCTGTATTTCCATTAACTCCGTAGCGCGTTAGCTCTCCATAAATCGTCGCGCCAAATAGACGCGGAGCCAATAGACATGAAAGAATCCACGCTCTCAAACATATCATTAACGTCTGTTTCATCTGTAACTAGAGCGTCTGCGCAGTTTCATTAACCGGCAATCTTGTTGTTTTGGACCATAAAATCAGCGAACTACTTCCAATCAATAAAACTGCCAATACCGCCCTCATCAGCAAATCTGCGGTTTGAGGGGCAATACCAATCTGATCGCTTAACAGCCCAAGACAACCACAAGGCCGATGCCATCCAATAAGATACAGTCCGATACGATAAGCCGCAAACACTGTGGCGATCCAAAACACTAAAGCCAATTTAAACATTACAGATTTTGTAATGAAGCAAACGAAGGCAATGATTAATTCAACGGAACCTGCAATTATAAATAGGTTGTGAAAGGAAAGAGCAAAAATTGGATCTGGAACAGTCAATACTGGCTGCGTGCCCATAGCGCTTATGATTTTTGCCAAACCAGTAATTAGAAAAATAATGGCCGAAATAAGAAGAAACCTCCGTGAGCAGCGCAGCCATAAATCACCACTTGCCAAGCTTCGTTCGGAAGTGTGTTTTTCTAGTTTCGATGTGGCACCTACATCGCTCATATACAAGTCATCTTTCGCACGCATTTAAAGTTGCCACTGCCACTTCGGCGACATCATAAAGGCGTCAGTCCCAAGTATTTTACCGGACAAAGTCCAGCACGGTGCCAAGGCGAAACATTGTTGGCAAAACTCACCCCCTCGCTCCTTGTGCTTCCGCGCCTCTTGACCAATTCCAATTTTCACATCCATATCCAGTTGAACTCCATTTCAACCCGCCGGCCAAGTTCCGAACGGCAAAAATGCCATTCGGCAGCACGGCCCTGCTATATGCTGACGGGGTAAAACAATTCCCTGCACTATTGCACTATTGCGCGGTTGCGCGGTTGCGCGGTTTCGCGGTTGCGCGGTTGCGCGGTTGCGCGGTTGCGCGGTTCTGCCCTGAACAAGCGGCACCAGATGTTTGAAGTCCTTTCACCTGTTGCAATGGCGATTTGGCCAGAAACCAGCCACCTTGTCAACAAAAAAGTAACGCAAAATAATAAAAAAAGTGGTTTAACCACGGATGGACACAGATGGACACGGACTTTGAAAGAAACGCTGAAGGCTAATGGCTAAATCGCAGATTTCAGATTTAAGCATTTAGCATTTAGAATTCAGCATTGTCATTCCCATAACACGCCTGTCCTGTTTTAGAACAGCCCTGTATTACATGGAACTGCAAGTTGTCCTGTTTTGATTCATTTTGAGCCAAATTGGCCCTTTTTGGCCGCTTTGCTTCCGAAGTCACTCACCGACTTATATTGATTGGCCGGCAAGCAAGATTGATTCCTCAACCACTTATATTGGTCGCCCGGCAATCAACATTGCTTCACCACCGACTTATGTTAATCCCTCACCGGGTTATATTGGTCCGCCATCAATCAAGATTAGTTCATCACCAACTTATATTGAACAGCAAGCAACAAGTATTTATTGGTCAGCGACTTATATTGATGGGCTGGTAATCTATATTGATCCGTGACCAACTTATGTTTATTCGCGGCCAAAAAAGATCAATGTCTCCTCCATCCTCCCGTCAAAAGCATGATTTCAGCCGCTTGTGAAATATTTCACAAGTGGCACGGTGGTTGCTTGAATAATTTCAAGGATGTTTCATCGCAGCGGAAGCTGCGGTGGGATGCCTGAAAATAGAAGGGTCCAGAAAGTAGAGATTAAATTGAAAACAAAACAGGCGGACCTGCGGATCTTGAGGGATTTTTATAATTATCCCGGACCGCAGCTGGCAGTCTTCGGCACCAACATCAGTGTCAGTCTTGACCCCACCAAATTCGTCAAGCTGACGGTTGCGCCCAAGGACATCAAAACCCTGGCGGACACGTTGAATGCCACGCTGGCGGCCATGGGGACGGGCGGCACCGTGGAAACTGCGGCCAAGGACAAGGCGTTTGATGCCCTGACGAGCGCGCTCAATGCCGACGCGAACGACGTTGAAAATGTCGTAGGAACAGACATGGAACTGTTGCTGAGCACCGGCTACCTGCCGGTCAGCACCAACCGCACGTCGTCGCCCCTGGACGACACGGCCATAGTGAATCTGTTGAACAACGGCTCCACGCAGTTGCTCCTGCAACTGCTGCCGGTGCGCAACGCCAAAACATATCAGGTGCAGACCAGCGCGGACGGCGGCAAGACGTGGCTGGAGGCAGGCATCTCCACTCAGGCGCGCCGGATTGTGATCCCCAACCTGGTGCCGGGCACGACGTATGCCGTGCGGGCACGGGCCATCGGCGGCAGCACCGGAGCAAGCAACTGGACCAACCCCGGCTCCATCATGTCCACGTAGAAACGGTTGAGGGTTCATGGTTGATGGTTGAGGGTTAAATGCCCCGGCCATCAACACTGGTTCCCTCAACTCTCAACTAATGCAGGAGATGACGCAAGGAGTGTCATTCCAAATTCCCAATTAGATAATGCGGGTCTCGTGACCTCGACTCCTGCAATTTGTCCGGAATGTTTCCGGGCATCGGGCGGCTGGCAAGCGTTAGGACCATTCGTTGCCGGTCGCCCGTTCATTTTTGCGCGGCGAGCGCGGCGGCAAGGTTGGTTCTGGCTTCTGGAAAATCCGGCTTGGCGGCGAGCGCAGCTTTGAAATACTTCGCAGCCTCGTCCGGTCTGCCGTGTTGCAACAGGTAGGTGCCGAAATCAAATTGCATCACGGGGTCGCGCGGCGCGAGTTGCGCGGCGATGGCGAGATGATTCGAGGCTTCATCCGCCCTGCCCTGCTCCAGCAGAATCATGCCCAGATTAAACTGGCCCAGCGGAAAATCGGGTTCGACGCGGACGGATTCCGCATAGAGTTTCGCGGCCTCATCTTTTTTGCCGATGCCTTCCAAGGCGGTGCCAAGGCAGTTTTCGGCGGCGTAATTGTCGGTGGTCACTTCAACGGTGTGCAAAAACAGCGAGAGGCTGTTCCGCCAGTATTGCAATTGAATGGAAGTGACGGCTACGCAGCCGGCAAGGGCGATACTTGCGGCGGCTGCGGCGATTTTTGCTTTTTGCGGATGTGAATTCAACAGGTCGTTCAGTCCCCAGGCGACGATGATGAACAGGCCGATGCTTGGCAGATAAGTGTAGCGATCAGCCATGGATTGGACGCCGGCCTGCACGAGTCCAATGGCCGGCACCAATGTTCCCAGATACCAGAACCACCCCACGACCAGATACGGGAATCGTTTCACCTGCAAAATGAAAATGGCCGAAAGCATCGCCAGCACGATGGCGGCAGCGATGACCCCGGCAATAGGCCAGTAATGCGGGTAGGGATAAATCAACGCGAGGTCGGTCGGCCAAAACATTTTTGAGATGTAGCGGACATAGGACATCAGGGCGTTCGCCATGCGAAAATGAAAGGACAATGAGCTGCTTGACCAGAGTGCACCGTTTTGAACCAGACGGGTGATGATGCAGGACGCAATCGTCAGGGCAAAAAATGGGAGTTTCTCGACAAACAAACGTTGAATCGTTACAGCGTTGAATCGTTGCAACGGCCAGAAATCCAGCAGCAACAGAACGAACGGTAGCGTCACGACCATCGGTTTGGACATCAATCCGCAAGCGAAGAAAAACAAGGCGAGCAGGTAGTTGAGAATTGAGGGTTGAGAGTTGAGACCTGAACGTCTTTGCGCGTAACGCGTGTAGGCCAGTAGTGTCAGCATCCAGAAGAATGCGCTCAACACGTCCTTGCGTTCCGATGCCCACGCGACGGATTCGACGTGCAACGGATGCCATGCGAACAGCGCAGCCACGAACGCGCTGCGCCAGAGTGTGCCGGTCAACTGATTCAACAAAAAAAACAACAGCAATGTGTTCGCCGTATGAATAAGCAGGTTGGTCAGATGATGACCCGCGGGATGCAGGCTGAACAACTGGCAATCAGCCATGTGCGAAATCCATGTGAGTGGATGCCAGTTACTGGCTTCACTGCTCTGGAATGCCCAGACGATGCCCGGCCACGTCAGCCCCGCCTTCACGTGGGAATTGTTAGTGATGTAATCGGGGTCGTCATAATTTACGAAACCGTGCCGGAGCATCGGCAGATAAACCAACAGCGTGACCACGGCGAGCACAAGGCAAAC
>Ga0265338_10009367_pt1 | contig 11694 bp, 12 predicted proteins | sample 42126metaG_FD_193579 | JGI IMG/M metagenome (GOLD analysis project Ga0265338, IMG submission 193579) | Rhizosphere microbial communities from Carex aquatilis grown in University of Washington, Seatle, WA, United States - 4-21-26 metaG | ecosystem: Host-associated > Plants > Roots > Rhizosphere... | reverse complement strand
AAGGGCGAAGGCTGGTGCCCCCACCCGGAATTGAACTGGGATCAACGGTTTAGGAAACCGCTGATCTATCCATTTGAGCTATGGGGGCGCCGTTCCCGCTGAAAATACCCCGCCCGCCGCCAATGGCAAGCGCAACACATTCGTCATTGAACCATCGGTGAGAGCGTGGAATACCGCCCGAAGTTCCGGAAAAATAAGCATTTGCCGCCGGCCCGGTTTCGCCTAATTTGCCGGTATGTTCAAATCTAAAGAAAAATCAGCCGAGTTGGCGGTTATCGAAGCTGACAGGGTAGTGAAACAACTAGCTGACGTGATGATAAAAGCACCTGACGTAGCTGCGGACCGGAGAGCCGCGCTGTTGAAAGAATGGGCTGACGTAATGTTAAAAGCATTGGAAGGCAGGAAAGACGTTTCTTTCGTTGCGCCTGTGGCCACTAATTTGTTCAATCATACTCAGTTATTTAACCTCAACCAGACGGAGCACGCCGCGATTTTTGCCGACTGCAAATTCGCGTGGGACGCACTCAAGAAAATCGAAGGCTACATCGCCGCCAACCTGAAGCCGGAATTGAGGAATAAATGCGAAGGCCGCGCGTTCATCGGCGAAAAGGTATTCATCGGTGAAGGGACGGTGCTCGAGGACGGCGTGATGATCAAAGGCCCGGCCATCATCGGGAAAAACTGCCAGATACGCCACAATGCCTATCTCCGCGAGAACGTCATCATCGGCGACGGCTGTGTGGTCGGCAACTCGTCCGAGTTGAAGAACGCGCTGCTGTTCAACGGCGCGCAGGCGCCGCACTACAATTACGTCGGCGACTCGATTCTCGGCCACAAGGCGCACCTCGGCGCGGGCGTCATCTGCTCCAACCTCAAATCCCTGCCCGGCAACGTGACCGTGGAGATGGACGGCGTGCCATTCGACACCGGCCTGCGCAAGTTCGGCGCGCTCATCGGCGACGGCGCGGAGGTGGGCTGCAACAGCGTGTTGAACCCCGGCACCATCCTCGGGCGCGGCGCGATCATTTATCCCGGCGTGAACTGGCGCGGCATCCTGCCCTCGAACACGATTGCCAAGAACAAGGCGGAGATTGAAGTCGTTGTCAAAAGGCCGAGGGCGAATTGAACAGCAATTAAACCGATATTTGCCAGAAACAAACTGGCCTTGCCAATGCCCGAGCCTCCGGTTCATTACAGTCTGCCGACAGAATCAAATCCCAGGCTGGATTATTCATTCAGATTGGCAGATTTGATTGAATTCAAACGCTTTTTGGAATCCCATGGCGTTGCGACCCAAAACACCAGAATTGAAAGATATATCCAGTATTTCGAGCAAGTGGTAGCCGGTATGGAAGTGGTGGAGGTTTCCATCTTCAAGAATTCCCAAGACGAAAGATTCAAGAGTAAAACCGACTGGTTGCTTTATGCTTTGAGGGAAGTTGATGAATTGATGTGGATACTAAAAGGATTCAAAACTCATGTTCCGAATGGTCTGGCAGGCAGGCTAAAAGACCTTGTGAGCGGATCCGATTTTGCAGCCTTGGACACAAACTCTCGTGCTCGAAATGTTGAATTTGAATTAAGAATAGCCAGTTATTTTTGTCAGGCGGGATATCAAGTTGACCTATCTACGACCACAGACATAATTGCTTTCAATGACGATTTTGCGTTTTTCATTGAATGTAAAAGGGTGGCAAGTGCCTCACAGATCAAACAACGTCTGGCGGATGCAGTAAAGCAATTGGGCAGCAGAATGCCACGCAAACATTTAAACAGGCATACCTACGGCTATGTTGCTCTGGATGTCACAAAGGCCGCATACAGCCACAATGGCCTCATTTGGGGAGTCACAGACGAGCATTCAAAAGATGTCAATCAAAACAAGCTCAAATTCATAGCGGGCAAGATTGATCATGATGTGAATTCTTACGCTGCGAAAGGTTTGTTGAAATGCTGGCTGCAAATCCATATTTCCTGCCTAATCGCAAATCCTCCCGCCGTGACATCTCGGATTTCATCCTATTACATTGAAAATTTCCACATCGGCGGGCATGCCATTGCGGCACTTCAATCTCTGCGCTATGTGGATGCAGTTTCGAAAAATGTTCCGGATGAAAGAATCCGCCCTCCAAAAAAGCTAATTATTCGAAAGGGATTAAAACTCCCGGCTGGAACGACCTTCCGTCCAATTGACGTGAAGATTATCAAGCAGCTTTTTGATACCGGCAAAGTTGAGGGCATACAAGACAACGAGGTTATCGCTGAGCTTGAATTTCATGGCACCAAGCATCAGTTCTTTTTGAGTGATCTTTTATATTTTTGGGGCATGGCAAATTCGACAGATAAAGAAAATATGCGCAGCGATGAAACCAAATTCCGCCTAGAAATTATCATCAAAATGTTCATGTTGAGATATCCATACGAAAACGTATCCAAGCCGGCACTACTCATCCCCCCATGTCCCTCCGCCTCTTAAGACTGTTCCTCCTGTTCGCCTCTTTCGGTTGGGGCGTGTGCATCGTGGGCGTGTTTGCCTCTTGGCCGCAAATCAACTCCATCGCGCAGGGCATGGGCGCCAAACCCATCGCCTACGACCCGATGCTGGATTACTGGCTGCACATGATTTGTGGCGCGTTCACTCTGGTCGGCGTATGGTATCTGGCGCTGGCGCTCTGGCCGCGCAAATTCGCCGTGGCCATCCCGTGGTTCGGCTGGCTGATGATTGTGGAGGGTGTCATCCTGCTGGTCTCCGGCCTGCGGCTGGGCATCGGGCCGTTTCCATTTTACGGCGATGTCGGCGCCTGCTTTCTCGGCGGGGTGGGGATTTTATTCTTTGCGCGGGCGGCCAAATTGTAGGGCGGCAAATCTCCGCTTCGAATCCCAACGGGATTCCAGCATCCAGCCCAGCGTTGGCGCGCAGCGGCCACGCTGGGTGAACGGGCAAAATAAAAACAACGCCCGCTGTGGCGGCAGGGCAAACCACGAAATGCGCCAAATTCACGAAACGGAACTAAAACCGCAACCGGTAAAACATCGCGCCATTGGTCAATGGCACTGAAACCACGTTGGTGGGCGGCGTCGCAAGCAGGTTGCTTTGCAGCGTGCCACCAAAACCGCCGGCGAGGTTCGCGGAAAATTCCACGTTGAAAAATTGTCCAGTCGCCGCCGACCACGACAGATTGGCAAATCCTGGCGACCCGGCGGTGACGTTCAGCGGCAGCGGCACGCGCGCGCCAAGTCCCGCCACCGGCACCGGATGCCACGCATCGTTCTGCGTGCCGTCACCGCACTGGCCCTGGTCGTTCGCGCCCCACATCCACACTGAGACGTCGGCTTTCACGGCGATGTTGTGATAATCCCGCGCGGCCATCATCACGACGTTGCTGAAACCGTTGCCGAATTTGTCCGTCAGAATTTTCACCGGCAGCGGATGCGCGTTGGTGTCCGCCGAGTTGATGCCCAGCTCGCCGACGTCGTTCCGTCCCCATTTCCAAATCGTGCCGTCCGTCGCCAGCGCGGAGGAATGGCTGTCGCCGCCGGACACCGCCACGATGTTGCTCACGTTCAGCACGCGCGCCGGGGTGAAATCATTGTTCGTCGTGCCATCGCCGACCTCGCCGCTGGAATTATTTCCCCACGCCCAAACCGTCCCGTCGGATTTCCGCGCCAAAATGTGAAACCAGCCGGCGGAGATTTGCGTGATGTTCGTCAATCCCGGCACCTGCACTGGAATGTAATTGGCCGTGACTGCGCCCGTGCCTTGCTCGCCGTGCGAGCCGCTGCCCCAGATCCAAACCGTGCCGTTAGTCGCGAGCGCCGCGCCGAATTGATAGCCGCACGTGATTTGCAACGCGCCATTGATCGGCCCGCCCGGCGCGGAATTGCTCACCATCACCGGCACGCTGTTGGGCGGACTGCTTTGCGGCGTGACGGTGCCATTTCCCATCTGGCCGTATTGATTCATGCCCCACGCCCAAATCGTGCCGTCCGCCTTTTCCGCGAGCGTGAAATAGGGGCGGCCGCCGAGTTTCACCACATTCGTCATCGGCGGCGTGGCCGTGAGGCCCGCCTGCGTCGGCACCCACGAATCATCCGTCGTGCCGTTGCCCAGTTGGCCGAACGCATTCCAGCCCCAGCACCAAACCGTGCCGTCGGACTTCAACGCAACATTGTGAATTTCCCCGCCCATGATGGCTTTGACGGAATTGAAAAAGCCGGCGTTTCCCGCGCCATGCACTTCCACCGGCGTCAACGCACGCAGATCGTTCGCCTCACCGATGCCGAGCTTGCCGTTGAAATTCGCGCCCCAAGTCCAAATCGTGCCGTCCGATTTTAGGATAATCGTGCCGCGCGCACCGCCCCAGACCGACACCACATCCGCGCCATGCGCCGAAATTATATACACGAGCAACAGGGTTAATATTACGAGGTGGCGGAAATGGTTCATTGGCGATTATACCGGGCAACTATCGTCCAAAGCTTCAGAAATGCAACCAGCCGGCAGGCTTGTGTCCAACCGCGATGCTGGTTAGCATCGGGACGAATTGGGAAACAACACAAAGCAAGGAGCATTATGAAAACACTGATGATTGTCAGCATGCCACACCACGCCTTCAATGCCGCCGTGAAGGACGGGACCGCCGGAGCCAAACTCAAGAAAATCATGGACGCCACCAAACCCGAGGCCGCTTACTTCACCGAACTCTGCGGCAAACGCACGGGCATTTTTGTGGTGAACCTCTCGGATACCTCGCAAATTCCCTCGCTGGCCGAACCGTGGTTCCTCACTTTCGAGGCGGACGTCCAATTTCATCCCACCATGACGCCGGCCGATTTGGAACGCGCCGGCCTCGACAAGCTCGGCAAGCAGTGGAGCTGAATTGCCCGCGACGCGGTGGCGAAAATTCCCTGTGGAATGATGGTGTTCCACCGCTCTGCCGTGATGTGCCGCCCCGACGGGGCTGGGGATTGGGGTGGCGCGGGTGCCTGCAAAGATTTCGCTCCTGACGGAGCGGCGAACCGGGTGTGTCTGAACTTGCACTACTCCGGACGCTCATCATAATGCCGACGAATGAAAACTTTCGCCCTCGTCCTGCTCACTGTGGTCGCGGCGCTGACCGGCAACGCCAGGCTAACTTTCACCGATGCGTTTGGTGTGGACAAGACCGACCTCGTCGCCACCGGCACGAACCGCTTCTTCATCCTTGCGCCCGGCTACCAGCAGACGTTCGAAGGCAAGGAAGCCGGCAAACAAACCGTCCTCACCATCACCGTGCTCAACCAGACCAAGATCGTGGACGGCGTCGAGACGCGCATCGTCGTCGAGCACGAGACGGCGGACGGACAGTTGGCAGAAGTGAGCAGCAATTATTTTGCAATCTCCGTCAAGACCAGCGACGTGTTTTATTTCGGCGAGGATGTGGATGAATACGAGAACGGCAAGGTGGTTTCGCACAACAGCTCGTGGCTGGCTGGCGTGAATGGCGCACATTTCGGGATGCAGATGCCCGGCACACCGTTGCTCGGCGCGCGTTATTATCAGGAAGTCGCACCCAAGCAGGCCATGGATCGCGCCGAAGTGAAAAGCTTGGTTGACACGCTTGATACGCCGGCGGGCAAATTCGTGAACTGCCTGAACACCGAGGAGACCTCCGACCTTGAATCCGCGCGCGAAATCAAATTATACGCTCCGGGCATCGGGCTGATTCTGGACGGCAAGCTCAAGCTCACCAAGTTCGGCTACTTTGGGAAATAATGCCGCCCCGACAGGGCTGGGGAATGGGGTGGCGCGGGTGGCTGCAAAGATTTCGCTCCGGACGGAGCGGCGAACCTTCTTTCGGTTGTCTGTCTCGTCACGGATTCAGAGCTTGCGAAATTGAAAATCTCCTGCTTCCGAACGCGCTCCCCGCTATACTTCGGCAGACGATGCAAGACAAACAACCAGCCCTGACGCTCGAGGTCAAACACACTGGCGAACGGCTCACGCTCCGTCGTGTCAGAAATGCGAACGGCGTCGAAGAGTTGCATTTGTCGGGAACGCTTCCGCCGCACCGGCAAGGCCCGCCGCTCCACATCCATTTTGCCGAGGACGAACAGGGCGAAGTGATTTCCGGCGTCCTCTCCGCTTCGTTAGACGGAAAGCACCTTCAAATTGAGGCCGGTGGCCGCGCGCGTTTTCCCATCGGGAGCAAGCATCGTTGGTGGAATGACGGCGACAAGGAACTGGTGTTTCAAGGCGTCGCGACGCCCGCGGTTGATCTCGACCGATACCTTCAAGCCCTCTTCGAAGTGCTCAACGCCGGCGCGGGGCAGCAACCTCCAATCTTTTACCTGGCCCACGTTCTTCATCGGCATCGGCACACCCAACTGGCTTTGGTCATCCCGCGCCCGGTTCAACGCGTGCTTTTTCCCATCATCATTTTCCTTGGGTCAGTGCTCGTCAAATACCGTGGGACTGACTGGCCGGGTTGCCCAACCCGATGCACTGGTGCGCCGTTGACATCCGAGAGTTCGCTCGCCGGGTGAATTCGTCGAGCCATTGGTGTCCGTCTGCAAAGACCAACTCCAACGGAGTTGCGTCATTCCTGCGGGCCAATCTTCCCGACCTGATAGCCTTCGGGATAACTGCGCGGCTTCATCTCCGTGCGCAGCAGCGGACGACTCCGTCGCGGAAAAATCCGCAGCGCCCGCGCGCGCGATTTCAAACCGACCTCCACCATCCGCCGCATGAACGGCGACGCCGGCGGGAAACCAAACGCCCGGATCAAGCTGTCATCCATGAACGCGTAGATTCCCTTTTCCACGAGCGGACGCGTCCAGCGCGGAAACCAGCTCTTGAACAGATCGCGCACCGCCACGCCCACGCGATGATTCGTCTCCGTGAACCGGTAATTTTCTTCTTCGTATTCGAGGTTGTAACGCTCAAACTCCGCGCAGTCCGCCGGGATGTCCTTGATGTTCATCCGCATTCCGACTTCGCGCCAGAAATGGAAAAGCGCCACGCGCTCCGTTTCCGTCATGCGCCGCCAGCCGAACCGCTCGTTCCAGCGGATGGGCACGAACACGAACGTGGACAGCACATAAAGAAAATCCTCGTTGCGGATTTTGAATCGCCCGTGGATGGCATTCATCTTCGCGATAGCCGCGCGGCCGCGCTCGCTGTCGTAGCCGTGCTCCATCATTTCGCTCACGATGATGTCCGTGTCGTCATAACGTTTCTGCGCGCGCTGGCCGAACTCCTGCGTCTTGTCCAGCAGCGCGGAGATGGCCGGCACGCAAAACGTCCGGAACAGCGCGAACTCCAGCGCCCGCGTCGTGTCCCACGGAAAATCCACACGGCAAGACAAGAACGTGATGCGCTGATGGTCGCGCACCGCGTCGAGTTTTTCGATTTCCGGCAAAACGGGCGAGCGATACATGGGCGGACAAATACCTAAACGCCGGATAAATCTCAAGGGCGCGGGAAAACGGGCGGGGTCAAAGTTCGTCCTCGCGCTCGGCGTAGAAGAGCTGGTGAGCGCGGTCGTAATCGGCTTCCGGCACGAAGACCCGGGCGGGTCGGCTCAAATCGCCGTCGTCCGGCGCGGCGGGGTCCGCGAACGCCTGTGTTGCGGCGATGCCATGCTTCTCCAGCATCATCGCGAGCATCTCGGCGTTCACGACCGGGCCGGTGTAAAACAATTTCACGCGCGCAATTTAGCCGCAAACGGATACGCTCGCCATGCCGAAGTGAAGTCCGCATCGGCATTGATGGGGAACAGATTGTTGATTCGCCACTTGAAGAAAATAAAAACGGGAGGCAAAGCGCCTTCCGGCCACTCCGCCTCCCGCGGGAATCGCAATCGTTGATCAGTGCTTCACTTCGACTGGCGCGCCCATGGGCTGGCCGATGTCCTTCAGTAATTGCACGAACCAGTCCGTCTGGACATTGAACGGCTTGCCACCCTTGATGCGCTCAAATTCGATGGCGCGGAGTTTGTTGCCGCGTTCCTCGTCTTCGCCCACCACACCGCCCTTGCCTTTGAGGGCGCGTTGCACGGCCTTTACCGCGCAGCGCTTGATGAGCTTGCGGTCGGCGGCGTTCGCGGCGGCGGCACGGCTGTAATAACCGCTCTTCTGCACGAGCGTCTTTTCCGCGCCGAGCAACGCGGCGAACTGCTTGGAAAACCATGCGCCGACGTTCACCTTGTCCAGGCGCACGTGGCCGAACGCGTCGCGCGGCACTTCCTCGCCCTTGGCTTCCAACTCGGCAACGATGGACGACACGCACGCGCCTTCGGAAATGAACAGGTTCACGCAATCGTGTTGGTCCATGATCTTGCGCAACCGCGCGGCCTCGGCGGCAATGTCGAGGGCAATTTCGGGAATGTAAATGCCGTGGACCTCCCGGCGTTCGCGGCTCAAGCCGAGTTCCGACACGAAGGTCATCTCGGCAACCAGTTTCCGGTATTCGACCGCCGTAGCCGCCGTCAGCCAGCCACAATTGCGGCCCATGACCTCGTGTATGATAAGCATGCGCGGGTTCGCGTTGTGCTCGGCCACCACGTTGGCAAAGAAATGCGCGCCTTCCTCGGCCGCCGTCCACGCGCCGAGACTCTGGCGGATGGGAATCACGTCGTTGTCAATCGTCTTGGGCAGGCCGACGACGGTGAGATTGTAATTGTTCGACTTGAGAAATTTCGCGAGGTCGGCCGCGGCGGTGTTCGTGTCGTCGCCGCCGACGGTGTGCAACACGTCCACGCCATCCTTCACCAATTGATCCGCCGCCACCTTCTGCGGGTCCTGGCCTTCCTTGACCAGGCCGCGCTTCACACAATCCTTCACATTGGTGAGCTTCACGCGGCTGTTGCCGATGGGGCTGCCGCCGTGCTCCACAAACGCCTTCCAATTCTGGCGCACCGACGGCGTCACCTTGAGGCTCTTGCCCTGCAACACGCCCATGTAGCCGTTCACGTAGCAGATGATTTCCACGTCCGGCGCCTTGCGAGTATAGGTTTCAATCAAATAACCGATGGCGGCGCTCAGGCACGGGGCCAGGCCGCCGGCGGTCAGGATTCCGACTTTTTTTACTTTGGTGTTCATAAATAATGTTCTGCGGATTGCGCCTCGCCCGAATCAAGGGGACGTTGAAAGCCAGTTCAAGCGGTTGCATCTTTGGAGAAAGGAATTCGTTCCGATCTTTTCCAGAGGCACAAATCTATGGGCAGGCAGGATGCCCGAAACCGCCCTGCGGCTCAATCAAATTCCAATTCGATGGCATCCGCAAGGCATCCGGTTGTTTTGTAGCAGCGGTCTATGACCGCCGACCCGGCGCCGAAGCGGCGCCACTTCAGGTCAAACGTGTCCTCCAGCTGCCAACGAATAAATTTCTCCCTGATAAGGCCAATCTTCAGGACGCGCAGCCAGACATTTACGCACGGGATTCTGTGCAACATAATGCCACTTCTGCGAATACGATTCTTCCGAGCGCATCACATGGTCGAAAAATCCCTTCTGCCAATGCGGCGCGGGAATGTTCGTCCCACGCAAAGTTTTCGAGACAGAGTTTTTCAAGCTCTTCATCCATTCAGAAAGCAGGGAAAGACGGCGGTCACAGACCGCCGCTACAGCGCGCCATTCCATTTTTGTAGCGTCGGTCTATGACCGACGAAATCCGGCGCTGACACAGCGCCGCTACAGCGGAATAGGCCGCCCCGACGGGGTTGGGGAATTGGGTGGCGCGGGTGGCTGCAAAGATTTCGCTCCGGACGGAGCGGCGAACCGGCACGTCTTGCCAAATGTAGGCGGCAAAGGTTGGGCGACGACTTTAACCCAACAACTTTTATTTTGGAGGCGTGGTCGGCAAACTCAAACTCGCCAACATATCGGCAAGTGAAGACGTTGCTGGTGCAGTGGGCAAGACAGGCACTGGTTTGGCCGGCAATGACCACTGATTCCTCGCTTCAACTGTATCTAAGATCATTTGTTTACCAACTAAAACAATGGCCTCAAATTTTGCATCTTTGATTTCTGCATTGGAATTGGCTTGAGATGACCAACGAATAGCAAAAGTTGAGACGCGGATATTTTCATAGGGACTAGCCAGAAGACCCTGACCAAAAAAAGAAGCTGCGGATTTTACATCTGTCTTCCAATAATAACGACCCTTCTCATGTTTTTCATATTGCGTCGTGCCCAATGTGATTCGCTCCTCAGTCCTACGCTCCCAAGCCTTTGGCCCCATAATTGCCATAAACACATCAGCTTCATCGTTCGGCGGAGTCAAATCTGCGACGCGTTCCGAGATTTGCTTAAAAACATTTTCTCTGTAGTAGAAGCAGTCCGGCTTGTCCTTATCATAGAATTCGCGCTTGGCTTCCGCAAAAAGACTTTCGCCCCACTCTTTAGTTTCCTTTTCCTTCAGCAAACGAACCCGAGAGGTGAAGTCCTCAAGGCGCGGAACTATTGTGAGATTCTTTGCACCACAAGCACCAGCCGCTTTAGTAAGTAGGCCGTCTTCGGAAAGTAAAACTGCCTCATTTGTATTCCTGGAACACATCTGAATGACCGATTCGAGCACAACTCGGTCGCGAAATCCTTTCTCGTGTTTCTTATCATCCGAATGCTCAAACGGCGGTATACGCCAAATAGCATCCTCAACAATTTTATTCCATGCCGTCTGTTTGACGTTGAGAATATGTCGTTGTGCATTCACAGATTTGCGCCAATCAGCGTATCTCTTAATTATCTTCTTCTTCGCTTGCTCAACCGAACACAAACTTGGCGGCTTCGCCCCGGTGAGTTCACCCAAAAGACTTAGCTTACTATTAACAATAGCAATCGCACCCGAAGCAGCCTGAAATTTCTGATACGCCATTTCGCCGATTACTACATCGGGAATATACAATTGCACCGTGGCAAGTTTACGTAGTTCTGTGAGTGCAGTCTCAAATCCTGTGGATACGAGCTTTCGCGAATCGAGCGCAAACAACGCATTTGTATCAGCGATGATGTTGTAAGGCCCGAATTTTGGATAGGGCTTTGCCATAACGCAGCTTTAATTCTTCGCCCCTGCCAGCTCCTCCTCAAAGTCCACAATTTCTTTGATCTGCACCAGAAACCAGCGGTCAATCTTCGTGAGGTTGAAAATCTCGTCCACGGTGAAGCCGGCGCGCAGGGCGTGGCGGATGAAGAAGATGCGCTCGGCGTTGGGCACGCTCAGTTTGCGGCTGATGACGTCGCGCGGCAGGATGTCGCGGTCGCCATAGACTTCCGTGCCGATGCGCCAGGGTTTGCCGTCGCCGCCCAGACCGCTGCGGCCGATCTCCAGCGAGCGCAGGCATTTTTGCAACGATTCCTTGAACGTGCGACCGATGGCCATGGCTTCGCCGACGCTTTTCATTTGCGTGGTGAGCGTGGGGTCGGCTTGCGGGAATTTCTCGAAGGCAAAGCGCGGAATCTTGGTGACGACGTAATCAATGCTCGGCTCGAAGCTCGCGGGGGTTTCGCGGGTGATGTCGTTCTTGAGTTCGTCGAGCAGGTAGCCGACGGCGAGTTTGGCGGCGATCTTCGCGATGGGAAAGCCGGTGGCCTTGGACGCGAGCGCGGAGCTGCGGCTGACACGCGGGTTCATCTCGATGATGACCATGCTGCCGTTCTCCGGGCTGACGCCGAACTGGATGTTCGAGCCGCCGGTCTCCACACCCACGGCGCGGA
>Ga0265338_10009366_pt1 | contig 11694 bp, 8 predicted proteins | sample 42126metaG_FD_193579 | JGI IMG/M metagenome (GOLD analysis project Ga0265338, IMG submission 193579) | Rhizosphere microbial communities from Carex aquatilis grown in University of Washington, Seatle, WA, United States - 4-21-26 metaG | ecosystem: Host-associated > Plants > Roots > Rhizosphere >... | reverse complement strand
GCCCGCGTATTTTTCGAGATTGCGGCGCGTGATGTGGATCGATTTCAGGCTCTTGACGAGAATGTCCTTGATCGACTTGCGCGCGAGATTGGCGATTTCGCGCTCGAGGTTGCGAACGCCGGATTCGCGCGTGTAGTAGCGGATGATGTCGCGCAAGGCGTCGTCGGACATCGAGAACTCGCCGTTCTTGAGTCCGTGTTCCTTGGTCGCCTTGGGAAGGAGATGAGTCTTGGCGATCTCGACTTTCTCATCCTCGGTGTATCCCGAAAGGCGAATGATCTCCATGCGATCCATCAAAGGCTGCGGCATGCGCAGCGTGTTGGCGGTGCAGACGAACATCACGTCCGAAAGATCGTAATCAACTTCGAGATAGTGATCGTTGAAGGTATGGTTCTGCTCGGGATCTAGCACTTCGAGCAGCGCCGAGCTTGGGTCGCCGCGCCAATCGGAACCGAGTTTGTCAACCTCATCAAGCAGAAACAACGGATTGGAAGATTTCGCTTTCTTCATGCCCTGAATGACCTTGCCGGGCATCGAGCCAATATACGTGCGGCGATGACCGCGGATTTCGGCCTCGTCGCGAACGCCGCCGAGTGACATGCGCACGAAGTTGCGGCCTGTGGCGCGAGCGATCGATTTACCGAGCGAGGTCTTGCCGACACCGGGCGCGCCAACGAGACAAAGGATGGGGCCCTTTAATTTATGCTGCCGCTGCTGCACGGCGAGATATTCGAGGATGCGCTCCTTGACCTTCTCAAGCCCATAATGATCCTCGTCGAGAACCTTCTGAGCGGCCTTGAGATCGCGACGTACCTTGGTGCGCTTATGCCATGGAATCGCAAGCATCCAATCAAGGTAGTTGCGCACCACCGTGGCTTCGGCCGACATCGGGCTCATCGAGCGCAGCTTCTTGAGCTCGCCGAGCGCCTTCTCGCGTGCTTCTTTGCTCATGCGAGCTTTGTTGATGCGGTCTTCGAGCTCGGCGGATTCGTCCTTGCCTTCTTCGCCGTCGCCGAGCTCCTTCTGAATCGCTTTCATTTGCTCGTTCAGATAATACTCGCGTTGGGTCTTCTCCATCTGGCGCTTGACGCGGTTGCGGATCCGCTTCTCGACCTGCAGGACGCCGATTTCGCCCTCCATATAGCCGAAAATCTTCTCCAGCCGTTCATTCACCGAAATGATTTCCAGTAATTGCTGCTTGTCGGCGATCTTGAGCGCGAGATGCGAGGCGATGGTGTCGGCAAGCTTGGCCGGATCGTCGATCTGATTGACCGAGACCAGAACTTCCGGCGGGATCTTCTTGTTGAGCTTGATGTATTGCTCGAACTGATCAACCACGGCGCGGCCAAGCGCTTCCAGCTCCGCCTTGTCGCCCGCGAATTCCTCAATCGGCTCGGCGAAAGCCTGGAAAAAGTCGGCGTTTTCAGTGAAGCGCGAGACTTGTGCGCGATGGCCACCCTCGACCAGCACTTTTACGGTGCCGTCGGGCAGCTTCAGCAACTGCAGCACGGTGCCGACCGTGCCGAGGGTGAAGAGATCTTCGCGCGCGGGATCGTCCTGTGAGGCGTTCTTTTGGGTCAGCAGCAAAATCTGCTTGTCATCCTGCATGACATCTTCGAGCGCGCGCACGGATTTCTCGCGGCCGACGAACAGCGGCACGATCATATGCGGGAAAACCACAATATCGCGGAGCGGAAGAACGGGATAAAGCGCCCCGCCAGAGGTTTGCTGCACAGTCATTACGACCCTTTCATGCTTGCAGAGAGGATGCCTTGATTCTGCGCCTGGCAATAGAAAAATTCTACCGCCATTCAGGTTAATACATTGGTAGTTTTTGCGATATTTCAAGTCTTATGAAAAACGTTTCGCCATCGGCGTTTTTGTCACAGGCTGTGGCTTCGGCGCACGGCGAAAGCCGGGTTTGAAACAGCAAGATTTTGTTGGTTAAGGGGAACGAACTGAATAAGAACTTATGCCTTGGCCGCAGCCGCCGCACGAGCGCGCTTGTCGCCATGGACATAGAGGGGCTTGGCCTTGCCCTCGACCACATCTTTGTTGATGACGACTTTTTCGACGTCGGTCATACCCGGAAGCTCAAACATGGAATCCAGCAACACAGCTTCCATGATCGAGCGCAGTCCGCGAGCGCCGGTCTTGCGGGCGATCGCCTTCTGGGCGATGGCCTTGAGCGCCTCCTCGTTGACATCAAGGGCGATGTCTTCCATCTCGAACAGGCGCTGGAACTGCTTGACCAGCGCATTCTTCGGCGTCGTCAGAATGTCGATGAGAGCATGCTCGTCGAGATCGCTCAAGGTCGCCACGACCGGCAAGCGACCGACGAATTCCGGGATCAGGCCGAACTTGAGCAAATCTTCGGGTTCGACTTCCTTCAAAACTTCGCCAGTGCGGCGCTCATCGGGGCCGCGCACGTCGGCACCGAAGCCGATCGATGAGCCCCGGCCGCGTGCCGAGATGATCTTCTCAAGCCCGGCGAAAGCGCCGCCACAGATGAAGAGGATGTTGGTGGTGTCGACCTGCAAGAATTCCTGTTGCGGATGCTTGCGGCCGCCCTGCGGAGGCACGGAGGCGACGGTGCCTTCCATGATCTTGAGCAGCGCCTGCTGCACGCCTTCACCGGAAACGTCGCGGGTGATTGAAGGGTTGTCCGACTTGCGGCTAATTTTATCGATTTCATCGATATAGACAATGCCGCGCTGTGCCCTCTCGACGTTATAGTCAGCGGCCTGCAGCAATTTGAGGATGATGTTTTCGACGTCTTCGCCGACATAACCGGCCTCGGTGAGGGTCGTGGCATCGGCCATCGTGAAAGGCACATCGATGATGCGCGCGAGCGTTTGCGCAAGGAGCGTCTTGCCACAGCCGGTGGGGCCGACAAGCATAATGTTCGATTTCGCAAGTTCGACGTCGGAGTTGCGCGCGCTGTGCGCAAGGCGCTTGTAATGATTATGAACCGCGACCGAGAGGACGCGCTTGGCATGTTCCTGGCCGATCACGTAATCGTCCAGCACCTGCATGATGTCCTTAGGCGTCGGCACACCGTCGCGCGATTTGACGAGCGTCGTCTTGCTCTCCTCGCGGATGATGTCCATGCACAACTCGACGCATTCGTCGCAGATGAAGACGGTCGGGCCCGCGATGAGCTTGCGCACTTCGTGCTGGCTCTTGCCGCAAAATGAGCAGTAGAGCGTGTTCTTGCTATCGCTGGTGGTGGTGGACTTTGTCATTTATGCCGTTGCTCCTGCGCGCGGCTTTGAACTCTTCTTCAAGCATATCGCTTTTCTGGTTACCGGATTATTAAGCCCCCGTCCAGAGCCGAGGACACATACAACTCACCGCCCTGCGCTTGTGCACTAAACAGAATTGCCGTGCAAATAGCGGCACTTATCGGCAGATCTGATGGCGTAGACGGAGTGCGCCGCGGCATTATCGCCACGCATGCGCAGGTGCGAAAGCTTAGGCCGCTTTTTTCTCGTTCTCGGCACCGCCCGGTCGCTTGCTCACAACTTCGTCGATCAGGCCGAAGGCCTTGGCTTCGTCGGCCGACATGAAGTTGTCGCGCTCGACGGCCGTTGCGATCTTGTCGATCGACTGGCCGGTATGCTTGACATAAATTTCGTTCAGGCGATGGCGCAACTTCAGAATTTCGCGCGCCTGAATTTCGATGTCGGTCGCCTGGCCTTGCGCGCCGCCCGAAGGCTGATGGATCATAATCCGGCTGTTGGGCAGCGAATAGCGCTTGCCCTTGGCGCCGGCGGCCAGAAGCAGCGAGCCCATCGAGGCCGCTTGGCCGATGCACACCGTCGAGACCGGCGCCTTGATATACTGCATCGTGTCATAGATCGAGAGGCCTGATGTGACGACGCCACCCGGCGAATTAATATAGAATGAGATTTCCTTGCTCGGATTCTCGGATTCGAGAAACAGCAGCTGGGCGCAGACGAGACTGGATATGTGGTCGTCAACCGGGCCCACCATGAATATGATGCGTTCCTTCAAAAGGCGCGAATAGATGTCGAAGCTCCGCTCGCCGCGCGCGGTCTGCTCGATGACGATCGGCACCAGCACGCTCATTTTTTCGACGGGATCGATATCGGTTGCCATTGAAAACTCCTGTCAGCGGATGCTTTTAATGTAGCGCATCAGGCGGCGATATCAAGGGGCAGAAGAACCGCGATATCAAGAGGGTGCAGGATCGCGCAAAGCGAATGCGCAGAGATGGAAGAGATATTCATGCGCAGGATAAACGTCAGGCTCGAAAATAATGTCCGGGTTCAGTGCCTGCCTCATGGCCAACGCACCAGCACCGAGGAAATCAGCGCGCTCTTCTGGGTATGCAGTAGTATCCTTCACAGCATCTCGATAGAAGAAAGCCGCGGTATAGAATGTCTGATCGGAAATCAATTTATTGCAAAGCACTTCTCCAGCGCTATTTTTAAACAACAACCGTAATTGATTGTTTTCCGTAACATTGATCTCGATCTCGAACGGGCCGTACGCCGTTCTGGGCTTGTTGACCACGATCGATTCTTTCGGCGCGCACAAGAGTGCCGCCTTATAGCCATCCCATTCCAGCATTTCCGCGACGGGGCGTGAATTTCCCGTAACGGTGCAATTGAGAATGGCGACAGAATCAGACATCGCTAACCGGGTCCATCCCGCAACGCGTGCGCGCAGAGGAAAAAGAGGTTACGCGCGTATCGAGGGTCGAAATCGACATTCAATCGGGCTTTAAGCCATCCGACGAGAATTTTCGTCCCCTTCTCATGCAACTCGGTGCGAGCGGCATGGTAGTCCGCCCATGTTGGATCACCGGCGGATGGCAATGCCCTGACCTTGGCGCGATAGACTGTGGCCACGTTATAAAAACCCGGAAATTTCTCATCCGCGTTGGAAATTTTTCCCGAACAAATCAGCGTACCTGCGCTCTTGAAGAAAAGTTTTATGTGATTGTCTTCCGTGACTTCAATTTCAATGGAGAAAGGAGGCTTCGCGTTTCCGATCTTAATTGCTCCGGCAGGCGTATCCAGAAGATCAGCGCGATAAGGCAGCCATTCCTTCGCGTTCATGAAGTCGCTATGCTGGCCTGTGACGGTGCATTCTTTAATGGGCCGCGCTTTAGCCATCAAAATTTTTCCTTAATAATCAGATTCCATATATAGAACACTTATATACAGCGAAATTACTTGCAGCAAGACCGGGGCGTGACTTCCGGCGCGACCGGAAATATGGTTAATGGCGAAACGCGAGGAAATACATGACCGACCTCATCGGCTGGATCATCGCCACGATCTCAGTAATTGTCACCGTCATGGTGCATTACGAGGTGATGCTCGGCATCACCGATCATCTGCTGCCGCTAGTGCAACGGCAGGTACGCGGCCGCAGGCGCATGATCCTGACGGTTGTCGCGCTTATGTGTGGTCATATTCTGGAAATCTGGCTGTTCGCCGCCATCATGCTGTTCCTGTGCCGGTTCACCGAACTGGGTAGCATCAGCGGCAATGATGTTCGCGGTTTCACCGATTATCTTTATTATTCAGCGGTAAGCTATACGTCGCTTGGCGACAGCAAGTTTCATCCCGAAGGCATCATCCGCAATCTGACGGCCGCGGAAGCACTGGCCGGCATACTCATGATCGGCTGGTCGGCCTCGTTTACGTATCTGAACATGGAACACATCTGGAAGGCACATCGGGCCGATCGCGGGCCGAGGGATTAATCCATCTCCTCCGGCATTTTGACGAGTTCGTCAGCCGGGATTTTACGCTCGGTGACTTTGGCCTTGCTGAGAATGTGATCGATCACCTTCTCCTCAAGCTGCGGCGCACGTAGGCGTTCGAGCGCGCCTTGTGTGTTGGTGTAATAGTCGACGACCGCCTTTTCTTGTCCGGGAAAGCGCTTGGCTTCCGCGATCATCGCGTTACGCAGCTCGGTCGAGCTCACGGCGATTGAATTCAGCCGCGCAACTTCGGAGAGCAAGAGGCCCAGACGTACACGGCGCTCGGCGATTGCGCGGTAATCTTTTTTGAGCTGTTCATCGCTTTTCTTGGCCTCGTCGGCGGGAAGCTCGCCGCGCTTCTTGCTTTCCTCGACCTGTTGCCAGATACCCTCAAACTCAGATTCAAGCATGCCGGCTGGCACTTCAAAGTCGTGCAGTGCCGCGAGTTTGTCCATCAGCCCACGCTTGATGATAGCGCGGCTGATGCGGTCGTAATCGGTCTTGATGTCCTCGGCGACGCGCTTCTTGAGTTCGTCCAGCGTCTTGAGGCCGAGCTCCATTGCCAGATCGTCGTTCATGACGACCGGCTTTTGCGCGCGCAGCTCCTTGAGCTCGACCTCGAATACGGCATCCTTGCCGGCGAGATTGGCAGCATGATATTCAGCGGGAAATTTTACTTTTACCGTCTTCTTGTCGCTCGCTTTGAGGCCGACCAGCTGCTCTTCGAAATTGTCGATGAAGGATTTCGAGCCAAGCTCGAGGCGGTGGTTCTCGCCTTTCATGCCGGGCTCGCGCTTGCCATCGACCGAGCCGTCGAAATCGACGACGACGACGTCACCCATCTTGGCGCCGCGTTTTTCGGCGATGATTTCCGGCTCGCGCACCGTTTTGACGATGCGTGCAATCGCGTCCTCGATCGCCTTGTCGGCGACGTCAGCGGTCACGCGCTCAAGCGCGATCTGGCTGAAATCGGCAGGCGTGAATTCTGGCATGACCTCGATCGCGAGTTTGAATTCGAGATCCTGGCCTTCGGCGAAAGCAACCAGTTCGATCTTGGGCTCGGCGGCCGGACGTAGCTTGCGGTCGTTCAACGCTTTCTGCGAGGTTTCGGAGATCATGCGATCGAGCACCTCCGTGCGCGTACCGGGGCCGAAACGCTGCTGCAGCACTTGCAACGGCACCTTGCCAGGGCGGAACCCGGGCAAGCGCACGGTGCGACCGATCTGCTCGAGCCGGGCGACGTACTTCTTTTCGACGTCCTTGCTGGGAACCTTGACGTTGAATTCGCGCTGCAGGCCTTTTTTGCCTGTTTCCTCGACTTGAATCTGAGCCTGAGCCATGACTTCCCGTTTCCTGTTTGTGGTGCGGACGAAGGGACTTGAACCCCTACGACTTTCGTCACGGGAACCTAAATCCCGCGCGTCTACCAATTCCGCCACGTCCGCCTGCCGCAATAATGTCCAATAAAGCAGGGCGTATCAATGGCGGCAAGCGGGCCTTGTACCCCAAATAGCGGTAAAAGCAAACATTGGGAAAACGAGGGTTAAGGCTTCCTCAGGAAGCCACCCGCTCCTTGTAGCGGGCATAGAAAATGTCGAGCGCAAGTGTCCGCTGCTCGATCCTTGCATCGGTGCCGCGCGCGACCTGAAGCTGGAAACGCACGTGGGGTATGCCCATTCTGTCCTGCGCGATTTCAATGACCTGGGCGGTCTCAACCACCGAGCCGCTCACCGGCCGGCGATAAAGCGCGCCCTTCTCCACTTCTGCATCGAAATTCAAAAGCGCATTCAGCATGGAGGCCGTCTCGGTTCGACGTGAGAAAAGTAATTCCAGATACGTAACGGCACAGCCTAAAGGCTCTAGCCAGAGTTTTTTCTATACACCTTTCAGCGAGTCTGACAAGCCCTCAAGCACGTCCGGAATGCCGGCAATGAGATCTTCGGCAATAAGGCCGGGGCCAAAAGTGGTGGCGGCCTGCCCATGGATCCATGTGGCGGCGACGGCGGCCGCAAATACCGGCATGTGCTGGGCGATAAGGCCGAGGATGATGCCAGCCAGTACATCGCCGGCGCCAGCCGTGGCGAGCCAGGGCGGGGCATTGGCGTTAATCACGGCAGCACCGTCGGGCGCCGCGATCACCGTATCCGCGCCCTTGAGCAGAACGATGCAGTTCACGATTTTTGCAGCCTGCCGCGCGCGGATGAGCTTGTCCTGATTATGGTCGATGCACGCGCCGAATAATTTCGTGAACTCGCCTTCGTGTGGCGTGAGTATACAATCCGGATGAAGCTTCGCGAAAAGCTCGCCCGGCGCGGTCGCGAAATTACCGAATGCATCGGCATCCAGCACACAGGGCTTGCGCGTATCCAATACGGCGCGCACGTAATCCGCCTCCGCAATACCGATACCAAGTCCAGGGCCGATGAGAACAACGTTGCGCTTCTCGTCAGCCAGCAGTTCGTGCCACGCGGCAAGACTATCGGCCGGCCTTACGATCGCGCTTTCGAGCGCGGCAGCGTAAATCGGCAACGCGTCTTGCGACGCTGCAAGCGTCACGAGCCCCGCACCGATGCGCTGAGCCGCGCGCGTCGCAAGCCGCGTAGCGCCGGTCATGACCGCACCGCCCGCTATAAGCGCATGGCCGCGCGTATATTTGTGGTCTTGCGGCTTCGGCACCGGAAACAGGTTAAGCCATAATTCACGGGCATTTTCGGCGGCCGCTGGTTGGATAGCGTCGAGCGTTCTGTCACCAATGCCGATATCGGTCACGATAGTTTCGCCGCACAAAGTGGCGCCCGGCAAAAGCAGATGGCCAATTTTTTTGCGGAAGAAGGTGACGGTCACGACTGCTCGCGGCGCAATGCCGAGAATGGCGCCAGTATCGCCTTCGACGCCACTGGGCACGTCGACTGCGACCACGGGAATTTTCGTGTGTACGAGTTTTTCAAGCGTCGTGCGCGCAGCGCCTTCAACCGGCTTCGAAAGACCGGTGCCGAACAATGCATCGATCACAAGATCGATCTGTTCAAAGGACGCATTTTCGAGAGGTACTGTCTTGCCCTGCCAGTTTTTCGCAGCAATCGCGGCGTCGCCGGATAAATCTTTTGGCGCGCGCATCGCTGCTACCGTTACGTTCCAACCGGCGCGGCGCAAAAATTCCGCGGCGACAAAACCGTCACCACCGTTATTGCCCGGTCCGCACAACGCGAGCACACGGCAAGGTTTCCATCGCTGGCTGATAATTGCGCCAACGCCTTCGCCGGCGCGACGCATAAGATCGAAACTCAAAACACCGGATTCATAGGCCGCTTCTTCGGCTCGCCTCATTTGGGCGCACGATAACAGCGCGTGACGGCGCCATGCAGAGGAATTGAAGGGCGAAGAATTGATGGACATGGGGATGTTTTAGCCGCGAATATTTTCGTTCGCCACTTATGCTGCAGTGCATAACTTTTATATGTAAGAACTATGCCTTTATTGACCTTGCGATGGTAGAGGTCTAGTTTCTCCAACGACCAATCGCAGCCGCATCAAGCTGGCGCCGCCCGCAAAAAAACGGGTCCACGACAAGGTAATTCCGGAGAGCGCGTTTATGGACCAAGTTACACCTCGCAAGAAGGCCAATTCTGCGAGCAAAACAGGCGCCCCCACTAAAAAGAAAGCGACTACGTCGCTTCCCCTTCCCGCTTTTGAGCCGGCGCCGGCGGACTTTGCCGAAAAATTTTATGCCCGCGTCATGCCTTCCGACCTCGCGCTCTTTTCTGAGCATGACCGCCAGCGCATCGCGGCCGGCATCTGGCGACTGACACAAACACGCAAACCCAGCACAATAAATCTGCGCCTTTTTAATCCGTCGCCGCTGCAGGACGGCTGGACGGTCGACCATACGGTGCTTGAAGTCGTCAATGACGACATGCCATTCCTGATCGACTCCATAGTCGGTGAATTGCGCCGCCGCGGGCTCGGCATTCATATCGTCATCCATCCCGTCATGCAGATGCGGCGCGACGCAAGCGGCGAGTGGCTCGGCTTTGTCTCGGACAAGACCGCGGGAACCTTGAGCGAGTCTCTCGTTCATGTCCAATTCGATCACTGCCTCGATCCTGCCATCCTCAAGGAAATCGAGACCTCCATTCGTGAAGTTCTCGTCGAAGTGCGCGCGGCGGTTGAAGATTGGCCAAAGATGCGTGCACGTATGGCAGATGCAATCAAAAATGCCGCCGTCTCGAACCATCCGGATGCGGTTGACGAAACGCTCGATGAAGCCCGCGATTTCCTGCGCTGGATCGACAGCGACAATTTCACCTATCTTGGCTACCGCGATATCGAGCTGACCCAGCGTGACGGCCATCTGACCGGGATCAAGGTGCTGGCGCAAAGCGGCCTCGGCATCCTGCGCAATACCGATGTGCGGGTTTTCGGCGGCCTGCGCGACATGAGCGCGCGTTCCTCGCAATTGCAGATGCATGTGCGCCAGCACCACTTAATTATTTTTACCAAGACCAACTTGCGCGCGCGCGTGCATCGAACCGCGCCTATGGATGCCATTTTCGTCCGCCATTTCGATAAAGCGGGCAATGCTACGAGCGAGCAACTGTTCATTGGCCTGTTGACATCCCAATCCTATGCACAAAGTTCGCTATCGATCCCGTTCCTGCGCCGCAAGATCAATCGCGTCATCGAACGGGCCGGGCTTACGTCACATAGCCACGACGGCAAGGCGTTGCGGCATATTCTCGACAACTACCCGCGCGACGAATTGTTTCAGATCACCGAAGACGATCTCCTACATCACAGCCTCGGCATCCTGCACCTGCAGGATCATGCGAAAACCGCGCTTTTCGTGCGCTACGATCCCTTCGGGCGCTTCGCCACCTGTCTGATCTTCGTTCCGCGCGACCGTTACGACCGGTCGCTGCGCATCAAGATACAAGAATTCCTCGCGCTCAATCTCGGCGGGCGGGTCCAAGACCCCGACGTGCGCATCGACGAAACGCCGCTGGCACGCGTGTTCTTGACCGTGCAGCTGACGGCGGAATCGCCGCGGCCCGATCTCGTACGTCTTGAAAATGATTTGCGCGAGCTATGCCGCGCCTGGACCGACCGGTTACGCGATTGTCTCGCCGCCGAGCATGGTGAGGCTTCAGCCCTGGCGCTTTTAAGGCGCTATGGTGAAGCTTTCCCGCCGGCCTATCGCGACGTGGTTTCGCCGATCGTTGCGGTGCACGACATATACAATCTCGAGCGCAGCAAGACGCTGACATCCGACCGGCTGACAGTCGATCTTGCGCCGCCGGACGAAAACGGCCTGCTCCACCTCAAGCTGTTCCGGCCGGAGCACGCGATTGCGCTGTCACAAGTTCTGCCCGTTATCGAGAATATGGGCCTCAAGGTCGAATATACCGGTGGCCCCTACGAGGTTCAGCCGCATGATAGCGATCAAAGCTTTTTCATCCACGAGTTCGTGGTCAAACCGGCACAGCCTTCGATCGTCGAATTCAGTCGCAGCAAACCGGCATTCGAAGAAGCGTTTCTCAAAACCTGGCTCGGCGAAATCGAAAACGATTCTTTCAACGGCCTCGTGCTGCGCGCCGGGCTTGGGTGGCGTGAAGTTCGGGTGCTGCGCGCCATGGCGCGGTACTTACGCCAATTGCGCATCCCCTACAGCCACGAAATGATGGCTGCGACCTTTCTCGCGCATCCTTACGCATCACAGCAAATCTACTCTCTTTTCTTTGCGCGCCACGATCCGGATTTCACCGGTGACCGCGCGGCACGTTGCCGCGAGATCGAAGATCGCATCAACGAAAATCTCGCCATGGTCGAGGCGCTGGAAGAAGACCGCATCATCCGGCGCTATGTGAATCTTATTCATGCTTCTCTGCGGACAAATTATTTCCAACGCGGAGAGGATGGCGATCCCAAGCCCTATCTCGCAATAAAGTATGAAAGCC
>Ga0265338_10009364_pt1 | contig 11699 bp, 10 predicted proteins | sample 42126metaG_FD_193579 | JGI IMG/M metagenome (GOLD analysis project Ga0265338, IMG submission 193579) | Rhizosphere microbial communities from Carex aquatilis grown in University of Washington, Seatle, WA, United States - 4-21-26 metaG | ecosystem: Host-associated > Plants > Roots > Rhizosphere... | reverse complement strand
GCGATGGCGCCGCGAATTCCGGTGTAGGAGCCGGGGCCGAGCCCGACGGCGATCATCTCGATTTCCTCGCGTTCGATATGCGCCTGCGCAAGGGCTCTTTCGACCAGTGCAAGGGCGTTGCGTCCGACGGTTTCCGAGGCGGCGCCAAGCGCGTTTTGGCCCGAAAGGACGGCCGCATTGCGGCGGTTCGATGAGAATTCAATCGCCAGAATCTTCATAGTGAATCTCGCGCTCGTTCTCGCCGCGCAATCGAATTTCCGCCCGCCGAAAACGGCCGGACGGGAGCGCCGCCCAGCGCTCGAACCATTCGACGACCGCAATCCCGTCCGGTCGAGTCAAATAAATCTCCAGGCCCGCGTCAATGATCTGGCCCACCGTGTTCAGGCGATAAAGATCGATGTGAAAAAGCGGCCACCTGCCGCCGCGGTATTCATGAATCAACGCGAATGTCGGCGAATGCACGCGAACCGGCGCGCCCAGGCCGCGAGCCAGCCCGCGCACTAGCTGCGTTTTGCCTGCGCCCAACTCGCCGGACAAGCCGATCACCCACCCCGGCTGCGCTTCATCCGCCCAGCGGACGCCGAGATCTTCGGTTTCCGACGCGCTATGCGAAATGAACGTAACCATGGGCTTGCAAGGGGCGGACGCCGTTCTTGTTGCGGATTTTGAGGCCGGGCGCCGCGGTGATTTTGCCGACGCAACTCAGCCGCAACGACGGAAAGCGGGCTTTCCATTGGTCCAACAGCGGCACGGCGTCGCGGCTTGCGACGGCAAACAGCAATTCAAAATCTTCGCCATCGGTCAGCGCGGCGAGCAACGGCGGTTTGGCGCTCGATTCAGCGCGCGCCTTCAATTTGGCGGCGTGGCTAATTGGGATGGCCTTGGCCAGAATTTCGGCGCCGACGCCGCTGCGGCTGAGAATATGGCGCAAATCGCCGGCCAGCCCGTCGCTGATGTCAATCATCGCGTGAATGGCGAAATGATCCACCAGCCACTGGGCCTCGGCCAGGCGCGGTTCAAAGCTCAAATGCCGCCCGTCAAGCGACCCGCCCAACTCGCCAGTCACGAACAACGCGTCGCCGCTTTTTGCCCCCGAGCGCAAGGCGCACTTGCCGCGCGGAACCTGGCCGATGACCGCGATGGAAAGCAACAGCCGCTCGGGGTTGGTTGTCGTTTCGCCGCCGACTATGGCGACGCCGTGGCGCCTCGCCAGCTCGGACATCCCGGAGTAAATGCGCTTGACAAACTCGGGGTCGAACGCCTTCGGAAGCGCGATCGTGGCAAGCGCGGCGGTCGCGCAGCCCCCCATCGCGGCGATGTCGCTAAGGCAGCGTCCCAACGCTTTGTGGCCGATTTGCTCGGGCGCCGCCTTATCGTCAAAATGCACGCCGGCCACGACGGCGTCCGTCTTAAAAAGCGTGAACAGGTCGGGCTTGCCGAGGTCGAGAACAGCGCAATCATCGCCGGCGCCGACGACGACGGATGCGTTGGTCGGCAGCGCGGCCGTCAGAGAGGCAATCAGCTCAAGCTCGTTCATGCCGTGGAATGCGTAGCGACGATCAAGATGAAATTCACGGTGTTGAAAAGGCAATGCGTCAGGATCGGCGCGGCGAGATTGTCGGTGGCCTCGTAAAGCCAAATCAGGACGATGGACAGAATAGCCAGCGGCAGGAACGCGATGAGGTTGAAATGCGACGCGGCAAACAGCAGCGACGTGGACCACAACGCCAGCCTCGGATAGCCCAACTGCTTCAACGTCGGATACATGATGCCGCGAAAAACCGTCTCCTCAGCAATCGGAGCCAGCGCGATCGACGTCACGCCCACGAAGACCCTCGTCCCAACCGGGGTTGAGTGACTTGCCAGCGTCTGGACCAACTCCTGCGCTTGCGGATTCAAATGAAGATGTGACGCAATGTCATTTAGCAACGCCAGAATCCACATCAGCGCCGGCGTCGTCACGACAGCGGCGACCGCGCCAATGGCCGCGGCGCGGCGCGGCTGGCCGGCAAAAAAGGTCTGGCGCCACGTCAGCCCATGGTCGCGCAAAAAGCGGCTGACCCAAAACAAAATGGAGCATTGGAAGAAAACCGTCATGACGACCAGTTGCGCGAAATCGCGCCCGCTCTCAGAGAGACGAACGAACTTGGCCTGGTCGATGACGCTGGCCAGGAGCATCCCGAACAACAGCGTCAATACAATGTGGACGGCCAGGCGCGCCGCCGCCTCGAAGCTCCAGGGTTTGTGTGACACCGTTGCCCAATCCCGAATATTCCAGTAATTGCTTTTCAGACGGGGGAAACTCAAAACCGAAAAGAGGACGCTGGCAAACTCAAAAAGAAAGCGTTTACGACCGGAACGCCCTGATAACGCTCTGGCTGGCGTGCGCCACAGCGTCAAACGTTCCGACGTAAACGCCATCCTCACTCACACGCCACAACATAACCCACAACGCAAGTTTCGCAACCGATTGTCAATCATCGCGGCGGTTGTCTTTAAAAAAGTCAGGTTGCCGGATCGTTTTTCAGGCGTACGTTTCTCCATGAAAACGACACGACCGCCGCACGGCAGGATCTCCGATCATTTTCAGGGCCTGGGCGCCGCAAATGATGAATCCGTGGTCCAGCGCGCCCGCGAAATCGCCATCACCAACGGACGCCTTCCCAATCAATTCACTCGCGACGATTATGTCCAGGCCAAGCGCGAACTGATCGGCGCGTCGCCGCAGGAACAAGGGGAGTTGGACACCGAGGAGTTGACGCGCTGGGACGAGGCGCCGGGCTCTTCCGGTCATTCCGTGACCAAGACCGAACCTGTTGACGAACAGGAGATTGAGGAGGAGCTTGTGGAAGAAGGCTTGAATGAAGCCGAACATGAGCAGATGGTGGAGGGAGCAAAGAACCATCGCCATTAGACCGGTCAGAAACCGCTATGAGCTTTAAGTTCCGCGATCGCACGCAAGCGGGCCGCTTCCTTGCCGACAAATTGGAAGGGCGCGCCGGCGATCCCCGCACGGTCGTTCTGGCTCTGCCGCGCGGCGGCGTCCCTGTCGCCTACGAGGTCGCAAAACGATTGAGCGCCCCGCTGGATATTTTTCTTGTCCGCAAGCTCGGCGTTCCCGGCCAGGAAGAGCTGGCAATGGGCGCGATCGCGAGCGGCGATGTCTGTTTCCTAAACGAGGATATAATTGACGCGCTGAGCATTTCGCCGGAGACGCTGGAAGAGATTATCACGCAGGAAAAAATGGAATTGCGCCGCCGCGAGACCGCTTACCGCTCCCAGCCTGCCTTTCCGTTGCGCGGTCGCGTCGTTATTCTGGTTGATGACGGCCTGGCGACGGGCGCCACGATGCGCGCGGCCGTTGAAGCCGTGCGCGAGCAGCAGCCGGCGGGCGCCATTGTCGCCGTGCCGGTCGCCGCGCGCGACACTTACGAACAATTCCACACGGTGGTCGATGAAATCATTTGCGTGCAGACGCCCAAGGACTTCCACGGCGTCGGTCAGTGGTATGAGGATTTTGAGCAAACGACCGACGAAGAAGTCCGCGACCTCCTGGCACGGGCGGCGGATTTCCGCCAGCCGGCCCCTGCGGCGGCGGGCTCCAGCTATTTCGATATATGACAACGCTGTTCAAAACGCGAAAAGGCCGCGCCGCCGGCGAAGCGACAATCATCATTCCCACGCGCGACGTGTCGCTGGAAGGCGACCTTGCGGCGCCGGCCAGCGCCAAGGGCATCGTGCTCTTCGCCCACGGCAGCGGCAGCAGCCGGCATAGCGCGCGCAACCGGTTCGTCGCGGAGGCATTGCGCCAGGGGGAATTGGCGACGTTGCTGTTCGACCTTCTATCGGCTGACGAGGAATCGATTGATCTGCAAACAGCGAATCTGCGCTTTGACATTGCGTTCCTTTCGGAACGATTGGTGGCGGCGATCGACTGGATATCGAATCAGGAGGAAACGCGACACCTGCCAATCGGGCTGTTTGGTTCCAGCACCGGCGCGGCCGCGGCGCTGGTTGCCGCAGCCCAACGGCCGCGGCTCATAGGCGCCGTTGTATCTCGGGGCGGACGGCCGGACATGGCCGACCAAGTGCTGCCGGTCGTTGAAGCTCCCACGCTGTTGATAGTCGGCGCAAAAGACCGGTCTGTCATTGAGATGAACCAGCGGGCGTTCAGCCAGTTGCGATGCGAAAAGCGAATTGAGATCGTGCCGGGCGCGGCGCATTTATTCGAGGAGCCGGGCGCCTTGGAACAGGTGTCCGAACTCGCCCGTGAGTGGTTCACGGCGCATCTTTAACCCGCGCATCGAACTTGGCGCGGGGCTTGCCCGCTGATATAGTGAAGGTGATTTTGGACGGGCGGAGAATCGCTCTCGCCGCGTTTTCGCGGCGGGGGAGGAAAGTCCGAACACCAGAGGGCGCGATGCCGCGTAACTCCGCGACGTTGTTGCGAAAGATACACGCGGGCAGATTCGCCGAAAGGCGGGTTTGACGGACAGCGCCACAGAAAATAAACCGCCGCGGTCGCAAGGCTGCGGTAAGGGTGAAAAGGCGGGGTAAGAGCCCACCGCTTGTTCAGCAATGAACAAGGCACGGCAAACCCCATCGGGTGCAAGGCCAAATAGGAAACCACGGAGCGGCCCGCTCCACGCCCGCCACCGGCGGGACAGGTTTCGGGTACTGGCCGCTAAGACAAATGATTCTCTCCTTCCGCTTCGGCGGGAGCAGACAAAACTCGGCTTACAGCCCGTCCAAAATCACTCTCCTCCGGGCCGCCTTTTAGAATGCCGCCTTTTCGCGGTCAACATCTCGGCGTCCAATTGGTCCTTTGTCCTTCCGGTGGCCCGCTTATTGGCGAGCAGTTGTGGCAGGTTAATGAAATTCAGCTTCAGGCCTTCAATCTCTGCGACGCGGCGCCGCCTGTAACAATCGTCAAAGCTGACGCCATCGATTTCATTCAAGATTTCAAGACGCATCGGTTCATATCCCATCCGTATTATCTTCCCCTTACGAAGGAACAGGTCGGGTTTCACTCGCGGAAGCGTAAAGCCAAACTGGCGCAGGGCGACGGTGAGCTTCTCCGCGTTGGCGGGCGAAAGCTCTACAAAAACATCAAGATCGCCGGTATAGCGGACGTAACCATGAAAGGCGACGGCATAGCCTCCGACGACGACGTACTTAACGCCGTTGGCGTTCAACAACTCTAAGAAGTCTTGGAAGTCGCGCGGTATCGGGATCATACGCGTGGGCGGCCTGGCGCAGCAATTCCAGGCCCTCCAACCGGCGCGCCACAGGCTGGCGCCGCCAATAGTTTACTTCGCCGGCGTCATCATGCAGATCCACAACCGAGATGACGTTGCGTGCAACTCTCGCTTTCCTTGCCAACGGCGAAATCACTCGAAAACGCTAACACATCGTCAGCATCCGTGAAAGCGCATAATCCCGCTCATTGCTTCGATTTCGCCGTGCTCGGTGGAAGCGGTTCGGGCCAGCCGCCGCCCAGCGCGCGATAGAGCTGGACGCCGGCCAGCATCTGGTTGAACTGGATTTGAGCGAGCGTGTTCTCGGCAGGAAAGAGCAGTTGCTCCTCCTGCAATACCTCGTAGTAGCTGGCGCGCCCAAGGGTGTAGCGCTCGTTGGCGACTTTCACGGATTCCTGGTAGGCCTCGACGGCGAAGATCTGCTGCGCGCGTTCGAAGGCCAACTGCTGCCGCGCCGCCAGAGCGTCGGACGTTTCGCGGAAGGCGTTCAAAATAGTTGACAGATACTGCAATCGCGCCTGTTCGCGCGCGGCGAGCGCGGCCCGGTGCTGAGCCTTCAACGCGCCCGCCTCCCACAAGGGCCCCGCCAGCCCCGCCCCTACGTTCCAGGCCGAGTTGACGCCGTTCATGAACGTCGACGCCTCGGAGCTGACCTGGCCCAGGAGTCCCGTCAAGACTAGGCGCGGGAAGAATTCGGCTTTCGCCACGCCGACAAGCGCATTGGCGGAATGAAAATCCTCCTCCGCCTCGCGAATGTCGGGCCGGCGCTCAAGCAAGGACGAGGGCAAACCCGGCGGAACATCCGTGGGGGCCTCCTGCGCCAGCGAAAGACTTCCGCGCGCCACCGGGCCGGGATTGACGCCCAGCAAGTAGCAAATAGCGTCCTCCTGCGCGATCATTTGCCGTTGCAATTCCAGGACGGAGGTCGCTGCCGACGCCATCAGCGCCTGCGCCGAGGACACTTCCAGTTTCGAGGCGACGCCGCCGGTGTAGCGCTCATTGAAAATCTTCATGCTCTGGCCAAAGGAATTGGTGCTGTCTTGGGCGATCCTTATTTCCTCGTCGAGCGCCAGAAGCTGGTAGTACGCCTGCGCCACCTCCGCGATGAGCGAGATCATCACATCGCGTCGCGCCTCGCTGGAAGCGAAGAATTGCGCGCGCGCGGCTTCGTTGAGGCGCCGGATCCGTCCGAACAGATCGATTTCCCAACTCGCGTTGATGGAACCGGCGTAATAGGTCTGTGATTTGCCGCCGTTGTTAATCATGCTGCCGTTGACCGTGTTTTTGCCGAGGTCGGCGTTGGCCTGGTAAATCACGGACGGAAGGAACAGGGACCGATTCTCGTTCCAAATCTCGCGGGCCTGCTCAACGCGCGAAAAGGCAATCCGCGCGTCATAATTGTTCGTCAGCGCCGTGCGGATCAAGTGTTGCAACGCCGGATCCTGGAACACTTGCGGCCAGCCGAAATCGCCGAGCGAATTGGTCTGGGCGTCGCCGCCGCGAAACACCGGCGGCGCGTCGACAGCGGGGCGGCGATAGTTCGGCCCGACGGCGCAGCCGACCAGCGTCAACAAGAGGATCGCGCAGCACAGAGGCTTCATTTCTCCTCCTTCTTGCCGCGATGCGAGAGGCGCTCCACCACGTAGAAATTGACCGGAATAATGAAGATGCCGAGCAGCGTCGAACCGAGCATGCCGCCGATCACGACTGTGCCCAGCGTCTCGCGCGACATGCCGCCGGAGCCGGTGGCGAACCAAAGCGGCAGGCATCCAAAGACGAAAGCGAACGATGTCATCAGAATGGGGCGCAACCGGATGCGCGCCCCCGTGAGGGCGGCGTCGGCAAAGCTCTTGCCCTTCTCAGCTTCGGCCTTGGCGAATTCGACGATCAGGATGGCGTTTTTGGCGGACAACCCGATCAGCATAATCAGGCCGATTTGCACGTACACATTGTTCTCGAATTGCCTGGCGATCAGCGCCAGAAACGCGCCCAGCACCGCGACGGGCGTGCTGATCAACACGCTGACCGGAAGCGACCAACTTTCGTAAAGCGCGGCCAGCAGCAGGAACACAAACACAAGCGACAACCCGAAGATGGCGATGCGGGGCACGCCTTGCGCGGCCTGGCGTTCCTGGAAGGACATGCCGAAATAATCGAAGCCCATTTCGCTTTGGGGCATGGTCTGCGCGAAGACTTCCTCCAGGGCCTTGTTCGCCTGCGCCGAGCTGTAGCCCGGCGCCGCGTTGCCATTGATTTGCGCGCAACGATATTCGTCGTAGTGCATGACGAACTCGGGGCCGGTCTGGCGCCGGATTTTCGTCACCGCGCTGAGGGGGACACTTTGGCCCTTGTTGTTGCGGACGTAAAAAAGGCCGATGTTGCCGACATCGGTGCGGTAGGCGCTTTCGGCCTCGACGTACACCTGCCACTGGCGCCCGAACCGATTAAAATAATTGACAAAATAGCCACCCATAAACATCTGGAGCGTCTTGTAGACTTCGCCGATGTCCAACCCGACTTTGAGCGCCTTGTCGCGGTCGACATGGACGAAGACCTGCGGCGTGTTGGGAAGGTAGGTCGTGCTCAATCCGCTCAATTCGGGCCGCTTGCGCGCGGCGGTCATGAACGCATCGAGGTTCGTCGTGAGAAAACTCGGGTCGTGTCCGGCGCGATCTTCGAGCATGAAAGTGAAACCGCCGGAGGTGCCGACGCCCGGAATCGCCGGCGGCGGAAAAGCAAATGCAGTCGCGCCCGGCAATTGCGACAACTCGCGGTTGAGGCGCGCGCGGATGGCGGCGTATTGGCCGGATTTGGTCTTGCGCTCGTCCCACGGCTTGAGAGTGACGAAGAACAGGGCGTTGTAGGTGGTTTGGGCCTGGCTCAAGAGGCTGAAGCCGAGGACGGTGCTGTAGTATTTGATGGAGTCATCTTTGGCCAGGATTTGCTCCACTTTCCGGCAGAATTCGTCGGTCCGCTCGAAGGAAGAGGCGTTAGGCAACTGGATATTGATGTACGCATAGCCCTGGTCTTCCTCCGGCAGAAATGACGAAGGCAGGTGGCGGCCCAGCAGCACGGCGGCCAGAGTCACGCCCCCCAGCAGCACAAGGCTCAAAACACTCCGCCGGATCAGGAGCGAACTCCAGTGGACATAGCCATCCGTCGTGCGCTTGAAGACGCGGTTGAACCACTCGAAGAAATCCGCCAGCGGCCCGTGATTTTTGCCGGGCTTTAGCAACAGGGCGGCCAGCGCGGGGCTCAGCGACAGCGCGTTGAACGCCGAAATGATGACCGAAATCGCGATGGTCAGCGCGAATTGCTGGTACAATCGGCCTGTGATGCCGGGAATGAAAACCGTCGGCACAAAGACCGACGCCAGGATGAGCGCGATGGCCACCACCGGGCCGGACACCTCCTCCATCGCCTTGAACGCAGCGTCGCGCGGAGCCATGCCTTCCTCGATGTGGCGTTCGACCGCCTCGACGACAACGATGGCGTCGTCGACGACCAACCCGATTGCCAGCACCAGGCCAAAGAGAGAAAGCGTGTTGATCGAAAACCCAAACAACGGAAACAGCGCAAACGTGCCGATGAGCGACACGGGGACGGCCAGCAACGGGATTAACGTGGCGCGCCAGCCCTGGAGGAAGATGTAAACGACCAACACGACCAGCAGCAGGGCTTCCCAGAGAGTCGTCACGATTTCGGCCATGCCGCGGCTGACGGCGAGAGTGGTGTCAAGCGAAATCGCGTAATCCAGGTCCGTTGGAAAGCGCTGCTTGAGCTGCTGCATCAGGTCCTTGACGCCTTTCGCCGCGTCCAGCGCGTTGGAACCGGGCAATTGGTAAATCGCCATGACCGCCGCGGGTTTGCCGTTGAGCCGCCCGGCGATGTTGTAGATTTGCGCGCCCAACTCCACGCGCGCCACGTCCTTCAGGCGCACGACGGAGCCGTCGGGGTTCTCGCGCACGACGATCTGGCCGAATTGCTCTTCGGTGACGAGCCGGCCCTGCGCGAGAGCGGTGTAGGTGAACTCCTGCCCACGCGGCGCCGGCGGCGCGCCAATCTGGCCGGCGGGATTGACCGTGTTCTGGGCGTTGATGGCGGCGATGACCTCGCTGGCGGTGATGTTGAGCTTGGCCAACTGGTCGGGCAGGACCCAGAAGCGCATGGCGTACTGGCCGGCGCCGAAAACGGTGACGTTGGAAATGCCTTTGACGCGCGTGACCTGGTCAACAAGATTGATGTAGGCGTAATTCGCCAGAAACGTCTGGTCATACGTCCCGTTGGGCGAGGACAACGCCACCAGCAGCATCGGCGTCGTCGGCGATTTCAGAATCGTCACGCCGTACTGCTGCACCGGCGACGGCAATTGCGAAGCCGCCTGCGCCTCGCGCAGTTGCGCGAGCACCTGGTCGATGTTCGGGTCGGTCTTGACATCGAAGTTGACCACCAGGCGCATGACGCCGTTGTTCGCGTTGATGGAATACATGTAGTTCATGTTGTCCACCCCGCTCATTTGCTCCTCTATCGGCGTGGCCACGGATTGCTCCAGCGTCTGCGCGTCGGCGCCCACATAGGTCGTCTGGATCCGGATTTCCGGCGGCACCACCGCGGGAAATTGCGAGATCGGCAGCGACACCATCGACACGACGCCGAGGATCACCATGAGGATGGCGATCACCATGGCGACAATCGGACGATTGATGAAAAAGCGATACATCAGCGGGCGCCCGATGAAGATGACTGGTCCTGCTTCGGACTGTAGGGACCGCCTTGCGTGGGACCCTGCTGATACGGCTGCGGATCGACGGTGACGCCTTCACGCAGTTTCTGAGCGCCTTCCGCGACGATGCGATCATTCGGATGCAAGCCGCTGTCAATAACCCAATCGGGGCCGATTTGCTCGCCGACTTTCACCGCCTGAACGTGAATCTTGTTGCTTTCGCCCACCACGTTGACTTCGTAGGAGCTTTGCAGTTGCGTCACCGCGCGCTGCGGCACTACAAGGGCGTCGTGAAGGACATCGCTTTCGGCGCGGATGCGCGCGTAGCCGCCAGGGCGCAGCATGAGTTGCGGATTCGGAAACAGCGCGGCCAATTGAATGGTCCCGGTGTTCACGTCGACCTGGCGATTCTCGAAGAAGAACTTGCCCTTTAGCGGATAAACGCTGCCATCCGCCAGGATCAAGTCAAACTCGAGCCCCGCCTGATGCTTGGCGCGCTCCTCCGCGGTGACGAATTTGCGACGATGCTCGAGGTAAAATTGTTCGCTCACATTGAAATAAACGCGCATGGGATCGAGCGTCGAAACCGACGTGAGCACCGGGGTGGTCGGCGTGACCAGATCGCCGACTTGCGCTAGGGCGAGGCCCGCGATGCCGTCGATGGGTGAAATAATTCTCGTGAAGCCGAGGTTAAGCTGGGCGGTTTCAACGGCGGCCTGATCGGATTTTAAGGCGGCCGCGGCGGCGAGATCGGCCTGGATGGCGTCATCGAGTTCCTCCTGGCTCATCGCTCCGTCCTTGGCCAGAGGGGTGTAGCGTTTGACGTCGAGCTGCGTCTTGCCATATTGGGCCTGGTCCTGCGCCAGGCGTCCGTTGGCCTGATCCAGCGCGGCCTGGAACGGGCGCGGATCGACCTCGAAAAGAAGCTGGCCCAGTTTGACGACGCTTCCTTCGACGTAATCCTGGGATTTCAAATAGCCGGTCACTTGCGCGCGGATTTGAGCGGTGACATTCCCTTCCAGCGTCCCAATCCACTCGCGATAAATCGGCACATCCCGCGGCGTGACGGTGATGAACTGCACCTTGACCGGCGGAGCCGGAGGCGGAGCCTTCTTTTCGCAGCCGGCCAAAAGCGCCCCGGCCGCCGCCAAAACAGCGGGGAGGCGGGCATGCAAAACGTCCTTTGCCATAAATTCGGGGTTAAAGTGGCAGGAGTCGCGCGAGTCGCGCAAGCGTCAATTCAGGAACTGACAAGGGATTAGGGATGGGGAACGCATAAACAACCGGGGAATTTGCGCGGCGGGAACCAAAGAAATTCAGCCGCAGCGGGATTGGGGTTCTTTCCCGCGGGCTCCGCGCCTGAGAGCGGCCCACAAGCATTATTCCTCTGCCCGCCAATTCCCCTGCTTCGGGGCTTTCCTAAAGCGATTTTAAGAATCCTGTTAATCTGGTAAATCCTGTCAAAACTCAATCCGTGCCATCCGCGCGATCCGTGGTGAAAAATATTCCGGCCTGCGCCGCGCCTGCCTGATTTTTTGCCCTTGACGTGTTGGCTTTGCCAACATATATTCCCTCGTGAGGCTTTTAGGGCAGTTCGTTGAAATGGGCAATCGGGGTTACAAAATTCCCGCCAAAACGGGTGGGCGCCGCATTGCCTTGCATCTATCAGCGCTCGTTTCCCGACGGCTTTTTTTTGGGGGGGGGGACGCATCCCGGGG
>Ga0265338_10009363_pt1 | contig 11699 bp, 10 predicted proteins | sample 42126metaG_FD_193579 | JGI IMG/M metagenome (GOLD analysis project Ga0265338, IMG submission 193579) | Rhizosphere microbial communities from Carex aquatilis grown in University of Washington, Seatle, WA, United States - 4-21-26 metaG | ecosystem: Host-associated > Plants > Roots > Rhizosphere... | reverse complement strand
AAAAAGAAAATATTCATCATACTAATAATCATTTCATTTTCACTTGTTCTATGTCAAAAAAATGATGGAGTGGTTACTAGAAATTCAAATATAACTCAACTTACTTTAGTTAAAACAGAACTAGGTGGTTGTAATAGTACATCTTCAATTAAAAAAAATGAAAATGTAATTAAAAATGATTCCGTTGATGTTTCAATCAAAAATGATTCAATTACTATTTTTGTTGGTCTTAACTATATTTGTTGTTCCCCATTTATTTCAGATTGTCAAATAAAAAGTGATTCTATTATACTATCCATAAAAGATACTTGTTCAAAACCATATTCTTGTTATTGTAGGTGTTCATGTTATTATACTTTTAATTTTAAATTCTTTCAATCAGTAAAAAATAATTATAATTATAAAATAGTATTATTTGATCCAAGAGAAAAAAGTTCTAGGTTGATTAAGATCGGCACAATAATAACACAATAAGAACAACGTCACAAGTGTACTTACCCTTCCCCTTTCCAGACTGTGTGAAAATGACATTTGAATAAACGTTATGTTAGTGTTTACGACCATCTTAACCCTGACAGAGTCTAAAACCTCTGTCAGGGTTAAGATGGATGCATCGTTCACGAAAAATCAACGTAAAAAACGACGCCAAATCCCTGACAGAGGTTGTAAACCCTGTCAGAGGATAAGGAACAAGATAATAAGAAAAAATTATAATATTTATTAGTTTTCACACAGTCTGTTTCGATGAAGGTTTCACTATACATAATGTATCTTTTTCTTTCACCTTTTTCTAGAAATTGCTATTGCAGCAATTGTTCCATCGGCAACGGCTGTTGTAATCTGACGAAATTTCTTACTGTTTATATCGCCAACGGAATAGATTCCCGGAATAGATGTTTCCATTTCGTCGGATACTTTAATATATCCCCATTGATCGGTTTCGAAGCTATTGTTGAAAAGATCAAGATTGGGTTTCATACCGACAAACACAAATATTCCATCGGTTTGGAGGTCTTCTATTTGCTTCGTTTTGAGATTTTCAATGGTCACGATCATTTTATCGCCTTCTTTACGAAAGGCACGTGGTTCGCATTCGAACCGGAAGTTGATTTTTGAATTGGCAAATGCTTTATCTTGTGCTTCTTTGTTTGCTTGTAATGTATCGAACTGATGTACAACTGTTATTTTTGATGCAAATTTGGATATGAAATCCGACTCCTCAATAGCTGAGTTTCCTCCTCCTATTACAATCACTTCTTTATCTTGATAATATTTTGCGTCGCAGGTAGCACAATATGACACTCCATGTCCGCGGTATTCCTTTTCGCCCGCAATGCCAAGTGGTCGCGGTGATGCTCCGGTTGCCACTATCAAATTGGTATAATGAATCGTTTCAACCCCATCGATAATAATGGTTTTGTCTTTGATGTCGAGCGATGTTATATCGACTGCCGACTTGAATTCCACTGCTGTTGATCTGGCTTGTTCGCTCATATAGTGCGAAAGCATATAGCCGTTAACCGGTTCAATAAATCCTGGATAGTTCGAAACCTGATGTGTTGTCGATACCTGACCTCCCGGCATTGCCTTGTCGATAACTGCGGTTTTAATTTTTGCCTGTCCCAGATAAATGGCGGCAGCCAGTCCCGCCGGACCTGCTCCTAGAATAACGGTGTTGTATAACGATTCGGTTTTTATAATAGCTGTTCGTAACTGTTCTGCTCTCTCGGGTGTAATCATCGCATCGAGTTGAGACATCAATTCAGAACGTTTTATTCCTCCGGTCAACATCGTGCCAACCTGCTTACCATGATCGAAAAACAAGATTGAAGGCGAACTTTTAACCTCAAGACTGCTGGCCAATTCACGGTTATCCTGACGGAATATTTTGATAAATCGAATATCGTTGCCATAGAGTTCGGCACAACTTTCAAATTTAGGTGCCACCGCTTCGCAGGGGGCACATTCTGTTGAATAGAAGTCCACAACAACTTTACCTCCTTGCAATACTTCCTTCTCAAATTCCTTAGATGTTATCTCTTTCATATTTACTTTTTAATAATGAATGCTACATGCAAAATAGTTTTAGCCACAAAGACAGAAAGACACGAATAATCACAAAGGTTAAAGATGAATGGTACCATAAAACCCATCCACAATGCATTCCCCTCCTTTGGAGGGGTGTCCGGCAGGACGGGGTGGTAAATGGTAAATTATGAATGGTTATATAATTTACTTCGTAGAGGGCTTCGCCGTTCACCATTAACGCAAGTTTGTCCAACTTCCGGCATTATGCACATTTTCGAAGCCATTAGATTTTAATATTCTTTTGGCAACTGAACTTCGACCTCCAGAGGCACAACAAGTGATTATTACCTTATCTTTTTTAAGTTTTGAAAGCTGTGCATTCAAACTCTGTAAAGGTATGTTTATTGATCCTTTTATATGTCCTCCTTGATATTCTTCTTTCGTTCTTACATCAAGAATAACTGCTTTGTTAGCTATCAGTTCGCCAAAATCGACTTTAGGCTCTGAACTGAATAATTTTTTGATTGCTGATAACATTAGGATAGTTTTTAATTTTTAGTTTTTAGTTTTTAGTTCCTTCCTTATTTTTGAATATGCAAAAACTATTAGGCATTCTGCATTACAATATGTAAGAGTTGGGGTTTGGACATCATTCCGGCTTGCTTAAATTTTATTTCGCCCTTTTTGAAAAGCATAATTGTGGGCACTCCTTGAATGTGATAACGTTTTGCAATATCAGGATTTTTATCGACATCTATTTTAATCACTTTTATACGTTCGCCCATGTCTTGTGCCATTTCTTTTAATAGGGGCGATTGTGCCTTACATGGTCCGCACCATTCGGCAAAGAAATCAACCAATACTGCGGTGTCTGATTGAATTATCGAGTCAAAATTCGCTTTCATATCATTCCATTTTATTGTTCATTATTTATATATCAAAGATATGATAGGAATCGGGCAAATAAAACTGTTTAAGCTTAAAGCATTTCAATAATTCGATTGAAATAGCTCAAGTTATTTATTGATTTATAATTACCTTTGCTATTCAATTACTAACTGGATATCTAAAAATCCCATTTTCTGCGTTACGCAGTTTTTGTAAAATCCTCATTTACTATGATAGAGACAATTCATGAATTGTCTCTACTGCGATTTTCCAAAAACTGCAAGCCTTGAAAATTGAATTTTTAGATATCCCCTATATATAAATTAGCTAAAAGCGTTTTTTAGTACTATCGAAATACAATGAAAACCATACAAGATACCGATCAATCGTTTATTTGTGAAATACAGGCTCCTTGCTTTCAAGCTCTGTCGCAAGTAGAAGTGGAACTGATTCAGAAAAGTAGAACACAGGTACAGTTTCGCAAAGGCGAAAATCTTACCAAACAAGGAGCTTTTGCCTCGTATGTGTTATTTGTGATTAAAGGCTTGGTTCGCCAATTTGTTGAGGGTGACGGCGAGCGTAACTTAAATCTTAGTTTGATCGGGTCGGGCGATTTTATCGGTCTTTCGGCTCTTTTCGGAAATCCTGTTTTTAATTATTCAAGTATTGCCATTACCGAAACAGTGGTTTACTTGGTCGAAAAGGATGCCCTTTTACAGATACTAAAAAAGAATAGCTCTTTTGCCTACGATATTATTAAACATTACAATGAACAAAACAACTCGCTTTTCGAGATCATAAAATGTATCCATTATAAACAAATGAATGGTCGCTTGGCCGATGCTTTATTATATCTCAGTAGCGATCAATTTTCGGGACACGATGTTTTTGGAAATCTATCGAGAAAAGACCTTGCCGATTTTGCCGGTATTTCTACCGAAAGCACTGTTAAACTATTGAAACAATTTGAGAAAGACGGGCTTTTAAAATTGGACGAGAAGAACGTGATCGTTATCAATAAACCATTATTAATCGATATCAGTAAAAGGGGCTGACATTGGGTCTGTTATTGCAGATAAGCTCCAAAGCCTAATTCCAATAATTCTTGTATCGGACGGCAATCGGTTGAACATATATTCCCGCTATTGTTCTTGGCCACAGAACCACATCCACCTCCACAAGCTAATTGAACACTACATTCTTTACATTGGGTAATGGAAACCACATCACGTAGTTCCCATGAATCTATTTTTTCCATCAGCTTTGTTATCTCTGGATAAAATGTTCCTAAAGCTTCGTCAGATTTTCCAACTGTTGCCGTACAAGGATATATAGTACCGGTATAATCGAATGCCCATTCCGTTTTACATGCCGGACAGGAATCGAACAACGGATCGGGTAAACTGCCATTTTCAGAAAGAAACTTTGCTATAGAATATGCAGGTTTGTAAAATTCCTGTATATATGGATGTTCTTTAATGAGAGTATATAATTGTTCGTACAACGATACACGACTGAATAGCGTATCGGCTGCCGATTGACAATGATGCAGCTCGTAATTGCGACCAATTTGTGTTTTGAAATAATTGCTTGCCGTCCATCCTTTCTCAATTGCAAAACGGGCAAGATCGGGCAGGTTTGAAAGATTTTGTTTATCGATAACCATTCTTAAATTAACGGTCATCTTGTTGTCAATGCATGCATCGACACCGGCAACAATAGTCTCGAACGTTCCCGCACCTCCTTTTAAGAATCTGCGTGCATCGTGCATTTGAGCTGTACCATCAAGGGTGATCTGTATTTCGCGAATCCTTCCCTTTTTTAATATGCCGATATATGCTTCAAGAGTATATCCATTTGTTACAAAGCAAAGATCGATGTTTGCATCGTTCGACTTTTGTATAAGGTACGAAATGCTTTCCTTTTGAAACGTTGAATTAAGCAACGGTTCGCCTCCAAATACAGTAATATATGTCTGTTTTCCAACAAATTCCTTTTGTATATACAGAAAGAAAGCATCAATAATTTCGTTCGTAATTGAGCCTTTAGCCGGAGCATATTCATCTTGATAACAGTACCGACATGCAAAATTGCAACTGTAATTGGGTACGAAGAATAATTGTATCTCGTCGTTATCGCGATTATCCAAGAAATCGAGATATTTTGACTTATACCGTTTTTGTTCTTCTTTTTCGTCGATCCAATATCCTTTATTAATCAATTCGCCCATCAACGCTTCGTTTTCGATTGGTTCCGAGTTCTTAAGACATGCTATCATTCCCGCATCGAAACGATCGATAATATCAGCATTCCCGCTTAATAGGTTGACTATAAAATAATTCTCAGAATCTATTATTCTGGAAAAGATATTGTGTTTGGAGAAATACATAATAATGGTGAATTATAAATGGTGAATGGTGAATTATAATTACTATATCTTTCCGCCTTCGTTGATGGTTTCACCATTTACAATTCATAATTTACAATTCATAATTATTTAATCATGGCATCCTGCTACATTTTTTGAGATCTTTGCACAGCATTGGGCAACTTTTGCTGTTGCTTCCGTTTCTTTTTTCTTTATCAAACTTTTCATTTTTATCGTTTTAATTGTTTATGATTAATAAGTTATAATTTGCTCTGTTTTATAGGGTAAATATATTATATCTATTTTCTATGAACAGTTTCCTCTACTACACGGACTGTTAACCAAAAACAAGCCCATCAATCCACCCATAACCGTACTTATATAAGGATTGCCTGATATAGCACAACTTCCGGAAGAACATCCGACAAAATGATAATAGAGAAATCCGACAATACCACCTACCGTAAAGGTAACGAAGTGTTTCCAAAAGTACCATGAATGAAGCGATTCTTTCAATGTCTTCGGTCTTTTATTCGTGTTACAACCAGTATCCATATCTTCAATTATTATCTAATGCAAAGATAAAGGGTTTTTCAAATAAATCACTATAGTATCACTATTATTTATTTTTGTGCTACCAATAAAAAGACCGGATACTTCCTTCCGTTTTCGCGAAGCACTTCAAAACATGGTTGATATTCGCAGTTTTTAAATCCACATTGATGAAGAACCTCAATAAGTTTCGCAGGATCAAAACCCCAATGAACGTTTACATCAACACCATGAAAACTACCGTCTTCAGTATATAAATCAGCTATTGCAAGATAGCCGTTGTTGTTCAAAAGCATGTAAAAGATTTTAATTATAGCTTCATAATCGGTTACATGATGTAATACCATTTGATTGTATATAATGTCAAAGTTTTCATCAAAACCGTTATGTTCGAGGTCAAAACAAAGCGGATGTATATGATGAGCATTATGATATTCAACCTTTTCCAGACAGACATTGATCATTTCTTGAGAACTATCCATCAAGGTTATTTTCGAAAATCGGTCTTTTAGCAAGAAGCTGAGAATTCCTGTTCCGGCTCCATATTCAAGTGCATTCATTGAATGGTTTATTGGAATCATTTTAGTAAGCTCTGAAGCAATTGCCATTGATCGTTGCATGTGCATGATATCTTTGTCCCATTCGCGGGCACGTGTATCGAAACTATTCATTTTATTTCATTATTGATGTTTATGTTAATTATAATAGGTTTAAATATACCTAATTATTGAATACCAAATAAACAAACATTACAAAATAAAATGATTTATATCTTTCGAAAATAGTTTGAATAAGACATATTGACATTGAATAAAAGGTTTGCATCAAACAGTACGTGAATGGTTATTTATTATCATTAATATATAAATCAAGTAAAAGATGTAATTTTGCAAAAAGATATAACGTTATAGAAAGTACCCACAAAGTTAAACGAAAGACAGTAGAATATGAAAAAGGATAATCTTATAAATATTTCTATAACGATTATTTCCTTTGTGCTCCTTAGTGTAAATCCTTTGTGCTCCTTAGTGTAAATCCTTTTTCGCCTTTGTGGTTAAATTCATACTAAATGTTAAAAATAAAAATAAAAGACATGAAATTAGTTTTATATACAATAATAGGTATTATAGCATTAAGTATGGTATCCTGTCAAAAACAACCGGTAGCCGATTTTAGTACCGACAAAAGCGAGTATAACGCAGGCGATACGGTTTTCTTTACAAACAAAAGCTTAAATGCAAAAAGCGTTATTTGGACAATGCCCGATGGACAGACAAGTACAAACCCAAATTTAAAATTCTATACCATTTATTCCGGTCTGAACGATGGAACCTTAAACTTCAAGCTTGAAGCTTATTCAAAAAACAATAAAAAAACCAACGAGGCAAACAAAACGGTAAAAGTATATGCCTTGAAAGGAACATTAACAGTGTGGACATCGTATTCATCGGTCGATACGATAAAAGTCACCGTTGACAGTGTATCAGGCATTGTAACCAAATATTACAGCTCATCGCCCGATTGTGGAGCAGCAGGTTGTTTTAATCTAACGTTACCCGTTGGCAACCATACCATAAAAGCAACAATGGGAGGAATAACATGGCCAACTTCTACCATTACCATTATTAAAAACAATTGCAACAAATTTGAGTTACAACCGGTTTCTTCAATGTAACCCATTTTGATAAAATTGACTTCCCTAAAGATATTATTATATACGACGATCGTACCTTTCAAACAGCTATTACTGCGTTAGGTTTAAGTCTTACATCTCACTTCTCGATCCAAAGCGATATAATCACGATATATATCGTAGAAGCTTTGATCTTATCCTACAAAACTACTATCTAAATAGGGTTGAATACGATACTAAAATTATAGGATAACTATTGTACAAATTGAAATAAGATGATATTTGTGCTACAAAGTTTAACCTAAAATTTAAAAACTATGAAAAAGAATTTTATTTACTTATTATGCACCGTTGCCCTTCTTGCGGGATGTGTTAAAGAAGGTCCGCAAGGCACACAAGGTCCGGCAGGCCCGAGCGGTCTTGCCGGTATAAATGGAACTAATGGAATCAACGGAACCAACGGTACAAGTGGGAAAGATGGAAAAGACGGCACTGATGGAACCAATGGAACCAACGGTACAAATGGCTTAAACGGCAAAGACGGTATAAACGGTACAAATGGTGTAGCCAGTTGTTCTGAATGCCATAAAGGTGATAAAATACTTGCAAAACAAACACAATATAACACCTCAGTTCATGCTTTAGGTGAAGATGGAAGTGGAAATTATGCATATTCAAAAAATCAAACATTTTGTGCAGGTTGCCATACAAACGAAGGATTTAATCAACGAATAATGACAGGCGAAAACTTTATTGCCGATTCACTTAATCATGCAGCACCATATAGTGTTGTATCGGTAATCAGCTGTTATACCTGTCATAATATCCATACAAAATACGATTCAACAGATTTAGCTCTTAAAGGTACTGGTCCGATTACCGTAATGGCCGATTCAACTGCTACCATTAGTCAACTTGGTACAAATCCTGATGCATCGAATGTTTGTATCAACTGTCATCAAAGCCGTCCTTTCTATATGAAAGGATATTTAACCAAAGCGGTAGTTGATGTAACAAATCCGGCTGTATCAAAACTTAAAAATGCTGCCAACACCGATTCTGTCGATTTATATAGTGCAATCAACACCCACGATGGTCCTCAAGGTAACTTATGGGCTGGTGTTGGAAAATCGGGAGCTTATGAATTGGCAGGAAGTGTTAGTTATAGTAATCACTATCATAATTCACTGTCAAGTTGTATTCAATGCCACATGCAAGGATTACCAACTCAAAACAATGCTGGCGGTCACTCTTTCAGTACCATGTATTATAAAAACACAACCGATCAAGCTGCCGGTATAAAATCGTTAAATCAAAATGCATGTAAACAATGCCATGCGGTATCTGATTTTGTTGCAGGAACAGGAACAGCAGTAATGCCTAAGATGGTTGCAGAACAAGCTACCGTTAAAAGCTTAATGTTACAATTACAAACATTATTAGTAAATAAAAACTATATCAGCCCTGCCGATACAGTTAAAGGTGCAATAGGTTCATTAAAAGCTTACAATCCGACAACTAAAAAATACACTTCTTTAAGCTATACAACAACGCCTAAAGTAAAAATAAGAGTACCGGCGGTAGTTGCAAAAGTATTCTATAACTTACAATTTATCTATCATGATAATTCATTAGGTATTCATAATCCTAATTACGCTAAAGCTATTCTTCAAAACTCAATTGATGTTGCCAAAACCTGGTAATCGATAGATGTTATAAAAAAAGAAAGGGAATCTACATATGTGGGTTCCCTTTTTCTTTTTATTATCGGCAATTACTTCCGAGGTTTGAGTTGATCAACATTTAACTTTAAACGACACTAATAATCACAAAGGAAATCCATGACTTTCTTCATTTCTCTTGCCCAAAGCTACTCAATTCACCATTCACCATTTACCATTTATAATTCATAATTCATAATTCGACCTACATCTTTTAATTTCCGACATATATCTGATTTATTACGTTCATTGTCAGCAAAACAACTGCATATATTGAAAGATTAACGATACCATTTCTGTAGGATATTCTGTTTTAAAATTGGAAATAGTAGATATTTGTACATGCATATTTTAACCTTTAAATAGTATAAAGAAAGATGAAAAATAGATTTATGTACCTCTTATTCTTAGTGGCTTTTGCTGCAAGTTGTGTAAAACAAGGACCAACAGGACCAACAGGAACGGCCGGAATAAATGGAACCCAAGGGATAGCCGGAACAAATGGTGTTGATGGAGCCAACGGTAAAGATGGTTATATTGGTAAAGACGGTATAAATGGAACAGCTTTTTGTTTTGAATGTCACAAAAGCGATTCTAAAATCATTGGCAAACAAATTGAATATAACACATCGGTTCATGCAAACGGAACAACTTATTATGGTGAGAATCATGATCAATGTGCCGGTTGTCATAATAATGAAGGGTTTAATCAAAGAATATTACAAGGTGGCAACTTTACATTAACAGGAGCAATGCCTGTTACAGGATTTGCAAGTCCAACACCTATTAGTTGTTATACCTGTCACTCTATACATACTAAATACGATTCAACCGATTATAAATTTAAAAGTATAGTTCCGGTGGTTTGTATGGCCGATTCATCAATTACGTTTGACCGTGGAAATTCAAATCTTTGTATTAATTGTCATCAAAGTCGCAGTTTAGCTGTTGTTGATTCTTCGAACAAAGGAATCACAAACCTAAAAAATGCAGCCGATAACGATTTAATAGTTATAACGAGCAGCCGATTTGGTCCTCATCATGGTCCTCAAGGAAATATGTTAAGCGGTGCAAGTACTTCAGGCAAGAACCAATCGGGTGCATTCCAAGTTGGAACTGCAACTGCTTATGGAAACGGATCTATATCGCATGCTAATTATGCTGATAGTAAAACGGGCGAAAAACTGGTAACTTGTATCAAATGCCATATGGCTTCGCCTTTGAGTGGTGCAGGTCCGAATGGTGGTGGGCATTCATTCAATGTATCATATTATGCTTCGTCAAGTGCAACAAGTAAAACGTTAAATATCAATGGTTGTTTAGCCTGTCATACTGCTACCGAAGCTCAATCTAAATTTACCAATACACAATCGACCGTTCTAAAAAAATTAGCTACCCTTCAAGGCTATCTTGGAAATAAAGGATGGATTGATACAACAAAAACAAGCTCAACATATCAATTATTAAAGGCAACTACCGCAAAACCGTTGATCGTTTCTGCAATTCAGGCAAAAGTATTATATAACTATCGTTTTATTTTAGAAGATAGAAGTTTGGGTGTTCACAATTCAGAATATACAAATGAGTTGTTGGATAATGCAATTGCTTTAGCCTTAACATGGTAAATCGTTTTCATTAGTTCTTTTAACCTGAGTTCGGGGTAAGAAAAGATATCAAAAAAACATTATCTATATTAACGTCAATTCGATGTAAGAATAGATAAATAAATTTTGATAAAGTAAAGGAGGGATATACCTTGCCTCAAGATACTGTCAAAAAGAAAAGAAATCGCACATTTAATATGTCTGATAGTGAGGTTATAACCATTTTAATCATCTTTCATACTGGAGGTTTCCGTAATCTTAAGAATTTTTATATAAACTATGTTCAAGTTCACTTGAAAAAAGAATTTCCTAAAACAGTTTCTTATAATCGTTTTGTTGAACTACAAAAAAAAGCCATAATGCCAATGGCTATATTCCTGAAAACATGTTGTTTGGGTAAATGTACTGGCATTTCTTTTATAGATTCAACACCTCTTAAAGTCTGTCATATTCGTAGAGAACATTCAAATAAGGTTTTTAAAGAAATGGCAAATAAAGGTCAGTGTTCAATTGGTTGGTTTTTTGGGTTTAAACTTCATCTTATCATAAATGACAGAGGTGAAATTCTTGATTTTATGCTTACTCAAGGCAATGTTGATGATAGAGAACCTCTTCAATATAAACCTTTTCATGATTCCGTCTTTGGTAAATTATTTGGTGATAAAGGTTATATTTCAAAAACTCTTTTTGAGAGACTCTTTATTGATGGAATACATCTTATAACTAAGATTAGAAAAAATATGAAAAATTGTTTGATGCATATTCAAGATAAAATAACATTAACCCACATTGCAATTAAACGGAAGAGAAATATTGTTTTTCAATAGATTGACAATTTTCGAGTTCTGATTTGTGTACTACAGATTTTTTCTTTACGAAGGGAGCATATTTATATTTAAGGGCAT
>Ga0265338_10009359_pt1 | contig 11700 bp, 8 predicted proteins | sample 42126metaG_FD_193579 | JGI IMG/M metagenome (GOLD analysis project Ga0265338, IMG submission 193579) | Rhizosphere microbial communities from Carex aquatilis grown in University of Washington, Seatle, WA, United States - 4-21-26 metaG | ecosystem: Host-associated > Plants > Roots > Rhizosphere >... | reverse complement strand
GCTGACCGCAGAGGGTGACGCCCAGTTGTTGAGAGTCGTGTTGGAGAATTTGTTCGGTAACGCGTGGAAGTTCACGGCGAATCGTTCGCGCGCGCGCATTGAATTTGGGGCCCTGCCTCAATCCAACGGCGCCCGAACCTATTACGTGCGCGACGACGGCGCGGGTTTTGACATGGCGCACGCGAGTAATTTGTTCAAGCCATTCAAGCGTCTGCACGATCAGAGCGAGTTTCGTGGCACGGGCATCGGGTTGGCGACCGTGCAGCGGGTCATTCACCGCCATCAGGGTAAAATCTGGGCCGAGGGCGTCGTCGATCACGGCGCAACATTTTGCTTCACCCTGACGGGCGAAGCCGGAGAATCAAATGGACAAAATTACCATTCCGCCAAACCAAAGTAATTCATCCGAAACGGGCGTCACGAACAAAGCCTTGCGGGCTTTGATTGCGGATGACTCGGAAAACGATGTTTTGCTTCTGTTGCGCGTATTACGGAAGGCCGGCTATGAGCCGGTTTACGAGCGCGTCTGGACCGCACCGGCCATGAAGGCGGCGCTCCAACGGCAAACCTGGGACATTGTCATTTCGGATTACGAGATGCCCAACTTTGGCGGGTTCGAGGCGTTGCAACTGTTGAAGGAAAGCGGACACGACCTGCCATTCATCCTGGTATCAGCCGTGATCAGCGAGGAAACGGCCGTGGCGGCGATGAAGGCTGGCGCGCATGACTACATCATGAAACGCAACCTGGCGCGGCTCGCGCCCGCGATTGAACGTGAGTTACGCGAGGCCCAGACGCGTGTGGCACGCAAAGCGGCAGAAACGGCTTTACGCCAAAGCGAGGAGCAACTGCGTCAGACCCAAAAAATCGAGGCCGTGGGCCGGCTCGCCGCCGGTGTGGCCCATGACTTCAACAATATTCTGACCGCCATTATGGGTCATAGCGAACTCTTGTTAAGACAACTGGACACCGATGATCCGCGGCGTAAAAACGCCGAACAAATCGAGAAGGTAACACACTTGGCCGCGGGACTGACGAGGCAACTGCTGATTTTCAGTCGCAAACAAGTGATTGAACCCCGCGTACTGAATCTCAACGCCGTCATCCTTGACATAAAAAAAATGTTGTGCCGACTCATCGGGGAAAACATCGAGTTTTGCACGTTACTCGACCCGGCAGCAGGACACATCAAGGCCGACCCTGGCCAAATCGAACAGGTTATCATGAACCTCGTGGTGAACGCCCGCGATGCCATGCCCAACGGTGGCAAACTGACCGTCACGACTGCCAACACCACACTGGACAAAAACCACCTGAAAAATTTCCCCGATATGGGTACGGGTAACTACGTCATGCTGGCCATTGCGGACACCGGCACCGGGATGAGTGAAGAAGTCAAAGCGCACCTGTTTGAACCCTTTTTTACCACCAAACCTTCGGGCCAAGGCACGGGCCTGGGTCTGGCGACTTGCTTCGGGATCGTCAAACAAAACACCGGCCACATCAACGTGCATAGCGAGTTGGGAAGCGGCACGACGTTCGAGATTTACTTCCCTCAAGTGCAATCGGCGCTTGAACCACTCCGCGTTCGCAACCTGCCGACCGAGGTAGCCGGAGGCAACGAAACGGTGCTTTTAGTCGAGGACGAACCCGTGGTGCGCGAATTGGCCGTGGACACCTTACGGGAGAAAGGCTACATCGTTGTGGCAGCAGTCAACGGTGAGGAAGGCCTTCGCCTGGCACGGCAACACGATGGAAAAATTGACCTGGTGCTGACGGATGTCGTCATGCCCGTCATGGGCGGCAAAGAAATGGCCGATGCCCTTCGCACGTCTCATCCGGACACGAAGGTGCTATTTACCTCGGGATACACCGAGGATGCCTTGGGGCATCACGGCGTGTTGCTGCCGGGCATTAGATTCCTCCCAAAACCTTACCTGACGGCGACGTTGACGCGCAAGGTACGCGAAGTCTTGGATGAAGATCTGATACAAAGCCGCTAAGACATCTTCCAAATGTCTCGTGGCGACGGTCATGATTCTGCCACCCCATTCGGCGAGTCCGGCACGCCTGACGTAGGCACCCTACCGTGAATCAGCTTTTGTCGAAAACTGCACCAGCCGCTCGAAGTCAACGAGCGGCTGGATTTTACAGGTGTGGTCTGCTGCGCCGACGCTGGACGTTGACTCACTTCTCCAGCCGGCTCGCGCGACGGCCATCCTAATTGCAGCCGCAGGTGGAGCAGGATTCCTTGACGGCCTTTTCGACCGCTTCCCGGGTTTCGCCGGTGCGTTTCTGAATCCGGCCAAGCAGTTCTTCCTGTTTGCCTTCGACGAATTGCAGATCGCTATCCGTGAGCTTGGCCCATTTCTGTTTCAACTTGCCCTTGGTGATGTTCCAGTCGCCTTTGATTTCGAGTGTAGTCATAATAGTTAAGTTCGTGATTTTTTATTTTTCGTTTTGATTCGCCGCCAACAGGACGGCAAAAGTGTTCCCGCGCCCTCGTGCCGGCTCTGTCGGCTAATCCACCACCAGCTTGACGGCCGTGTCGCCGCGCAGGGCTTTGGAATAGGGACAGGTTTTGTGCGCTTCGTCCATGATGCGTTGAACCTGGGCGCGATCGGTTCCAGGGAGTTGCGCATGCAGCTCCACCGCCAGGCGGTAGCCGCCCTGGTCATCCTCGATCAGGCTCACCAGCGCCCGCACCGTGGAATCCTTGACCGGGGTGCCGAGCTTTTTGGCCGCGTTGATCAAGGCGCCGTGGTAACAGGCGGAATACGCACCCGCAAATAGCAGCTCGGGATTGGGACCGCGTTTCTCGATGCCTTTCTCCAACGGATTTCCCAACGTGACATCCAACAGCCCGTCCGGTGTCCTAATGGTTCCCGAACGTGCACCCTTGGAAATTGCTTCCGCCGTAAATAAAGTTTTCATAACGGTATCAAATGCTCAGTCGCGTGGTCGGGTGAAGTCTTCCGTTGAACGGCTATGCGTTTAACGGAGCAACAGAACCACAACAATGATGACGAGAAGGAGGCCGACCGAGCCTCCGCCAATCCAAATGGCACTACCTAGAACGGGCGTGAATAAGAGATGCATAGTATGTCTTTCTTTTTTGATGGCAATTCGTTTGCCATCATCTTCTGGGTGACGCTACGCGATGAGCCGGTCTTTAGCTATGGGGTGTAACCCTACTCTGTACTTTGGAGAGGCTCCCCGAATGACGGGCGCAAATCTGCGCCGGAACTGTGGAAAATTGGTATGACCGGATTGCGCGAAAAATTCAGTTGTGAATCAAAAATTATTTTTTCCCAAACACCAACTCCCCATCCTTCGCGCTGACTTTAATTTTATCTCCAGGCTTAAAGTCACCCTCAAGGAGTTTTGTCGCCAGCGGATTGAGTAATTGCTCCTGAATGGCGCGTTTGAGCGGGCGCGCGCCGAATTGCGGGTCGTAGCCTTCCTGCGCCAACAGCTTTTTCGCGGCGGCGTCCACGTCGAGTGCGAGATTCTGTTGCGCGAGCCGTTTTTCCAATCGCGCGAGCTGGATATCCACGATGCGCGCCAGTTCCTCCTCGTCGAGGCTCTGGAAAATAATCACATCGTCAACGCGGTTAAGGAATTCCGGACGGAAATGTTGTTTCAACTCGGCCATCACCTTGTCTTCCATCGTCTGATGCGACGACTTGTCCGTATGACCATCCATGAAATATTCCTGAATAATCGGCGAGCCGAGGTTGCTGGTCATGATGACGATGGTGTTCTTGAAATCCACCGTCCTCCCCTGCCCATCCGTGAGCCGCCCGTCATCGAGCACCTGCAACAGCACGTTGAACACGTCGGAATGCGCCTTTTCAATTTCGTCAAACAGCACCACCGAATAGGGCCGGCGCCGTACCGCTTCGCTTAATTGCCCGCCTTCCTCGTAGCCGACGTAACCCGGCGGCGCGCCGATGAGCCGCGCCACGGTGTGCTTCTCCATGTATTCGCTCATGTCGATGCGAATCATCGCGTTCTCGTCGTCGAACAAAAATTCCGCCAGCGCCCGCGCCGTCTCCGTCTTGCCGACACCCGTCGGGCCGAGGAAAATGAACGAGCCGATGGGCCGGTTCGGGTCCTGCAATCCGCTGCGGGCGCGACGCACGGCATCGGAAACCGCCTTGATGGCCTCCTTCTGGCCGATGACACGCTGCGCCAGCCGTTCCTCCATCTTCACCAGCTTTTGCCGCTCGCCTTCCAACATCCGCGAGACCGGGATATGCGTCCAGGACGCCACCACCTTGGCGATGTCTTCGTCGGTGACTTCCTGGCGCAGCAAGGAAGTGCGCGTGGCTTGCGCCGATTGTTTTTCGATGGTCACGAGTTTTTTCTCCAAATCAGGAATCTTGCCGTATTGAATCTCCGCCGATTTCGTCAAATCACCGCGCCGCTGCACCTGTTCCAGTTCAATCTTCGCCTGTTCCAGTTGCGATTGCACGACGCTGACGGCATTCACAGCGGCTTTTTCATTCTGCCATTGGGCAGTGAGCGCCTTGGATTTCTCCTTGAGGTCGGCGAGTCCCTTGTCGAGCCGTTTGAGCCGTTCCTTGCTGGCGACATCTTTTTCCTTCGCCAGCGACGTGCGTTCAATTTCCAACTGCAAAATCTGCCGGTCGAGCTGGTCCAGTTCCGTCGGTTTGGAATCCAGTTCCATCTTGATGCGTGACGCCGCCTCGTCCACGAGGTCAATCGCCTTGTCCGGTAAAAAACGGTCGGTGATGTAGCGATGTGACAGCGTCGCCGCCGCCACGAGCGCCGAATCCTGAATCCGCACACCGTGATGCACCTCGTAGCGCTCCTTCAATCCGCGCAGAATGGCGATGGTCGCCTCGACCGTCGGTTCCTCCACCTTGACCGGCTGGAAACGGCGTTCGAGCGCCGGGTCTTTCTCGATGTGCTTGCGGTATTCGTCGAGCGTCGTCGCGCCAACGCAACGCAGTTCGCCACGCGCGAGCTGCGGTTTCATGATGTTCGCCGCGTCCGTGGCGCCTTCCGCCGCGCCCGCGCCGACAATCGTGTGCAGTTCGTCGATGAACAAAATGATTTTTCCGTCGCTCGCGACAATTTCTTTCAGAAACGCCTTGAGCCGGTCCTCGAATTCTCCGCGATATTTCGCGCCGGCAATCATCGCGCTCAAATCCATCGCCACCAGCCGCTTGTTTTTCAGCGACTCCGGGACGTCGCCGCTGACAATGCGCCGCGCCAGGCCCTCGGCGATCGCCGTCTTGCCCACGCCCGGTTCGCCGATGAGCACCGGATTGTTTTTGGTGCGGCGCGTGAGCACCTGCATGACCCGGCGGATTTCTTCGTCGCGCCCGATGACCGGGTCAATCTTTCCCTGTCGCGCGAGCGCCGTGAGGTCGCGTCCATATTTGTCGAGCGCCTGAAATTTGGCTTCGGGATTTTCGTCGGTTACGCGCTGGTTGCCGCGCAAATCGGCGAGGGCGCGCAACACCAGCTCGCGCTGCAGACCGTGCTTCTGGAAAATCTTTTTCAGCGACGCGCCGCCATTGTCAATCAAACCCAGCAGCAGGTGTTCGGTGCTGACATAATCGTCCTTGAGCTTGGTCGCCTCGGATTGCGCGGCATCGAGGGCCTTTTTGAGCGCTGCGCCCGGATAGACCTCGCCCCCACCCTCGACTTTATGACGCCGCGCGAGTTCGGCTTCCAAATCCGGTTTCAGTCTGGCGACTGGCACGCCAACTTTTTCCAGCAAATCGGGGATGAGGCTTTCGCCTTGGCTGATGAGGGCGAGCGCCAGATGTTCGCCGTCCAGCTCCTGATGCGAATAACTGCGCGCGAGGTTTTGCGCCTCCTGCAAGGCCTCTTGCGATTTGAGCGTGAGCTTGTCCATTTGCATAACCAATGACGCAAAATCTAACGCAAAGTCGCCAGGACGCAAAGACACGAAATTTCAACCACGGATGAACACGGATTTTTCGGAGCGCAAAAAGACGTGAAGACGACGAAGAGGCAAGTTTAGGTCAAAGTCAGCCTATCTCGCCTCTCCTTATTCTGACTCATTCTTTCTCGGTCGAAAGGTGGCTTACCTGTTTCAGCCAAAAAGGCATCGTAGCATTGCGGATTGTAAGAGTGAAATAGGGCATTGAGGCGATCTGCATCGCAGGAAATGTAGAGGTCACTTATCTCCCGCATTGTTTTGTCCCACTCCTGCGAAAAATAGGTCTCAGAAAATCCGGGAATCAAATATGCACATATTTGATGCGCCATCATCCGAACACAAACTGGACTTGGTAGGCAGCCGTAAATCTTGACAATCTCCTTGCCGCTAAAAGCTAATGCCATCTTGTCAGCCTTCTCAAAGTAAGCCTGCCAAGAGCCGACCATAAATTCGTATGGTTCCTTAGTTGGATTTCGAGTTTGAAATTCTGAATAATCTGCCTCGACCGCTTCAATAAGTCCTCTACCCACTGTGCCAGCCTTAATTTTTGCAAAGAATCCCATGATCTTGTATATCCTCAATTGGATTTTCCGAGTACCGAGGCGGCTAAAAAGCGGTCGTAAGGGAAGCCGTATATTTCGATTTTGCCGCAACCTTGCGAATGGATTCCAACGCGAAATTTAACCCCCTTAATACCATTTTCACGTAGTTTGCGGCGGAACTGCTTTAACGCCAGGGCAAAAGCGTCCCGTTGGCCCTTTGTGAGTGACTTTGAAGGTTTGATGGTTTTCATGTGGTAATTCTGGATTAACGGTATCCGCGCTGTTGCCGATAATAGGTTACAGCTGGCTGTTCATGGATTTGCACTTTGCTCCCGCTCATCCGGCCTGTCCAGCTTAAGAATCTGTGCTCCATCCGTGTTAATCCGTGTCTATCCGTGATTAAATTTTTGCGACATTGCGTTAAGGAATTTTTCGTTTAATTTTCGCGCATGAAATATCGCGAACTCGGACGGACGGGCTGGAAGGTTTCGGAAATCAGTTTTGGCGCGTGGGCTATCGGCGGCACGTGGGGCAAGGTGGACGACCAGGAATCGCTCGCCGCGCTGCACGCCGCGCTCGACGGGGGCGTGAATTTCTTCGACACGGCGGATGTCTATGGCGACGGCCACAGCGAACGGCTGCTGGCCAAACTCCGCAAGGAACGGAAAGACAAATTTTACATCGCCACCAAGGCCGGACGCCGTTTGCCAAAGCAGACGCCGGAAGGTTACAACCGCGAAAATCTGACAGCGTGGATTGAACGCAGTTTGAGGAATCTGGAGATTGACACGATTGATCTGCTGCAACTGCATTGTCCGCCGGTGGAAGCTTTATACCGACCGGAAGTGTTCGGCATCCTCGACGACCTGGTGAAGGCCGGCAAAATCCGCCATTACGGCGTGAGCGTGGAAAAGGTTGAAGAGGCGCTGAAGGCCATCGAATTTCCCGGCGTGCAAACAATACAAATCATTTTCAACCTTTTCCGCCAACGCCCGAGTGAATTATTTTTCACGGAAGCGCAGCGCCGCAAGGTTGGCATCCTGGCGCGCGTGCCACTGGCGTCGGGCATGTTGTCGGGCAAACTGACCCGCGAAAGCAAATTTGAAAAGGACGACCACCGCAATTTCAACCGTCAGGGCGAGGCCTTTGACCGTGGCGAAACCTTTTCCGGTGTGGATTATGAGACCGGCCTGCGCGTGGTCGAGCAGTTGAAAACCTTTGTTCCTACCGGCTCAACGATGGCGCAACTGGCGTTGCGCTGGATTTTAATGTTTCCCGCCGTAACGTGCGCCATCCCCGGTGCGAAACGCCCGGCGCAGGTGCAGGAAAACATCGCCGCCGCGACCCTGCCGCCGTTGTCCCGGGACACGATGAAACAAATCCAGGCGCTTTATGACCAACAGGTGCGTCCGCTGGTGCATCATTATTGGTAAAACGCCAAATTTGGAATATGTCTTGCTGACAGCGAGGCATGCAGCAGCAGGACGTTCCGGCGAATCTGGCCGGTAGAAGTACGCACAAGCTTGGTGAACGGTGGGATACCCGCAGGAAAATCATCGGATTATCAGCCATTGGCCTGATTTTTATCGTTTGTGTCGGCGCGGTCATATTTCTATTGGGATGGCACCTTTCGATCTTTCAAACCAGCGGACTGCTTCTGCTCACCATCACCTTTGTCGTCATCAAGGCAGTTGAACGTGTCGCTGGACCGGAAATGGACAAACTTTTCCGGCGCGAGAAGCACGCGCATCGGAGGGCCGTAGCGGAGGAAAAAATCGACGCCCGGCTCGATGGTCTGCCGGAAAACTACGCCGTGCGGCACGACGTGAACACCGGCCGGGGCAATATTGACCACCTGGTGTTCCGCCGGGACGGCGCGGTATTTCTGATTGAGACCCAATCGCATTCCGGCTGGATCACCCGACATGACAACCAACTGCGCCGGAACGGGCGGCCATGGGAGAACGATTTGATCCAGCAAACCCTCGACCACCTTTCCTGGCTGAAAAAATTCCTGAAAGCGCGCGCCGGCTTTGAACCGTGGATTCATGTCGCCATTGTTTTCACCGACGCCCACGTGGAAAAACATCTCAACCTGAAAAACGTTGACGTCATCAGTGCGAGCCACCTGAGTCGATGGCTGGAACGGGCGCACGGCAATCCACGAGCCTCCGTTTTCCTTTGGCCACGAGTGGAAAATCTAAAAAATGAACTGTCCGCGCCGGATTCAATCCACCTTGCCTGCCAACCCCTTTTGCGTTAGGTTCCCGACGCTATGGATACAGCGCCATTTTCCTCTGACCCGGTACCGCCCCCACCGCCGCCGGTGATCACGCCAACATTGCCGCCCAAACCGCGTCGCGGTCGCGGCTGGATGATCCTGGCCATCATTCTGCTCGTACTGCTGCTCATCAGCCTGTTGGGAAATTTCACCCAACTGGTTTCGCAGGCGCTGACTTTTAAGAGCGGCCTGGGCAGTAGAATGACCAGCGAAGTGGGTCCCAACCTGGACGAATGTGTTTTGAAGGACAATGATGCGGCGAATAAAATCGCCGTGATCACGGTGGACGGCATCATTAGCGGCAATACGGTGGACCAGTCCGGCAACAACATGGTGGACGTGATCCGGGCGCAATTGGACCGCGCCAAAAAGGACCGGCGGGTAAAAGCCGTGATTTTAAAGGTGGATTCCCCGGGCGGCGAGGTGCTGGCCTCGGACGAAATTTATCGCACGCTAAAAGATTTCCAGGCGGATTCGGGCAAATCGGTTATTTGTTCGATGGGCAGCCTGGCCGCCTCGGGCGGTTATTACATTTCATCGCCATGCCGCTGGATTGTGGCCAACGACCTCACCATCACCGGCAGCATCGGCGTGATTTTGCACGCGTGGAATTATCGCGGGTTGATGGACAAGATCGGCCTGCGACCGGAGGTCTATAAGAGCGGCAAGTTCAAGGACATGCTGAGCGGCGAACGCGAGACGAACGAAATCCCGGCCGAAGAACGCGTGATGGTGCAGGGATTGATTGACGAGACCTATCAGAAATTCAAAGGCGTCGTCGCTGCGGGCCGCGAAGCCGCGCACGCAAAGAACAAGAAGGAAGGGCGCGCTCTGGCACTGGATTGGGCCGATTACGCCGATGGCCGCGTGTTGTCAGGCACAAGGGCTTATGACCTCGGTTTTGTGGATCAAATCGGGGATTTTGAGGACGCGGTAGATCGCGCGAAACAGATCGCCGGCATTCAATACGCCAATTTAATCGAATACCGCGAGCGCTACGATTTTTCGAACTTCTTGCATTTGCTGGGCCAGACTGAATTGTCCCATTCCGTCAAATTGGACCTGGGCATGGACCTGCCCAAACTCCAGGCGGGCGAACTCTATTTTCTTTCACCCACTTTCGTCAACTGATTGAACGAAACCCTCCTCATCGTCGCGGACAGCGAGCGCGACGCGAACATGCTTTACGCCGTCGGCATGTTCGTGCCCGATCCGTTCATCTATCTCAACTTCGGCAGACGCCCGCTGATCGTGATGAGCGATCTGGAAATTGACCGCGCCCGCGCCCAGGCGCCGCATTGCCGCGTTCTTTCGCTGAGCGTGTATCAAAGAAAATTGCGTGCCGCCGGAATCAAAAAAGCCAGTTTTCCCCACGTTGTCCGCCAGATTTTGCGTGAAAAAAAAATCCGGCGCGCCCTCGTTCCGGATGATTTTCCGCTCGGCCTGGCGAGGGATTTGAAAAAGCTTGGGATCAAGTTAAAACCCCGCGCCGGATTTTTCCCCGGACGCGAAATCAAATCCGCCGACGAAGTAAAAAAAATCTCCGCCGCGCTGGCCATGGCCGAGGTCGGCATGGCCGAAGGCATGGAGGTTTTGCGCCGGGCCAAAATCAGCCGGGACCGGAAGCTGATTCATCACGGCGTTCCGTTGACTTCCGAACGGCTCCGCGCCGTGATTGACTGCGCGATTTTGCAGGCGAACGGCCTGGCGGCGAATACCATCGTTGCCGGTGGCAAACAAGGCTGCAACCCGCACGAACGGGGCCACGGCCCGCTCCGCGCGCACGAACCGATCATTATTGATATTTTCCCGCGCTCGCAAAGGACCGGTTACTTCGGCGACATCACCCGCACGGTCGTCCGCGGGCACGCCAGCGAGGGCGTGCGAAAACTTTATGACACGGTCTGGCAGGGGCAAAAGATCGCGTTTGGGAAAATCCGCGCCAGGGTGAAAACAGCGGACGTTCACAAGGCCGTGCAACAATTTTTCGTCCAGCAAGGTTATAAGACCGGACGGCGCAATGGACACATGGAAGGTTTCTTCCACGGCACCGGCCACGGACTCGGTCTGGAAATCCACGAAGCACCGCGCGTGGGCGCGACCTCCACTGAAAAATTAAGACCCGGCCATGTCGTCACGGTTGAGCCGGGGCTTTACTATCCTGAACTGGGCGGCGGCGTGCGGCTGGAAGACGTGGCGCTCGTCACCACCAACGGCGCGAAAAATCTGACGCGGTTCGAGAAGGTGCTGGAAATCTGATTTGTGTCAAAAGCGTCTTGTCTCACCTGCGACATGTTGACGCGAAAACTCTTTCACCGGGCACGAAAGCCTGTAAGACTCACTGAAAATTGATTGGTACGGAACTGGCTCGGGTTTGAATAAGTACAGTCAGCGTGCTGTCAGTTGATACGCTATGTTTAATTTGTTCGATCCATTGTGTTGGTTGTTCCTGATACCGGGCTTGTTGCTTGGCATCTGGGCGCAAATCAAGTTGTCGCACGCCTACGGAAAATACAGCCAGGTACCGGTGGACTCCGGCATGACCGGCGCGGAAGCCGCACGCGAAATCCTTGATCGCGCCGGCCTCACCCACGTGCCGGTGACGGAAATTCCCGGCCGGCTGAGCGACCATTACGACCCGGCGAAGCGCGCACTGTTTCTTTCATCCGATAATTTTCACGGCCAGACGGTTGCGGCGGTTGGCGTGGCGGCACACGAAGCCGGTCACGCCCTCCAGCATCAGGCGGCTTATGGATTGTTCAACTTCCGGATGGCCATTGTGCCGATCACGCAGTTCGCAAGCATGGCCTACATGGGCATTTTCTTTGCCGGCATCATTTTTCACATGTTGAATGTCATGCTTCCCATCATCATCGCGATTTTCGCGGTGATAACGCTGTTCCAACTCGTCACGCTGCCGGTGGAATATGACGCGA
>Ga0265338_10009358_pt1 | contig 11701 bp, 13 predicted proteins | sample 42126metaG_FD_193579 | JGI IMG/M metagenome (GOLD analysis project Ga0265338, IMG submission 193579) | Rhizosphere microbial communities from Carex aquatilis grown in University of Washington, Seatle, WA, United States - 4-21-26 metaG | ecosystem: Host-associated > Plants > Roots > Rhizosphere... | reverse complement strand
TCATGGAACCCACCGAGCTGCTCGAGTACCTCGCAGAGGGCCTGGTGGACGACCCCGAGCAGGTGGAGGTCGAGCGCTTCGAGGAGCGCGACGGAACGATCGTGCTCGAACTCGCGGTGGGGGCCGACGACTACGGCAAGGTGATCGGCCGCGGCGGACGCACCGCCGCGGCGCTGCGCACCGTCGTCGCCGCCGCGGCGGCCGTCGACGGCCAGCGCGTCGTCGTCGACATCGTCGACTAGTGCGCCGATCACGGTGACCGTCGCCGGGGTCGTCGGCCGCCCGCACGGGCTGGACGGAAGCTTCTACGTCGGAGCGCCGCTGGCCGCGCTGCTGGAGCTCGGCGTGACGGTGACGGTCGCCGGCCGCGAGCGCGCGATCGTGCGCCGAGCCGGCACCGACCGGCGCCCGATCGTTCGCCTCGAGGGCTGTGAGGACCGAGACGCCGCCGAGGCGCTGCGCGGCGAGCAGCTGCAGATCGAGGCCGCGGCGCGCGGGCCACTCGGACCCGATGAGTGGTGGGCCGAGGAGCTCGAGGGCGCTCGCGTGTTCGACGGCGAGCACGAACTCGGCGTCGTGCGCCGGCTCCTGGCGCTGCCCTCCTGCGAGTGTCTCGAGGTCGCCCGGGCGGCCGGGGGAGGAGACCTGCTCGTGCCCCTGGTCCGCGACGCGATCCGCAGCGTCGATGTGCCGGCGGGCCGCATCGACGTCGACCTGCGGTTCCTGGGCGAGACGCCGTGAAGCTTGACGTCGTCACGCTCTTCCCGGAATGGTTCGAGTGGTTCCGCACCCAGCGTCACGTTTCGAACGCGCTCGCGGCGGGCTCGACGCTGACGCTGATCAACCCGCGCGAGCACACGCCGCTGGGTGGTGGCCAGGTCGATGACGCGCCGTTTGGCGGCGGCGCCGGGATGGTCCTGCGCGTCGACGTGATCGACGCGACGCTGAGCGGCCACTACGGCTGCGACGCGACGGCGGTGCGAGGCCGCCGCCGCGTGATCGCGCTCAGCCCGGCGGGCCGGCTGCTCGACGACTCGCTGGTCGAGGAACTCGCCGGTGAGGGGGCGCTGACATTCCTCTGCGGCCGCTACGAGGGCTTCGACGAGCGAATCGTCGAGCACCTCGCCAGCGACGTCATCTCGGTCGGGCGCTACGTCCTGGCGGGCGGCGAGCTCGCCGCGATGGTCTGCGCCGACGCGGTGCTGCGCAAGCTTCCCGGCGCGCTGGGACACCCCGACTCGGTGCGCGAGGAGTCCTTCAGCGACGCGCTCGAAGGGCTGCCCGAGTATCCGCAGTACACGCGTCCAGCCGAGTTCCGCGGCTGGCGGGTGCCGGAGGTGCTGCTGTCGGGACACCATGAGGAGATCCGCCGCTGGCGGCTCGACCGCGCACGAGAGCGTGGCGGCTGACCGCGCGGCGGCGGCCCGGTGGGAGCCGGCTGTCCGGCCCGGTGAGCTCGAACGCGGCCGCGCGGACGCCGGCTGCGCTGCCCGCTGAACGCGACGGCGCGGCCGCGCGGACGCCGGCTGGCTGCCCCGGTGACCGCGACTGCGCGGCCGGCGCGCTAGGATTCCTCGGCGCGCCGGCGTGATCGTCGTGCGCGCCTTCTCTCTGCCATGAGCACCGTCATCGACACCATCGAGCGCGCGCAGCTGCGCCGCGTCCCTGACTTCCGGCCCGGCGACCGCCTGCGCGTCCACTTCATCGTCATCGAGGGCACGCGGCGGCGCACGCAGGTCTTCGAGGGCGTCGCGATCAAGCGCCAGGGACAGGGCGTGCGCGAAACCTTCACCGTGCGCAAGCAATCGTTCGGGGTCGGTGTGGAGCGCACCTTCCCGTTGCATTCACCCAAGATCGAGCGGATCGAGGTGGCCGCCCGCGGCGACGTGCGGCGCGCGAAGCTCTACTACCTGCGCGACCGCGTCGGCAAGGCGGCGCGCGTGCGTGAACGTGGGTACGTCGGACCCGAGGTGGCGATCGAGCCCGGCCTGCTCCACGCTCGCCCGCAGGACGCCGACGTTCCCCCTGACGAGGCGGTGGCCGGTGACGATGGCCTCGAGGATGGCGACACCTCCGCGGATATCGCCGAGACCGCCGATCCCGAGACGCAGGTCGCTGACGCGCTGGACGCGGGGGCTGACGAGACCCTGGAGCCTGAACCGGCCGAGCTCGACGCGCCGCCGGCTGATGCTCCGCAGGCCGCTGCGACGCCAGAGTCCGTGACGCCCGGCGCCGACGAGCCGGACGCCGGCTCGGACCTGACGGCGGTGGAGCCTGTGGCGGAGTCGAGCGGGGACGGTGGTCCGGATGAGCCGGAGGCCGACCTGCCCGACGAGACCGCGTGAGTCTCCGGCGACTCGCCCGCGGCAACCAGGTCGTCGAGTTCGTCCTGATCGTTGCGATCGCGCTGGCGCTCGCATTCGCGCTCCAGGCGTTCGTGGTCAAGCCCTACAGGATCCCCAGCGGCTCGATGGAGCCGACTCTCGCGATCGGTCAGCGCGTGCTCGTCGATCGCATCGGGAACGACTTCTTCGCGCCGTCGGTCGGCGATGTGGTGGTCTTCCATCCGCCGGCCGGAGCCACGCAGATGCTCTGCGGCAACACTCACGAGACGCCCGGCCAGGCCTGCGATCGCCCGACAGCCAAGCCCTCGAGCCAGAACTACATCAAGCGTGTCGTCGCCGGTCCCGGTGACCGGATCAAGATCCTCGACGGGCACGTGTATCTCAACGGCAAGCGCCAGGTCGAGAAGTTTGCGAGCTTCGCGGGTTGCAACAACATCAACCCGGACTGCAACTACCGCGTGCCCATCACGGTTCCGCCCGGTTACTACTTCATGATGGGCGACAATCGTGACTTCTCCGACGACAGCCGGTTCTGGGGCCCCGTCCCGCGAAGCTGGATCATCGGAGAAGCCTTCTTCACCTACTGGCCGCCCGACCGCATCGGCTTCCTCTAGCCCCGGCGCCGGCCGCCCCGCGGGCTCACGGTCGACCAGCGCAAGGGCGCGGCGCATCGCGCGGCGGCGCACGAGCGGGCACCGCCTGTTCGCCTTCGATCGCGCGCTCGGCGTGCGGCTGGTGGCAGGAGCCGACGAGGCCGGCCGCGGATGTCTTGCCGGGCCGCTCGTCGCCGCCGCGGTGCTGTTCGACTACGACGCGCTGACGACGCGCGAGCTGCGCTCCCTGAGCGCGCTCAACGACTCCAAGCAGCACGACCACGCCGCGCGTGAGGAGCTCTACCCGCGGGTGCTCGCCTGCGCCAAGCGCGTCGTCGTCGTGTCGCGCTCGGTGCGCAGCATCGACAGCCGGGGTCTGCACGTGATGAACCTCGAGGCGCTCGGCGACGCTCTGCGTTCGGTCGCGCTCCCGGGCGCGCTGTGCCTGATCGATGGTTTCGCGGTGCCCGAGTTCTGCTTCGAGCAGCGCGCGATCGTCAACGGCGACGCGACGAGCGCGGCGATCGCCGCGGCGTCGATCGTGGCCAAGGTCACGCGCGACCGTTTCATGTGCCGCGCCGACGAGCGTCACCCCGGCTGGCAGTTCGCCACCCACGTCGGCTATTCGACGCCCGAGCACCGGGCCGCGATCGCCCGGCAGGGCGTCTCGGCGCTGCACCGCCTGTCGTTTCAGTCCAGCGCGTACGATCAGCTCGCGCTCTAGCGGCGGCGGCATGGCGCTGAGCAGGCGCGTCGCGCCCAAGCCGCCGGACCTGCCCGAGCTCAGCGACCCCGAGCCCGCGGCCGCCACGGCCGGGGAGCTGAGCGTGTCGGGTGCGCGGCTGAGCGGCGGCGAGCACGGCGGGCTGTCGGTGGCGCGAGTGCGAATCGAGGAGTCCCAGCTCGACGGCGTCGCGCTCGAGTCCGGGGACCTCGACGGCCTGCTGCTCAGCGACGTCGTCGCGCGCGACTGCGACCTCTCGAATCTCCACAGCCACCAGGGGTCGATCCGGCGCGCCGTGATCCGCGGCTCGCGGCTGGTCGGTTTCACGCTGACCGAGGGCAAGCTGCAGGACCTGCACGTGATCGACACGACGATGGCCTATGCATCGCTTGCCTACTGCGAGCTCAAGCGGGTCGTGTTCGAGCGGGTCGTGCTCAGCGAGGCCTCATTCCTCGGCGCGCGCCTGCAATCGGTCGCCTTCTTCGATTGCGAGCTTGCGGGCGCCGACTTCCGTGGCGCCTCGCTGGGAGCGTGCACCATGCGCGGGTCCAGCCTCGAGGGCGTGATCGGGGTCGAGTCGCTGCGGGGACTCGAGATGGCCTGGAGCGACATCGTCGCCTCCGCCGGCGCGCTGGCCGGCGCGCTCGGGATCAGCGTCGAGTCCGACTCGTGAGCGGGCCCGCGGCTCACGCGACATCCTCGAACTGCTCGAGCGAGATCAACCTTCCGTGGTCGTCCACGACGATCGCGATCACGTCGATGCGCAGCTCCTCGGTGCGGGGTCGCTCCGGATGGCAGGCGATCCATGCCGCCGCGGTTCGGCGCATGCGGGTGCGCTTGACCGCGGTGATCGACGCAAGCGGGTCGAGCCCGCCGAGCCGGCGGGTCTTGACCTCGGCGAACACGGTCGCGCGGGGCTCGCACACGATCAGGTCGATCTCTCCGCTGCGCGTGCGGTAGTTGCGCTCCAGCAGGCGAAAGCCCAGCCGCTCGTAGTGCTCGAGCGCGAGCGACTCGCCCTGGCGGCCAAGCATCTGTCGCGCTGTCGCGGCCACGGCATGAACCTAGTCGCGGCCGCAGGGTCGGTTGATGAAGAAGTGAGACAACGCTGATCGCGAGCCGCCACCGGTTCGCGTCAGAGACGCCGGCGCGGCCGTAGCGCGATCGCCCGAGCGCGCGTGGCGCTTCGATCGACGAGTTCCAACGCCGTCGCATGATGTGATCGCGCGATGCTCGTCCATGCGCACGGCTTCGCGGTCACCAGCGGGATCGCCGAACACGTTCACGTCGAGCTGGACACGCGCGGCGGGCTACCCGGATTCTCCGTCGTCGGCCTCGGCGGCGGGGCGGCCCGCGACGCTCGCGAGCGCGTGCAGGCCGCCATTCTCAACAGCGGCTTCGCGTTTCCACGGCGCCGGCTGACCGCTAACCTCGCCCCGGCGGTTGCCGCGAGGTGCGCGCCGGCATTCGATCTTGCGCTCGCGTGCTGTGTGCTCGCCGCGCAGGAGCAGATCGATCCGGCGCGCCTGGCGCGCGTCGGGCTGTTCGCGCAGCTCGGTCTGGGAGGTGATCTTCGTCCCTGTCCGTGGGTGGCTGCTGCCGCCGAGGCCGCGGCGGCAGCAGCTCTCGGCGGGCTGGTCGTCGCCCACGCCGACCTTGGCGCGGCGCGCAGCGCCGGCGCGCTGGCAGTCGCGGGCTTCCACGGGCTCGCCGACGCCGCCGCGCTGCTGGCGGCAGGGCCAAGGCAACCGCGACCGCGCGGCGTTCGCACGCGGGGCCGCTGAACACGCTCTCGGTGGAGCCGCGGGCCGGCGGACCGGTCAGCGCGCGGCGGTGCTTGCGCTGTTTGCGATAATCGCGCGATATGCGGCTGCTCCGGATGAAACCCGGGCATGGAGAGGTGCTCATCGCCGAGGGCGATGTGGATATCGCCGAAGACGAGCGCGCGCTCATCGAAGCGTTCCGTGCGCAGCTCGATCAGGGAATGTGGGCCGCCGTCCCCGTCGTCGCGCCCGACGGCCGGCGTCAGGCCGAGCTGGTTCGTGAATTCAGCGACATTCCGCGCGACGCCGAGCGCGTGATCTTCTTCCCGCGCGCTGCGGGCGGCTGCTGAGGCGCCGCTCGTGCTGGTTGCTCTCGGCGTCTGCGCGGTCGTCGCTCTGGTGCTGATCTGGGACGTGCTCGCGTCGGCCGTCAGGCCCGCCCGGGCGCGTCTGCGGATGAGGATGGCGTCGGGCTGGGGCGACGACGTCGCGGCCTACGATCCGGGGCGCGAGCGCCGGGCCGAACAGCGCGCACGCGATCTGCTTCGCTCGTGCGTCGACGACGCGGACTGGGAGATGTACCGCGACCTCGGCTTCCTGCGCGTGTGGGGCAGCGACGGCTCGGGCACGGGAGCAGGTCACGGCGTCGCGCCGTACGCCTACCTGATCTACCCGCACAAGCCGATCGTCGCCTACGTCCCGCGCAGCTCGCGGCTGTTGAGTGAGTACTGCGTCGACTTTCCCGACGGCCAGGGGGAGTTCGGCAGCGAACGGCTCCCGCCCTCCGACGATGTGCTGGCGAAATGGATGGCGCTCACGGCCGACGAGCGCCGGCTGATCGAGAGCGCCAACCTCCATCTCGCGGGCCGCCAGCACGATCCGGACGCCGTGCGCTCGGACATCGCGGCGCTCGGCCGCTGGGAGCGCGAGCGCGAGCAGCAGGGCGCCGCCAGTAGTGTTCGCGCTCTGTGAGCTCCGAGATCGAATTCGACCTCAAACATCGCAGCCGCCAGCTGACCGATGGGCCTGAGCGCGCCGCCGCGCGTGCCTATCTCAAGGGCATCGGCTACGACGACGAGGCGCTTGCCCGCCCGATCGTGGGCGTCGCCTCGACGTGGATCGAGACGATGCCGTGCAACTTCCACCTGCGCGCGCTGGCGGCTGCGGTCAAGGACGGTGTCCGGGCGGCGGGCGGCACCCCGATGGAGCTGAACACGATCGCGATCTCCGACGGCATCACGATGGGAACGGCCGGCATGAAGACCTCCCTTGTCTCGCGTGAGGTGATCGCGGACTCGATCGAACTTGTCGGGCGCGGCCATTACTTCGACGCGATGATCGCGCTGTCAGGCTGCGACAAGACCATTCCGGGCACCGTGATGGCGCTCGCGCGCCTGGGCGTTCCGTCGGTGATGCTCTACGGCGGGTCGATTCCTCCGGGTCGTTTCCAGGGCCACGACGTAACGATCCAGGACGTCTTTGAGGCGGTCGGGGCTCACGCCGCCGGCACGATGACCGACGCCGAGCTCGCCGAGCTCGAAAGCGTCGCCTCGCCGGGCGCAGGCGCCTGCGGCGGCCAGTTCACCGCCAACACGATGGCGATGGCCTTCGAGATGCTCGGGATCTCGCCGATCGGCGACTCGCTGATGCCGGCCCAGGAGCCGACCAAGCCGGAGGTGGCGCGCGCCACGGGCGCGCTCGTCGTGGATGTGCTGCGCCGCGGCCTGCTTCCCGGCGCGTTGATCACGCGCCACGGGATCGAGAACGCGATCACCGCGATCGCGGCCAGCGGCGGTTCGACCAACGGCGTGCTGCATCTGCTCGCGCTGGCTCGCGAGGCCGGCGTCGAGCTCGACATCGACGACTTCGACTCGATCAGCGAGCGCACGCCACTGCTCTGCGACCTGAAGCCGGGCGGGCGCTTCGTCGCGGTGGACCTCTACCGTGCCGGCGGGGTCGCGCTGCTCGCTCAGCGCCTGGCGCAGGCGGGCCTCCTGCACGAGGACGCGCCGACCGTGACCGGCCAGACGATCGGCGAGATCGCCGCGGGCGCCCGCGAGACGCCCGGGCAGGAGGTGATCCGGCCGCTGACGAACCCGATCAAACCGACCGGCGGCTTGGCGATCCTGCGCGGCAACCTCGCGCCGGAGGGTTGCGTGGTGAAGCTCGCCGGTCACGAGCGCCGCCACCACCGGGGCCCGGCGCGCGTGTTCGAAGGCGAGGAGGCGGCGATGGTGGCGGCGACCGGCGGCGCGATCGTGGCCGGCGACGTCGTCGTGATCCGCAACGAGGGACCCGCCGGTGGTCCAGGGATGCGCGAGATGCTGGCCGTGACGGCGGCGCTGAGCGGCGCCGGCCTGGGCGAGCACGTGGCGCTGCTAACGGACGGTCGGTTCTCCGGTGCGACGCACGGCCTGATGGCCGGTCATGTGGCGCCCGAGGCTGTCCGTGGAGGTCCGATCGCCGCCGTTCAGGACGGCGATGAGATCACCTTCGACGTCGACGCCCGCCGCCTCGACGTCGCGCTCAGCGACGAGGAGATCGCCGCACGCGTCGCCGTCTACCAGGCGCCGCCGAATCCGGACATGACCGGCGTGCTGAAGAAATACGCGCGCGTCGTGTCCAGCGCGTCGCACGGCGCGGTCACGATCTAGGCAGCATCGCGGCACCCGGACGGGTCGCCGCGGATACGCATCTGGACGACCACGGTGGTCGCGGCCCGTTGCGCGCCGGAAGGTCGCGGGCCGCGTGCGGCGAACAAGGCAGGATCGTGACGATGGCCGCGACAGATCCGCACGCCGCCCTGGCGGGCCGCTGGCCTGCGACGCTGGCGCAGTTCGACGCCGAGCTGCGTCTGCGCGCGGCGGCCGACAAGACGCGACGAGCCTACGGTGGTGATCTCGCACGTTTCGCCCGGTGGTGCAGCGCGCGCGGCCTGGAGCCGGCCGCGGTCGACTCGCGCGGCCTGCGGCGCTACGCCGCGGAGCTGTCCCAGGGAGGTCTGAGCCCGACGTCCCTCGCGCGGAACGTGGCGTCGCTGCGTTCGTTCTACCGCATGCTCCGCGAGCACGGACTCGTGGCATCGAACCCGGCTGAGCTGTTGACGCTGCCCAAGCGCCGCCGTGCACTGCCGCACGTGCTGGCGCCCGAGGAGCTCTCCCGGCTGCTGGACCGGATCCCGGCCACGACGCCGCTCGAGCTGCGCGACCGCGCGATGCTGGAACTGGCCTACGCCTGCGGCCTGCGGGCCGAGGAGCTCGTCCGGCTCACCATTGACTCGGTCGACTTCGATGCCGAGTGCGTGCGCATCGAGGGAAAGGGCTCGAAGACGAGGCTCGTGCCGGTGGGAGAGCCCGCCCTGCGCGCACTTTCACGCTATCTGGAGCGGGCGCGGCCGGCGCTCGCGCACGATCAGGAGCCTGCGCTGCTGCTCTCGAAGTCAGGCCGGCCGTTGTCGACGTCGGATGTGCGGCGGAGGCTGCGTGTGTGGTCGACCCGAGCCGGACTGGGCGGTTCTGTGCATCCGCACGCGCTGCGTCACTCCTTCGCGACGCATCTGCTCAACGGTGGCGCCGACCTGCGGGCGATTCAGGAATTGCTCGGGCATTCGAGCATCTCCACTACCCAGGTCTACACTCAAGTAGAGTCCGTACGGCTGAGGCGCGCCTACGCAAGCAGCCATCCGCGAGCGTAGCTGGCTCTGTCAGCCGGATCCCGGGAGTCCTGTGCAGACGAACGTAAAAGCGGTCGAGCTCCGTGATCTGTGGCGGCGCTACAAGACCTCGAACGACCAGAAGGCACGCGATCGGCTCGTCGTCGCCTACTCGCCCCTGGTCAAGTACGTGGCCGGACGCATGGGAGCCGGCCTGCCGGCCCATGTCGATGAGGCCGATCTGATCTCGTACGGCCTCGGCGGTCTGATCGCGGCGATCGAACGCTTCGACCTGAGCCGTGAGATCCGCTTCGAGACCTACGCGATCACGAGGATCAAGGGCGCGATCCTCGACGAACTGCGGGCGCTCGACTGGGTGCCGCGCTCGGTGCGCGCGCGGGCGCGCCAGATCGAGCGTGCGAACGTGAAACTCGAGGCGAAGCTGCAGCGCGTCCCGACCGAGGAGGAGCTCGCCGTCGAACTGGAGATGAGCGTCGAGGAGTTCCGCGCCGCGCTGCTGCAGATCGCGAACTCATCGATCCGTGCGCTGGACGAACTCTGGAGCCCGTCGGACTCGAGTGGTGACAGCATGTCGCTGCTCGACACGCTCAGCGACTCGAACGCCCCGAACCCCGAACGGATCGTCGAGCAGAACGAGCTGCGCGACAGGATCGCCGAGGCGCTGGAGCGATTGCCGGAGCGTGAGAAGCTGGTGATCGCCCTCTACTACTACGAGAACCTGACCCTGCGCGAGATCGGTGAGGTCCTGCGGGTGACCGAGTCACGGGTGTCGCAGCTGCACACCAAGGCCGTCCTCGGCCTTCGCTCGCACCTCTCCGCCACGCGCTGAGTCTGCTTTCGCAGCGGCGCTGCGGTCGCTGATAGACCTGTCCGCGACCGCGCGTTCGCGGTATGTTGGCGTCCCCGAAGGAGAGGAGAGACCGCAATGGCGTACAGCGCGGAAGCTATTCGGAACGTGGCCCTCGTCGGCCATCGCGGCGCCGGCAAGACGTCGTTGCACGAGGCGCTGCTGTTCGAGGCCGGCGTACTCGGGCGGCTGGGCTCGGTCAGCGAGGGCACGAGCGCGTCCGACACCGAGGCCGACGAGCAGGCGCGCCAGATGTCGATCTCGATGACGCTCAGCTCCTTCGAGTGGTCCGGACGCAAGATCAACCTCCTTGACACGCCCGGGGAGCCGAGTTTCATCGCCGACGCGCTCGGCGCCCTGCGCGTCTGCGAATCGGCCGTCTTCGTGATCAACGCGGTGATGGGCGCCGAGGTCTCAACTCGGCGGCTCTGGAAGGTCGCGGCCGAGCGCGACATCGCCCGGATGTTGTTCGTCAACATGCTGGACCGCGAGCGCGCCGACTTCTACCGGACGCTCGACTCGCTCAAGGCGGCTTTCGGTCCGCATGTCGTGGCGACCGAGATCCCGATCGGCAGCGAGCAGTCCTGCAGCGGCGTGATCGATCTGGTCGACATGCGCGCGAACCGCTACGAGGGGGCCGGACGCGGCAACGCCAGCGAAATAGAGATTCCCGACGACGAGCGCGAGCGCGCCGAGGAATACCGGGAGAAGCTGCTCGACGAGGTAGCCGAGGTATCCGACGAGCTGATGGAGCGCTATCTGGAGGGCGCCGAGATCTCCCACTCCGAGATCGTGGACGCGCTCAAGCGAGGCACCAACCACGGCTCCATCTTTCCGGTCGTATGCGGCGTGGCGACGCGCAATCTTGGTACCAACCGCCTGCTCGAGGCGATCGTCGAGGATCTGCCTTCGCCCGTTGAGCACGGCGCCTTCGAGACGGACGAGGTGACGCTCGAGCCGCTTGCCGACCGCGAGCTGTTCGCCTACGTCTTCAAGACCCGCGCCGATCCGTTCGCGGGGCGCATCAACCTGCTGCGCGTCTTCCAGGGAACCCTGACGCACGACACGCAGCTCGCGAACACGCGCTCCCACGCCAAGGAGCGCATCGGCCAGCTGATCGTGTTCGCCGGCAAGGGCACGACGACCGCCGACTCGTTCGGTCCCGGCGACATCGGCGGCGTCGCGAAGCTCAAGGACACGCGTGCGGGGGACTGGCTCGCCGCGCGCGATGAGCCGATCCGGATGCCGACCGAGCGGCTGCCCTCGCCGGTGATGGCGTTCGCGATCGAGCCCAAGACGAAGGGCGATGAGGACAAGGTCTTCACCTCGCTGCGCCGCCTGCAGGAGGAGGACCCGACGATCGACCTGCACCGCGACGCCCAGACCGGCCAGCAGATCGTTGCCGGTCTGTCGCAGATTCACGTTGAGGTGATCGTCGACCGGTTGCGGTCGCGCTTTGGCGCCGAGGTGACGTTGAAACCGCCGCGCGTCCCGTACCAGGAGACGATCCGCGCGGGCGCCAAGGCGCATGGCCGGCACAAGAAGCAGTCCGGCGGGCGCGGCCAGTTCGGCGACTGTCACATCGAGATCGAGCCGCTCGAGCCGGGCGGCGGCTTCGAGTTCGTGGACCGCATCAAGGGTGGGGCGATTCCGGGTTCGTTCATCCCGGCGGTGGAGAAGGGAGTTCGCGAGGCGATGGAGCACGGCGTCCTTGCCGGGTATCCGGTCAAGGACGTGCGAGTGACGCTTTTTGACG
>Ga0265338_10009357_pt1 | contig 11703 bp, 5 predicted proteins | sample 42126metaG_FD_193579 | JGI IMG/M metagenome (GOLD analysis project Ga0265338, IMG submission 193579) | Rhizosphere microbial communities from Carex aquatilis grown in University of Washington, Seatle, WA, United States - 4-21-26 metaG | ecosystem: Host-associated > Plants > Roots > Rhizosphere >... | reverse complement strand
TTTATTAGCCTGTTCTTAGTGTCAGTATCCAACATTAAAAAGCCTCCTTCTCTTGGCTGACAACCTCCAAGCATAGGATGTAGCCCTGAAATGGACTTTATTGTCTTCTCTACTATAGTATTTGGTCCATCAACCAAATAGGGATTAATATTCGCTGCGTTCGTCTTCACGAAGCCGGTGAATAAATATTTTGGTTGATTCGATATATTTCTCAAAGAAATAACCGTACAAATTACCCCAGCAACGTCGCTCGCACTATTTACCCATTTAAACGGTTCGAACGCGTAGGATATTTCGAGATCCTTCTCATATATCCTAGGCCATAACTGCTCAACCTGAACTCCCTGGCAGATAGAATTAGTTGAAATGAACGCGAGCTTTGCTTTCGAAGAATGAATATATTGTGCACCTTTCATAAACCAGCAACAAACGTAATCAAGCTTCTTATACTTTTGGATACTGGGTTCGAAGACATGCTTAAGATCAGACTTATGAAATTCCTCTTGATTCCTTTGTCCTAAATAAGGAGGATTACTAATTAGATAAATCTCGTCCCATTCTTTTTGAGCGAACTTAGTATTGCTAGGGATCATATTTTGCTCGCTCTCATGCTCTATCAACTTTGTTTGTTCTGATGAACTTTCTCCAGTGGGACGTGACTTATTGGGACAAATCATCTCCCAATCAACCCTAGTCGCATTAGCCAAAAATATATTTGCTTTGTCTTTGAGTGGAATCAGTGCAATTTCCTTACCAAACTGCTTCTCAAACTCAATATTCATTTGGTGCTTCGCTAGATAAAGTGATAGAATTGCCACCTCATGCGCGAAATCGTCAATCTCTATGCCGTAAAAATTATCGAGCTTGATACTTGTCGTGAGCTTTAAGCCTTCGAGCTTACCACTCTCCATCATGCGTTCGATGATACCATGCTCAAGCTTACGTAACTCCTTATAAGCAATAATTAAGAAGTTACCTGACCCGCACGCAGGATCGAATATTTTGATTTTAGAGATACGAGTCAATAACTTACCAAGTTTCGATATATCATCATAATTATTATCGAATTCTTCTCGCAGCTCATCGAGGAATAGCGGCTCAATTGTTTTCATGATGTTTGGGACAGAGGTGTAGTGCATGCCATGCGTGGCCCGATATTCTTCACTAACAATTCCTTGGAACATGGAGCCGAAAATGTCTGGGTTAATTTCCGCCCAAGTTAGGGAGCCACACTGAAGAATTAGCTCACGGGCCTGCGCATTAAATGTAGGGATCGTTATGCTGCGGCTTATATTAAAAATACTTCCGTTCACGTATGGAAACTTGGAAAATGGACTAGTAAAGCTACTTTTATCCTCGCTATCGAGCGAGTTGAATAAACTTTCTAGGAATTGTTGTAGGTCGCTGCCGTCGACTTGCGTGAAGTCTTTTATAGAATTTGTAAAGATTCCTTTTTCTGTTTTGCTGAACACTTTAGTGTCTTCAGCAAAAAAGCAAAATAGTAGACGGGTAAAGAAAACATTGAGATCATGGAGAAACGTATTACCTTTAACAGCAAGTTTACTTTTGTTTATCTTCTCTACTTCGTAGTAAAGCTCCTTCATCTTGTCGGCTGCTCGTCGGTCTGCTACTGCTTCAGTTTTTTCGTTGGCTATCTCGTCGCCGGTCCAGCCGTAAAAGAAATCAACATGCCGGTCAATGTCCCTGAGTTTTATATCTAGTGTTGATCCTTTTTTGATATCTTTTGCTATTAATTGCTCAAAGTCAGTTGTGATAAGATAGCGCGGATAGTAGCGAACAGTAAGAGGATCTTGTTCAAGATCTTCGATTGCAGAGTGTAGTTTGCCATTCGGAACATATTTGAAATAAACTACGTCTCGTTGCAAGAAATCATTCTCTTTATCAACCGCGAGATTGTTTATACCGTTACGCAACTTTGTTATGGCGGATTGTGAGCGACCATAGGCTGCTAACAACTCAAAGAGAATATCTTTGTTATAGGATGCTCTGTTTGCGATATCAGAAATATTTCTTTGAGCTTGAGTAAAGGTTGTACGCATTTTATTTATACCATCAGCTTAATAAAGTACAAATTGATCACCATGCTCCAATAACTTTCATTTGTTTTCATTTTGATATCCATCGATGTTGCTCAAACCAGATTAAGATCATTTCTAAATAATACTTAGTTTTTATACAAAATTAACTTTCCCAGATTGCTTAACTAAGTTAATTATAGTGTTTTAAACTATTCTTGGCTATCTGTTAAATTCCCTGGACTTCCTACCCCATCCTGGTACCTTGTACTTACTATGGAAACCACCATACCTATCAAATATTGCCTCTATGCTCGCAAATCGAGCGAACAAGATGAGAGGCAGGCTATGTCGATTGATTCGCAGCTTAAAGAAATGACCAACATGGCTAAGCGAGATGGATTAGAGATAGTTGAGATTAAACAAGAAAGTCACTCGGCTAAGCAATCCGGCCAGCGCCCGGTTTTCTTACAACTCATTGAAGATCTTCGAAACGATAAATTTAACGGCATACTTACGTGGGCGCCGGACAGATTAAGTAGAAATGCTGGTGATCTAGGTTCCCTTGTCGATCTTATGGATAGTACAAAACTAGCTCAAATTCGGACATTTTCACAAAGCTTCAGCAATAATCCTAACGAGAAGTTCTTGCTTATGATCCTTTGTTCTCAAGCTAAACTTGAGAATGATAATAGAGCTGTAAACGTCAAACGCGGCATTCGAGCCAAATGTGAGATGGGTTGGCGGCCTTGTATGCCACCACTCGGTTATTTTACGAGAGCTTCCACCGGAGGAGCTAGAGATGTCATTATAGACGAAGGACGAGCACCATATATCACTAGAATGTTTGAAATGTCATCAGCTGGCAAAAGTGGCCGCCATATCAAACAATGGCTAATTGATAATAACGTTCGAACTCGTGGCGACAAAATGATTCATCTGAGTATGATTTACAGAATACTCAATAACTCCTTTTACTATGGAGAATTTGAATATCCAGCCGGGAGTGGTAAGTGGTACAAAGGTAATCATCAGCCATTGATCGATAAACAGCTCTTCGAAAAAGTTCAAAAACAGCTAGTAGTACCAGAAAAGTCCAAATGGGGCGCTAAAGAGTTCCCTTTCAGACGGTTTCTAAAATGTGCTAGTTGCGGCTCAACTATAGTCGGCGAGGAAGTATTTAAGCTCCGAAAAGATGGTGGCAGGAATCGACACGTCTATTATCACTGCTCACGGCAAGTTCAATACGATTGTCCAGAACCATTTGTGAAAGAATCAGTTATTGTCCAAGAACTAATAAGGATAAGTGATAGGTTGTTAACTGACCCTACCAAGTTAGAACCTGGTTTACGCCAAGCAATCGACAGATACATAGCTATGATGCGGTCAACACATGCTACATATGCTAAAAAGGATTTGTTACCAGGGTATGTTAAATATGTACTTGAACGAGGATCAGACTTTGAAAAGACTAGACTGGTGCGAAATGTCGGCATAAACCTCACAGTGCGTAATCGATGTTTAATCAGTGTTGACTAGATCTTCCAGCCGTCAGAAGCCACAGAACGAAACAAAGTAGCCAGATCAGTCGTTAATCTACTTGAAAGAGTAATTCTTCGTGAAGCTAACTTTGAATATTGCGCACCAATAAACTCTGGTTCCCCAGTATAGGCAGGTTTGTCTCCTAATTGTAGTTCTTGCCAACGCCTGGTTATGTAAGCCACACAGTCAGCTGCCTGCACCAGTCCTGAATGATCAGATTTGATTGCTAGCGCAGTATCGACGATGTTTCTCATAAGTTTATTTGGTCTCTGTCCAGTAAGTTCCGTCAAAATGTCGGGGGGACTATAAAGCAAATCACTTAACTTAGCCATATCCATTTTATGGTCGTCCATAATTATTATGGTGGAATTCTTTTGTATATTACCGCCTTGTTCCGCCGTTCTTTCAGCAACACAGGCTATGTAGATTGCTGAGGCTATCCAATAATGCTTATGACAAAATCCAAATCCTGATTTGTTTGTATTAAATTTTTCGAAGTCCATAACAATACTAATAACCTTAGACGTACTTACGACCTGATCGCAGAGTTTACTTACGAAATCTTTACGCACATCAGCGTCCACACGACTCCATTTATCACCCCCACTCAGCATCTTCTTTGTCTTAAGCTCATTAGGCTTTGCTCCCGGATATAAGCCTAATAATGCTTCAATCATTCCATTAATTATATGGTTTTGGAGGCGAAGGCGGTAAGCATCAATCAATAAGCCAGACATTACAAAAACAGGGCTTTCGCCCTGTGAGCCTGATTCATCACAATAAATAAACTTCAACGAAACCCCCTATTGCTAAATGGTATAACTTAAGTTGATAGCACCTGGGTCACCTTTGGTGCACTAGTTGGCTGGGCATAGTGAGCGAGGTTAGAACCTTAATTATACAAACTTCCGTAACTTCTCACGCTGTTTAGCTGATTTACCCCACCGGCCCGCACACTATATATTTTGCTTAAAATATAATATCGTTACCATCCCTATCTTTCATACTGGTTGCGTTTTTTGCTAGATCAGCCTTTGTTTGCTTCGATTTCAACTTCTTGCTTTTAACGACTAGATCTTTTAGATCATCTTCTCGCTCATATGCGCGTAGTCTTCCGTTAAGATAACCGAGCCGATAAGAAATACCATCACTCATCAAGCGCCAGTTTGTGTCTACCAGAGTCTTATCGACTAGCTTCTTAAGGGTCTTTCTGCTGTCATAGTCTTCTCGGCCGGACTTATTGTCGAGACAACTAAATCCGATGAAGACATCCTTACCCATCTCCGGCTTATCGAGGCTAAGTTCAATATAGCCCACTTTTTCTAAGGCAGGTGCAAGCAGCGGTATCAGTTCAGCTATCTTTGGCTTCTTTAGCTCAGCAACGGCATCATAGACGTCTTTGTTATCTTCTTTTTCTTTAAGCTCTTTTCCTAGCTGCGCCATCGCTTCAAAGTCGTGCCTAATCTTAAAAAGCCTGTCTCGAGATTCTTCATCCAATAGACAATAGGTTACGCGATCTTTTTCGTAATCAGGGTCCGGCGTTTCTTCTTTATCCCCCAAGTCTATCCTATCTTTATAGCTATGCTTACATGACGGGCAGGAATATGTGAACGTGATGGCCTTTTTAGATTTCGTAGTTTTGTGGCTCATTTCAGCATTGCACTTTGGGCAAAGGGTAGGCTTAGGCTTCCAGGCAACGCCATCTTCCCAGAATGCGCTGTTCTTATCGCAGTGTGGACACTGAAGCATGAATAACACCTCTTCGGGGTCGCCGATTTCATACGTTTCTCCCCGGTGCATCAATGTCTTATCGGTAATTCGTAGGCCTTGCTTGCCACAGTGGTGACAGTGCGGCTCTTCACTCAGTCTGGCTGATGCGATCAGCTCATCTTTAGCTTCATCCCTAGTTAGCCAATCATTGATATTCTGCTCACGTTTTTCGTACCTATCAAGTAAATCATTACCGACAGTCTGCATATAGAAAACATTCAGTAAGATTGCATTGCCCGGTCTATCGATTTTGTCGTCCTTGGGTAGTTTTGCCCTAAACTCATCGTAGAATTTGTCGTAATGAACCATTCCGCGTCGCGCTTCTTCAATGGTGTGACGATCATAGATATTTTCGTAAAACTGACGTTCTTTGAGATGCCGGTACACAGGCTACTCGTTCTTCAGCTCATCAAACTTAGCTTTCATCGTTGGATTACCGCGAGTTAGTCGCTTAATAGTTAGGTCTTCAGCCTTTTGATTAGCGAGGCGAAGATTATCTTCGGATCGTAGCAGGTTTTCTTTTGTTTTCTGTAGTTGAGCGATAGTTTTATCGATCCCCTCAATAGCGGCTTGAAACTTCCGGCTAGCCAGATCGTAATTGCGAGCGAAGCCTTCTTTGAATGTATTCATGTTTTCTTCAAAGTTGGTGATGTCTACATTCTGTGCGCGAACAAGAGCAAGCTCAGACTTGTATTGCAGAGAATTAAGGGCAGAGTTTCTCAATATAGTTATTATTGGGATGAAGAACTGTGGACGGATCACATACATTTTTTGATATCGATGCGAAACATCAACGATGCCGGTATTGTATAGTTCGCTCTCAGACTCAAGGAGGGTAACTAACACGGCATACTCGCACTTTTTTTCATTGCGATCTTTATCTAGCTCACGTAGGAAGTCCTCATTCTTTTTTTTGGTCGCAGTTTCATCACCTTCGTTTTTCATCTCGAACATGATGGATATGATTTCATTGCCCGCGTCATCAGTTTCACGGTATATGTAGTCGCCCTTACTGCCGCTTGCCGCATCGTTGTCTTTTTCAAAGTAAGCATTTGGGAATGCAGTTGCTCGGAGCTTATTAAACTCAATTTCGCAGTGCTGCTCTAATGTTTCGCCAACCATCTTTGTAGAGAGTTTTGCTTTCATGTCTTTATAAAAAGCTATTGCTTCATCTTTAGACTTAAGCTCTATTTCATACTTATCTTTAAGAGATGTCTCTAGTAACTGTTTTTCGGTCTCCTTGCTTTTTAGGTCGTTAGCAAGTGCATCACGTTCTCTCTCAAGCTGATTGACTGCTTCAGACAGCGCCAGTTTCTTTTCCACCTCGGCGGATTCGATTTTGGCCTTCAGCTTTGCAATCTCTGCATCTTTCAGTGCAACGTTGGCCTGAACTTCGTTTATTGTATTTGCCTGCGCCAGTTTGACAGCGTTTTCTTTATCTCTTTCAGCAGCTTCGAGCCTCGCATGTAACTCCTTGTCAAACTCGTGATCGCGGACTTGCTTTAAGATGTCGGCAAATCCGGCTTCGTCAATCTTAAACGCTCTTTTACAGTTGGGGCAAACTACCTCATTCATACTAGTATCCTCGTTGTTTTTTCAAATAATGAACGCAATTCATCACTGCCCAGATCTACTATAGGCTCGTACATGAAAGCATTAAGATGGATATTCTCCGGGGTCATCAGTAGTACCTCTTCCAGAATGCTTTTGGCTTCGGCGTTTGAGTTGGGGTGTTCATCTTTGAATGCCTTAAAAAGCTTTGGCGTTGGGTTTTCTGCATCTTCTAGTGTCGCGATAATGGCATCTGAAACATTCAGCCTTGCATACGATTCCGCAACAAGCCGTGAGGCTATCGATAAAACAATCTTTTCGTGAAGTTTAAGCTCTGATGTGCTTGTCGAATAATCCGTTGCGGTACTGATAATTAAATCGTATAACTTATCGCTAACATTGGCAGGTAAGGTGATATCAGGAAAATTCTTTGACAAAATATCACTCAAGTCATTGACTGTAATGCTCCCCGAATTTGTTTTAACATGCAGCATTGCGGAGAGCTTCTTGTAGTCGTCATCTGCCTCACCACGTGTGTACTCAACAATATTGCGCGTGAATGGAATTGATGCAATTAGCTTGCCACGATCCGTGCTAAGTTGCGTTTTCCAGAATTTAAATGGATTTCTAAAGTCTTCCATTTGTTGAAGAATAGTTTTGCTACCGTCCTTGTATGCAAGCCTACAGTCTGAGTAATTCACGATCCCTCTACTATCAATAGTTCTAAAGAAATCAAAGTTGTGGGTCAGGATGAGTGTATAAAAGTTTCCAACATCAGTGATGTCTTTTAAGTATTGAATAATTGCGTACTTGTTCTTGTAATCAAACGAGTCGACAGCGTCGTCGATAACAAAAAGTGTTTCATCATTGTCTGCCTGTCGAGCCTTTATATCGAAAATAATGCTAAGCAGGTATAAAGCCCTTTTTTCGCCATGACTTAGAGTATTTTTTAAATCTTGTACTGTGGTGGACTTGGCTCCGTCCTCATGTCCATCATCAAACACAAAATCGATCGTAGGCGCCTTCGAGTTAAGAACAACATCTTTACGATTAACTACATCGAGTTTAAAAGGTAATTTTTTAAACCTCTGGTTGAATTCATCTACTGCAATTTTCCAAAATTCTTGTTCAGCATCAGCTTGCTTTGAAATTTTGTCCAGGTTTGGCTTGGCTTCTTTATATGACTTGGCTAGTGTTGATAGGTCATGGTCGGCTTCAGACAGGAATCCATACCATACCTCTGATTTGAAATCATCGTAGTTTACGATCTTTGCAGCAATCGAGTTATCTTTGTTTAGCGCCGACTGGAATGTTCTGAGATTTTGGTTTGCCTGTAGAGCTGCGTCTATCTTGTCGAATGCCGCTCTTGCGTCATCGTCAGATATGATTTTTTGGATTTCATTTTTTATGATTTCAGAGAACTGCTTGGCCGACTCAACTTCGGTGTCTTCTCCACTTAATCGGAAGCGATGCCCTGCGCCAAAAAACCCATCATCCTTGACATCCTTATCGATCTCTTTTGCCTGATATGTGCCAAACGAACTCTCGTTGCTAAAAAAAGATGACTCCATGAGGAGGCGATTATAAGTAGTGGCGTACTCCAGTAGGAGATCTTTATTGTTCGCTACAAAATCTTTTACCTTACCACCCTTATCAAAAACGTCGTTATATTTGAAATCATAAACCGGGTACTTTTTCCCCTCTAGGGTCGAGGCTGCTCTTTGTAGTATTTCGTAGATAGAGTTGCTTTGGCTGGCTTCGGAGAAAGTTGCAACTAGTTCAGATTCACAGTCTGAGCTACCAGAAATCTTCTTCAGCTTAGTAATGAAGCTATCCTTTTCAGATTCTAGCTTTGTGTATACTTCTTGGTACTCTTTTTTTAGTTTCTCGTTCACCAACAATCTTGCGGCGCCAGCAGGGGCTTCGTCGAAAGCTTTATCATTAATTGTTTTGATAACGTAGATAGTCTTGGGATCTATAGGTTTGCCATCCCATAATATATTGCAAACAGGTTTCCTCTCAGGATACATCCTGTCACGTGGCTCACCTTTGATTTCTTCCTGAATAGCGTAAAAAGTATCTGCAAAAGAACTCTTCATAGAACCGTTAGACGCATAAATTGCATAGCACTTGGTCTTACCTTGAACATTAGACCCCTCGTCGAACTTGAACTCTTCGTCCAGCTCCCTGATGCCATAACAATTGCTTAACTTTACTTTTAGGTCGGGCATTAGATTGTCCTGAGGGAATTAGATTCTTCAGAGTTAAGATTATATAGCTCATGAACCATGCGCTCGATCTCGTGTTCTGTGCTTTGAATTAAACGATCGGATTCAATGCATTGAATGCTGTATTTATTGAATAGCTCTAGTAACTCGTCCTTTTGCTGCATCGAAGTCTTAAAGGAGGATATGAATAGTGATGGCTCGAGTCGCCACCATGCATTCAGCTTCGTAGGCCACTTCTCATGTTTGAACTCCGACATTACGAGGTTTTTGAAGTGACTTGAGGCAGTATTCAGTACCTTGTGTTGGTCTAGCATCAAATCTGCTATCTCTGTCAGTCGCACCTTGTCTTCGTGGCTGAGGTCAGGAAGAGGTATGCCTTCTAAAGCGGTCTTTGTGAGGTTCGTGTTGGACTCGCCAAAATATGCGTTATAAAAATAGCTAATGAGTTGTGAATTAAGAATAGGAAGATAGGCCTTTGGTGATTCATCGTGGATGGCATTGAGTAAGTTGGCGTTAGGGAAGATAACGTAACCAGAGTCGTCATAGGTAGCAAATATCTTATTTTTATTTTGCCCCACAATCCTTTGTAGGATGATCTTTGGGGCGTTGTGCCATCCGACTGTCTTCTTGTCCATATCCATGACGTTTACATACTTCGTCACCTTGTCCGAATAGTATCTATGGATATCGCGACCTTCAAGATACTTGCGACATATGTTACCGATGCCGTACTGTTCGACTTCTTGCTGGCTGAATATTCCGCTATCGATTTGCTGATTGTCATAAGAAGTTGAGGCTGGTACGCTCATCCATCCTTTGTGAAGCTCAAGCTGATCGCCAAAGCGTCCTTTGACCTTCAGCATTTTGGTCATGACGGGGTCTTGGTTGATGATTATCTTGCCACCAAAAACCGACAGGACTTCAGATTGAGATATGGTTGAGCTTAGCTTGGTGGAGTATTGATTAAGGACTTTTGAACTCACCACTTCCTTTTTATCAATTGACCAAAGGTCAATCATATTCGACACTGGCGCTTGTTTCTTTACGATCAGAATTGCTGTTTCAGTATTTACGTCCGGGAATGGGAAGAATCGGTACGGAAAATCAACGATAGATTTGATCTCAGTGTTTTTGAGTAAGTATTCTCTATAGAACTGAAAGCTGGTATTGGTGAAGTAAGAATCCGGCGTAATAAATCCGAGATATCCGCCATCAGCCAGGAGCTGGCTAACCATCTTGTGCGTAAAGATTTCGTAGAGATCCATCTCCGAGAACAGAATATCTCCATAACGATTCCAGAAGTATTCTCTGTCCTGCTTTGCGATTTGCTTGGTTGCCACATATGGCGGGTTGCCTACGACCACGTCAAAGCCGCCACTTTTAAAGACGTCCGCAAAAGTAGACTGCCAGTTGAATGCTTTATTCCCGGCAATTTCTTCGCTGTCTATTAAGCTGTTACCGCACTTAATATTGTTATCAAGCGAAGTCAGCTTCTTGCCCTTCTGGGCCGTCTTTAACCATAACGATAGCTTTGTTATCTCTACAGATTCATCATTCAAGTCAACGCCATAGATGTTGTTCTGTAAGATAGATTTTATGTAGTCTTCGCTAGAGAATAAGTTGTTACCCAGGATGCTCGCTACTCGCTTGTTTTCTGCCAGCAAGAAGTCGAACACATGAACAAGGAATGCTCCTGACCCACAAGCTGGGTCGACGACTTTAATGTTTTGCAGGAACTCTTGATATTTACTATATGCCTGCCTTTCGCGCTTTTCATAGTTCTTATCATTGATGTCTCCCTTTAAGGCGAACTCATCCTTGAACCTATCCTCATACTCACGAAGATATTCGCCCACCGACTTATCTACTATGTAACGAACGATGTAATCTGGCGTGTAGTATATACCGTCTTTTTTACGCCTAGACTGTTGCAGTGACTCAATGCCCGCATCTTCGCTGGCCTTTGATTTTATCTCCTCAAGATCACTAATTGATTGTTCAAAGATATGCCCTAGAATAGTAACGCTAAGGTCTTCGTCGAAGTTATAGGCACTTAGATTCGCTACGGATCGTAGTGCTTCATCACTAATCTTTAGATCGTTTAATACAGGGTCGTGCTTAAACAAGCCTCCATTGTAGCCATCAGGAATATCAAGTCGTTCGCTACCTACGTCGATTGCCTCGAAGAAGGCTTTAAATGTTGACCACAACGAACCGCCAAATGCAGAGTTGTCAGAAGCCTTTACGACTCGCAGGATAGTATCGTCAGGAAGAAGCCCTCTATCTTCCGCGAAACATGCGAACACTATACGGTCTATAATCTTTTGAGCTTTCTCTATGGCTATGTCGATATCTTCTCTTGCGGATGCATTATGGCGGTAGATGTCTCGTAATAAATCTAGTCGGGCTTCTCGGTATACCGTATAGAACTTCTTACTAATATCTTCTTGCTGTGAGCGTATGTCGCTGAGGAGGTCTTCGGTGCGACTCGTGCCTTTGGGGGCGGTTAGATTGTCGGCATGCAAGAGCGTATAGAAAGTCTTAAATTTAAGGTAGTCCTCATTGGGATCAACTAG
>Ga0265338_10009356_pt1 | contig 11704 bp, 8 predicted proteins | sample 42126metaG_FD_193579 | JGI IMG/M metagenome (GOLD analysis project Ga0265338, IMG submission 193579) | Rhizosphere microbial communities from Carex aquatilis grown in University of Washington, Seatle, WA, United States - 4-21-26 metaG | ecosystem: Host-associated > Plants > Roots > Rhizosphere >... | reverse complement strand
GGATATATAGAACCAGGTCATGAGGATGATCACGCCGCCGATCGATCCGTAGGTCACGTTGTACTTGCCGAAGTGGCCGACGTAGACGCTGAAGCCGTATGACGCAGCCAACCATCCCAGCGTCCCAAACACCGAGCCGGGGGTGATGTATTTGAACCTCTGCTCGACGTTGGGCAGGAAGTAGTAGCTCATCGCCGCGCTCAACATCGCCGCGGCTGCGGTCACCGGCCAGCGCAGCCAGTGCCACGTGAGGAGATAGGCGCTTTCGATCCCCAGGTGGCGCGCGATCCAGGAGCCGGCGTCGCCGCCGGCGACCAAGCCGGCGACACCGAACAGAAGCAGCAGCGCGCCACCGATCGTGGCGCCGAAGGCCAGCAGCTCGGTTCGCCACCACGGGCGCGCCTCCGTGACGTCGTACGCCAGGTTGAGGCCCTTGCGAACGGCATCGATGCCGCGTGAAGCGCTGTACAACGTGAACAGCAGGGTGATGGTCACGATCCGCGGCCGCGGTTGCGCAACCAGATCGACGAGGTTCTGCCGGATCAGGTCGACCGCCTCGGACGGCAACACCGGCCGAACGCGATCGATCAGCCCGTCGATCGAGCTCTTGATCGGCAAGTAGGCGGTCAGGGTCGTGAGAAAGAGCAAGAACGGGAACAGCGAAAAGATGAAGTAGTAGCTGAGTGACGCCGCCGTGTCCGAGACCGAGTGATCGGTGAACTTCTGATAGACGCGTTTGACGAACGTCTTGAACTCGAGCTGACCTCCGCCGACAAGTCGCACGGCGCAAATTTAGCGACGTTCACGCGAAGCACAAGCACGCACGCGGGCGCATCGGCGCGAGGGACACGTCCAGATCAGCGCCTCGACCGTAGATCCGTCGATGTTTGCTGCATCGGTCCAGCTTGCGGGGGTGATCTCCCGAGAACATATTCCGCCGGCCTTGAGTTGGTTGTCAGCGCGCAAGGGAGCGCCGAGCGCGCAAGATGCTTCGGATCGGCAGCACGACCGCGAGCTGCTTGCGCGCGTCGCCGACGGTGACATGGCGGCGCTGCGCGTTCTTTACGACGAGCACGCGGGGCGCGCGATGGCGATCGCGATGCGCGTGCTGCGCAACGAACCCGAGGCCGAGGATGTGGTCCAGGAGGCCTTTCTCGAGATCTGGCGGCGCGCGCGGCAGTTCGATGATCGGCGCGGCGGCGTGGCGGCGTGGGTGGTCACCATCGCGCGCAGCCGCGCGATCGATCGGTTGCGCTCGACGGGCACGTCGTCGCGCGCGGTCGAGGCGGCATCGGGCGCCTTGATCCCGCCGCCCGAGATCCTGCCGTGCGACGAGGTCGAGCGCCGGCGCGACGAGGTGCGCGTGGCGGCGGCGCTGGCCCAGCTGCCCGTGGAGCAGCGGCAAACCATCGCGCTTGCTTACTTCGAGGGGTTGAGCCAGAGCGAGATCGCTGCCAAGACCGGCAATCCGCTGGGCACGGTGAAGATGCGCGTGAAGCTGGCGATGGCGAAGCTGGCCAAGTTGCTTGGGCCCGAGGACTAGACATGGACTGCAAAGCATTCAAAGAGCTGGTGGCCGCGTTCGTGCTCGACGCGCTCGACGAGTCGGAGCGCGCCGCCTGCGCTGGGCATCTGGACGTATGCGGCCCGCACGCTGGCTGCGCGCAGGCCGAGGCCGACGCGCGCGCGCTGGCGGCGCAGCTCGCGGGCGCCTTGCCCGCGCGCACCGTCGATCCGCGCGTGTGGAGCGCGATCGAGAGCCGCGCCCAGACGGAGCTGGCGGCGCGCCGCACGGACGGTGAGGGCCAACCGCCGCCGCGACGGCGCGAGCCGGCCGGTTGGGGCGTCGCCATCATCGCGCTCGGCTTGCTCGCTGCGGCGTCCGAGCCACCGTCGCCGTCTGCACGGGCGCTGCAGTTGGCGTGTCGGCGCATGGCGGCGGCCAACGTATCGGCGTACCTCGCGCGGTAGCGGCGCGCGCCCTCCCACATGACGCACATGCGGGGCCAATCAATCGCGCGTCATTGAAGATCGAATCGCCAGCTCGTGCGTGTAGAGCGGGCATGAGCCCAAAACACCCCGCTCGCAGGCCCGTCTCACATTCGGTTCGCCGCTCGACTGCCCGCCCGCGCATGGGACGCCGCGCGCAGTCACTCGTGCTGGGGGCGCTCGGCGTTTCGCTCGGCGTCTCCTGGCCTCACGCGCCGACCTCGGCGCAGGTGCTCGCGCCAAAAACTCCGATGCCCGGTCAGTCCGCCGTCGCCACGCCCGAGGCGCCGCTGAGCCTGACCGCCTCCGACGGCTCCGGCCTCGAGCTGGTGTCGCTGTCCGCACAGGCGGTCGTCGACGATCCGCTCGCGTTCACGGAGCTGCACCTCACCTTCCGCAACCCGGAGAACCGCACGCGCGAGGGGCGTTTTCGCATCACGTTGCCGTCGGGCGCGAGCATCAGCCGGTTCGCGATGCGCGTCGGCGATCGCTGGCAAGAAGGCGAGGTCGTCGAGCAGCAGGCGGCGCGGGTCGCCTACGAGGACTTCCTGCACCGGCGCCAGGACCCGGCCCTGCTCGAGGCGGAGGCCGGCAACGAATTCTCAGCGCGCGTCTTTCCGATCCTGCCCGCCGCCACAAAGGAGCTGATCGTCTCCTATTCGCAGGAACTGACGCGCGCGAACGAGCCGTATCGCCTGCCACTGCGCGGGCTGCCCAAGCTCGGCCACCTGTCGATCCGCGCGCTGGTGGGGAAGACGACGACCGTCGCCGGCGGCGCTCCCGCGTCGAGCCTGGGCGGCGCGCGCATGCAGCGCGAGATCGTCGAGGTCGACAAGCGCGACTTCCGTCCCGACCGCGACTTCGAGGTGACGCACGCGGGTGACCGCGGCCGCGCGGGCTTGCGCGATCAGAACCTGGTCGTCGCGCGCATCGTGCCGTTCGCCGACAGCGACCACCGCGACAACGTCGCGTCGCTGCTGGTGCTCATCGACACCAGCGCATCGCGCGCGCTCGGGCTCGGCGACCAGATCGCGGCCTGGGACAGCCTGGTCGCGGAGCTGCGCAAGGACGGCGGCGCCGATCCGATGCTGACGGTCGCAGCCTTCGACCAGGAGGTCGCGCCCCTCTACACCGGCCGGTCCAGCGCGCTCGGCGACGTCGTGCGCCGGCGCATCACCGAACGCCGCGCGCTGGGCGCATCGGATCTCGACCGCGCGCTGCGCTGGGCCGCCGACAACCTGCGCGCGGCGTCGGGGCGGCGCACGCGCGTCCTGCTGGTCACCGACGGCGTCGCCACCGCCGGTGAGACCGGCGCGCCGGCGCTGCGCCAGCGCGTGAAGGCGCTGGCCGCCGCCGGCGTCGAACGCCTGGATGTGCTGGCGGTCGGTGGCATCCGCGAGGACGCGCTGCTCGCGCAGCTCGTGACCGCGGGCCTGGCGCGCGACGGCGTCGTGCTGGACGCGACCCAGCCCGCGGCGATGCTCGCGCACCGCCTGATGCGCGCCACGCGCTCGGGCATCAAGCTCGAGGTCGACGGCGCGGGCTGGATCTGGCCGAACACGTTGAATGGCGTGCAGCCGGGCGACGAGGTGCTGGTGTACGCCGACCTGCCCGCGGACAAGCCGCTGCGTGTGAAGGCGAACGGCCAGACGGTGGCGATGGCCGGGACGCTGGCGCCGGTCGACCGCCCGCTGCTGGAGCGCGCGTGGGTCAAGGCGCGGATCGCGCGCCTGCTCGACCTGCACGATCGGAGCGAGACCGGCGGCGCGGATCCCGACATGAAGGACGTGTTCAAGAAGCAGGCGATCGAGCTGTCGATCAAGAACCGCGTGCTTTGCGCCTACACGTCGCTGCTGGTTCTCGAGACCGAGCAGGACTACGCGCGCTTCGGCATCGAGCGGCGCGCGCTGGCCGACGTGCTCACCGTCGGCGCGGGCGGCATCGAGCTCCTGCACCGCTCCGCCACGGCGACGGCGATCGCGGCTTCGCAATTCGAGGGACAGCCCCGGGAAGAGGCCGAGGCCGAGCGGCCCACTCAGGCCATGCAGATGAAGGACAAGGTCGAGAAGAAAGGGCGCTTCGGCCGGATGGCGCCGAAGAGCGAGAGCGCGGACGACGCCGGCGGCAACGATCCGGCGTTCTCCGCGGCAGCACGCACCCGGGAGGCCGTGCCCGCGAGCGCCGATCTCGACCGGAGCGCGGTCGCGAGCGCTGTGGCAGCGCGCCCGGATCGCGCGCCCGCCCACGAAGCCGCGCGCGCGCCGGCACCGGCGATGGCCCAGGCAGCGCCGGCGACCACCGTGGCCGCCGCGCCGCCGCCGCCCGCCCCCATGCAACGCGACATCAGCGACAGTCCGCTGGCGGAGTTGAGCGGCGGTGGCGGAACGGCGTCGCGCAATGCCCGCCCGCGCGCCGCGGCGAAAGCGCGGTCGTCGTCTGGAGGGCCGTCGGGCGTGCTGGCCCCGGGCCGGCCGCCCGCGCCGCGGGTGATCGCCGAGCCGCGCATCGCCGCCGCGCCGCCGCTACCGTCGACGCCGCCGCTCGAGGGCGCGCTGGGCGAGGTCAGCGATCTGATCCATCGCCGCGACCTCGGCGCCGCGCTCTCGAAGGCGCGCGCCTGGCGCGAGCAGGACCCGGGCGACGTGCTCGCGCTGGTCGCGCTCGGCGAGTGCGGCGAGGCATCGAGCGATCTCACGCTCGCGGCGCGAGCCTACGGATCGATCATCGATCTCTTCCCGGGTCGGGCCGACATGCGCCGCTTCGCGGGCGAGCGGCTCGAACGCGTGCGCGGCGCGGCGGCGCTGGCGCTGGCGGTCGACACCTATCGCAAGGCGGTCGAGCAGCGGCCGGATCACCCGGCGTCGCATCGCCTGCTCGCGTTCGCGCTGCTCAAGCAGGGGCACGCGCGCGAGGCGTTCCAGGCGATCGCGGCCGGCGCCGCGCGCCGCTACCCCGACGGGCGTTTCGCCGGCGTCGATCGGATCCTGCGCGAGGACGTGGGCCTCATCGCCGCTGCCTGGACGCGCGCGGAGCCGGCGCGTGCCGGCGACATCCGCGCGCAGCTCGAGCGCGCGCACGGCACCGTCGAGAACGCGCCCTCGTTGCGCTTCATCCTGAACTGGGAGACCGACGCCAACGACGTCGACTTCCATATTCACGACAGCCGCGGCGGGCACGCGTACTACGCCGCGCGCCAGCTGCCCTCGGGCGGCGAGCTCTACGCCGACGTCACCACCGGCTACGGCCCGGAGTGCTTCACGATCCGCGGTCCGTCGGCGGCGCGCGCCTTCCCGTACACGCTGCAGGCGCACTACTATAGCCGCGGCCCGATGGGCTACGGCATGGGCAAGCTGCAGATCATCGAGCACGACGGCCACGGCGGCCTGCACTTCGAAGAACGACCGTTCGTGATCATGCGGGACGGCGCGTTCATCGACATGGGCACGGTCAAGGGCAGCGCCCTGGCGACGCCTGCGGCGATTGCGACCTCACACTAACGAGAGCGTCGACGAGCGGACGGCGCGGGACCTCGAAGTCCCGCGCCGCTTTGTTTTACGTGGTCGGCCACCAGCCCTGATGCACGCGCGACCACAAGTGCGAGAACGGCCCGTTCACGCCGAAGCCGACGAGACCCAACCCGACCAGTACCGTCACCGCCAGGCCTGCGCAGGTGATCGCGACCCGCACCAACTTGCGACGCCGCCGGCGAGTCTCGAGCTTGCCCATGATGCCCTGAAACAGCCGCTCCGCCCGCTCGTCCGTCCAGCCTACCGTCGTCTCTTCCCAGATCTCCGAGAGCGACGGCCGCTCCGGTTCCCATCCGTTCCCACCGACCCCTTCATTTCCACCACCGATTCCCGCGTCCACGTGATGTCTCCTTTGAAATAGGTTTAAGAAAAGTCTAACGGTTTATTGTTTGACCCGACGTAGCGCTTTTCGCAATAGGGTCCGGACGAATTTACCGTCTCGAATCCAACAATTATCCAGCCGGAAACAATGGACGGCGCCGCTTGAAATGAATCGCCCGACCTTTGGGATAATTCCCGCGCGCAGGCTTTCAAAGCCGACCGGCAAAGGGCTGCGACTGGAACGTATCGACGAGCAGCGTGCCCAGGCGCCGCCGCACGAGCACCACCCCGACGCCGCAGGTGAGTCCACAGGCGGCGGTGTACCCGATTGCCGACGGACACCCGAGCGCCCAGCAGGCCAGCGTCAGGCCAGCCTCGGCGATGAGCAGCGCCAGCGACATCAAGAAGGCATCGCGTCGCAAATCGAAGTAATAGAGCACGAGGATCTCGAGCAGCGTGATCACTTGCAGCGCGGCGCCGACCACCGCCAGCCGAAAGGGCAGCACCGCGACGCGTGACAGCCCGGCGAGCCGCATCAAGAACGGCGCGCCGACGAGCGCGACCAGCGTGACCGCTGCTTGAACCATTCCGGCGCCGCGCAGGATGCGCACCGTCTCGGCCGTGATCGAATCCGCGCGCTCGCGCAGCTGGCGCAGCGGCGCGCCGCCCTCGAGATCGTCGTAGAACGCGCGGAAGCGCCGGTAGAACACCGTCTCGATCTGCACGTAGATCCAGCCGAACGACGGAATCACCGAGAACCAGGCCAGCGCCGACACGGCCGAGTACAGCGCGGCCGCGGTGTGGCCCATGACGATGTAGACCACGATCTTGTCGATCCAGATCGACATGTAGTAGGCGAGCGCCGACGCCGCCAGCAGCTTGTACTCGCTGAACGCCGGCCACAGGCGCGCGCTCTCGTCGCCGTCGGGCGGCAGCGCGCGCAGCACGCCGTGAAACAGGATCACCAGCGTCAGCAGCTGGCCGAGGCCGAAGCCGAACAGGTATCCGGCCGCGCCCGCGTCGAACGCCGGATGCAAGAGGCGAGCGAACACGATGGGGGCGATCAGGCTCAGCGGCGCGCCGAAGCCGAACGCGTAGAGCACGGTGACCGGCGACGTCATGCCGCCGCCGACCGAGAGCATCAGCCACTGCGCGCCGACCACGACCGTCACCAACGTCCCGGCGATCGCGACCAGCAACGGCACCTGAAGGATCAGCATCGTCGCCGCGCCCACGACGGCGAAGCCGATCAGCGTGGCCGCCAGCGCGCGCCGCAGCGGCGCCGGGATGCTACCGAGACGCCGATCGTAGAGGCGATCGGCCGTGTAACGAGACAGCACGACGTGCACCGGCGCCGACAGCACCACGGTGACCGCGTAGACGATCGTCAACAGGTGCTCGATCGATCGGAACGCCATCGTCCCCTGGTGGCGCGCGAGCATGCGCAGGCTCATCAGCACGGTGGTCGTGAGCAGCCAGGGCGCCGAGGTCACCGCGACGCCGGTCAGATACGCGCCGATCGCGCCGGTCAGCGACCCGTGATCGATCATGCGCTGCAAGCGCCAGCCGATGCCCGCTATGACGTCACCAGCGCGCCGTAGAGCGCGCGATAGCTGGCCAGCATCGTGCGCCGCTGATAGTAGATCGTCACCCGCCGCCGGCCGGCGAGGCCCATGCGCCGCCGCAACCGCGCATCCTGAGCGAGCAGCACCAGCGCCTCGGCTGTGCGCGTGGGCGAGGCGACGGGGCAGACGACGCCGCTCACGCCGAGCGCCCGATCCTCGGCCGTGCGTCCCTCGATCATCTCGCGGCACGCGCCGACGTCGGTGGCCAGCACCGGCACGCCGCAGGCGTAAGCCTCGAGCATCACCAGCGGCTGCCCCTCGCTGAAGCTGGTGAGCGCGACCAGGTCCAGATCGCCGTAGATCTCTGCCGGCGGCTTCGGCCCCATGAATCGGATCTGCTCCTCCCGCCCGAGCCGCTCGACCAGCGCGCGGCAGCGCGCGACGTAGCCGGGGTCTTCGTCGACGGGGCCGATGATGCGCACGTCGAGATCGACGACGCGCAACGCCAGATCGCACGCCTTGACGAAGGTGACCACGTCCTTGATCGGCACGACGCGCCCCACGAAGCCGACGCGCAGCTTCGGCCGGCGCAGCGGCAGCGGGATGACGTCGTCGGCCGCGTCGTCTTCGTCGGGCGCGCCGCCCGCAGCGACGCGCGCGCCGCCGCCGCCGGGCGCATCGCGCAGCACGACGCCGTTGGGCACGATCTCGATCTTGCGAGCGGGGGCGCCGTCGGCGAGCTGCTTGCGCCGGTTCACCTCGCTGAGCGTGACGATGCGCCACGCCTGCTCGTACGCCAGGCGCGACAACGTGCGGAAGAACCGCGACCAGACCCGCCGCAGAGGCGAGACCTGCGGCGCCCACGTGTGCGCGGGCTCATCGACGGCGCCGGGGCGATGGTCCTCGATCCACTCGGCGCGCGCGAGCTCCATGTCGCGCTCGCGCGAATAGATGCCGTGCTCGGTGATCATCAGCGGCCGGCCGGTGCGCCGGCTCCAGGCCGCGGCCAGCAGGCCGGCGTACCCGGTAGCGACGGCGTGATAGCCGGCGGCGCGCACCGGCGGCGTCGCCAGTACGCGCAGCAGCGGCACGTGCATCGCGCGCAGGTGCCAGAAGAGATCGAGGAACGGCGCGTCGGGCGCCAGCTGCTCCGCCAGCTCCGAGAAGAGCGCGAACGAGGCGCGCCCGTGGAGCAGCTCGGCGATCGTCAGATCGCCGCTCGTGAGCTGATCGATGACGTCGGCCGTCGCGTCCTGGGTCAGGTGAATGCGGCGGAACGCGGCCAGCATGCGCGACTCGGCCGTACGCGCGTCGGCGCGCGCGCGCGTGAGCCGGATCTGCTCGGACAGCTCGGCGCGCGCGCGGCCGTCGAGCGCGCGCGCGTGCCCATCCTGGCAGAAGACGCGCTGGAGCGCGACCGCGTTGGGCGGCATCTGAAACCGCGGCGCACCGTAAGCGTCGGCGTGCGATCCGATGTTGACCACGGCGAACCGCAGATCGGGATGCCCGAGGATGATGTCGTGCACCCACGACGACACCCCACCGGCCACGAACGGATACGTCCCCTCGACGAGCAGGCAGACGTCGGCCTCGCGGTCGTCGCGCACGATCGCGTTCGATGTCTGCTCACCGGCGGCCGCCGCACCGGCGCGCGTCGCCGCGAGCGCTTCGCGCTCATCCACGCGTCACCTCCGTCCCGAGCAACGGCACCAGCGTGTGGCGGCGCGCGGTCACCCCGCGCGACAGCGAGCGCCCATAGGTGGCCAGCGCCGACGGCCCCTCCCACGGCAGGCTGTGCGAGGCCAGCGCCGCCTCCTGCCGCAGCGCCGTCAATGGCTCGCGCGTCGCCGCGCTGGCCCGGGGCAGCACGCGATCGATCGCTTCGAGCGCGGTGTCCGGGCGCAGCACCGCCAGCTCCAGACGGGCGCGCCCGATCGCGGCGACGTCGGCCCGCGCGGGCTCGATCTCGGCGGCGAGCAGGTAGCCTTGCCGTGCCTCGCGCGCGAGCGCTGGCACCAGCGGCGCGTCGGCCACTCCCGTCTCGACGGCGTCGGTGATGGCGTCGCCGACCGCGAGCGCGCGCGTGAACGTCGGCGCCTGCGCGAGCGCCGCGCGGTTGGCGGCCAGCGTTGCGTCGAACGTCGCGCCGACGTCCTCGAGCGCCAGCGCCGCCTCGACCGCCAGGTCTGGGTGCGGCGACGCCAGCGCCCAGCGCAGGAGGTCGATCGCGTTGCGATCGGGCTGGCGGCTCAGCGTCGACAGGATCGCGCGCCGCTCGTCGGCATCGGCGACCAGCAGCGCCTCGCAGCACGCGAGCCCCTCGGCCATGCGTCGCAGATCGCTGGGCGACGCCAGCGCCGGCGCCGCCGACACATTCGACGGCCCGCTGTCGCCGAGCGCGCCGCGCCCTTCCGTGCCCAGCATCAGCGCCGCGATCGGCGCGCCGGCCAGCGGAACGGTCAGCGTGAACGCAGCCGCGAGCAAGCACTGGCTGCGCGGCGGGCCACCGCGCACGGTCACCAGCGCCACCGCACCCAGGTGCAACGCCGCCGCCAGCACCAGGTGCCGCAACCCGGGATGCGCCACCAGCCAGGCCAGCGCGCCGAAATCCAGCGCGGTTGCGAGCGCCAGCGCGCACGCCGCCGCCTGAGCCACGCGCTCGGCGTCCGCCTCGGCCGGACGGTCCAGCGCGGCGCCGTGCCCGGGCGGCAACGGCACAGATCGCGCCGGCGCGGGCGCGGCCGTTGTCGTCGTCGACGGAGAGGTGGAGAGCAGACTCATGATGGATCGCAGACTCGGACTGGATGGGGGGGTTCACCGGTTGAATCGCGCGAGGTTGGACACCGCGGCACCGTCGCGCTCCGACGGCGACGCGGCACCGTCGGGCGGATCGCGGCCGCGCTCGGCGTCGCCGTCGAGGTCGTCGTCGACACGGGCCGCAGCGACGGCGTCAGCGGCGCTGGCACCCGCGGCGCCGCTGTGCGGCCCCGCGAAGCGCCGAGCGGCGAGCGCACGCGCGCTCCAACCCGCGATCAGAGAGAGGTCGTGGAGCGCGGCCGCGCTGATCCCGCCCTGCGGAACGCCGCGCAAGACGATGAGACCGATCAGGCGCCCGTCTTCTTCGCCCACCAGGATCGGCGCCGCGAGATCGCTGTCGGCCGCGGTCCCGTCGCTGAAGTCGAGAGCGCGCGCCGGCCGGCGCAGCCGCAGCGCGGTCGCCACCGTGCGATCGCGGTCGGGCGCAGGCACGGGCGTCCAGGCGCCGGTCGACGCGATCGGCGTCAAGCGTTCGCCGTCGGAGAGCGCGACCCAGCCGAGTCGCGCGCCCAGTCGGGCGGTCGCGAGGTCGAGCGCCGCCTGCGCGGCCGCCGACGGATCGCCGCCTTCGAGGCGCGCGGCGACGTTGCGCAAGAACGTCAGCGAGGTATCCAGCCGATCGGCGCGCGCGCGCAGCACGACGGCCGTCGAACGCAACGCCGCGAGCGCGGCGGCGTCGGAGGCGCTGCACTCCTCGACCGCCGCCAGCGCCATTCCGAGCTCGCGCGCGCGCCGCTCGTGAATCGACGCCACCCAGCCGATCAGGATCACGCCGAGCAGCGCGCCCAGATCCGGCCCCGAGGCGGCGCGCGCCTCGATGGCGGCCAGCGGAACGCCCAGCGCCGAGGCCGCGGCGACGGTGAGCGCCCAGCCGCAGATCAGGCCGGCCACCAGCCCGCGCGTGCCGTAGCGCGCCGCCATCAACGCCACCGCGAGCCAGATCGGATGCGGGCGCAACGCGCGCATCCCGACGTCCGCGGGCGCGAGCAGCGCGGAGATCCCCAGCGCCAGCGCCGCCACGGCCAGCGCTTCGAGCGCGATCGTGCGCGCCGGCAATGTCCCCGACGCCGGCCTGCTCTCAGAGATCCGCATGATAGGTCACCCACCCCGTGTGCAAGGTCCCCGACAGGCCGGTCGCTGTCTCGTGCGACATGTCGTAGCTCAGGCTGATGCGGCTCGACCAGGTCGGCGCGATCAAGAACGAGATGCCCGCCTGCGAGAGCGTGCGCTTCCGTTCGTTGTCGTAGCCGCCGCCGCCGCGCACATCGACGCCAAGGTGTCCGTTCGCCAACACCTTGCGAATCGCCAGCGACAGGTTGTCGATCGACGCGCGCGGCGCCAGCGCGACGCGCGCGTCGAACGCCGGGTCCGAGTCGGTGAACAGCTGGTAGTGCCGGTAGCTCAGGATCCCCGCGTCGTTGAGATAGGTGCGGCGGATGAGGCGCTCGTCGACGAACTCGCCGCGCAACAGGCGCAGCGGGTCGT
>Ga0265338_10009355_pt1 | contig 11704 bp, 10 predicted proteins | sample 42126metaG_FD_193579 | JGI IMG/M metagenome (GOLD analysis project Ga0265338, IMG submission 193579) | Rhizosphere microbial communities from Carex aquatilis grown in University of Washington, Seatle, WA, United States - 4-21-26 metaG | ecosystem: Host-associated > Plants > Roots > Rhizosphere... | reverse complement strand
GAACCAGCACGATCACCGTCACCAGTCTGAGCGGCTTCAACGCAGCCACGACGCTCAGCGCCTCCGGCCTGCCGAGCGGTGTGACGGCGGCATTCTCTACGAACCCGGTAACTCCTCCGGCGAATGGCACTGCGAGTTCGACGTTGACGCTGACCGCGTCGTCGACGGCGACAACCGGTGCAGCGACGGTGACGATCACGGGAACATCAGGCTCGACCACGCACACGACAACCATTGCTCTGACGGTGAACGCGGCGGCGCAGCCGAATTTCACGATCGGCGCATCGCCCTCCTCGGTGGCGGTGACTCAAGGCGGCAACGGGACGAGCACAATCACAATTACCAGTCAGAACGCCTTCAACTCAGCCACCACGTTGAGTACGAGTGGCCTGCCGAGCGGCGTGACGGCGGCTTTCTCGACCAATCCAGTCACTCCTCCGGCGAATGGCAGCGTAACTTCCACGCTGACTCTGACCGCGTCGGCAACGGCGACTACAGGCGCGGCTGCGGTAACTGTCACTGGAACCGCCGGTTCGCTTACGCACAGCACGACGATCGCACTAACGGTGAATTCGTCGGTGGGATTGCAGACGGCTGTTTTCGATTCGACGCTGAAGGCTCCGAAATGCGTGAATGCGGGCTCGGGATGCGACTCAGGGCCGTCCCTGCTGCTGGGCCGCGATACGCTGGCTGGCGGCACGGAACCCAATCAGCCGAACACCATCAACAGTTCGTGCGCCGACGGTACGTCGGGAACGTTCCACTCCGACGAATCAAACGATCGCCTGTCGATCGCAACCACCGACGGCAGCACTCTTGCCGCCGGGAAAACCGTGAAGGTCAGCGCGACGGTCTGGGCGTATAGCTCATTTACCTCCGACCATCTTGACCTTTACTACACCGCCAACGCGAACAGTCCGTCATGGGTTTTGATCGGGACGATCACTCCCACGGCGGCGGGAGCGCAGACCTTGTCGGCCAACTACACGTTGCCGAGCGGAAGTCTGCAGGCAGTGCGCGCGCAGTTCCGCTATCAGGGCAGCGCGTCCTCTTGCACGACGGGCGCCTACAACGACCACGACGATCTCATCTTCGCCGTGGGAGCGGGGACTCCGGGATTCTCTGTCTCGGCGGCCCCCAGCGCGGTGAGCGTGCAGCAGGGTGCGAACGCCACCAGCACGATCACCGTCACCAGCCAGAACGGGTTCAACTCGGCAACTACGCTGAGTACGTCTGGACTGCCGACTGGCGTGACGGCGGCGTTCTCGACGAACCCGGTTACTCCTCCGGCAAACGGGAGCGCGACCTCAACCTTGACGTTTACTGCGTCCTCGACCGCCACGACGGGCACGAGCACAGTGACGGTAACCGGCACGTCCGGAACACTCACCTCTACCGCGAATATCACTTTAACGGTGGGTACATCCGGTGGAGCACAAATCGCCGTTTACGACACCACGCTGAAGGCGCCGAAGTGCGCGACGGTCGGCTCGTCTTGCGACTCGGGCGCTTCGCTCCTGGTGGGCCGCGACACGATGTCGGGCGGGGCTGAGACCCATCAACCCAACAACATCAACAGCTCGTGCAGCGACGGTACGTCGGGCACGTTCCACTCCGATGAGTCCAACGACCGCATCCTGGTGGCGACGACCGACGGCACGCCGCTGACGCACGGTAAAACGATAAAGATAACGGCGACGGTGTGGGCCTGGAATACGGGATCCGCAGATTCGCTGGACCTTTACTACACAGCGAATGCCAGCAGTCCGACGTGGGTCTTCATTGGAACGATCGTGCCTCCGGCGGGCGGCGCACAGGCGCTGTCCGCGACGTATACACTTCCCACGGGCAGCCTGCAGGCTGTTCGGGCGAACTTCCGGTATCAGGGAAGCGCGTCGTCGTGCAGCACGGGCGCTTATGACGATCATGATGATCTGATTTTCGCTGTTAACTAGAGTTGAAGTTGTGAGGGCTTCGAGCGCCGCGGAGATGCGGCGCTTTTTCTTTGTCGTCGATGACGCAATGTGGCGAGCGGATCCTTCACTTGTCTCCGCGGCTCATACAATGGGAGCATGAATCAAAGGCGAGGCTTCCGATCAAGACTGTAGATCTCAAGTCCGACATGCCGCAGGTCCACGAGGCATTGGAGCGGTTGGAACGGGCGCTGGCGGGTGCTCGCCGGGAGAGGGTTGTTCTGCTCAAGTTCGTGCACGGTTACGGATCCACCGGAGTTGGCGGGGACATTCGCGTCGCGGTGCAGAGGCGTTTGCAGGAATTAGTAGAGGGCGGTCAGATTCGACTGTGCATTTTTGGAGAGAACTGGTCGAAGTCGGATGAGGACACGTGGCGCTTGTTGCAAGCGCAGTCGACTTTAAAGAGCGATCCGGACCTTGGGCGGAGAAATTTGGGAATCACGGTGGTGGTGCTTTGAGGTTTCTGTGCGGAGGAGATCAGGTTTCTTTCGTCCCTTCGAGGCTTGCTCGTAATGCTCGTCGCTACCCACGGCTTGCGTCGTGGGCTGCATTCTTTCGCTGCTTCTCGCCTGGGAGCACATTTTGTGCCGCTCTCGGTTAGGGCTCCGACACCGTGGGCGGCGTTGCTGAAGCCACTGGGCTCACCGATTCGGGCGCTGCCGAAATCGAAGCTGGCTGTGGAACGAATGGCTGGGGCGTGACCACCGGAACCAACATTTTCTGTTGCCAGAACGACACCGCCACGCCGCGCTGCCAGAAACGCGGGATCAACAAGAGCAGCAGCGTGATTTGACCGATGACGAACGCACCCGCCACGCTCTCGGGCTTGACGACCTTCATCCACGCACAAAGTCCAGCTACGAGAATGAGCGCGGCCACGATGGTGCAGACGATATAGCTCGCCAGCAGGCGGGCCAGGTTGCGAAGCGTATGACGAAAGGCCGATGCAATCGATTTGCGGACGGCACGCTGATCGCTCAGCACGATGTCGGCTTCGGTGAGATCGAACCAGATACGCAGAGTTGTCATCACCAGAAAAATCACGGTCAATCCCAGTACTTGCATTTCGAAGGGCAGAAGCTCGTTCGTACTGTGCTCGGCATGCTTCACATGGGCACTGTTAAGGGCAAACAGGCCGCCGGCAGCGGCTCCCATCACTACACCGGCAAGCAACAGGAGGCGGATGAAGCGCCATAGATTTCGTCCGCAGGCGCGAAAGAAATCCTCGCGCGGCAGGCGGTAGGTGGAGGCGAATCCCAGGAACACTCCCGGCAGAAACAGAGCTGTGGCGACGAAGAACAATATGGCAAAGCGTGCCGCGGACATGGAGGCAGCTTCTGCGGGGCCGAGCTCGGGCCGCGATAGCATTTCAATGAACACTGCAACGTGGAAGCCATGCAAGAGACGGTCAGCGGCCAGGCTGTTATCGAGAACGCTCTGGGCCTGACTGCGGAAGGCGGAGATTCCCCACCACGCAAAAGCGAGGTTCAGCAGATAAAACCAAACGATATAGCGCTTGTTGTGCGCTACCATCCCGAGACCGCTGCTCAACAACCCTTTTTTGTCGCTCATGCGTTTCCATCCTCGACTGCGTTCGGCTGTCCTGCTGTCAGGGCTAGCGATCTGCGGATCTTGTTGAAGCTTGCGGCGCGCACTAAACTGCCCACCACGCGAGCGCCTGTCCGAACCACTGCGTGATGAAGAGCCAGTAATTGGAGAGCTTGCCGGCTGGCTTTCCGTTGGGCTCGGCTCTCCGGCTGTTATTCAATTCGTTGCGGTCGATGAGGATTTTGTGGTCCGGATCGATCTCGGCCGACACGACCTTCGCCTTCCTCTGGTATGCAAATCGCGTCCAGCGACTCTGCCCGTCCCAATGTTCTCGGACCTTCTCGCCGTTGCCGAAAACGACCTCAACTTCGACGGGCAACACGAAGTCTTCCTTGCGGTGTACCCAGACGTAGGAGGTGTAGACGGTGTCGTCCTTAGCATCTTTCTTCTTCTCGTCTTTCTTGTCCTTCTTCTCCTCGTACCAATCCGCAGGGAAGGTTTCAATCTTTCGCACTTCATAATCCAGAACCTGCGAACCGAAGATTGCCTGGTTGAAGTACCAGCGCAGATCCTTGCCCGAGACCTCCTCGATTGTCTTGAGGAAATCCTCTTTGGTGGGATGGGTGAAGCGGTACTTCATAAAATATGTATGCATCGCCTTCGCCATCGTGTCTTCGCCGATGATGCCTTCCAGGGTGAGCAGCACGCTGGCTGTTTTGCCGTACGTAATTCCAGCATAGGAGCCGAAACTGTAATATTCATAGGCCTTTTGCGCCATGGGATCGAGATCGGCTGCAGTGGCGTAACCGCCTCGCTGTTGTTCGCGCTCCGCGGCGGAGATCCCGGCCATGTTTAGGATGGATGTGTCCTGGCCCAGGATCGAATCCAGCACCTTGACTTCGGTGTAGCTGTTGATGCCTTCGTCCATCCACGCGTCTTCGAATTCGTTGGTGGCCACCATGCCGTACCAGTACTGGTGGCCGAATTCATGCTCGACAACAATCTCAGGCAGGTAGAGGCCGGCAGGCATAAACCATGTGGACTCTCCGGTGATGAACGTCGGATACTCCATGCCGCCCGCGGCTGATCCCGGTTCTGGATCAACGACCGTCAGTGTCTTGTAAGGATACGGCCCGTACCATTTTTCGAAACGATCGAGAGTTTCCCGGGTGATGCGATCGTGCCGCTCCACCTGGTCCCAGTGCGCGGGTTGCATCAAGAAGCGCAGCTTGATCGGTCCCATTTGCGATTGATATTCACTCTCCCGGACTTTGTAGCGCGGGCTCACGGTCCAGGCGAAGTCGTGGATGTCGTCGCCGTGGTAGGTCACCGTCTTGGTGTTGTCGGGATTGTTTGCGCTGCTGACTTCGACGCCACTCGCGCCGATCACTTCATTTTGCGGCACCGTGAGCTTGACGTCATAGACGCCGAAGTCGGCGAAGAACTCGGTCATGGCGTGGTATTGATGGCAATTCCACGCGCCGTTCCACCACACGCCGACTTTCGGGAACCACTGGCCGCCTAGAAGGAAGTCGCGTTTCCATCCCGAGCGAGCCTGGGTCTCGGGGAACTTTGTCTGAAAGGCGATCTTGAACTGCACGTACGCGCCCGGGGCAACCGGCTTGGGGACGTGCACTTCGACGACGGTCTTGTCATCTTTATTGCCGTCATCGGGTGCGATGAATTGCAATTGCGCAGTTAGGTCGCCCTCGCCCACGACTTCGAAGCTCTTGATGTCTTCGGCGCCATACTGTTTAGCTTCCCATTTTTCGTAGCCGGTATCGCGGTTGCCGTCGCGCTTCGCCTCGCGCACCCATGTGGCCTTAGGCTGAAATGCGTTTTGATAGAGATGGAAAGGGAAGTGATCGAGCGCTTGTCCGGTCAGGTTGTGGTAAGTGAGAACTTCCGTCGCATCGACCGTATGTTTCGCGGCGTCATACTTGGCGTCGATCTCGTAATGCACTACGCGCTGTGACATGGGAGTGGGCGAATTGATAGCCAGGGTGGTATCAGGGATCGTCAACCCACCGGTGGGCTCGGGGTGCGCGGCGACCGAAGCTTTTGCAGGAGCGGCCGCTTGCGGGGCGGCTGCGTTGGCGGAGTTCCGGTTCATGAATGCCGTAAGGCCCAGGGCCAGCGCGGCTACGAGAGCAACAATCTTCCATCGAATCTGCATAGGTCTTTGCCTGTAAATGGGCTGCGGCTTTAGATCATAACCAAGGCGCTCGAATGTGGCTACTCGAAGCTATCTACCGGATGAGCGGCGCGAGTCGATAGTCCCGTGGCATTTTTGCAAACTTGACCAAATGGCTGGGTCCGCGGACGCTTCTGCGCCTATCCTTCGGAGTGTTCGGCTTGCGCTTATCCCTCCCTGCCGACGATACTGGAAGTTCCAAACAACTATGAAAACGACCATTTCTCTCTCTACTCCCGCTGAACTCGAAGCCGAGTCTCTTGTCGCAGTCGTGCTCGACCATGCGGAACCGACGGCGAACGAGAAGGACACGAAACCGCAACTCAAGGTCGCGACCGCTGACCCCGCAGTGCAGTCGATGGCTGCCGATCTGCTCGCCAGCGGCGAAGTCGCGGGCAAGCCTTTCGAAACCAACTTGCTGTATAAGCCCGCCATTCTGAAAGCGAAACGGCTGCTGCTGATCTCCGGTGGGAGCGCGAAGAAGTTCACCAGCTACGATTTGCGGCGCATTGCCGGAGTCGCAGTGCGGGCGTTGAAGTCTCGTGGAATCCGCAGCTTCGCCTTTGTCGCCCCGCCGAACATAGGCGGCGAGGAGGCGGTGCGGGCCATCGTCGAAGGGGCGCACGTCGGAAATTTTGATCCCGACTATTACCGCAGCGATCGCAAAGACCAGAAGATTGACGCGATCACCGTCGTTGCGAGTGGCGACAAGGCGGCACTTGAGAAAACTGCCAACGAGGCGGAAGTCATCGGCGAATCGCAAAACTTTACGCGCGATCTGGTCAATGAGCCTTCGAACCGCATGACGCCGACGATTCTCGCCGATCGGGCGAAGAAGATGTGCGGGGAAGTCGGCCTTAAGTGCGAAGTGTATGGCGCCGACAAGATCAAGGAATTGAAGATGGGCGCGTTCTGGAGCGTAGCCCAAGGCTCGGACGAGCCACCTGCGCTGATCGTCATGACATATGAGCCTGCAGGGGCGCCCGCGAAGCCCGTCCTCGGTCTAGTGGGGAAGGGGATTACGTTCGACACCGGAGGTATTTCGATCAAGCCCGCCGACGGCATGGAGAAGATGAAGTACGACATGGCCGGGGGCGCAACGATGATCGGCGCGATGCGCGCCATCGCGCTTCTGAAACCGAAGGTCAAAGTCATTGGCATTGTGTGCGCGACTGAAAATATGCCGTCCGGAAAAGCGCAGAAGCCGGGAGACGTGCAGATTGCGATGTCGGGCAAGTCGATTGAGATCATCAATACGGACGCAGAAGGACGGCTGGTCCTGGCTGATGGCCTCTTTTACGCGCGCCAACTCGGCTGCACGCATCTAGTCGATGCGGCTACGTTGACTGGCGCGGTGGTGGTGGCACTGGGTTATAACAACGCGGGGATTTTCGCGAATGACGATGACATGTACAACCGCTTCCACAGCGCCAACGCGAAGGCCGGCGAAAAAATGTGGCGTATGCCGCTCGATGACGAGTACAAAGAGCAGATTCGCAGCTCGATTGCAGACATTGTGAACTCTGGCGGACGGTGGGGCGGTGCCATCACCGCTGCCATGTTCCTGAAGGAATTCGCCGAAGACACGCCGTGGATCCATCTCGACATTGCCGGCACGGCGTGGATGGAAGATCAGAAGCCGTGGATCGCGAAAGGTCCGTCAGGAATTGCCTTGCGTAGTCTGGTGGAGTTTGTGAAGGGCTTTGCGGGATAAGAAGGCTGACGTATAAGAAACTTTGTTCACAGCCTTTCTGAGGGGGATTGCGTCCTATTGCATGCCACGGTTAGCTCGGGCTGCTGGCAATGCTTTTGAACTTGACCGGCGAATCTAATCCAAGGGGGCATTCCATGAAGGCACTGCTTGTTGTAGGCCTAATTTTGCTGGTGCTGGGAGTTCTTTCGTTTGTCGTTCCATTCCCACACTCTCAGCATCACGGGATCAGCGTGGGTGATGCGCACGTGGGCGTTACCACGCACACCGACGAAAAAGTTTCGCCGGCTGTGAGTATCGGTCTGGTGGTCGTTGGCGCCGGACTCATGATCGCTGGCCGGAAAGGCTAGGCCGCGCGGCGGATTGCTGCGCGCGGCCTTATTTCTTCGCTGCTTTCTCGTAAGCCTTTTGCAGATTCGTGAGCAGCGGAGCCTCGCTCGGCTGCAGGCCGTTGCGGCCCATCATGCGCCAAAGGTATTGGCTGTTCCTCGACCAGTCGTGCCCGTCGTAGACCGCAAGAATATCTTCGCTCGCGCGACTCGTCACCATCAGCACGATGTCGGCTTGGCGCGGTTCATAGACCACGACAAACTTTCCCCACTTCTGCATTGCATCCTGCACCGTGGCGATCGCCTGCCGATCTTGAGGAAGGAGATTGGGATCGAACTGATCTCCGTCATAACTGGTGACGTACACATAGCTCGCATTCACCAACGTGCCCGGAAATGCTGGCACGGTCTGTGAAGGGGACTTCGGAAGGGGCGCGCCCACGGCAGTGGTCGCGGCTAGTGCGAGCGTGGCAGCGAGGATATAGCGAAATTTCATCATGGTCTGGCCTTTGCGTTTCAATTCTTTAGATGTTCGCTTTCAGACGAGCGTTGTCCGAATCGGCGGAGTGCAACGAACGTGGGTCAGGCATTCTCCGGGAATAGTCTTTGAGAGCTAGCTTTAGAGGTGAGGCCAGGGCTTAGTTTGTTGGATTCGCGTTGAGAAATAACTCCGGGTGACCGCCGCTCAGGATTGAGAGATTTCAGCACGGTTGCTATAATTAATCCCGTTCCACACGCTCCCGGTATTGGATCCGTTTTCGTTCGATCCGCAATCCCGCTACAATCGGCGTGCAGCGAGCAACTCCGCATAGTCTGCGCGGCGGCGTGGGATTTGAAACGTGGCCAGGTAGCTCAGGTGGTAGAGCGCAGCCCTGAAAAGGCTGGCGTCGGCGGTTCAACTCCGTCCCTGGCCACCATCAGCATAATAATTTCAACCATTTGTCGGATATCGCTAACCTCTTACATCCTCCCGACTTAGAGCCGCATCGCTGAATACTTGCATCTGCAACTCTTTAAAAAGCAAGGAAATATGCTTTGGTAGAGCGCCCCAGAAGGGCGTGGCGTCAATGCACAACGGGCGAGTCGCTTACGTAGAGGAAACGCGTTCGAGTCCAGTCGCTCCCGCCATTTTCATTCCCAGCGGCATTCACGACCGTTCGAGCGAGCCCATAGAGCCCATCCCGTCGTCCCTGCGAGTGTAGCTTTAGATTCACGCCGCCTTGCGGACTTTCGTCGCCGACTTTCGCACGGAGTGTGTCTTTTTCAGAGATGCTTTCTTTTTTCTCGCTTTGGGTACGGCTTTCACAGAAGATCGCACTTCCAGCTTCGGCTGTTTCGCAGTGCGATGGTGACCGTGGTTCAGCGGTCGGATGCGAGCGGCTTCTTCTTCCATGCTCTGCTGAGCGTCTCTGCCCTTTTGGCGCTCGTATTCAAGGTACTCCGGAATCGTTTTCGTTGTCATAGTGAGAGTGTGGCAGAAGTTCTCCCGTTCAATCTGTCCAATTTTGTCCACTCCTTAACAATTCATCGACCGCCTCGAAGGGGTCGCGTTTTCAAAGGAGTTCGTCAGCCGAGATTCGACGGTTTTGCGGTCCTTGTTTTCGTAGGCGGAGAAGTACTGGCGGATGACGTCTGAGTTGGACATCTCGTCTCTCCAATGGTCAAAATCACGGAAGTGCACAACAGTGGCCGGCGCCTAAATCTTCTTGAGCGACGGTTGGCCGAGTCTCGTGCGACCGTCGTCATCCCATTTGACGACCGCGTCCTCATCGTTGGCTCGCTCAACTGTGCCGAATTCTCCAGTCGGCTTCCCGAAGTTGCCTAAACCCTCGACACGATCTCCTGGAGTCAACTCCTCGCCAGTGGCAGAGGGTTCGGAGAGCGGTGGTCTCTTGGCACGGTCAGAGTCAGGGACCGCACCAGCGTATGACAAAGGTGGTTGGGGAGAATTGCGCAGTTGGGGTACCGGTTTATTGGTGCTATGGCTCATGAATGTTTCTTTCTGGGAGGCCCGATCAGCGCACTTCGCTGCGACTCGTTATCCCCACAATGGATACAGCATAGACCGGGAAAGAATGCTCGGCCGGTCCAAACTGCTCAGTTCTGCAATTAGTTTGGCGAAGTCGACCCTCCTAGCAATCGAATCGCTGAAAGTGGTTCAATGTGATCAGACACCCTCCTTGGCCACTTCTATGACGTTGCGTAGTGGAGCAGTGAGACGACTGTTACAAGGATCCGTCAGCTGCCTCGCACAAATGAGGTACAAGATGTCAACCATACTGATTGTTCTCGTGGTCCTGTTTTTGCTCGGTGGTGGGGGTTGGGGATATTCTCGTTGGCGCGGTTAGCACGAATCGCAGGACGTGCGCGCCACCATACCGCCCGATCTTAATTGTGCGGCATGCACAGGAGGGTTCGACTCTGACGATAGAGACCCGCGAGCCCTCTTCAGGTTTCCTGAACTAAGTCAGCCACCTAAAGTTGCCTTCTTCTTAGATGTTTTGGGAAAGGCGCTTTCATGCCTTCGCACGAAATCCTGCACGAGGTTCAGAAACTCTACAGCGGGAGTGACCGTCTTGACTCGCTGGCGGAGCAACATCCTCTTGTTTCAGAAGCACTCATCACCATCTCAGAAAGCGTTCGAAACACGGCGACTCTGTTAGAGGTACTCGTGGCGACGAAAATGGGGATGCTTCCCGGACCAGATCCAGAAAACGCCTGATCATGCCCATCGCAGTCTGGAAGCCTTGTCCTTGGGATTGCGGTCCGGAAGCTAGTCGTGGAGAACAACATTAAGAAGTGAACGATGAACTTGCATCCCGCTCTCTCCGTAGTCGAGGAAGCCCAGCTTTCTGAACCTGTTCATGAAGAAACTGACCCGCGACCGGGTCGTGCCGATCATCTCTGCGAGGGTCTCCTGGCTAATCTTGGGTACTACGGTCTCAGGCACGCCTTCCTTGCCGAAGTGAGCAAGCAACAGCAGGAGCCGAGCGAGTCTCTTTTCACTGGAATTGAAGAGTTGGTCCACCAAATCCTCTTCGTAACGAATGTTCCGCGCCAGCAGATACGCTACAAACAGATCCGAGAGCGTGAGTTCCCGGTGAAGCGCCAGCATCATGGATTTCTTGTCAATGCGCAAAATTTCGCAGTCCGTCATTGCAGTCGCGGACCCCATGCGTACAGATTGTCCAGCCAGGCTACCTTCTCCGAAGAAATCACCTGCACTCAATATGCCCAGGGTCGCTTCCTTGCCGTCATTGGATACGACCGTTAGTCTCACTTTGCCTTGCTGAATGTAGAAGACTGCGTCGGCGGGGTCCCCCTGCGAGAAGACTGATTGCTTCTTGGGGAAGGACACGACTTTCCTACCCTCGCCGATTGTGGCAAGGAACTTCTTGGGATCGAAGTCGCTCCTCTTCGTGCCGGACTTGGGGGGTGAACCCAAAGATCGCTCCAAACTGTGTAAATACACTCCATCGAATTGTTGCAAAATCCTGATCACGAAATATGTTCACTTTTGCACACAATGGGGGTTTCTGATCCGCAAGCGCAGTGCGCGCTTTGGTAGAAGTCCCGGAGAATGTGGGCCCCCTTTGCAAAACTCTGTAGTTGTGCGAAGAATACAAACAGGGGCTGGCGCCGAATCAACCTCACTACGGATCCAGGGAAGGAAGAGAAACGATGGCGTATCAGCCGATAGAAAATTACGGAATCATCGGCAACATGCGTACGGTTGCGCATGTTGGCATGAACGGTTCGATCGACTGGTACTGCTACCCACACTTTGACTCACCTAGTATTTTTGGAGCGATCCTGGATGATAGAAAAGGAGGTTGCTTCCAAATCTCCGCTGATGCCGATGGCGTGCAGCACAAGCAGTTCTATTGGCCTTCCACGAACGTATTGGTTACGCGCTTCCTGCTGGGAGACGGAATCGCTGAACTAGAAG
>Ga0265338_10009354_pt1 | contig 11706 bp, 10 predicted proteins | sample 42126metaG_FD_193579 | JGI IMG/M metagenome (GOLD analysis project Ga0265338, IMG submission 193579) | Rhizosphere microbial communities from Carex aquatilis grown in University of Washington, Seatle, WA, United States - 4-21-26 metaG | ecosystem: Host-associated > Plants > Roots > Rhizosphere... | reverse complement strand
TCCTTGTCTTCCTTCTGGAGGAAAGGGCCTCGATCTGCTCGCCGGTCTTGACGACCTCGTGCGGGTCGACGTCGTGCTTGATCGACAACTCGCGGGACGGGATGACGCCCTCGGTCTTGTAACCGATATCGAGCAAGACCTCGTCTCGGTCGACCTTGACGACGGTCCCCTCGACGATGTCACCGTCGTTGAAGTACTTGATGGTTAGGTCGATCGCGGCGAGGAATGCCTCCTCGGACCCGATGTCGTTGACCGCTACCTTAGGGGTCGAGGTGGCTTGCGTGCTGCTCGTCATGAGTTGGTGGGCTCCGGATGCGGACAGGAATGAATGTTGCGCGCCGAGGACTGATGCAGTGAACGCGCGGGACTTGCCCGGCCGGGTTACGGCCGCGGCACGCCCCGGCGGTCTCACAGCCAGGCGGCCCACTTGACGTGGACCGGGTGGCGGCAACGAGACCGCACGAGGACACAGCGCAGAGTTCAGGGTATGTAACCTTTGCTGGCAGGTCAATTAAACACGGTGACAACTCGGCAACACCTTCAAACAACGCTGGGTCCTAGCTGAATGTTTCCGCAGGCTTCCGGGGGCGCGCGCCCGTCCGCCGCCCCGCCGGTGACCGTCCAGGTTTCATCCGAACGGGTGCGGCTGACTCCGCCCGCCCGCCACTTCCCCGCGACTTCAGCCACGTCTGCCGCAGCGCAGCGCGTGCACCGGGGCGCAGCGCGGGCAGCGGAGCCGCCGCGCTCCGTTCGCGGCGGCCGCCTGGGCTGACCGGCACCCGACCAGCCGCGGCCCGGCTTGCCGCCTGGTTGCCTTGCCGCTCGCCGTCGCCGTCGCCGCTCGTTGTCGCCGGTCGCCGGTCGCCGGTCGCCGGTCGCCGGTCGCCGGAGACATGTACCGCGTTTGCGGCCCTTTACCGGGTATTTTGTCCCTTTTGTCCCGCGCAGGCGCGGTACATCTTTGCAGCGTCGACATCCGGACCGCCAGCCATGCCGCATCCGAGCCATGCTGACGGGGTTAATCAATCGGGAGTGACGGCACGCGCCCAGCGAGCGGGAACACGCGCCCAGCGAGCGGGAAACGGCAGCGGTCTTGAACCGGCCGCGCGGTTCTCGCGTTGGCAATGAAGAAGGCTGCAATTGCCAATGACGAGGCCGCATCGGGGGTGGTGCGAGTGGCCGCCGACCGGGACGACGGCGAACCCGCGGACGCCCCCCGGTCCCGGCCGGCGGAAGTGGCCAGGCCGGAACCGCCGGACCGGCATTCGCGGCCGGATGCGCCAGTGTCCAGTGAACTGGAAGGCCGGCCTTCGCGCCCGCCGGACGCGGGACCGGAGCTACACGAGCGGCAACTGGCCGAGCACGCCAGGTACCGACTGGTGGTCGAGGCGACAATCTCGCGGGAGGCGTGGGCGAAGGCGGCCCCGGAACTGGAAGCCGAGTGGACGGAGCACAAGCGGCGCTATCCCGCGCCGGACCGCCAGCCAGCCAGCACCAAACCGGACGGCAGCTGGCACGGCGACGGCGGACGGCGGCTGTCCCCCGAGCAGAACGCCGAGGCCGACAAATGCGCGGCCGACTTGCGGGACGAGGCGCATCAGGCGATCCGCCCGGCGATGGAACGTATCGAGGCGGCCGACCCGGACCGCAAGCTGGCGGGCCTGGAGCACATGCTCAAGGGAGAGGACCGGCTAAAGGAGAAGATCGCGGACACACTGCAGGCGCAGTCAGAACTAACGGTCGGGCAGGCGGCAGGAAGCGTACCCGATCCAGTTCGTTTTACGCTGTCCTACCCGAGTGAACGTTACGCTGACGGTGTTCTTGCGGACGTCGACCGCCTCAAGGGCGAAGGCTTTGAGCTGATAAAGCTGAAAAACTTGTGGCACTCGGAGCAGTACAAGGGCATTAACAGCCAGTGGCGCGCCCCTGATACGGGGACACGCCTTGAGGTGCAGTTTCATACGGCGGAGAGCCTGCAAGCCAAGGAAGTCACACATGGGGCTTACGAGCGCATCCGAAGCCGGTCGGTAGATCCGGAAGAACGTCCTGTCCTCGCACAGTTTCAGCGCCGCGCAAACATGTTGATCGCCACTCCACCGGGTACCGCCGAGATAGCTGACTTCCCTAGGAAGACGGGAAAGAACGATGCCTGAGAAAATCACTTACTACGCAATCATTAGCGAGTTCAGCAGCCGGGACCAGCCGGGCGGAGTCCTGCGCCGGGTCGAGCGGGACAACGGGTCAGTCGACGAAGTCTTCTCACGCGACCTGGACTGGGAGTTTTCCCCCCTCCTATACGAGGCAGAGCGCGGTGACCTCATGTTCGAGTTTGTCAATATCGACGAGGCGGAGGCGGATCAGATTGTCGCCCGCATCCGGGGTAGCGCGACCGGCGAAGCGTAGCCGTTGATCGGTCGCAGCTGTGGTCGACTCGGCCAGCTCGGCGCCCGTATCTTCCCCGCGATTGGCAGGATAAGAGGTTCCCGGGGAAAGGGACGAGGAGCGTGGCTGACAAGATCACCTATTCCGCGATGCTCGACGTCGACTCCAGCCGGGTGCGGCCGAGAAGCCGCTGCTGAGCGCGGCGACACCATCTTTGCCTTCGCCGAGATCACCGAAGCGGAAGCGGATCAGGTTATTGCCCGCATCCAGGCCCAATGCCGCTAAGTTAAGGGACCTGTGGTGCCAGCGGGGTTCAGGTGCAGCCAGGGAAACCCTGCCGGAGAGCGGGAATCGAAAGCTTTTCATGATCACGGAAGATTACTACCGTGATCATGGTAGTAATCTTCCGTGATCACGCTCTGGCCTGCGTCGATGTGACGAATGGGGTTGCGGTGGCGCGGCCTGGCCGCGGGTGATGCCCGACAAGCTAAGTGGCATTGCGTTATAGACCCCTGGTTGCCACAACGCGGCCGGGAACGGGCGGAACCCAGGCCGCCCAGCCTGGCCTGGGCGCGAGCGTGCCCGGCGGGCGCACCCGCCGCGTCGCCTGAGCCCGGCCTCCGGTCCGCGCAGAACTGGACGAACTCCGCGCGTGGTTACGGCAACACGGCTGGTGGCGGCCAGTGGGAGCAGGGAGGGGACCTGGGCTAAGGGCGGGAACAACAGGGGTCACAATGGGTCTCATGCCGCAGCGCCCCCGGATGATCTTCAACGCATTCAACATGTTCACCGCCTCGCACCATGACCAGGGAATGTGGGCGTGGCCAGGGAGCCGGCAACTGGAGTACAACAACGTCGACTACTGGGTCTCGGTCGCCCGGCTGCTTGAGCGCGGGATGTTCGACACGATCTTCTTCGCGGACGTACTGGCGCCGTACGAGACGTTCGCCGGCGCCAGGGAGAAGGCCGTCTTCAGCGGGATGCAGTTCCCGGTCAACGATCCCGGGGAGCTCATCCCGGTGCTGGCCTACGCGACCCAGCACCTGGGCTTCGTGCTGACGCAGAACATCCTGCAGGAGCACCCCTACGCGTTCGCGCGCAAGCTCTCCACGCTCGACCACATGACCCGCGGCCGGATCGCCTGGAACATCGTGACCACGTTCCTGCCCGGCGCCGGGCGGAACCTCGGCTTCGGCGGGCTCCCCGAGCACGGCGACCGGTACGCCCGGGCCGACGACTTCGTCGAGGTCGTCTACAAGCTGCTCGAGGCGAGCTGGGAGGACGACGCCGTCGTCCGGGACAAGTCACTGCGCCAGTACACCGACCCGGCCAAGGTCCACCAGATCAACCACGTCGGCCCGTTCTACGACGTGCCCGGGCCGCACCTGTGCGAGCCGTCACCGCAGCGCACCCCCGTGCTGGTCCAGGCCGGGGTGTCACCGCGGGGGCGGGACTTCGCCGGGCGCAACGCCGAGTGCCTGTTCATCAACGCGCTCAGCCCGGCCGAGGCCGCGCCGGTCGTCGCCGACGTCCGGCGCGCGGCCGAGAGCCACGGGCGCAGCCGCCGCAACGTCAAGCTGCTCGGCATCCTTGGTTTCGTCGTCGGGTCGACCGAGGAAGAGGCGCGGCGGCTGCACGAGTCGATCACCGACTTCCAGAGCATTGACGCCAACCTCGCCAAGCAGAGCGTCTTCCTTAACTACGACTTCGGCCAGCTCGATCCGAAGGAGCCGGTCAGCGAGATCGGCAAGCGGCCGGAGGGCCAGGCTGGCATCGTCGCCGACCTGATCGCGATGTCGCCGCGGCCGGACATGACGATCGGCGAGCTCGTCCGCTGGTTCGGCAACCTGCGCGTGGTCGGCACCCCGGAGCAGGTCGCCGACCACATTGAGGCCTGGCAGGACGCGGGCTGCGACGGGCTCAACGTGCAGTACGTCGTCTCCCCGGGCACGTTCGAGGACTTCGTGGACCACGTCGCCCCGGTGCTGCGCCAGCGCGGCCTCATGCAGGACCAGTACCGCGAGGGGACGCTGCGCGAGAAGCTGTTCCCCGGCAACGGCCCGTACCTGCCCGACGAGCACCCGGCCCGGGCGATCCGCCGCGCCGCCTTCGGCTGACGGGCATGGCTACCCGGCCCTGGCGCGCAGGCGGCGGAGCATGCGGGCATCCTCGAATCCGACGGCCCGAGCGGCCGCTTCAACGGTGACGCCATGGCCGATCAGGTGCTCGGCTCGCTCGAGCCGCAGCAGCTGCTGGTAGCGGAGCGGAGTCAGTCCGGTCGCCGCGGCGAACCGGCGGGTGAGCGTGCGCTCGCTGACGCCGCAGGCGCTGGCGATCTCGGTCAGCGGCAGCGGGCCGGCGAACCGGGCCTCGATGTGGTCCTGGGCGCGGTGCGCGGTGTCGCTCAGGTGGCCGCGGTGCCGCACCATGGCGCTGGCCTGCTGCTCGTCCCCGTTGCGGCGGGCGTAGACGACCATCTCGCGGGCGACCCGCGCGGCCACGGCCGGGCCGTCCCTGACCGCGATCAGGTGCAGTGCCAGGTCGATGCCGCTGGCGATGCCAGCGGACGTGGCGACCCGGCGGTCGACGACGTAGAGCACGTCGCGGACCACCGTCGCCCGCGGGTAGCGCCTGGCCAGCTCGTCCTGGATGGCATGGTGGGTGGTGCAGCGGCGGCCGTCGAGGAGGCCCGCCCGGCCGAGGGCGTCCGCCCCGGCACAGACGCTGGCGACGGTGCCGCCGACCGCGTGGTGGCCGGCCAGCGCGGCGAGGGCGGCACCGGCCAGCGCGCCGGTGCCCGCGGGGGCCAGGGAAACCCGCCAGCCGGGGACGATCACGAGGTCTTGCGCGGTCAGCGGCGGCCAGCTCGTCGCCGCCTGGACGGTGACGCCCTGAGCGGTTGGCACGTCTTCCCGCTCACCGACGTAGTGCAGCTGGTAGCCGCGGCCCAGGTCGCCGGCGGTGCCGAACGCCTGGGCCGGGCCGGCCAGGTCGAGCAGGTGCAGCCCGGGCACGAGCAGGAAGACGACCTTGGTCACGATCCGGTCAGGATAGCACCGGCCCGGCCGGTCACCTCAGCGATCGTGGCGATCGTCGCGAACCGCCCAGCCAGGGCGTACTCGGTCCGTTCGATGACCGCGCTGGCCGGCAGCGTCCGCGGGTCAGCCAGCAGCTCCTCGACGCTCTGCTCCGGGCGGGCCGCACGGTGCGCGATCGGGTTGGTGGCGGTCGCCTCGGTGACGAACGTGACCTGGTAGCCGAGGTCGAACGCGACCCGGGCGGTGGTCTCGCAGCACTGCTCCGTCCTGATGCCGCAGATCACCAGCTCGCTGATGCCCTGCTGGGTAAGCAACTGCTGAAGATTGGTCGTGGTGAAAGCGTTATGGGAGGTCTTGACGAGCTGCGGCTCGCCCGGCTCCGGCGCGAGCGGTTCCAGGTAGCGCACGTGCCCGCTGACCGGGTCGAACGAGGTCCCCGAGCCCGGCTCGGCGTGCAGCACCCACACGACGAGGTCGCCGGCTGCCCGGGCGCCGTCGACCAGCCGGGCCACGTCGCCCGCGATGCCCGGGTTGGAAATGGCGGCCCACAGCGGGCGCTGCCGGAACGATTCCTGAACGTCGATGACGACGAGAGCACGAGTCATGCTCACCAACATGCGCGCCGTGCGGCCGTTCCGACAGGGGAGATCAAGCCGGATTACGGACTGATCCGGTCAGGGCTGAGCACGCCGCGGCACTCGGGAACGAGCTAAGCCTCGCCAGGCAGTCCCGCCGGCGCCGCAGGCTGGCGGGCGCGGGAAACCGGTTCGGCATAGGCGCCCAGGATGGAGTCGAGCAAGCCGGGGAAGCGGGCGTCGAGGTCAGCCTTGCGCACGCTTATGTAGCTCTTGGTGCCCTCGGTCCGCCTGCTGACGACTCCCGCCTCACGCAGTATGCGCAGGTGATGGGAGAAGGTGGACTTGCTCAGCTCAAGGCCCGCGTCCTGCATCACCCGCGAGCACCACGACTCGCCGTGGCAGGCCACGAACCGGACAGTCGCCAGCCGGTGCCGGTCGGCCAGGGCGGCCAGCACCCGGGGCAGTTCGAAATCGGCCGGCCCGGGCTCAGTGACGTCGTCGATCACGGGCCTAGCTTAGCGCGGATTTGCCTCTAGTTCGATCAACGTAGTACGTTCGTCATCGATCGAACGTTCTACGGCTATCCAACTAGGAGTGTCCTGGTGACGAACGTTACCTCGCAAACACCCTCGCCCCCCGCCAGCGCCAGCCAGCCGGCCCCCGCCGGCGCCCCCGGTCGCCGGGTGCTGCGGCCGGGCCCGCTGGCAGGCCGCTACCCGGCCGTGGCAGCGATGGTGGTGCTGTTCCTGGTGCCGTACCTGGCGCTGTCGGCCGCTCTCGGGCCGATCACCCCGCTGATCGCGCGCACCCTGCAGATGAGCCCGCAGGCCACCAGCCTCACCTCCGGCATGGCCAACGCCGCCTACGCGGCCGGCGCGGTGCTGGCCGTGCAGTTCGCCCAGCACCTGCCCCAGCGGCGGATGATGCTGGCCTACGCCGTGTTCCTGGTGATCGGCTCGGTACTCGCGGCCGCCGCGACCAGCCCGGCCATGTTCATCACCGGGCACATCCTGCAGGGCCTGGCCACCAGCCTGCTGCTGATCGCGGCCGCCCCGCCGCTGTTCCTCGGCTACCCGCCGGCCAAGCTGCGCTGGACCACGATGATCATGAACATGTGCATCTTCGGCGCGGTCGCGGCCGGCCCGCTGGTCGGCGGGGCGATGGCCTCGTTCCACGCCTGGCGGCCGTTGTTCTGGATCGCGGCCGGCGTCGCCGCCCTGGCACTCGTTCTGGCGCTGCTGACTTTTGAGGACGCACCGCCGGCCAACCCTGCGGCCCCCCGCGACGTGCGGGCCATCGCGCTGGCCGCGGCCGGCGCGATAGCGGCGTTCTGGGGAGCGTCGGAGCTGACCACCCACGGGTTCCTCGACCCGGTCGCCATCGGCCCCCTGGCGGGCGGGCTGGCCCTGATCGTCGTCTTGTGGGTCTACCAGTACCGCGGCACCAACGTGCTGCTCACCCTGCGCCCGCTGGCCAGCACGTTCCCGGTCGCCGGGATCGTGGTGGCGGTCTGCGGGGCGGCCGCCTCGGTGTCGGCCATCGCGCTCACCAGCTCGGCGCTGTCTAGCAGGTTCCCGCCGCTGCACCTGGGGCTGCTCTACCTGCCCGAGCTCGGCGGGGCCATCCTGGCGTCCATTGCGTTCGGCGCGGTTTTCAGCACCAAGTACATCCACTACTTCACGCTGTTCGGCATGGCCTGCCTGGCGGCCGGGATCTTCGTGATCCAGGGCACCATCCCCGCCACCACCGGGCTCGTCCTGGTGGGCTCGGCCCTGATCGGGGTCGGCGTGGGCGCGTCGGTCGTCCCGGCGCTGTTCCTGGCCGGGTTCTCGCAGCGCTCGGCCAGCATTCAGCGCGTGTTCGCCATCCTCGAGCTGATGCGCGCGTTCGCGGCCTTCATGATCGTCCCGATCCTGCTGCACTTCGCGATATCGCTGGCAGGACTGCCGACGCCGGCCATGCAAACGACCCTGTGGGTCTGCTTCGGGCTCGCCGTCGGCGGGACGCTGGTCGGCGTGCTGCTCTACGTGCTGGGCGGGGCCAAGCCGCCCGCGCCGTCGCTTGAGCGGTTCCTCGGCGGCGGCGAGCCGGGCTGGGAGTCCCCGGCCCTCCTCGCGGCGGTCCGCCGCCGTCGTTCCTGAGCTGGAATACGCACCAAGGAGATGCCATGAGCACCGATGAGCCGGGCCTCGTGCTGTTCGCCTACGACGGGTCAGAGCTGGCCGGAAACGCGATAACCGAGGCGGGCCGCGAGCTGCGGGCTGGCCGGGACGCGGTCGTGCTGACCGTATGGGAGCCCTTCAACGTCGGGTTCCTCCCGGTCGGCGGGACGGGGTTCGACGCCGCGGGAGCCGATGAGGTCAGGGCCGCGGCCGAGAAGACCGCGGCCCAGGGGGCATCGCTGGCCGAGGCGGCCGGCTTCCGGGCGCGGATCATGACGGCCGAGGCCGCACCGACCTGGAAGGGCATCACCGACGCGGCCGACTCCCGCGATGCCAGCCTCATCGTCCTCGGCTCCCACGGCCGCAGCGGCGTGACCGGACTCATCGTGGGCAGCGTGGCCGGCGCGGTCGCCGCCCACTCATCCCGGTCAGTGCTGATCGTGCATCACCGGCCGGGCTAGAGCGTGTTCCCGGCGCCGTGGTTGTGGCAGCCAAGGCGCTATAGGCCCTGGTTGCCACAACCACGCGGTGCGGGCGCGCTGCGGGCCGCGTTACTGGCTGAGCACCTGCGGGTTGACCGGCTTGCCGTTTTGGATGGTGAGCACCACGTCGCCGCAGCGCAGTTCAGGTACCCGCGTCGGCGATGACCGCGGCCGCGCCCGTCTGGCCGGACAGGCCGGCCGTTTACCCCCGCTTGACGTCGGCCGGGCATCGGCGAAAGAGAGCCAGCCGCACCCGTTCGGGCGAAAACCTAAGATCATCACTCCGAACGGGTGCGTGGCTACGCCTTAACGGCCCGGGTAGCAGCCGTCGGGCATCACCGGCCCCGCTCCTGGTAGCTCCCCCCTTCCCAAGGAAAGGAGCCGGCGCCATGGCCGCCTGGATCGGCACCTCGGGCTGGAGCTACGACCACTGGGAGCCCGAGCTGTACCCGCCCGGCCTGCCCGCCCGGGAACGGCTCGCCCGCTACGCCGAAGCCTTCAGCACGGCCGAGCTGAACAGCAGCTTCTACCGCTGGCCGCCGCCGGCCGCGTTCGCCAGCTGGCGGCGCCGCCTGCCCGACGGCTTCCGGCTGGCGGTCAAGGCGCCGCGCGGCCTGACCCACGCGCGCAAGCTGTACGAGCCCGAGGCCTGGCTGGAGCGCATCGCCGCGGGCTGGCACGAGCTCGACGGCAGCCGGGCGGTGCTGCTGGTCCAGCTGGCGCCCGGCCAGGCCCGCGACGACGCCCGGCTGGGCTACTTCCTCGAGCGGGTCCCGGGCTGGCTGCGCGTCGCGGTGGAGTTCCGCCACCCGAGCTGGCACTGCGAGGAGGTCTTCGCGCTGCTCGCCGCCCACCGGGCGGCCTACTGCGTGATGAGCGGGGCCGGGCTGCCGTGCCTGCTGCGCGCCACCACCGACTTCGTCTACGTCCGGATGCACGGCCCGGACCGCGAGCACCTGTACGCGGGCTCCTACCCCGACGCCGACCTGCGCTGGTGGGCCGACCGCATCGGCGAGTGGGAGCGGGCGGGCCAGGACGTGTACGTCTACTTCAACAACGACGGGGACGCCAACGCGGTGCGCAACGCGCGGACCCTCCGGGCCCTGCTCGGCCGGTAACCGGCGGACCTGCGCGGGCGAGAGCGTGCATAGGTCGCGGCGGCCGGGTAGCAGGGGGTACATGAGACTGCCACCAGCGCGAGGGACCCTAGGTGCCTGGCTGACCGCGACACTGCGCCGCCCCCCGTCCGAGGTACCGGCCGCCGTCACGGCACCGCCAGGTCCTGGCGGAGGGCTGCCGTCGTGGGAGGACGACGACTTCCAGCTTGCCCTCTGGTGCTGCTACGAGCTGCACTACCGCGGCTTCGACGACGTTAGCGCGGACTGGGAGTGGCATCCCGCCGTCCTGGGCTGGCGCGCTTGCCTGGAGCGGCGGTGGCTCACGGACCTGCACGCCCTGGCGGGCAGCCAGCCGGCCGTCCCGGCCCCCGCGGTACCAGGTGCGCTGCGGGAGCTCACCGGGCGCGGGGGCGGCCCGGACCTCGCCGGGTACCTGGCACGAAAGGCCGGACGGGACCAGTTCGCCGAGTTCATCAGGCACCGCTCGGTCTACCAGCTGAAGGAGGCGGACCCGCACAGCTTCGGCATCCCGCGCCTTGACGGGGCGGTCAAGGCCGCACTGGTCGAGATCCAGGCTGACGAGTACGGCGGCGGCCGGGCCGAGCGCATGCACGCGGAGCTGTTCCGCGCAACGATGCGCTGGCTCGACCTCGATGACAGTTACGGCCGCTACGTGCCGGAGATGCCGGCCGTAACCCTGGCCGCAAGCAACCTGATGTCGCTGTTCGCGCTGCACCGCCGCTGGACGGGCGCCCTACTCGGACACCTGGCGGCGCTGGAGATGACCTCGACCGGCCCCAACCGGCTCTACGCGGCCGGAGCCCGGCGGCTCGGTGCCAGCGCCCGGGAGCGCCAGTACTTCGACGAGCACGTGGAAGCCGATGCGGTCCACGAGCAGGTCGCCGCGCACGACCTGTGCGCCGGCTACGCGGCTGGTCATCCCGATGCCACGGGAGACATCATGTTCGGTGCCGCGTGCTGCCTGGCACTGGATGACGCCCTCGCCGGGCACCTGCTGTCCCGCTGGCAGGCCGCCGGCGCCGCCTAAAGGAGGCCGCGACCGGGCCCCTAGGTGTCTTGCGGTGCCGCGCGCGGCCGCTGGGCATCGCCGGGGGCACGGAAGCCGGTCCGCGTGTGAGAACCGTCACAGAACGGCTTGATCGCCGAGCGCCCGCACCGGCACAGCGCCACCGTTCGCCTCCCGGTGGGAATCGGCCGCCCGTCCTGAGCGGCAATCGCGAAGTCACCGCGCAAGATCAGCGGGCCGTCCTCGTACACGCTCACTACCGCTCCGCCTTGGCCGGCGGCCCCTTCTGCTGCCCTGTGATCGCTCATGGCAGGCGGCTACCCGGTGGCCAGCGGCTTATTCCGGTTTTGGGTCGGCCCCGTGCGCGATTGGCGTGCGGGGCGCAGACGCGCTTCAGTCGGCGGACGAGGGCGGCCAGTACGAGCGCCATCGCGTAACTGACGCCGTTCCTGGTCAGCAGCTCAGGCGGCTCCCTGATCACCTTCATCCCTTCCAGGTGCGCAGGATGCAGCCAGGCGTCCTAGACCTGGTAGTCGACGCGGTGCAGCACCGCGAAGTCCGTGTTGGCCTGGCGTCCACGGTGCCATCGCAGGTGAACCTCGGCGTGTTTTTCCGCGGTCAGCTCCGGGTGCTCGCGCTCGTCAGCGGGGCATACCGCCCACTCGCAGCGCGAACGGTGCTCATCGGCTATCCGCATCAGCGTGTCCAGGCCATCGCCGTCCCGGACCGGCTCTTCCAGAATGACCGCGTTGTCACTGTTGACTCCTCCGGTCCGGCCGCTGCAGACCAGCGACATCCCGGATTCGAGCCAGTCGGTCCGGCGGATCAGGTAACGCGCATACGACATGGGAAGCAGCCCCTCGGCCGGCTCCGCATCCCCGCCCTGAGCGCCGGCATCAGGCCCGGTGCCAGCTCCCCG